>Ga0268299_1000958_pt1 | contig 65591 bp, 51 predicted proteins | sample NOBtaG_FD_193484 | JGI IMG/M metagenome (GOLD analysis project Ga0268299, IMG submission 193484) | Activated sludge microbial communities from bioreactor in Nijmegen, Gelderland, Netherland - NOB reactor | ecosystem: Engineered > Bioreactor > Aerobic > Activated sludge | place: Netherlands...
CACCACCAGCCGCACCACCAGCCGGGCCAGCACCAGCCCCACCACCACCAGCAGCCCCACCATCCGCCCCACCACCAGCGGCACCACCAGCCGGGCCACCACCAATCCCACCACCAGCAGCCACTCCACCACGTCCACGGGTACCACCACCAGCCGTACCAGTGCCACCAGGTCCAGCCCCACCACCAGTTCCAGCCCCAGCCCCAGTACCACCAGCCGCCCCATGGGTAATGCCACCAGACGTAGGGATACCACCACCAGCTGTAATACGGGTAATACCAACCCCACCACGCGCCCCAGCCCCAGCCCCAGAAGTACGGGTACCACCAGTAGCCGTATGGGTACCACCAGCCGTAGCCGTACCACCAGTAGTACGAGTACCAGTACCAGCCATATGGGTTAAACCAATATCCGTACGGGTACCACCACCAGTAATGCGGGTGCCACCACCAGTGATACGAATACCACCACCAGTACGGACACTGGAACCAGCCGAAGCCCCAGCCCCACCACCACCAGTGGCACGGATACCACCACCAGCCGTAGTACGGATACCAGCAGTACCAGGTGGTCCACCACCCCCACGGATACCAGTACCAGTGGTACGGATACCAGCCGTACACGTACGGGTACCATGCCCACGGATGGTTCCACCACGCGGGCCAGTATGTGAACCTCCACCACCACAGCGCCGGGCCGAGTCCACCCGGATCAAGACGCGACCACGGGTTATTCCCAACGTACGTGTAGCCATTGCCCTGGTTACCGCCGTTGCCCCAGATTCCGACCGTGTCGCGCGTGATGTAGCGCCCGGTCAACGGATCGAGATAACGCGTGCGGAAGTAATACAACCCGGTCTCGGCATCGTAATCGCGCCCGGTGAACAGCCGCGTATTGCCAATGAACGAGCGAGGCAGCGGAAGGCCGACGCCGTCCAGGAAGGTCGGATTGCCGAAGTCGTCGTACTGGTAACGCTCGACAACGTTGCCGCCGGCGTCCGTGACCGCGACGACGTTATACATGTCGTCAGTATGGTAATAGTAACGAATGCCGCCACGATCCACGCTGACGACACCGTCAACGTAACTGTCGGCGTACACGTATGTCGCCCGGGTCACGCCCGCGCCGTCCTGCTCCTCAATGATCTGCGAACCGTTGTAGAAGTAACGCGTCTCGACGGCGGCGCCGTCCACGTCCGTCGTCTTGGCGATGCGGCGGCTGAGCGCGTCGTACTGGTACTCGTGCCGCACATCGTTGCTGTAGTCGATCGCCTCAACCAGGCGGTTCGCGTAATCGTAGCGATAGACAGTGCCCTCGAACGGCAACGAGCCCGGGCCGAAGAATTGCGTGAACAGCGCGAAATCGCGAAGATCCGTATCCGAGTCCACGTCCAGGTCGGCGCATGCGCAGGCCGGACCGGAAGGCGCCCCTGGTCCGCTCACGCAACCCACGAAGACAACAAGGTCGTCATTGTCGAGGTCGCCGTCCGAGTCACAATCGCCCGGCGCTGGAATAATCCCTACCGACACGAGGTTGCCGTTGTTGTCGTATGTCCGCGCGCCCCCGGGCGTCGAGGTATACTGATTCATCTGCAGGTCGGCGGGAATCGGCGAGCTCGGGTCCATCGCATACAGCCCGCCGACCGGCGGGTCGCCAGCGACCGCCGTGCGATTGCGCACGCCGTCAAGGCCGTATCCCCGCGGCCCGTTCGGACCGCCGCCAGACGAACTCAACTGCGATAGTGCATCGTAGGTGAAGGACTGCACATTGCCGTCAACCAGATCGAGTCGCGACGTCTTGTTGTACGTCTGGTCCCAACCCAACTGATAGCCCGCGCGCATCTGGTTCAACCCGCCAGGATCGAACATGTGCGCGACCATGGTCATGCGGTTGACCGAGTCGTACGCGAATTCTGCGCGGATATTGTTCGCGAAACTGCGGCGCTCAACGCGCCCCGGACCGTAGTAGTCGTTCTGCGCGATCACGCCGAGGAAATCGCTGACGACACGGTACCGGCCGAGAGTGTCGAAACTGTTGAAAATCACGCGGCCGCCGGGATAGTTGAGCACGTTCTGGTTGCCGCGCTCGTCATACGTTCCCGTGGTGAGCACGCCGTTGATCGATTCCGCCAGCACGTGCGATGCGGAATCATAGTTCCGCGTCACCGTCGAATCGTTGTCCTGTGCCAGCACCAGGTGCGAAAGGCCGTCGTACGCGAACATCTCGAAGGTGGTGTCCGCGGAGACGCCTGGCGCAGGCAATATGTTGCGGAAGGTGGCGCGGCCCATCGCGTCAAACTGCGTCTGCACCACGCTGCCGTTCGCGTCCTGCGTGAGCACCGCGTCGCCGTGTACGTTGTAGCTCGTCGTGGCTGAGGTGCCGTCGGCATGCACGATGGCCAGGCGCTGATCGCAGCCGCCGTAGGTATACGTGGTCAGGTTGCCGTTATCGTCCGTCTGTCCAACCAGTCGCGACGACCTGTCCCAGGTCTGCACGGTCACCACATCAGCCGGATCCCCGGCGCTGGCCCCGTTGCCGTTCATGTCGCTGATCGAGCGGATCAGGCGATTTAACCCGTCGTACTCATAACGCGTCTGGTTGCCGCGGGCGTCGACGCGCACGACACGGTTGTCCCGCGAGTCGTAGGCATACGTCGTCGTATTTCCCAAACCGTCCTGCGTGGACGTCAGCCGGTCCAGCCCATCGTAAGTGTTCAGCGTGAGCACGAACTGGTCCGGAGTTCCCAGTTGCGAGCGTTCAGCCTGCACGATCTGGATGATGTTGGAATTGGCGTCGTAAACATAACTGACCCTGTTGCCCTCCGGATCAATCTGCACACTCACCCGGTTGGCCGTGTCGTACTGGCTCTGGACGGAATTACCGCTGGGGTCAATGATCGCGACGATTTGCGAATTGTCGCTGTAGACCGTCTGCGTGACGATGAAACCGTCGCCAATGGGCAACTGCGTCTGCATGTCGAAGTAGTGCACGCTTTCCTGTGTGCGGCGGTCCATTGCGTCATATGTGTAATTGACCTCCGACAGCCGCACATTGCCCGCGCCGCCTGGGACGTCGTTCAACTCGCCGAGCACGATCTCGTGCGTCATGTTGCCGTTAGCGTCGTACTCGAAGAGTGTCTGATTGCCCATGCGGTCAACGGACTCGATCGCCCGGTCGTATCCGTCGTACTCGGTGCGATTGACGCGCGCGTCGCCTTCGAGGCCCGCGGTGCGCATGGCGGCGTTGCCGTTGCCGTCGTAATCGATCTGCGTGGTTGATTGCTCCAGCGAGTCAGGCGCGCTGATCTTCTGAAAGACCAGGTCGCGTTCATCGTAGAGCGTCGCCACCGTGTTGGACGGCTGGGTCCCGCTGACCGCCTCCGGGTAGCGCACCAGGGTCTGGTTGCGATTGCGGTCGTAGGCATACTCCGTCGCGACGGTGGTGACCGCATCGACCTCCTGCGTCTGCAGCGTGACGTTGTTGAGAATGTCATGCGCGTACTGCGTCGTGAAATGAGTGTTGGGCAGCAGCGCGCCGGTTTCATCGCGATTTTGAAGGTCGACACGGATGATGCAGTCGTTCGCATCATAAAACGTGTCGCGCTGGTAGCGTACCGTGCCGAAGACCGCGCGTGACGTCTGCCGCACCACCTGCCCGAGCGCATTCACCGCGAAAAGCGTGTTCCTTCCGCTGGGATCGATCACGGCGATCACGTTGCCCACCGGGTTGTACTGGTACGTCGTGGTCAGCGCCAGGCCGCCGGCGTCGACGATCTCGCTCTGCAGGTACCCGTTCTGCGCACCGGCCGCGTAATACACGAACTCGTCGCGTCGAAGGTGCCCGCTGCCGTTGTTCGGCAGAATGTGCGCGGTCACTTGGCCGAATGGGTTGTACTCCCAGTTTTCGATGACTGACGGAACTCGGTGCAGGGTCTGCAGCTTATTGCCGTTCGGATCATAGAAGTGCTGGGTTACCTGGCCGTTGCCGTCCATGTGAAACGTAATGAAGTTCGTGAGCGGGTGATACTGAAACTGCTCCTGGATCACGGGCGGATTGCCGCCCAGCGGTCCCGGCGCGCGAAAATGAAACATCAGGTTGCCGCGCGCCCGTGGGTCAGGGTTGCCCGAGTCGTACAGGAAATCCTCTTGGTTCTGGTTGTGCCGCTGGATGCTGGTGACCAGTGAATCGTTGTTGAATTGCCAGCGCGTCTCGAAGCGCACCGGGTCCGTCAGCCGCAGCGGGTTGATCGGCCGGTTGTTGAAATCGTCCGTCGGCTGGTTCGGCAGCGGAGCGCGGCCGGTGTATTCGTGGCGCATGACGCCGCGGTTGCGCAAATCGTAGAAAAGCTCTTCCACGTTGCCCATGCGGTCGTTGACGATCGCCTTGATCACCGCATTGTTGTTGAGCGGGCTGGGCGCCTGCGGCACGTAAACCACGTCGATTTCGTCGAGCCCGGGGTCGCCCCAGACCTGCTTGATCAGGCGGTCATACTCGAGGTCGAACGGGTTCGGAGTCGGATGATAGGTATTGCGCAGGTACGTTTGCCCCTTCGGGTCCGTGATCGTCAGCAGGTTGTGATTCAGTTGCGGGTCGGGAGAACCCACTGAATAGGTGTACGTCGTCGTCTTACCCGCCGGAAAGTTGTTGCCATTGGGCGTGCCGTTCACGACCGGCGTGCGCACGGACCTCAAGTCGCCGAATGATCCGTTGGGATCCACCAGACCGTAATACTGGTAAACCACCTGGCGGCCACTGAAGTCGGTGACGGCAGAGATAAATCCGTCCGCGTTGTACGTGACCTGGACTTGGCGCCCGAGAGTATCGATGATCACCACCAGGCGGCCGGCCGGGTCGTACTGCATGACCAGTTCGTTGCCGTTGCGATCGCGGATCGAACTGACCTTCCCGTCCACGGGAAGTCCAAGGAATGGGTGAAAATTCCACGTTCCCCGGTCAGAGAAAGTCAGCGTGTACGAAAGGTCTGGGTTCTGCCGCAATTCGCGGAAGAACTCCGTGCGATACCAGGAATTGCGGATCGGATCGAAGAAAAGTTCATCCGCGCGCGTATTGCCGTCGTGGAGGATAAAGTTCGGACCGGCCTGCTCAAGGTAAATGTTGTACGAATGGTCCCAGTTGTGGCCCATCGTCGTCTGCGGCCCCGCCTTCGAGCGGTACTTGCGCGCCCAGACGAAGTCCAGGCCGCGGCCACGAATCTGCAAATCCACGATCGAGTGGAAAAACTCGCCTGTGGCCAGGTACGTGGACATCGGCGCGGTGGCGCTGGCGCCGGCGCCCAGCGGCGGATAGGCCCCCGGGGCGCCCGGTGGTCGGTGTTCAGTTCCCGGTTCGTATTCCGCTCCGCTGATGCCTGCGCGCACACCGTCATTCTCGATGGCGTCAAACGGCAGGTCGTCGACATTCGCATCCGCTGGATCAGCCCCCTCCGCAGATGCCAGGCCCCTGATCGGCGTCGACCCCAGCGCGGACGATTCCACGCAAAGGGCCGGGCCGGCTGCGAAGCCGATCACCGCGGCGACAACCAACCACCATGCGCCTTCAGTCTGTGTTTGAACCCGATTCATGGCATGCCTCCTCGCGCGTCGCATGACTGGAAAGTGGCGAAGTCCGCGTCGCGCTGCCCGATCTAAATGCGTAGTTCGCGGGATTGAAATCCCAAAGTCAGCCATACCCCGAGGTCGGCCGAAGCCTCTAAATCGGCATGGCGCACCTGACTTGAGTCGTGGATTGGGACTGCGCCGGGCGCCAGCCGAAGATTCGTGCGCAGACCACACGATGTGCGTTCTCCCCGCGCCAGCACGCGCGGCGAAGCCTGTGCAATTGGCCGATCTCCTTGCTCGGCCCTGCCCACTCTGGCGTTATGGCATCATGCCCGATGCTCTCAAGATACCAGAACGCGCCGAACGCTGTCGAGAAATTTCTGAGGCGGGCCGCAGTGACAACCTTGCGTCACTGGGTCAATACGGCAGCGCTTCAAACCTGGCTGCAAGCGGGCAAATGCACGCCTGCCGCCCGGCACAAAGCCATGCTGAACCTCTCGTGCCCAGCTTTCGCCTTGCGCCGATGTTCCAGACGCTGTCAGCCGCCTCCTCGACGCATAGACCGCCACAGGGTCCCGTCTGACAGGATTTCTTTGGGATAATCGATCCTGGCTGCGAATAGTTTGAACTGAGGTGCGCAGCCAATTGGCGAATCAAGCCCATTTGCAGCGCGGCTTTAACGGGCGGCTTTTCCCCAGGCACGCAACCTCAAAGACTCAGCGTGCCGGACAACGCATGATTGGCCGCGTGGCGGACCGTCGGGCCACCTCGGTGAATCCCGCGCGGCGGAACTGCTCAGCCAGTCCGGTCCACGCGAACGCATCGGGCATCGCGTCTTTCTTCGGCTCGACAGGATAACCTTCCACGATGCGTGCCCGGCGGCTGCCGGCGTAGCGCACAGCCTCCTTGAGCAGCGCCACCCCGATGCCGCTCCGGCGATGCGCGCGAGCCACGAAAAAACACACCACACTCCACACCGGCGCTTCATCGACCGGTGCGAGCACGCGCGATCGTCCCAGGCGCACATACGTTTCCCGCGGCGCAAGCGCGCACCACGCGACGGGCTCGCCGCCGAGATAGCCGATCAACCCGGGAGTCTGCCCTGCGGACACGATGCGCCGCATGGCCTGCTTGTTGGCATCGCCTTTGTTCTTCTCAAATTCGGACTGCGTTCGCCGCCACCACATGCACCAGCAGCCGGCGCACGCTCCGCGCGGACCAAAGAGCTTCTCAAAATCCGCCCAGTTCTTTGAAGTCAGCGGCTGGACCGCAAGGCGCGGCTGCCCGCGCCCGGCACGTTTCGGAGCTTTCTTCGCAAGTTTGCGAGGCATGAGACGAACTCAACTTTCCGCGGAACACACCGCGTCGGCCTCGATCTCGATGAGCATGTCCGGATGAATCAGCGCCCGCACTTCGACCATGCTCGTCGCCGGGGGATGCGCGCCAAAAAAAAGGGCGTGCGCCCGGCCAAACTCCTCCCAACGCGCGATGTCGGTGACAAACATCCGCGTGCGCACCACGTCGGCCAACTCCGCCCCGACGCCACGCAGCGATTCGTGGATGATCTCGCAGCACCGCACGGCTTGAGCATGCGCGTCTCCCGGCGCGTGCACGGCGCCGCCCGGTTCAATCGGCGCGCACCCGGTCACGTAAACCAACCGGCCCGCGCGAACCGCGCGACAGTAACCGACGGTCTTTTCCCAGGGAGCGAACGTGAAATGGCGGACGTGCCTCATGAAGCTCTTACCATCAGGACCGCGGCTCAGGATGATCACCCACCGCCGCGTCCAACGCAAGTCCGCGCGATCAGCGCACCCACAAAAAGGCCCGCCCGCGACCCCGGAAATCCGGAACCGCGGGCGGGCGGAATGGCAACCTCAATCGTCCTCGGCCGCTAGATTACGGCGTCTCGATGTCCTCGGCCTCGAAGACGTACAACTGGTACACGCCGCCGAACTCGGCCAGGATGCCCTTGATGTTCACCGGGCCGGTCGGAATCGTCGTGCCCACGATGGGCGGCGGATTGTTCGCGTTGTTGATCCGCAGCGTCATCGTGTTGCTCGGCGTGCTTGCATCGTTGATCGTGTAGTTCGTGGTGGCGGCAAACGTCCCGCCCTGATTGATGGCCGCGAACTCCACGTTCATCATCCGCACCCAGACGTTGTTCACATCGTCGCTGCCCAGCGCGGGCACCGGCAGACTGCCGATCGTGCGATCAATTGCGACCAGCGACCCAGTGCCCAGCTTGGTCAGCGACAACTGCGTCGCCCCGGACACCAATTCCCAGGTCTGGAAGAACGTCTTGTCCAGCACGCCGCGGATTTCGACCAGATCGCCGGTCTGGATACCGGTGAGCAGGCCGGATATCGTTGCGGTCGTACCGAAGATCGTGATGCCGTTCGTGCCGGTCACGTCCTGCACAGTGAAGTTGGCCGAGTTCGTGCTGTTGATCGTGTCATATGTCGTGTTCACGATCACATTGGTGATGCACACGCTGGTGTTCGTGGGCTGCTGCTCCGCGACCACGATGGTCGTGCAGGACACGCACGGATTCGGCGTGCATTCCGTGCCGCCGCCCAGGTAAGCGTTCGGGCTGATGCAGCCGGATTCCGTCGTCACACTGCAACCCAGGGCCGGCGTGCAGCACGCGCCCGCGCACGGGTTCGGCGTACACGGCAAGTTGTAGCCCTGGAAGGTGAACGCACAGGCCGCGCGAGTCGTCTGCGTGCAGGTGATGCCGTTGCAGCACGATCCCACGATGGCCTGGTTGGCCGCGCCGAAGGTCGGCGATGTCGGACTGCCCACCTCGCCGAACTCGGTCGCGGTCAGCACTTCCCAGTCGGACGCGGTGTTCGTATCCACGCCGTTGGGAATGCGGTGACCATAGCTCATCACCTGGCCGGTGAGACTGGTGGCCACCGGCGCCCCGAAATAGGTGTGGTCGCCGGCTGTCCCGTCGACCGTCGCCACGGAATCAATCGCGTTCGCATTGATCGCCGCGACGGATGCATCCGTCAGCTTGCCGCTCAGCAGTTCAATGTCCGCAGTCGCCACGATCGCGTACGTCTGCGTGCCGTTCTGCAGTTCGTCGGGCAGGCCGTTGTTGTTCGTCCCGATGACCGCGATGCTCTCCAGCGCCACGTCAGCGGGCACGCTCGGCCCGGTGCCGATGACCAGGTAGCCGTTGGGATTGAGGGAAAGCAAGTTCAGGTTGAGCTGCACGCTCACCCGTCGGTACTGAGCCGACAGCGGATCGCCGCCGGTGTCGCCGTCCACCACAATCAGGCTGAGGCCGGCCAGGCTGGCGTTCGGCGCGCCGAACAGCTCGATGAACTCGTTGGTATCGGTGCTGTCATCATCGGCGAGCAGCTCGTTGATGAGGATGTCGCCCGCGACGGCCACGCACGCCGGAGTCGGCGGGCAAGACACGCCGTCGCCGCGGTAATCGCCGGCGAACGCTTCGCAGTCAAATTGATTGGTGATGACGCAAACACCGTCCACGCGGCAGCACGCGCCGTTCGGGGCGGATTCGCACACCTCGAGCTGGAATTGGGAATAGTCATACAGGTCCACGTCGCTGTCGGCCGGCGAGTAATCGTACGGCCCGCAGCCGGGTCCGAACGACCCGCCGGGCCCATCCACGCAGGCGACGAACGCCTGGATGTCCGGGCAAACCGTGTCTTCGCCGTTCCAGGTGCCGCCCAGCGTGTCGCAAGTGCTTTCCGCGGTGTCATCCTGGCAGTTGCCGCTCGGCAGACAGCACGCGCCGCGCGGAATGCACGGATTCAACGGTTCACACGCGATCGCGTCGCCAAGGTAAACGCCGGAACAATTCGCTTCGGTTTCGACATCGCAGGTGAAGCCGTCGACGCCCGTGCAGCACGCGCCCGACTGGGCGTTGGTCTCCCCCGGAGTCGCCTGCGCGGTCACCGTCCATACCTGTCCGTCCGGCAAACGCTGCAGACTGCCGAAGACCGGGTCAAGCACACCGATGTCCGGCAGCAGCATGCCGTCCGCGCCGCCGCCCCGGGCGACGAAGCCCGAACCGTCGGACGCGTAACTGAACGCCTCGACCACGACCCCGTTGTTCAACAGCACCAGGCCGTCGCCACTGCCATTGGCCCCGATGCCGCCGTTCTCGATCCGGTTGGAGCACTCGGCGCCTGCGGGATTGCAGATGTCGATGTCCACGTTATCAACGCCGAAGTTGCCAATCACCAGGTAGCCCAGACCGCCGCCATCGTTCGGCACGCTGTTGCCACCCAGGAACACCGTGCGCGACGCGATGAGCGTCGGCCCGTTGGTTGAGGCGTTGCCATTGTGGAATTCCAGGGTCCAGCCGGAAAGGTCGAAGTCGGCTGTGCCGAACAGCTCGATGAACTCGCGCGTGTCCGTGCTGTCCTGATCGTAGTCCAACTCGTTGAACGTCACGCCATCCGACGGAATACAACCGGGGTTCGAAGCGCATGTGCCGCTGTCCGCATTGCCCTCGACACGCGTGCACTCGCAATCGGTGAGATCTGCACACAGGCCAGCCGGTCCCGGCAGGCAGCACTTCTGCGGCGTCTGCAGCGTCGCGCAGCTCTGCATGTCACAGGTTTCATTCTCGTGCCAGAGATTCAATGCATCGGTCGCTTGACAGGTGAGTTCGAGGCACTGCTCCTCGAATAGATCATCCACACAGCCGCCGCCGCGCGTGCAGCACGCACCCTTCACGCACGGCACCGGAGCCACGAATGCGGGCTTCCAGCCGGCGACCGCGGTGATGTTCGACGTATCTCCGCTTTCGACGCCCACCCGCTGATCCGCCGGGTTGAAGCCCACGGCACAGCCCCAGCGCAGCACCTGATCGTTCAGAATGTTGTCCGGGTTACCCGGAATGCCGGGATTCAGCGCGTAGCTGCCGAAATCGGTGCTCAGGCAGTCGCCCTGCTGAATCGACAGGTCAACCAAATCGAGCACGCTGCCGCCGTTGCCGAACAGCAACACGCGCGAGCCCTCGGCTGAGAAGCATGGCGAGCCGATCGGCGCGGCCTGGAACAACGCCTCCCACTCCGCGAGCGGGATGCGGATGATGATGCTTTCGTCAAGCTGCCACTCGCAGCGGAAATCGGTCGTGCCCGTCGGATTCGCCGGATCTTCCGGCGCCAGGATGCGCACCGCGCCCGCCGGGATGCTGAAGCCCAGCAGGTTGTCGGTTGTGTCCTTCTCGTTGCCGTCCTCGGCGCGACGCACGTCGAGCCGGGTGAGGTTCACCATAGACGCACCCTTGTTGTAGATTTCCACGAATTCGTAAACATTCTGGTTGCCCGTCGGACGGTGCATCACTTCGCTGATAAACACGTCGCCTGACTGCACCGCGACTTCCTGCGTGGCGTTGTCCGACAACTGGCCGACGCCGTCCTTCGCCCGGAAGGTGAAAGAGTCCAGCCCGCTGTACGCCGCGTTCGGGGCGTACGTCAGCGTGCCGGTCAGGTCGTATGGCAGCATCCCGCCGGTGATAGGCACGCCGTTGTCGCGCACCGTACCGTTGGACGGCAGGCCAGTGATCTGCGCGGTCACCGGCGTATTCTGGCCGCTGACGCAGAGGGTAATGGCGGTGGTTGTCGTATTGATGCGCGCCGCAGTCACCTTGCCGGTTGCACTGGGCGGCGGGAAGACCGTATTCGAGCTACCCGGCGTGTCCGCGCCGCCTGCGACTTCAAACTGGCCGATTTCCCACGTTCCGGTACCGTCCGGGTTGCGATAAACGTGACCCGGCACGAAGGTGCCGTCCGGCCCTACGGTTGGCGGGCCGTAGTGCCATTCCCCATCCAGCGCCACCGGCGGGTTGTTCTCCTCGATGATCGCGATCTTGTCGACAACCGAGGTCCATGGCGTGATATCGAGCACACCGTCATCGTTCGTATCCAAGTCCTGGTTCAACGACCCGCTAAACCCGCTCACGAGCATGTGCGTGACGTTGTCGCTGTTTTCGAAGTTCAGGTCGGTAATCATGTCCGGGATGGCGCCGCCAAGCGTGAAGGTCGACTCCGCGATCAGGAAGAACCCATCGCCTGGAATGGTCTGCAGGCTGAGCGGTACGATCACTTCGATCACGCCGCTGCTGGTGATTCCCGAGCCATCTCCCAGCACGATGTAGGTCAGGCCCGCGAGCGACCCACCGCCCGGCCGGTACAGCTCGACATACTCGTCATTGTCCGTACCGCCCTGGTCGATGCGCACCTCGTTGATCGCAACCTGCGCCACCGCCGGTGTGACCAGCAGCCCGAGGGCCAGCAAAAATCCCAACCATTTCATCGCTTCATCTCCAACAGTTGCCGTCTTGCATCCGGGACGCGCACTCCTTGTCGCCGACCCTGGATCAGTCCATTTCGTTGTCGCGGCCGGGCGGTGACTCCACCCGGAGCAATTATGTGTGCGACGCCCACCACCGCTTGCGGCATTGCGTCAAGCTGAACGCCAGAACCCGTCACCCAAGGATCTTTCCCATCGGCGACGCATGACGCCACAAATGCGCTGGCTGATTGCAAAGCGGGTGTGTTCTGGAAGCAATGCTTCTTTTGGCCTCCGCCGGGGACACCTCAGCCCACTCAACCCCTTGCAAGCGCGCGACCTCGCACCCGCCGCCGAGTATAATGATTCCGGGTCGCATATTCCATCCGATCGGCCCGCAAATCGAGTTAATTGGGCGCTAAATCGCGACGTTTTGCAGAGGAATGCAGACACCACTTGTGATATAATCGGTGGTCTTCTGGGGTATGCGGCGATAACTCTATTGCCCGCACAGGGTTCCGGAAATCATTTGGAAACGCCGGAGCGTCCGGCGTGATTGAGGTTGTCACAGAACGGCTGGTCCGGTTCAGCCGGATTTCCGCAAGCGCCGATTGGCGCATCGGAGCACAGGACATGACTCGACGACCCGCATTCGCGGGGCGGCTGACCGCGAGCGTCACGCTTGTGGCACTTTTTGCCGCCGCCACCAACGCGGACCCTATCCGCATCGTGGCCTGGAACGTTACCAATTACTCCGGCGGACAAACTTCGGACGTAGAGTCCGCGGTTTACGGCGTCTTCTCCGGACGCTGCCTGTGTCCGGATATCTTCGTCGTACAGGAGTTCACCAGTTCATCGGCGGTAACCAGTTTTCGCAACATCCTTAATGCGGCCCCGGGCAGCCCGGGCGACTGGGCGGCTGCGACATTTGTCGACGGCGCCGATACCGATAGCGCCTTTTTCTACCGCACGGGCGTGGTCTACATGGCCACTGACTTGTCGCCCACCGGCGTCACCATCGTCTCCGTCGGCTCATCATCTGAGTCCAACCACCCGCGCAACATCATGCGCTACGATGTCCGCCCGCTTGGGCACATCAGCCCGGAGTCCACGATCGCAATCTACTCCACGCACATGAAGGCCGGTTCGACGGGCACGGACCAAAGCCGCCGGTTGGTTGAAGCCGAGAAGATCCGCGACAACGCCGAAACCCTGCCAGCCGGCTGGAACTTCATCCTCGGTGGCGACCTCAACATTCAATCCGCCTCCGAAAGCGCTTACGTCGAACTGGTCGGGTCGCAGGTCAACAACACCGGGCGTTTTTTCGATCCGATCAATTCCGCCGGCAATTGGAACAACAATTTCGGCTTCCGCTACATCCACACCCAGGACCCCGCGACCCAGATGGACGACCGTTTCGACGTCCTGCTCGTGTCCGCCAACCTGATCGACGGCGTCGATTTCGAATACGACGGCAACCCGGCGATTTCATTCAGCGGTTCCACCTGGAACGATCCCAACCATTCGTATCGCACCTGGGGAAACGACGGCACCAGTTACAACAACCCGCTGACCACCGCCGGCAATGCGATGGTCGGCCCGACCATTGCCCAAGCGCTCGTCAACCTGGCCGCCGGCAACGGCCACCTGCCCGTTTACGCGGAGTTCATCCCGCCGGCGACGGATCTGGGCGCCTGCTGCACGCCGTGCGGATGCGATCAATTGCTAAACGAAGCCGACTGCCTCGCGGAAGACGGCTTCTTCTACGGCATCGGCGTGAATTGCGGCGAGGAAGAGCCCGCCTGCACCATACCCAACACCATGCGCATCAACGAGGTGCGCATCAGTCATGACGGCGCGCCGCAGACGCAGGAGTTCATCGAAATCATCGGCACGCCCGGCCAGCCGCTCTGCGGTCTGAGCATCATCAACCTCGAGGGCGAACTGAGCTCCAAGGGCCGCGTCGACTTCCGCATCTCGCTCGACGACTGCGGCGGAGGCGAACCCTGCGCGCTCGACAGCAACGGCTACTTCACCGCCGGCGGCTCCGGCGTCGGCGCCGACCTCGTCCTCTTCGCCGGCTCAAACATCTTCGAAAACGGCACGCAGACGCTCCTGCTCGTCCGCGACACGCAGCTCACCGTGGGCGCGCCCAACAACGACGTGGACATCAACAACGACGGCGTCGCCGAGGTCGCTCCGGAGATTCTCGGCACGCTGGTTGACGCGGTCGGCCTGATCGACGGTGACTACTTCGCGGTCGTCGAGCCGGACGCGGTGTACTTCGGCGCGCCCGTGATCGGGCCAGCCGCGGCCGGCGCCATCGCAGCCGGCGCGGCCCGCTGCCCGAACGCCGGCGACACCGGCTCTCCGCACGACTGGGTTCAGCTCAGCAGCACGCTCAGCCCGCCGGCAGGATGCCTGGCGCCAACGCCGGGGACCGCCAATCCTGCGTTCTGCGGCGGCGACGCGGATCAGAACAGCGCAATCGACCTGGTCGATTTTGGGAATTTCCAGATCTGCTTCGGCCAGTCCTCAGCGCAATGCGCGGTCTTCGACCTGGACGGCGACTGCACCATCGGCCTGGAAGATCTCGATCGCCTGCGTGAACGCCTCGAAGCCAGCGGCCCTTGACCGTGCGAAATGAACGCGAATAGACGCCAACTGAGCTTCATCGAGAATTCCTCAAATGGCTCGTGTCCATTCGCGTGCATTGGCGGCTCCAACCCGGCGTTCTTGACGTTAAATCGGAATGCAATCAGCGCCCAATTGGAATTAACTTACCGGATCACGTATCCATTGGGGTAATCCGCATAATCGTCGATCCCCTCGTGCGACTTCACCACCACACCGCCACGCGGATACCAGTAGTCGATCTTCCGCGACTGTCGCTGCGAAAGCCGCTCGACGTGCCCGTCAAAAAACATCGCCTCCATGCCATCGTAATGGCGGTAGCTGAGCGGCAGGTTTTTCCCTCGGCTGTCGTTATACGGTGAAACGCCCCACGCCTGGGAACCTCGCCACCACCCGCCTGCACACGTGAATGATCCAAACCATTGCGGGTTCTGATGGTGGTCAAAATCAAGGACATTGTGGCTCGGCAGGAACCGGGTGCCGTCGGCGACTGCGATCTTTTCCGCCGGCGCGCCCACGGCGTTGAGCCGGCTCCGGTACCGGTCGATTCGCACCTCGTAGAAATCAGGGTTTGCCGCGACCGGCAGGCCAAGTGTGGTTGGCGCCGTCGGATGGTAGCCCACATATCGTTTAGCCGCGTCCGCTCTGCCCCAGTACTGGAAATGCACCGGCATGAGATAGCTCACGCCAAAATATGGCCCGTAGCGCGCCACGTCTTGCGCGAACAGCACGTTGTCCGGCGGTGCAGACCCCGTGAAAACCACAGACTTGAAATTGACCGATGCGCAGCGGTATTCATCGAAGATCGTTCGAAAGCGCTGCGGACGATTTGCCGGCAATGTTGTAGTGACCCGCAGTATCGGCGTCATCCAATCAAATGTCTGAACCGGAATCTGTGCCCGACTGAGGCGCTCCATGGCGCCTCCCACCGGCTGGCTAGCCACCCACGTATCAAACCCACTGGTGTTCCGCCCGGGAATCCACTCATCATTCTCGACGCCATAGATGTGCAATCCCCGGCCCAGCCCATGAAGCTGCGACCCGCACTTCAGCGCCTTCGCCTGGTCACGTGCCCGCTTCAGGCTCGGCAGCAGCATGCTGATCAGCAGCGCGATGATCGCGATCACCACCAGCAACTCGACCAGCGTGAACGCGCGGCGCACAGGATGTTCAGCGCGAGGGTTCACGGCAGCTTCTTCACCAGCAAAGTTTCCCCATCCACCACCCGATTCACCGCCGCCAGGTCGCCCGCCAACGCCGCCGCATACCGCTCCGGCACGCGCAAGCTCCCGTCCGCCTCCACCACGCAAGGCACCAACGTATACGCCCCCGTCCGCGGATGCGCGGCGGGTATCATCGGCGCCTCCTCGATCGACCGGGTGAACACCTCCCCCGTCGCCACGCAAACCATGGAAAACTCCGTCGCCGGCCCGGGCGCCGCCCGCAGATACGGCCGCGCGATCAGCCCCGCCGCGGCCAGCGCCGCCAACGACAAAGCGATCATGATCGTCCGGCGACGATCCTTCACCACCGGCAAACCTCCACGTTGAAATCAGAATTACAGCCGCCGCACAAAGTCGGCGTAATCGACCAGGTCGACGTGCCCGTCCGCGACCAGGTCGGCATCATCGCATCCCCCGCTGACCGGGGCAACCGGACCCGTCAGGCAGTCGACAAACAGCGCCAGGTCGTCCCCATCCACGTCGCCGTCGCCGTCCAAATCCCCGGTCACGAACACCGGCAGGGCCAGGTCCACCACCACCGCCCGGTGGTCACTGGCGAACGTACTGGCGTTGTGCCCGTTCATCACCGCCGCCAGTTCCGGCGGCAGGGCCCCGTTCGACGCCGCCGCCAGGCTGTTGAACACGAACGCCTCGACGACCGTCGCGATGGAATCCTGCACCAGGATGTAGTCCAGACGGCTGCCGCCATCGTGCGTCACCGTCGACCCGGTGAACGGCTCGACCGCGGCTGCGACCTCCATCTCGCTCCCGTCGCGGTCCGTGCCATCGTTGGGCGTGCTGGTCCAGCCGCGCAGCCAGGGAATCGGGCCGACGGTCAGGCTGTTCTGGTTCATGTCGCCGCAGAGCACCACCGGCGTGTATGCGTCCAGCGGCTGCGGGGGGGCGAACGGAGCGGTGTTCACATTGAGCGCGTTGTTGATCCAGTACGCCGTGTTCTGCGCCGCGACGATGCGCTCGTTCAGGTCCGCGCTGGACCCGCCCGATCTGAGATGGCTGTTGCCGACGAACAGGTCGCCGCGGTAGATCGCATCCGGCAGGTCGATCTCCGACTGCGCCCAGCCGCGGATGTGCCCGCCCGAGGGCGTGCCCGGCGGCAACCCGCCCGGACCGGGAAACACGAAGATGTCGTGATAATTCGCGACGCCGTCGCCGTTGATGTCCGCATAGGGAAAACGCGAAACGTTGACGTTGCGGTTAAAACCGTCCGTCGCGGTTGAGACATACACGTGCATCACGCCCGCGCCGAAATGCTCGTTCGCCCAGTTCTGCACCCAGGTCTTAGTCGTCGCCACCGTGCCCGACGGCTCGACTTCCTGCAGGCAGATCACGTCCGGCTGCAGCGCCTGGCAGATCAGCCCGATGTACGACCAGGACGAACCGGTCACGGTCGGCGTCGCCGGCGTGGTGCTCACCCCCACCCCGATGCCGTCCTCGACGTTGAACGTCATGATCCGGATGTGCGTAGGATCGCCCTTGTGCCAGTCTCCCGCAGCCGGGTTGAACGCGACGGCCTTGGCGGCAAACAGCGCGGACGCCAACAAAGCCGTCGCCGCAAAACCCAACCCTGCGCAACCGTACCAACTGCGCATCGCTTCACCCCCGTCAACCGGCGTCCGTAATCAGCCTGACCTTACGATTCTACCGGAATGACTCGCGTGATTCGACGCTTTGGGCTTGCCGCGATGGAATGCAGCGGTTTGCGTCCGATATGTGTCGCCGGCGCGTTCACACTCCCAGTGCGGCTCGGACCTGTGCAACCGTCGTCGCGCTCAGCCGCACCGTCTTCAACGGCGACGTGGTTCCATGTTCGACGCGGACCGCACGCGGCGCGACGCCGCACAACTCCGCCAGCAATTCGCAGATCGCCGCATTGGCTTTGCCCTTCTCAGGCGCGGCCGCCACCGTGATCTTGAGTCGGTCGCCGAGCACGCCGGCGACGCGGGTGCGCGTCGCGCCCGGCACCACCTTCACCGCCAGCAGCACGTCATCACCGTCCGCGCGGATGTCGACCATGCGGTCAGCGTAGTGTTGGCCATCCGTCTATTCAACGCCGGCGCGATCGGTGACAGAACCGGCAGCGCGCAGCAATCAGAGCACCGGGCGCGAGCCCGGTGACTTTCGATGCCGCAGTGTCCGCAGGGTTATGCCTGCGGCTCCGATGATTCGGGCATCCCATCGCCCAAACTGTCGAGCACCCTGCTGTCGACGGGCGGCAGCGGTTTTCTTGGTTGATTCCGCCGCGTCTGATAAGCTGGACCATTTGTGCCGTAGGGCTCGACAGTCGATGAAGTTATCATGCAGACGCAGTACGAAATCGCGGTGATCGGCGCGGGCAACGCAGCCGAGGGCATCGTCCACGGCCTGCTCCGCCGCATGATCCTGCTCGACGACCGCATCATCGCCACCGATCCGAACCCCGGACGGCGCAAGGCCTTCGCCGACCGCTTCAAGATCGCCGTCACCGAAGACAACCGCGCCGCCGTGCGCGACAGCTACATCGTCCTGCTCGCGGTCAAACCGCAGCAATACCGCGAGGTGTGCGCGGGCTTCGCCGACGTCGTGCGCGCCGACCACTTGATCGTTTCGATCATGGCCGGCGTTTCCACCGCGAAACTTGAAGCCGAGTTTCCCAATCACCCGGCGCGCGTCGTCCGCGTCATGCCCAACCTGGCCATGCACGTCGGCGAGGGTATGGCGGGAATCGTCCCCGGCTGCAACGCCACCGAGGCCGATCTGCTCCGCACCCAGCGCATCTTCGAAGCCGGCGGACGCACCGTCGTACTCGATAACGAAGCGCTCATGGACGCGGTCACCGCGGTCTCCGGCACCGGCCCGGCATACTTCTACTACTTCTGCGAGGCCATCATCGCGGCCGGCGAGAAGGCCGGTCTTTCTCACCATCAGGCGACGTTGCTGGCCACGCAGACCTGCCTCGGAGCGGCGCGGATGATGATGGAATCCAGCGATCCGCCGCACATCCTGCGCAAGAAAGTCATGTCCCCCGGCGGAACCACCGAGGCCGCCGTCGAATCCATGCTCACCGGACACGTCAAAGAACACCTCGAAGCAGCCGTCCTCGCCGCCTGGAAACGCTCGCAGGAACTCGGCCGCTGACGCCATCCGCACCACGCGCCCGCCAAACTTGATGCCCGCCGCGTTTTCGGTCATATAATCCGCATAGAAGGCGAGTCCGCCACCGGGTCAGACCGGAACTCGGCGACCTCGCATCGGGATAGCGCGACGCTGCTGCAAGCGGACCGACTCGGCGAAGCATCGGGAGCCGACGGCATGCAGAGCGGAAATCCTGCGCACCTGCCCCCGCCTTCGGCGCCCATTTCCACCAGAGCCCGGTCCGCTAATCTGCCGGCGTGCCGCAATACCACCGGCCGCAGCCGCGCGTTCCGATACATGGATGGGCGACGTATCGGCACGATATCCAGGAGAAACCCATGCTGCCCCCCTATCAGCCGGAATCCTACGTTGACTTTTCCCAGGAGGGGCCGCGCGCCCGCATGCTCGACGCCCTCAACCAGGTCTCCCGGCAGTTGGGCAAGTTCTATCCTCTGCGCATCGGCGGCAAGGAGATCCGCACCGAACAGCGCATCAGCTCCATCAACCCAGCCGCGCCCGACCAGGTCGTCGGCCAGATTTCCAAGGCCGGCGCGGAGCACGCCGCCCAAGCCGTCGAGGTCGCCTTCGAAACCTTCAAGATGTGGAGTCGCGTCGAGCCCGAGGCCCGCGCCCGCATCCTGGTCAAGGCCGCCGCGATCATGCGCCGCCGCGTCTACGAACTCGCCGCGTGGATGTGCTACGAAGTCAGCAAGAGCTGGAACGAGGGCTACGCAGATACCTGCGAGGCCATCGACTTCCTCGAGTTCTACGCCCGTGAAATGATGCGTCTGGGTGGCAGCCACCCCACCACCCCATTTGCCGGCGAAGAAAACGAGGTGCGCTACCTCCCGCTCGGCGTGGTCGTGGTCATTCCGCCGTGGAATTTCCCGCTGGCCATCACCACCGGCATGACCTCCGCCGCCATCGTCACTGGCAATACGGTCATTCTCAAGCCGGCCAGCACCGCGCCGGTCATCGCCGCGAAAATGGCGGAGATCTTCCGTGAGGCTGGCTTGCCCGATGGTGTGCTAAACTTCCTCCCCGGCAGCGGCGGCGCGATGGGCGACGTGCTGGTCGATCATCCGCGCACGCGCATGATCGCCTTCACCGGCTCGAAAGAAATCGGCCTGCGCATCTTCGAGCGCGCCGCGAAAGTCCATCCCGGCCAGATCTGGCTCAAGCGCACCATCCTCGAGATGGGCGGCAAGGACAGCATCGTCGTGGACCAGACCGCGGATCTGGCCGAGGCCGCCGGCGGCGTGATCGCCTCCGCCTTCGGTTTCCAGGGGCAGAAGTGCTCCGCGTGCTCGCGGCTGATCGCCCACGAATCGGTCTACAGCGAACTGCTCGACCGCGTCGTGGAAGGCGCCCGCCGGCTGACCATGGGCAATCCGACCGGCCCGGACAGCATCTTCATGGGCGCGGTCATCGACGAACCCGCGTACAAGAAAATCAACGAGTACATCGCGATCGGCAAGCGCGAGGGCCGGGCTGTACTGGCCGGGACTCCGGCGCCGGCTGGCGGTTACTTCATCCCGCCGACGATCATCGCCGACGTGGACCGCGACGCGCGCATCGCCCAGGAGGAGATTTTTGGCCCGGTGCTCGCGGTCATCCGCGGGCGAAACTTCAACGAACTGCTCGACATCGCCAACGGCACGGAGTACGGCCTCACCGGCGCGATCTACTCCCGCGACCGCCTGCGCCTGGAGCGCGCCCGCCACGAGTTCCACGTGGGCAACCTGTATCTCAATCGCAAGTGTACCGGCGCGATGGTCGACGTTCAGCCGTTCGGCGGCTTCAACATGTCCGGCACCGACAGCAAAGCCGGCGGCCGCGACTACCTGCAACTCTTCATGCAGGCCAAAAGCATCTGCGAGGAGTTCTGAGAATGATCAAACCACCAAGACACCAAGAACTGCCTTGGTAGTGGATGTTTCCGAATCTATTCATAGCCCAGTTTCTCAATCAAAAAATCTTTCTTTCTTGGTGTCTTGGTGCCTTGGTGGTTAAACATCAGGTAAACATCTCTGGTCGCAACAACGATCCAAAGACGTCCAAAGTTCCGGGAATTCAATCCTGAAAATCACACTCGCGCCTGCTCCGCCGCCTTCTTCATGTCTTCCAGGTCGTTGTCGATGCACTTCTTCATCGTGCCCATCATCAGCTTGCCCAGCGGCATCATCAGCTTCGCGAAGAACGTGAGCGGCTGCCACGACCAGTCGAAATCCACCCGCGTCCCGCGCCCATCCGGCACGAAGCGAAACTGCGTGCGGTACGCGCACCCGCATGACTCGCACGCCACCGTGTAGCTCCTGGGCGGCGTGAACTCCACGATCTCCATCTCCTCCGTGCACTCCTTGCGCATCATGATGCGCGTCTCCCGAAACCGCGTGCCCACGCGGATCGGCCCATCCGTCAGCACCTCCAGCCGGACAATGCCGCGAATACGCTCCGCCGCGTTGCGCAAATCGCTGCACAGGTCAAACACCGTCTCCACCGGCGCATCAATCTGCTTGCTCATCGTCATCATGTTGCCCATGACCAACTCCCAACGTGCCCCAGTTTCGCCCCAGTTCCGACCAAGTTCCAACCATGCATGCCCATGCCGGCACGTCGTCGCGCGCCCGATTGCCTGGATCATAGTCTTCTTTCACGGCACGGTTTCCACCGCCAGCCGATCCAGCCCCTCCTGCGCTCCGCCGACGTCCGCCCGCAATGCCAGCGCATCCTCAAACGCCGCAATCGCCATTTCGCGTTCACCTTGCTTCTCGTACGTCAACCCCAGTTCCACAAACGTCGGCGCGTGCTCCGGTTGAAACGCGATCGAACGCATCAGCGCATCCACTGATTCCTCCAGATCGTCAATCTCGCGCAGCGCAACGCCCAGCGAGCGCCACACCCCCGCAGAATCCGGCCGCAGCGCCAAACACCGATGATAGTACCGGATCGCGTGCTCCCACCGCTTCATGTACGTCAAGTTGAACGCATAATCGAAGTTCAGCATGAAATCGTCAGGATAGATCAGCACCGCCCGGCGGAAAATGTCGTCGAGCATCGCCAGGTCGTTCACCCGGTGGCACGCCGATGCCAGCCACGACAGCGTGCGCGGCCGCACCGTCTCGAAGTCGGCGGATTCCACCAGCGCCTCGACGTCCGCGTGTAACGGAGCGTCTGCGTACACCTGCTTGCGCACCGCCGCCGCGAACGGATCCGGGTCCGCCTGATCGAGCACCCCCGTCCAGCGCCGCAATTCCTCCACCGTCATCGTCTCGACCCCGAACATACGCAGGTTCGCACAAGTCGCGATCCAAAGCTCGAGCCCGTCGGCAAGCTGCGGCGCCAGGTCGCTCTCGCGGATACGCGCCGCCGCCTCCGAGGGCGAAAGCGCCTCCAGGTCAATGCCGTATTCCCCAAACGCGTCGCGAAGGCTTTCCTCCATCCACACCCAACTGAACTTGTCGTAGTGCGTCGCGCCCATGCTCACCACGTCCTCGATGCGCTCGCTCACCCGGCGGTCGGCGTCCGCTTTATGCACCTTGGCGACGATCGCCTCCGCGCGCTGCACCGTGTCCGCCGCAATCTCACCTTCAGCCAGCAGCGCCTCGATCTGCTCCGTTGCGGTGCGCACCTCGAACCACGGCTCGCTTTGCCCCACTGGAGCAGCCGCGGCCGCGCCCAGCAACTCCGCAACAGATTCGATCGCTGAATTCACCCGCGCGCTGCGTTCGTCCTCGCGCGCCGCCCGCCCACGCGCCGATATGGCCGCACCCACGCCGCCGAACACCACACCCAGCAGCAGCGCCACAGCCAGCCAGCGCGCCCGCCGCTCCGCCACCACCTTGGCCGAAGCCTCGGCGGCTGCGAGTTCAGCCTGCCGCGCGCGCCGCGCCAGCGACGCGCGATGCTCGGAAACCTCAGCCGCCACCACTCCCGCGTCGCGCTGTCGCCCGTCCGGGTCACTCGCCAGACTTCGTCGGCAGACCGAGACCAAGTCCTCATCCGCCCCACAAGCCGCCAGCCGGGCAAGCGCGTCACCCGTAGCGCAATCCGCCGCCTGCCGCAGCACAGCTTCATGTTCACCCTGGTACGGCGGCTGACCCGTGAGAATCTCGCAGAGTATCGCCCCCAGGCTGAACACGTCCGATCGCTCGTCCAGCCGGTCCACATGCCCGCGGGCCTGCTCCGGCGGCATGTACGCCGGCGTGCCCATCACCGAGCCGACCACCGACGCGGCGTCAGTCGCGTCCGTGCGCACCGTCGCGACAATGCTCTCATCCGCCGCCAATGTCCGTCGTTCGTCGGCCAGTCCGCCCTGGCGCAGTACCTTGGCCAAACCCCAATCCACCACTTGCACCTCGCCAAACGCGCCGACCATCACGTTCGACGGCTTGAGATCGCGATGGATCACCCCCTTGGTGTGCGCATACGCCAGCGTCTGGCAGACCTGTTCGAATACGGCGAGCAATCGTTCGCGATCGTCCGCCGGTCCGCTGCGTTGCTGCAGCAGCGCCGCCAGCGTGCGCCCTTTCACGAGCTTCATCGTGAAAAACGGCGTCGTCGCGTTGAGCAATCCAAGTTCGTAAACCGGAAGGATTCCCGGATGCTGCAATTGGCCCGCGATCTGCGCCTCCTCGATGAATCGCTGCACCATCGACGGGCGCTGTACGTGGTCGCCGCGCAGCACCTTCATCGCCACGTCGCGCCCCAGGTCCACGTCGCGGCTGTGCATCACCACCCCGACCCCGCCGCGCGCGATCTCGCCCAGCACCTGGTAACGCGCGCCCACCGCCTCGGCGAACGCGCCGCGCTGCGCTGGACGGACCAACGGCATATCATCACCAGGCTCGGCGCGCAGCAGAACACGCGTGCATCCGCCAAGCGTGCGATCCAGCGTAGTCAGCACGCCGATTCCAGCCGGGGCGCCCACGTCGCTCCCACCCGGACCGAATGCCGCCCGCAACGCCGCGTCCAGATCGTCGCCCGTCCACCCCTCGAACCCGGCAATTCCGTTGCGATAGTCGCTGTCTGCCATGTTGTCGGCCTCCAAAACGGCGCAGCCATCGGCCCGCCAGATGTATTTCAACCCGGGGCACGTTTTCGCGCGGACCATTCAAGATTTTTTTGCGTGAACGCCGAATCAGGCGAGTTGAGCCAGCAGCCAGGCGCATTCGCGCTCCAGCACGTCGTCCGGGCCGCTCTGTTGGGTACTCAGGACCGCGAGCAAGGTCTGTTTGAACTCGCGGCGGGCGCGAGCGTACTCGCGGTGCAAATGCACCGCGTCAACTCCCCACTTCGCCGCGATCTCCCGGATCGGCAGGTTTTCATGGAAGCGCAGCCGGAGCAATTCCACCCGGCGCATGGCGTCCGCTCCGGCTTGCGCGGCCAGCGCCGTCTGCCGCTCAGCCGCCTCGCGCATCACGGTCACCGCCCATGCCCGGTCGAACGCCCGCGACGGCCGGTCGTCGGGATCGGCAAACTCCGCGACCCCGGAGTCGATCGGCCCCTCCTTCAGCCGGGCACGCCGCGCCTCGATTCGCAGCGCGACATTCCGAGTGATGCCGTAGAGATATCCGCGAAACCCAGCAGAGCGATCCGCATCCGCCCGAACCAGCGCGCCGTCCGGCCGGTAACATTCACAGAAGACTTCCTGCACCGCATCGTCAATGTCCTGCGCAAAAACCGTCCGCGCCCAACGCGACGCAAGGTACGCGCGCACCACCGAATCGTAGCAACGGGCGAACAACGCGCGCTGCACCGGGTCCCCGGCTGCCGCGCCGCGGATCATCGTCCAACAGGTTGATTCAGGACTCTGCATGCGACCTGTTGCGGCACCCGTGAAACCATCAGCCCGCCGGTGTGCTCACCAAACCGAGAAACTCCCGATTGCCCTTGCGCCCCAGCAGCGGACTGGCCAACACCTCCGCGAACTGCACGCCCGCGTCCGCCACCCGCGCGCGCATTCGCGCCATCACCGCGTCCAGCATCTCCTCCGGCAGCACACCCCCGCGCAGCTCCGGCGCTTCCGCTTCGTAATGCGGCTTGATCAGCGTCACGATGCGCCCACCAGGCCCAAGCAGCCGCAGCGCTGCCGGCAGAATCAAGTGCTGCCGCGTCCACCCCACGTCAATCGTGACCAGCGCTACCTGTTCCGGCAAGTCCACGTGCAGCGCGTTGGTCCGCTCCATGACCACCACGCGTTCATTCTTCCGCAGCCGCCACGCCAGCGCGCCGTAACCCGTATCCACCGCGTACACACGCGCGGCCCCGCGGCTCAGCAGGCAATCGGTGAATCCGCCGACGTTGCACCCGAGATCGGCGCACACCGACCTGTCTGGATTGATCGCAAACGCGTCGAGTGCCGCCGCGAGCTTCTCGCCGGCGCGCGAGACGTACGGCATATCCGCGGGTTGAGACATGCTCGGTGTCGTTTCCGAATCCGGCCCGGCGCAAAAAAACGCGGGCGGCTCATCGGCCGCCCGCATGGAACAATCGTCTGAATCAAGCCGGCGGCGCTTCCCCGCGCGCACCGCAAAACCGCGCCGCGGACTAGGCCTTCTTCGCCCGCGCCGCATTCAGCATGCGCGCCAGGCGAGATTTCTTACGCGCGGCTGCGTTCCGGTGAAGCACGTTCGTCGCCGCGGTCTGGTCGATCTGCTTGGTCACCAGGCGGAACTGCTCTTCCGCGGCGGCGACGTCGTTCGACCGCAGCGTCTCCTCGAACTTGCGGACGCGCGTCTTCAGCGCCGACTTTCGCGCCTGGTTGCGTGCCCGGGCCGCAAGGTTCTGACGATTTCGTTTCTTCGAAGAGAGCGAATGTGCCACGCGCGTTGACTCCGTACCAAGCCCAACCGGGCCGACCAACTTCCGCCCCGCCGGTGCGATCGGCGTCTCGCGGATCCGAGCCTCGCCCAACCGGCGCGCACACGCGTACCAGCCGACGATGAGCCCCCCAGTTTACTTCAAATTCTGCATCCTGTCACGTACGTCACGGTAGTTGTAGTCGAGCTGCATCAGCTGGCCGAAGACCATTCGGGCCTCATCGGCCTTCCCTTCATCCGCTAAAGCCCTGCCCAGCCAGTAGTTAAGATCCTTCGCGGTCTCGTCTTCCGTCAGCTCGTATTGCCCGATGGCCTCGCGCAGAATACTGGCGGCCTGCGTAAAGAACCCCTTCTCAAAGAAGCAGCGCCCCAGGTACAGCGTGCACGGGAACCGCACCTTCGGATCGCCGCGGCCCTGCTGCAAAAAAGGAATCGCCTCGTCAAAGCGGCGGGCCTTGAACAGTCGTGTACCCAGCTCGAACTTGAGCCGCATATCGGTCGGGTACTTGCTCGCACGCTCCTTAAACACCGAAAGCTCGAACGCAAGCTGGCGGCGGACCATCTCCTTGTAACGCTCGCCATCTCCCGACGCCTTCACGGTGCGCGCGTGCCGCCGTAGCTGGCGCATGGCGATTTCGTCCGCCCGCAATTTGAACCGGTAATTGCCCGTCGACTTGTAGCGCTCGACCAGCAGCGTGATCGCGTCCTTCTCGTGTTCGTCCGTCTCGTCTTTGCAGAGCAGGTCAACATAGTGAATGACCTTCGCCTCGACGTCGGGATTGGCTTCCATCTCCTGCCGCGCCTTCACGATCAACTCACCGAGCCGATCGGATCCCTGCACCAGCCGGTCCTCGTCGTGCAGTCGCGCCTGCTCTTCCGAGTCGTTGATGCTTCCTCGGAAATCGTCGGCGCTCTGGTAGTTGCCCTTCAGGATGGTGAGCTTTGTTGAAAGGTTGCGGATGATGTTGTCCAGCTCGCGGTTCTTCGGATCGATCGATTTCTGAAAACTCAATGCCTCGATCGCCAGCTCGTAGGCCTTGACCGCCGGGCCGACCTCGCGCCGCGCCTGAAACCGGTCGCCGATCTCTTCGTACGTTTCCTTCAGCTGCGTGAATTTCTTGGGATTGACTTTCTTATCCGCACCCAGCAGGTCGCGGTAGATCGGCCCCGCCCACATCGCCGTATCGTCACAGTGCGCCTTGGCGGCATTGCGAAAGATGCCTTCCGCGTTTGCCGACGACGAAGGGTCGTGTCCGAACAGCCACGCCGCGTTGGTCAATCCCTTGATCGGGTCCTTCGTGGTCATCGAGTACTTGACCGAGTCCAGCCGGCCGGCCTTCTTGCCGCCCGTCTGCCAGCGGGCCACCGCGCAGCCGCGCAAAGGCACCCAGCCGTCGTCCACCGCCTCGGGATTCAGTTGCAGACCTTCGACAAATGACTTGATCGCGTAGTCGTAGTTGCGTTGGTCGACGAGTTTCTTTCCCTGGTCGAACCAGCGGCGCGCGCTCTTCTGCCTGTCCGCGGGGACCTCATAGCGCGCGTTGTCGTCCGCTGGCGTTGGCGGCGATTCGTTGGCCATGGAGACGGTTCGACTCAGAGCCTCGGCTGGGCATCGACGCGCACCATCGCAATGCCGGTGGCTGACGGTCGCGGCAAGCGCCATGCGGCGGCGCCCGAACTGCCCTTAGTCTTTGTCAATACGGTCTTTACAGCAGCAAACCGCGTATGGTAGCATGCGCTCGTGACTTGTCAAGCAGCGCCGTGGACGGACGACACGTGCGCCAGCCGCGACCGCCTGTTCGCCAAGCTGCGCAGCACCCAGGGATTCTCGCAAGGCATGATTTCCTCAGACCGCATCGCGAAGCTCCGCGTCCTGTCATACCCGGACCCCGTGCTGCGGAAAAAGTGCGCCGCCATCGAAAAGGTCGGGCCGCAACTCACCGAACTCGCCGAACGCATGTGTACCCTCATGCATGCCCATCGCGGCGTCGGACTTGCCGGCCCGCAGGTCGGTCTGCCCTGGCGAATCTTTGTGTGGAATCCCACGGCTGAGCCGGACAACGACCACGCGTTCATCAACCCGGAACTGACCCTGCTCGAAGGGCAGAACATCGCCGAAGAGGGATGCCTGTCAATCGAGGGCGTCAATGTGAATGTGCCGCGCGCGGTCATCGCCGAGATCACCGCGCTGCGTCCCGACGGTTCACGCGTGCACCTGCGCGCCGAAGGTCTGGTCGCGCGCATCTGGCAGCATGAAATGGACCACCTCAACGGCCGGCTGATCCTGGATTACATGACCCCGGCCGAGGAAATCGCGAACCGCCGCGCGCTCAAGGAACTCGAAGCCGACTACCGCGCGCAGCAAAAGAAAACCCGGCGGCCCAGCGGGCGCCGCTGACCGTTCTCGCGCCGACGTGCCTGTCAGCGCAAGACCACGATCCAGTCGAGTGCAACCGTGCGCATCCTGCTCTTTGCCTCCGGCGACTTCGCCATTCCGACCATGCGGTCACTCGTTGACCCGGCCAAACCGGGCCACGAAATCGCCTGCGTCATCACCCAGCCGGACCGTGCGAGCGGCCGAGGCCGACATTCGCAGCCGACCCCGGTGCGAACCATGGCCGAAAAACTCGGCCTGCCCGTGATCGCCAGCGAAAACGTGAACGCGCCGGACATGATCGCGCAGCTCGCCGATTTCAACGCCGATCTCGGACTGGTGATCGCCTTCGGTCAGAAAATCCGCGCGGAAGTCCGCACGCTCTACCGCCACCAGTGCGTCAATCTGCACGCATCCCTCTTGCCGAAGTACCGCGGAGCAGCCCCCTTTCAATGGACCGTCATCAACGGCGACGAAGTCGCCGGGGTCACCGTCTTTCGCCTCGTCGACCGCATGGACGCCGGCCCGGTCTACCTCACTCGCCGAACTGGCATTAAGGAGGACGAACGCGCCTGCGAACTGCACGACCGCCTCGCCATGATCGGCGTCGATGCCGTCCGCGCGACGCTCAACCTGCTCAGCCAGGACCCGCCACCCGAGCCCACACCTCAGGATGAGGCTCTGGCCACCACCGCGCCCAAGCTGACCAAAGAAGACGGCTACATTCGCTTCGATCAGCCGGCCCAGCGAATCGCCGATCGCATCCACGGACTGTGGGACTGGCCCGGCGCAAAGTGCAGGTTCGTCCCATCTGAGCCGCGACCGCCTGCCCTTGACGCAGCCGTATCGTGTCAAGGGTCAGGGAGCGGGCCGAACCAATCCGCCCAGACGAAGACATCAGCCTCACCCAATGCTTCCGCCGGCGAGACCGTCACCATCGCCCTCGCCCGCGTCGGCGACCCCGCCCCCGCGAAGGAACCGCCGGGAACCATCGACTACCGCCGATACGTCGCCACCGCCGATGGCTACCTCGAAATCCTCGAAATCAAACCCGACGGCGCCCGCCTGATGGCTTTCCACGACTTCGTCAACGGCCGCCACATCCGCGCCGGCGACCGCTTCGAAACGATTGCCAGGCAATCCTGATCGACGTCGCGGTTCATCGCCTGCAATCGCCGCCGTCATCCGCTATGCCGCGCAGTCAGCGTAACTGCTTGTCTGTGGCTCACCAATCACTGATCACTCAGCACTTGTCACTTAGCACTTATCACTCATCGTTCCGCGCAGTCCGCGTTGCCTATTTGCCCGTAGCGGCCTCCTCGATCTGCTTCTGGACCTTCTCCAGGTTGAACGAACCGGGCGTCTGGCTCGGCGGATATTCCTGCAGGGTCTGGAAGAACTTGCCTGCGATCTGCTGCATCGGCACCAGGACGAATACGTGCTCCAGGAACCAGTCGTGGTACACGTTTGCGTCGATCTGGGCCTTTTCGAACGGATCGCGCCGCAGGTTGAACAGCAGCGGAACGCGCAGCTCCGTGAACGGTTCGCGCCAGATCTGGAACGCATCGGCGCGATTCTCCAGGAACACGGCCTTCCACTGCCCCAGGCGCAGCGCGACCATCTGGCCGTCGTCGTTGACGTAATAGAATTCCTTACGCGGCGACGCCTGGATGTTCTCGGCCAGGTTTTTGAAGCCGCCCGCCTTCGCGAAGTACTCGTTCATGTCGTAGCCGTCGAGATGCTGCCGGTACTCGCGGCCGATCGCCTTGTAGCCGTCCAGCATGTCCTTCTTGAGGTCGGTCTTGCCCGCGGCGGCGGCCAGCGTGACCATCCAGTCCTCGTGCGCGACGATCCCGTTGAGCGTGGCGCCGGCGGGGTACTTGGCGGGCCAGCGCACGAACGCCGGCACCCGGTACGCGCCTTCCCAATTGGAGTTCTTCTCCTTGCGGAAGGGCGTGGTGCCGGCATCCGGCCAGGAGTTATAGTGCGGGCCGTTGTCGGTGGAATACAGCACGAGCGTATTCTCAGCGATTCCAAGTTCATCCAATAAGGCAAGCAACTCACCGACGTGCATGTCGTGCTCGACCATCCCGTCGTGGTACTCGTCGCCGCTGGGACCGGCGATGCCCGTGTGCTCCTTCTTCACGTGCGTGCGGAAGTGCATGCGCGTGCCGTTCCACCACACGAACCAGGGCTTGCCGGCCTGGTGCTGCCGCTGAATGAAATCCTTCGCAGCCGCGACCGTGTCGTCGTCAATGGTCTCCATGCGCTGCTTGGTGAGCGGACCGGTATTCTCAATCGTCTGCGTGCCGTCCGGATTCGCCTTCGACTTCAGCACCCCGCGCGGCCCGTACTGCTCGCGAAAGGTCTTACCGTTGGGCAAAACCATGTCGCCGGGATAATCCCGATGCTCCGGCTCCTCTTCGGCGTTCAGGTGGTACAGGTTGCCGAAAAACTCGTCGAAGCCGTGGTTCGTCGGCAGATGCTCGTCGCGATCACCGAAGTGATTCTTGCCGAATTGACCGGTCGCGTAGCCCTGTTCCTTCAGCACAGCCGCGATCGTGATGTCGGCTTCCTGCCAGCCCTCCTTCGCGCCGGGCAGGCCGACCTTGGTCATGCCCGTCCGCACCGGAACCGTGCCGCCGATGAACGCCGCGCGCCCGGCGGTACATGATTGCTGGGCGTAGTAGTCGGTGAAGCAAATGCCCTCCTTGGCGATCCGATCAATGTTCGGAGTTTGATAACCCATCATGCCGCGGTTGTTGTGGCTGATGTTCCATGTACCGATGTCATCGCCCCAGATGACCAGAATGTTGGGCTTTTTGGCATCCGCCCCGGGCGCGTAGGCCGGTCCAAGCACCAGCCCGGCGATCAACACCGTCCCAAGAGTTATTCTCGCCTGTTTCATCGGGCCTCTCCTTTGCGCTTGCAACCTAAGGTCCACAATCTCATTTCGCAGCGTCCGACGCGAAGACGCGCGCCCAATCATCCTTCATGCTGACCACCGTCCAGCCGCGCTGCGGCGCCTCATCAAGCCCCTGCTTGAGCTGGCCGATGTGCGATTCGCGGTCATACGCCCATTCGCGCTCCGCATCCGTATGATGCACGATCAAGCCGAAGCGCGGTCCTTCCCCGGCGGTCGTCCACTCCAGCATCTGAAAATCGCCGTCGGAATTGCCCGCGGCGAAGATCGGCCGGCGTCCGATGTGCGAATGTATGCCGATCGGCTTGCCTGACTTGTCGTCGATAAAATCCACTTCGGGCCTGCGGACGATCACCGGCTTGCCGTCGCGCACCTCGTACTCCGTCTTGATGCTGCTGCCCACCACCTGCTCCGGTGGAATGCCGTAGACGCGCTCGCTCCACGGGCGCATGAACTCGATGCCCCCGCCGGACACGATGAACGTCTTGAACCCGTTCGCGCGCAGGTATTCGAGCAACTCGAGCATCGGCTGGTAGACCATGTCCGTATACGGCTTTCCGGTCTTCGGATGCCTGGCCGTCGCGATCCACTCCAGGACGATCGTCTCGAATTCCTGAGTGGACATGCCCGCATGCGTCGCCGCGACGATCTCACCGACCGCTTTCTCTCCACCGCTGAGCGCGGTCTTCACATCGCCTTTGAGCAGGGACGCGAATGGCTCACTGTCCTTCCATTCAGGATGCTGCGGCGCCAGCGCCTTCACCCGGTCCAGCGCAAAGAGAAGCTGGAAATACATCGGTTGCTCGGCCCACAGTGTACCGTCATTGTCGAACACCGCGATGCGCTCAGCCGGTGGCACGAAGTCCGGTGAGCCTTCGTGCGTCACCTTCTCCACGAATGCAATGATCGCCTTCTTCGCGGCCGTGTCGTTCCACGAATCCAGCGGCCCGCCGTATACCGCGTCGCTGGCGAATATGCAGATCACCCACGGAATAACGCGAGGTATGACTTGCCTCTCAATCTGCATGATCGCTCTCCGGCACTTCAAGTCCTGATTCCTTCGCGTTCGCACTAGCCGGCGGTGCTTTGAGGTTTGCTTGCCGTCCGCCTTGTTTCGCCCCCGGCTCCGGCGACTTCACGCAGCGAAAGCCACGATGCTGCAGACCCGTGTCGAGCGGACACGCCATCCGCGCGCTCGGCCGGTAACTGGCGCAATAGCTGTCGTGACAAAGAAACGAGCCGCCACGATGCACCCGGCTCTCCGGCTCATAGGGATTTCGCGGATCCAAACTGCTGTCCGGCCCCTTCGGTTTCTGCGCGACACCGCCGGGCCCAAGCTCGACGACCCGGCGCTCATACGCGTCCGGGCGATACAGATCGCCGCGCCACTCCCAGACATTGCCCGCCATGTCGTACAGGCCGTATCCATTGGACGGAAAACGCTTCACCGGCGCCGCGCCTTGCGCAAGCCGCCCAGAGTGCGCGAGAAGCACAGACTTTTCATGGGTCTTGGACCGGTTACATCTGGCATCGTGATCCTGTCCGTATCAAGGGCAACGGAAACGAACGCAAAGCGCTGAAACGCAATGTCGCTCAACAATGAGAACGACCGCAAATGCGGAATCCCGGATGCGCTCTTGGAAGCACAAGGACGCAAGTCAAGCACCCAATCCACTTTCCGGAAACACCTTCCCTCCTCGACCGTTTCAGATTGAATTCCCCGCCTTCCTGAATAGCGCCCCCAATAATCGACGGCCCGGCGACGCTCGAAAAATCGCATTGTCGGTTGCGATGCCGCGATTGACGCGTACGGCGCGCCCGGTCATCGACAAGGCCGCGCCGCCGCAATGATCAGATTCAAACCCGAGCCCGAAAGTCTCTCGAATCAAACAGCATTCAGCGAACAACGGTGTTCGACGCTTCCCGGAAAAACCCAAACCGACTGGTTACCGAGACTTACCCATCGCCTGGCGAATGACGCCGATGATCGCCATGAGCAGGCCGCCGCCAACGCCTCCGCCTGCGATGCTCGAGATGATACTGCCGATGTCGAGGCCGGCTGCATCGCCACCGCCGGCGCCGCCCAGCCCGAGGGCCGCCAGAATCTGGCCGCCAATTCCACCGCCCAGTATGCCAACGATGGAATTGCCGGCTGTTCCCAGACTGAATTTCTTCATCAACGCTCCGGCCACATTGCCACCTACCGCGCCGCTAATCAACTGGATGATCAAGGCAACGATATTCATGCGATTTCTCCCAATGGTGACTCCTGGACGATGATACGGACGGATCCACGCAATCCGCTCGATCCAATGGTCAGCCAATTGAAGATGACGCAGGCTTTACCACGCCTGAAAACGCAGCGGGTGACGGGCCCGCCGCGGCGACACGTCGGACATTCGCATCGTGCCCATCGCGTATGCATGCGTCACATGTCAAACAGCTTGCGCACCCGGTCGTCGGCCTCGACGTACTCCACGTTGCCCGAGGCGTCGAATTTCACCACGAAACGGTCCACATCGGTGTACGTATAATTGAACTGAAAACCGCCCTCGAGCGATCCGTTATCAATCCGCTGCTGAAGCGCCGCCTGGTCGAAATTGGACTCGGGCCCCGGCACCCAAGACTCAACGGTCGATCCATCTGGAAGCGTCTCTGACTTCTTAACGTAGATGCAGTACTTGCGCGGCTCAGCCACGGCCAGCACCTGCGCCATGGTGGCGCACTTCTCCACCTTGGCCTGGATCTCCTTCGCCTGCGCGCCCGGATTGTGCGTGAACATGCCCGAGTAATAGAACGCGGCCGCGATCCCGCCACCCAGCACCAGCAAGCCCAGTAAAAGCTTCATCGTGTCCCTCGCTTTCGGAATTGGGTAATACCCACGTGCTCGCAAATCCGCCGCCTGCCGCCTTTCCGGGCGGACATTCCCTCGCTGATTCCGGATCCTCTGTTGAAATACGCGAAATGATCACCCGGAACCAGGCGAATCGGCGAATCACTGGAAAACTGCCGGCGAAGAGTGTAAGCACGCCGGCCAGCCGATACAAGACCGCTGGTCTCCCACGGGCAAACGCCTCACCGCGACACTTCGGAATCGACCCTGGCGCCCACCCCTCATTCAAGCAGGTCAATGTACGCTCGCTCAACCAGGTCAGCCTGCGCCACGCCCAACCGGCGAATCCACGCGCGGGCTGTTTCCTCGCACACCGCCTCCGGATGATCCGCGGTCAAAATGACCTCGATCTCCAGAAACCGCCCGAGACCCGCAACGTCGTCGAAATGGATGCGCACGTTCTCGCGCAGCAGCGCGATCCGCTTCTTCTCAACCACCCCGCGCACGCCCAGCGCCGCGCCCAGCAGCACGTGCATCCCTGCGGCAACCGCCACTGGCATGCGCCGATAACGCGATTCCCGCGGCTCGGCGCCCGGCGCGCGCACGTAACCGATCAACTCCGCCGGGCCGGGAAAGTGCTCGCGCAGCTTCAAATGCCCCGCCGGAACGTGGTAAAACGTGTCGCGCTGGCCAAACGCCACCTCCTCCGCCGCCCATGCGCGCGCGATACGCAGCGCATTTTCCCAATCGTGCAGCCGCGCCTTGAATTCGATGTTCGTTCCGGACAGCGGCGCACCCTCTCGATATGTCACACCCACGGCGCCACCGCACCAGCCGTCACGCGCCGGCCGGCACGCCGCTGTGCATCGTCGGCCCGACCGGTTGAGACGCGATGATCTCCGCCTCTGCGGCCAGCATCTCGCGCCAGCGATGCTCAACCACCGGCGCCGCGGCGAGCTGCCGGGCCAGGTTGATGAACACGCGATAATGCCCCGCCTCGGAGGCATACAGGTCACGATACAGCCCCGCCAGCTCGACCTCGCCGGATTCGGCGGACTCCGCCAACACCGCGAACCGCTCGCACGAGCGCGCCTCGATCAGCGCGCTGATCATCAGGCGATCGATCAGTTCGTCCGGCCCCTCGCCCATGCGCACCAGCCGATGCAGGTCCATGGCATAGCCATTGCGGTGCATGCGCGTCAACCGCCCCCCACGCTTGTGCAGCAAACGCACCACCGTCGCCAGATGTCCCACTTCGTCCGCCGCGATGCTGGTCATCGCAATCACCCAATTTTCCGGCGGATCCGGCTCGGGCCAGCGGTTGAGCAGTTGCAGCGCGTTCGTCGCCGCTTTCCGCTCCAGGTAGGCATGATCGCTGAGCAGCGCCGCCGGATCGCGCAGCACGCCCTTCGCCCAGCGCGGCGGCGTGCGCGAATGCAGCGGCAGTTCAATGTCAGCGCGCAAGATCATATGCCCGTCCCGCCAACTACCGTTGCGCGCTTGTGGTGCAGGCATCTTGCCTGCACCGGCAGCAGCGCCGCCATCGGGTCGCAGCAAAAGCAATAGTCGAAAGTGGCACTATTCCAAACTAATCCGTCAGCTTGGCGATCGCGTCGCCAGGCCCTTCGTCGAAGTGCTTCTTGCAGCCGGCGCTGCAGAAGTGCAGGGTGTAACCCGCGTGCGTGCTCGCATGCTCCGCGCTGCCGTCCATGCGCAACGCGCACATCACGCACTTGCCAATCGTCTTATCCGCCGCGCCGTCCATCTCGTCCGCCGCGGCCAGCTTGGCAGCGTTCGCAGCGTCACCGACTGCCTGCCGCGCCGTATCGCCGACTCCAGGCAGTGCCGCCTGCGGCGCAGGCTCTTCCTTCTTGCACGCCGCCCCGACGATGCAACCAAGCGCTAGCGCTCCCATGGTCAACCTGCGAATCAGTGCATGCTTCATGGCTGCCTGGCCTCCGGTGAATCAAGATCTGGACGTTTCCTGAAATCGTACCCAGTCCGGCATTCTAGCCGAAAAAGCTCGCCGCGAAAAGCCGGCGCCGTTCGCGAAACACCGACAGATATCACCGAGGTTCAAGACCCAAGAAATGAAGCAGCCGAAGTGCCCTTACTCCTGCACCAACTCACTTTCGCACCTTCGTACGCGCGCACCAGCATGACATGACGGATCCAGAAAGAAATGTGGCTGCGACGGCGGGACGGCAAACCCGCGCGTCGCAGCCCAATATCACCGGCGGCGATCGCCCTGTGCGCGTGTTGGGGACGCGCACCGTGTCGACACGGACCGTGAACCGGAAATGCTTCCGGTCAAATTCGCGGCTCCCTCCTGCTCCAGACGTGGCCCGCGCAGCGCTGGCGGCGTCCGACCTGCCGGCGGTGGATGTGGATCTCGCGGCGACGCCTCGGCTGCGTCGCGCGGCGGAATATCATTGGCCGGGTTGAAAATTCACTCCCAGCAAATTGCCCGTCATCGCCTTCGTACAGTGTACGACGCGCGCGCACACGCTGTGCGGACGCCCCTCGATGGATACGTCCACCAGCGTCTCCGCCTCCAGTTGCGAGCGCACCTGAACGCCCATGCCCCCCAGCGAAACATTGCGCGCACGCGCGCGAATGACTTTGCCCGCCAGCGCGCCGGTGCGCACGCGAATCAGCACGACCACATTCCAGGTAAAACGCGGATGCTGCCGTTTGCCCAGGTACGGGTCCTTTTCGCCGGTGGACTCCGCCTCGCTCACCCAGCGCGCGATCACCGTCGCGGGGTTGCCCACGCTCACCGGCGGCATGAACGTGTCGCCGGGGCAACTGGACTCGATGCGGCGCACGACGTCATCGCCAAGGATGACTTCGGGCGAAATTTCACGTTGCGGGCGCGCAATGGCGACCGCGTGTCGGGGCGATCGCATGAGCGGACTCCTGCCGGGTCTACCAGAAGGCCAATCGATCACGGCACGCTGCGGCTGAAAAGCCTGTGTAGTGGCCGAATCGTTCTGTCCAATCCTGCAATACGGAAGCGCCAAAGACAAATCCCCGACGTGCGCCGGAGCGATCGCCGCCAGGCCGCCCAACCAGCCGGGCGGCTTTTTGCGCCAGGCCCGATATAATTGACCGCGAAAACCCGAGCCCGGCCCATGATCCGCGACCCTCGACATCTCGCCATGCGCATCAGCCTGATCGCGTCCGTATTCATGCTCGCCGGAAAACTCACCGCGTATTTTCTGACGCACAGCGCGGCAATGTTCGCGGACGCAGCCGAATCCGTGGTGCATGGCGTCGCCACCGCCTTCGCCGCATTCAGCCTCTGGTACGCCGCGCGCCCAGCCGACGCCGAACACCCCTACGGCCACGGCCGCATCGTGTATTTCTCAATGGGGTTTGAAGGCGCGCTCGTGCTCGTCGCATCGTTCGCGGTCGTGCGCAGCGGCGTGCTCGGGTTGATCTACGGCCTGGAGTTGCAGCGCATCGGCGTCGGCCTGGCCATCGCGGGCACGCTCGCCGCCTTCAACCTCGCGCTCGGCGCCGCCCTCGTCCGCATTGGCAAAAAGTACAACGCCCTCGTCCTCGTCGCCAACGGCAAGCACGTACTCAGCGACTTCTGGACCACCGCAGCCGCCATCCTCGGCCTCGTGCTGGTCAATCTCAGCGGGCGCAACTGGCTCGACCCGCTCGCCGCCCTGGTCATCGGCGGCTGGATCATGTTCACCGGCATCGGCCTGATCCGTGCCGCCATCGCCGGCCTCATGGACGCGGTCGATCCGGAATTGGCTGCGAAGGTCGCAGCCGGCCTCGAAGACGCGGTGCGCGATCGGCGCATCGCCAAGTACCACGAAGTCCGCTGCCGCAAGCTCAACGACGAAGTGTTCATCGAGGCCCACCTGCTCGTCGCGGGCAATACCCCACTGGACGAGGCCCACCGCCGCGCCACCGACGTCGAGAACCGCCTGCGCGCCCTTTTTCCCAATCAGCGCGTCTACATCACAACGCACGTCGAACCCCTCGCCCACGACGCAGCCCACCCCCAGGGCCACCCCCACCGTCTGGACTCGGAAACCGTCGGATCGCCGCGATGATCGATCAGCCGGCCACCCCCGACCCGGTCGCCGAAGACCTCGAGCCTGGCCTGCTCGCGAATTGCCCACGCTGCGCCTACGCCCTGCGCGGCCTCCCCGCCAAACACCGCTGCCCGGAATGCGGCCTCGAAGTAGACCGCCGCTGGCAGATCATCCCCACAAGCGGCGACCACCTCCGCACGTCACGATTGCGAAAGTACGCTGTCGCTATTCGATGGTTCGTGATCCTGTATTCGGGCGTCTTTGTGCTCGTCTCCTTGGGCGGCGCCTGGATTCGAGGAAACCCACTTCCCGCGCTCGCGATATTCGTCGCCGTTGGTTTCGTTGTCTGGCGGAGAATGCCGCGGAGACGGTTTATCGCTCTCGGACCCGAAGGTATCCATCTGTACGACAGCCGTGGTACCTATACGCACTGTTCATGGAAAGGGCTCGGCTATGCGCGACTTGACCTGACAACGGGTTACATCACCATCACCGGAAAGGAAGGGAAAATCAGGTTGAATCCGCGTGACTACTTCTCCGATGGCGCAGCCGGCGCGGACCGCTGCGTACAGGCAATCAATCACTATCCCCGCCTGAATTCTGTGAGTCATCTTCAGGCCAAGACATCGCGTAGCTCGGACAGCGAGCACACGAACTGATGTGGTTCCCCACCCGCCGGCGCCGTCGCGCCCGCGTGCACTCGCCCCGCACGATCCACCAGCACCGTCGTCCAACCCAGCGAATTCGGCGCCACAAAATCCTTCGCGAGATTGTCCCCCACGTACGCGCACGCCGCGTGCGCCACCCCCAGCCGGTCCGCCATCTCCTCGAACGCCCGCGGATGCGGCTTCCAGAAGCTCCGCCCCCAAGCGTCCGTCAAAATGACCTCGTCAAACCACGCATCCAGCCCCAGCGCCGCCGCCTTCCGCTGCTGGCTGATCAGGTATCCATCGGAAATCACGCCCAACCGCACCCGCCCGCGCAACTCCGCCAGCGCCGCCCGCGCATCCGGAGCAAGCGCGATGCTCGGCGCATGCGCCCGGTACGTATCGACCATCGCCTGCACCAGCCGCTCCGCATCCGGCCCAGCCACGCCGGCTTCCTCGACAATCACATCAAAAACCCGCGAACGCTCAGGCGTGGCATACAGCGCGCACATCCGTGCATAAATCTCCAGCGACGCCCCCAGCCGGCCCGCGAACGCATCAACCACCGCCCGATACCCGCTGAACACGTAATCCCGCTCGGGATACAGCGTGTCATCAATGTCGAATACGATCGCTTCGATCTTCGGCATGACGGTTTCACCAACCTGCGCGGCGACCCATTCCGTGATTCGCGCCACCAATCCGCGCCGCCGACTTGCGCCGCCGATTCGCGCCGCCGATTTGCACTGCCGATCCGAGCCGCGACCGCCTGCCCTTGACGCAGCATTATCGTGTCCAGGGTAAGGGAGCGGGCCGAACCAATCCGCCCCGGGTGCGCCACCCTGCGCACCCCAGCCCGCCACTCACGTCAACTGACGCGTCGGCTGACGCGAAGGATCCTCCCCGGACCCGAAATCGCCGTCGACGAACACCGATTCGTCATATCGCAGCATCGCCAGGTTGTCGCGATAGCCCTCGAAGTCCGCGTGCGGCTCGCGGCCCAGCAGCTCGGCCATCAGCCACTTGGGAAAGTCCGCACCCGCCGCGATCGACAGCGGCGCCCCGCCCCCGAACCGCGGATTGATTTCGATCACCCGGATCCGCCCCGCACGCTCCACCATGCATTGCACGGTGATCACCCCGCGACACCGCCCCAGCGCCGTCACCGCCCGCCGCCCCACCGCCATCACCTCGGGATGCTTCACCACCAGGCCCTTGCTCACCTCGCCGGTGCGCACTTCCAGCCGCCGCCGCGGCACCACGCACTTCGCCGCGCCGTCCAGACCGGTGTACACGTCCAGCGTGTATTCCGTCCCTTCGACGAACTCCTGCACAATGCCGTCCGGATCGCGCTTGGCGAACACGCGCAGCTCAGCCAGGTTGTTCAGCCGGAACAGCCCCTGCCCCGCGCTGCCCCGCCGCGGCTTGAAAAAGTACGGAAACCGATGCCCGCGCCGCCGCAGCGCCGCCTGCACCGACCACGTCGCCGGAGTGTCCACACCGGCGCGCGACAACGCCTCGAACGTCAGCAGCTTGTCCGCGCACGTGCGAATCACGTCCACGTCCGAGATCACCACCTGCGCCCCCGCCTTCGCGAAGCGCGCCATCGACCGGCTCAGCGACTCCAGGTCGGAGTCGATCAACGGAATGATCGCGTCGATCTTCTCGCGCTCGACCAGCTCAACCAGCGCCGGAATATGCCGGCGGTCCTCGATGCGCGGCACAATGTGCGGAACGTCGACAAAGTGAATCGCCGGCGCGGTGCGGTTGATGTCCGCCCCGTGAATGACCAGATCGATGCGCAGCGCCCGCGCCGCCCGCTGAAACGCCCGCAGCAGTTCGATGCGCCGGCCCACGCACGTGAACAGGATGGCCAGACGCTCACGACCCTTCCCGCGGGACGCAAGACCCTTCACGCGGGACACCCGGCGCTGCGTGCTTCGCGATGTTGCTTTGCCCATGCGTTGTTCCGCGCTCGTCCCGCGAATCTCCAGCGTTGCTCCGGCACCGGCGGGGCACTATAACCGCATCGGTTATTTCGCTCCACACCTGTGGAGTCCGCGGCTGCCCGGCGTAGTCCAGGATGACGGTGCCTATCGCCCGACTCAATGGGTGCCATGGCCAAGCAGCAGTATCGCTTGGCCATGCGTTCGCCTTGGATTCGCAGGGCGATTCGTTAAAACCGTAAGTTAGCACTGAATCCACCGGCGTCGGTCAGCCGGCGCCGGTTCGGGAAGGCACAAAGACATGCTCGCGGAAATCATCAGCCTCGGCGCGGAACTCATGACGGGCGCCGCCGTCGATACCAACAGCGCCTGGCTCAGCGACGCGCTCGCCCGCTGCGGCATTCCGGTTTCCCGCCACACCACCGTTGGCGACGACCGCGAAGCCATCACCGCGGCCATAGCCGAAGCGAGCAGCCGCGCCGATCTGGTCATCCTCACCGGAGGACTTGGACCCACCGCCGACGATCTCACCCGGCCCGCGCTGGCCGACGCCCTCGCCGTCCCGCTGGTCACCGACGCCGAATCGCTCCGCCAGATCGAGGACTTCTTTCGCGCACTCGCACGCCCCATGCCCGCGGGCAACCGCATCCAGGCGCATCTTCCACGCGACAGCACTCCGCTGCCCAACCACTGGGGAACCGCGCCCGGCATCCAGGCGCGCCTCGGACGCGCAGATATTTTCTGCCTGCCGGGAGTCCCGCGCGAAATGCGCGCGATGTTCGCGCAATACATCGAGCCTCACCTGCGCGAGCACGCGCCCCCCGCCGGCCTGGTCACGCGCGTCCTCCGCACCTTCGGCGCCGGCGAATCTCACTTGGCGGAGCAGATCGAAGACCTCATGGCTCGGGACCGAAACCCCGCCGTCGGCACCACCGCGAGCGAGGGCGTCATCAGCGTGCGCATCGTCGCCCGCGCCGCATCGCCGGCTGCCGCCGCGCAGCTCGCCGACGAAGACGAAGCCGAAATCCGCAAACGCCTCGGCCCGCTGGTCTACGGCCACGAGAACGACACGCTCGCTTCGGTCGTCGGCGCGCTGCTCACCAACCGCAGCCGCACCGTCGCGACAGCGGAATCATGTACCGGCGGACTGATCGCAAAACTATTGACCGACATTCCCGGCAGCAGCCGCTACGTGCTCGGCGGCGCCGTGGTCTACAGCAACGCGCAGAAAACAGCCATGCTCAACGTGCCCGCCGCGCTCATCGACGCCCACGGCGCCGTCAGTGAACCGGTCGCGGAAAGCCTCGCGGTCAACTGCCGCGCCGCGTTCGCCTGCGACTATGCCCTCGCCGCCACCGGCATCGCCGGTCCCGGCGGCGGAACCGCGGAAAAACCCGTCGGCCTGGTTTACCTCGCGCTGGCTTCGCCCAGCCAGGTCACCGTCAGGGAATGCCGCTTCAGCGACCGCTTCGACCGCGCCGCCATTCGCGACCGCGCCGCCAAGACCGCGCTCAACATGCTCCGCCACGAACTGCTCGCCGCGCCGCTCTGATGGTGCGCCTACGCGCTGACAATACCCTATGTCCCAATGCGGCGATCCGCCGCAACCCAACCCCCCTCCCTTTCAGGGAGGGGCAGGGGGAGGGTTGAACAGCACGAACCACATGTTTGCGCATGATGCGCGCAGCCTGCGCGCATGTTGCGCCATAAGGATCTAACCAGCGCAGTTGCCTGGACCAACGCAGGCACAAAAAAACCGCGCCGACGTTGATCGGCGCGGTCATGATGATGCAATACTCAAATAGCCGGCGACGCATCGCCACCCGCCAGGACTACAGCGTGTACTCCGCGTCCAGCGCCTTGGCGATGCGCGCTTGCGTATCCATCAGGTGCGCGCGTGTCGCCGCATCCAGCAGCGCGTCGCCTGAGCGCTTGCCGATTCGCTCGTTCAACTCGCCCAGCGCCAGCCGCGCCGACGCGATCGCGTCCGCCGGATAGCTGTCGTTTTCTTCGGACAGCACGATGCGCGTCAGGCAGCGCACGTGTTCACGCTGCAGATTCCGCCGGATGCTCGCGATGAACGGCATCCGCGTGTCGCACTGCCCGGTGCAGGCCACGTCCAGTTCCGACCACACCGCGGATGTCATCTCGCGGAATAGGTCCGCGACCGTGATCGCCGCTTCGCCCGCGGGAACCTTCAACTCCGCGTCGTAAACGCGCCGCACGCTCACCGGATTCGTCAGGTGGAACAGAGTCCAGTACTGCACAGATGCGACGCGCTCGTGCAGCGGATAGTCTTCCTGCGTGTCGAACGCGTCGCTGCCCCAGTGCCGCCAGCGCCCCGGCGCCAGCTTGTTCAGCACCGTCGGGTCGAACCTGAAGGCGTTCGACGATAGGACGCGCTCATTCACGAAGTCCAGCGCCGCCCGCTGCTGCGCCAGCGGAACCACTTCGATCGGCGGACGCGCGTTCGGATCGCCCCGCCGATCGCGATGCAGGTACTGGCCGCCGATCAACCGCACGGCGAATCGCGCCGACCGGCTGTCTTCAAAGAGCAGCATGTCAAACGTCCGCCGCAGCCGCTCATAGCTCTCGCCATCTTTCACCGCCCAATCGGCGATGTCCTTCTGCAGACTCGCGACCAGGTCCATGCGATATCGCGCCCAGGCGATCGGATCACTGCTGTGGTCGTACGTGTTCACCAGCGGGTCGGGCGAAAGGAAACTCGAGTTCTCATCGGTTGCGAAATCCAGGCCAGACTCCGCCAGCTTCTTCGCGACCTGCGCCAGCATCTCCGGCTCCTTCTCGCCCGAAGCCGGCACGCGGTACCCGTACTCGATCGCCAGTTCGTCATACGGTCCGACCACTTGGCTCAGATATACCGGCCGCAGCGTGCGGTCCAGGTTGTACACCGCCGGGTTGTAGTCCATCACCGACGCGGTCGTGGGCACGTCCGGATCGTTGTTCGCCAGGATCTCCTCCAGGGACTTCCATGAACTCGCCTTGAAGTTGTGCCGCAGACCGAGCGTGTGCCCGACTTCATGGCAAGCGACCAGCTTGATCCACTGCCCCACGAATTCCTCGCGGCCCGCTCCCGGCTGAGGCCCGGCCTCGAGCAGCGCGGAGCCCAGGCACATCTCGTGCGCCACCCCGTTCGCGTACGTGCACTGACCGTGCGGCTGAAACTTCGCGAACAGGCTCATCGCCGACGACTCGAACTCCATCGATTCGCGCCGCGTGTCGTCGATCCCCGGCATCAGCCGCTCCGCCATGCTCTGGAATCGGTACTCCGGGTGTTCACCGAGGAACGCGGAAAGCTGCGCATCCTCCGCCGACTCCGGACCGCGCGCCAGCAGCCGGTCGTACCGGTCATACCACACCCGGGCCATCGAATCGTCCATGATGATGTCCGCGTCCAGGATCTCGCCCGTGATCGGGTTCGCCCGGCTCGGCCCCATCGCGAATGCCCGCCCGCTGACGATCCAGCGATAGAAGTTGTGATTGACGTCCTCCGGGTCAATGTGCGCGAACTCGTTCGAATCCGTCTGCTGCCGCACCGCGACCGCGTTGCGCAGCCCGGCCTTCTCGAACGCGCGATTCCACATCAAAATGCCTTCGCGCACGTACCGGCGGAACTTCACCGGCACGGTCTTCTCAATATAGAACACGATCTGATCGTCGGGATGCACGTCGGAAATCGCCTTGTCCGGCTCCGCTTTGCGCAGGTGCCACCGGTGAATGTACCGCTTGAAGTTCGTCAGTTCCTCGTGTGCCGTCGTCCAGTCCTGCCGCGCTGTCATGAAATAGCCGATGCGCTCGTCCGCCTCGCGCGGCTTGTAGTCGCTCTTGGGCAGGCGCGAAACGCTGTAGTGCAGCGTGGCTTTCGTGCCGCCTTCGCCGTCCATGAACACACCCTCGACCGCCAGCTCCAGGTTGTCCTTGAACGCCTTCTTCTTCGCCCACCGGCTCACCGACGGGTCCATCTTGCCGCCGAACACGCGCCCGAGATTGTCCGGGTCGCGTTTGAACACGCTGTCCAGGTCAATGACCGGATCGGCGCCCTTCTTGGTCACGATCGGCGTGACCAGCACGACGCGATCGGTGTAAGTGCGTTCGATGACGTCCTCGAGCGTCGACTTGTCGTTGCGGATCTGCCGCAGTTCCGGCTCGATCAGGATCAGCTTCTTGTTGAACTCGTCCCAGCGCACCAGCGCATGGCCGAACTGGTAACCCGTGAAGTTGCCGCCGCTTGCGATGCTCCGCGCCATGAGAAAGTCCTGCCCGATCATCCCCTTGGGAATCACCGCAAGCAGATTGTCCGTCTTCGCGTTGTAGTACAGCGGGAAGAAGCCATCGATCGCCTCGTAGTCCTTGGTGACTTCTTCAAACGGCTTGTATTCCGGCTTCTCCTTGTCCTTCTCCTTCTCTTTGTCGTCATTCGCCCGGACGGCAGTGCCTGGGCCAAGCAGGGCGACGACCCCCAACGCGAGCACGAGACGCACGCCCCAGTGCTCGTTGGATCGGTGGCTCTTCAACATGTCGAACTCCTTCAGTTCCTCTGGTTGACCCAGTATCTCACCGGCCTGAAATTCAACTGCGCACGAACCGTGCGCCTCCGCCCGGTTCGCCAATCGGTCAGTGTAGCGCCGCAGGCCCGTCGCTGCGGTCGAAACTCGTCGCGGTGTGTCCGGTCTTGTCCGTGCCGCCGCGAAAACCGCACACGTCGGCGAACAACACCGAGGGGCTGAACACGCCGGAGGTTTGCCCGGACCGCCCCTCTCGGCTATCATGCCGCCACCCAGGATATTATCGGGAATTGCTGATGATTTCTAGACTTAGGCACGCCCGCGGCGTCGGCTCGCGCGGCGGATTGCTCGTCATCGCGGCCCTCTGTGCCCCCACCGGTTGCGAACGCAGCAGTGGTGCAGCCAGCAGCGCGCCCGGCGCGTCCGCCAAGCCCGCCTCGTTCGTGTCCTTTCCGCCCGAAGTCCAGTCGGATGACCCGGAAATCAACGCCTTTGTCCGCAAGGCAATCGACATCTGCGTCGCCGAAGATTACGACGCCTTCCGCCTGCTCTGGAGCGCCCTGGAAGAACCGCTTCGCGAACAGGAATTTCGCAAGGGGTTCAAGGCCGCCCGCAAAGTGAGCATCCTCGACCTGGTCAAGCGCCGCACGCCGGAAGGCGAAGGGGTCTACCTCGTGCACTGCCTGGTTGAACTCGATCCCGACGAGGTGCCCGAGCCGCAACGCAACATCGTGCTGCTTCTGCGCAAGGAAAACAATCAATGGCGCGTGGCCAAGCCGCCCGCGAAGGAAGTCCGCGCGCTAAAAGAAAAATACGCGCGCCAGAACGGCCTGGTAGACGCGCAATCGAACGGAGTCGATACCGACGGCGGAACGTCACCCTAGCCGCGCCACATCCCGCCGAACTCGCCACCCATGATTCCCCGACTGCTCACCGCTGACGAAAAGCATCACGCGCCGGAAGGCCGACTGCTCACGCCGGAATTCCGCCGGATGGTTGCGCTGGTCTGGCCGCACCGCCGCTTCCTGCTCATCGGCCTGCTCGGCAGCATCGTCTATGGCCTGCTGCATTCCGTCAGCATCATCGGCGTCTTGCCCGTGCTCAAAGTGATGCTCACCGAGGAAGGACTGCACGGCTGGGTCGACCAGTCCGTCACCCACGCGCGCACCCGCGCGGACCTCGCCTGGAGCCGCGGCGCGCTGCTCGTCCGCTCAGAACTGAAAATCCCAACCCGCACCGGCCGCGGACTCGAACCGCTCGACCGCATCGTCGCCTTCCGCCTGGGCAACTCAACCGCCAATGCACCGCAAGGCGCGCCCGAAGATGCCGCGATGCTCTTCGAACGCATCGCGCAATCGCCCGAGTTCGACGAAGTCGAACTGATCGTCGCGCCAGCCGGAGCGGCCAACCAGACCATCCCCGTCCTGCTGCCGCTGCGCAAGGTTCCGACCAAATGGCGCACGATCCAGGGACTCGCATCGTTCATCCCCCGCGCCCAGCCGGACGCCCCCAGCGACCGCGTGCGCACGCTCGTCTGGATGCTGGCCGCCGTGGTCATCGTCGCCCTGCTCTCCAATGTCGGGCGCTTCTTCGCGGAGTACTACCTTTCGATCGGCGTCTTCCGCGGCGTGATGGACCTGCGCCGCACGCTCTATCGCAAGGTCCTCCGCCTGCCCATGGCCTTCTTCGCCGCGGACGTCTCCGACATCGTCTCGCGCTTTGTCACCGATTCGCAGGAAATCCAGCGCGGCCTGCTCGCCCTCTACAGCAAGCTGCTCTGCGAACCGGTGAAGGCGATGTTCCTCCTCGTCGCGGCGCTTTGGCTCGACGCCCGCCTCACGCTCATGCTGCTCGTCGTCGCCCCCTTCGCCATGCTGCTCTTCTGGATCGTCGGGCGAAAAATCCGCAAGGCCAACAAGCGCCTGCTCCAGGCATACGGCCTCATGATCGGCGCGCTCAGCTCAACGCTCCACGCCATCGGCGTGGTCAAGTCCTACGGCGCGGAACGTATCGAGCGCAAACGACTCTGGCAGATCGACCGCAAAATGTTCCACCACCTCCTGCGCATCGCCCGCCTCGAAGCCGTGCTCAAACCCCTGCTCGAAGTGCTGGCCATCGTCGGCATCGCCGCCGTCACCATCTGGCTCGGCGCGCAGGTCATCCATGCCCGCGTCCAGCTCGAAGACTTCGTCACCCTCGTCGTCCTGCTGGGCATGCTCATCGACCCGCTGCGCAAACTCTCTGACGTCTACCCCCGCGTCATGCGCAGCGGAGCAGCCGCCTCGCGCATCTTCGACGTGATCGACTCGCCGGAAGAAACCCAACTGCAGGAGGGCGCCATCGACCTGCCCGCCCTCTCACGCGACATCGTCTTCGATCACGTCACCTTCACTTACCCCAACGCCGTCGAACCCGCCGTGCGCGACGTGTGCCTGCGCATCGCCCGCGGCGAAGCGGTCGCCATCGTCGGCGCCAACGGCAGCGGAAAGACCACCCTCACCCGGCTGCTCTGCCGGTTCTATGACGCACAGGAAGGCGTCGTCTCCATCGACGGCACAGATGTGCGCAGCGCCACCCTCCGCAGCCTGCGCCGACAGATCAGCATTGTCACCCAGGATCCGGTCGTGTTCGCCATGACCATGACCGAAAATATCGCCTACGGCGCGCGCAACCCCAGCGCCGAACAGGTCGTCGCAGCCGCCCGCCAGGCCCATGCCGACGAATTCATCCGTGCCCGCCCCGGCGCCTACGAAGAAGTCCTCGGCGAACGCGGCGGTACGCTCTCCGGCGGCCAGCGCCAGCGCCTCTGCATCGCCCGCGCCATCTACCGCGACGCGCCGATCTTCATCTTCGACGAGGCCACCAGCCAGATCGATTCGGAGAGCGAACGCAAAATCCAGGACGCAGTGCGCGAACTCGCCGCCCACCGGACGACGATTCTCATCGCCCACCGCCTGAGCACCATCCGCTTCGCCCAGCGCATCGTGGTCATGGAAGCCGGCCGCGTCATCGACACTGGCACCCACGACGAACTGCTCACCCGCTGCGAAGTCTACGCCACCCTCTGCCGCACGCAGCTCATGGAATAAGTTGAGAAATACATGTAGTGAAGCGAGACGCTTGAACTGCGAAGGGCGTGTTCATGATCCAGGGAATCATCCCTCCTTCGCTTTCACCACCCGCCCGCTCATCACCCCGCCGTAGTTCGCCCCGTACCACACCCCGCTGTAAAACCCCTTGTGAAACATAACCCGCGCCGAATACGTCCCCAGCATCGGCATGTTCAGCGTATCCAGAGTGATCACCGGCGTATCGCCCGCCCATTTCACCCGCACCGGCACCGGCAGCGAAACGTCCTTGTCCGCGTACTGCACCCGCGCCGTGACCATCCACTGATCCTCCACGACCTTCTCCGCTTTCTCGATCGTGTACCGATCAGCCCGCGCCTCCCCCAGCACCGGCTCCTTGCCTTCCTCAAACGTGGTCATCTGCCACGTCCCTTCCAGCGTCGCCCCGCTGAGCAACTCGGCGAACCCTTTCTCCTGCTCCGCCGTCGGCGAACCTGACGCCGCAGAAGTCGATGCCGGTGCCGCATCCGGCGATGCCGGCGCCACGGACGGCGATGGAGTAGCAGACTCATCCGCCCGGCTGGCCGCCAGAAATCCCATCCCCAAGAACGCGCCGATCACCACTACAATCGCAATTCTGAACATCGCACCGCCTCCCCACTCACTCCAACCAGCGAACCAACATGGCACATATCACCTATCACGTATCACTGTCGTCTAATGCCTTCCCCCAATCAACGCCTTCACGCTCCGGCCCGCCTCCACATCCGCCAGCGCCTCGTTCGCCTGCGCCAACGTATACGCCTTCGTCGTAATCTGCCCAAACGCGCTCGCCGCCCGCGGATCACGCAGCGCCTGCACACTGCGAAAAAAATGCGAATAGTCCGATCCCCAAACCCCGCGAACCGTCAAATGCTTGCGATTCAGCTCCGTGTGCGGATTGATTTCCATCGGCCCATGATCGGTATATTGGCCGACGACCGTCACCCGCCCCGCATCGCGCGCCCAGCGCAGCGCCTGCGCCACCGCTACCGGCGCGCCCGTCGCCTCGATGCACACATCCGCGCCGCGCCCCTGCGTATGCCCCATCACCCAGTCGCGCCGCGCCGCCTCGGCATGCTCGGCAATATCCAGCACATCCGCCGCCCCCATCTTCCGCGCGATCGCCAGCCGGTGCGCCGGCGCGCCAATGCACAGCACCTTCGCCGCCCCGCGCAGATGCGCCAGCGCCACCGCCGCCAGCCCCACCGGGCCCGCCCCCAGCACCAGTACGGTTTCTCCCAACTGAATGTCCGACGCATCCACCGCGTGCAGCGCCGTCGGCAACCCGCACCCCCCCGCCATGAACAGCATCGGGTCCACGCCGTCCATCCGGATCACGTGCGTACCCGCCATCAGGTGCAGCTTCTCCGCCCAGCCGCCGGTCAAACCGTCCGCCACCCCGTACGTGATGCCATACACCTTGCGCTGCGGACATCGCGTGCTCGCCTTCGCCACCAGGCAATACCAGCACGCGTGACACGTCCGGTGTACATCCAGAAACGTGACGGCATCCCCCTCCGAAAACTCCCGCCCATGCACATCCACCAGCCGGCCGCGAATCTTCTCCAGCACGCCGACCGACACATGACCCGGAATAATCGGATACGGCACGCCCGCCAGCCGCCCATCGCGCAGGTGTACATCCGTCCCGCAAACTTCACTGCTCAACACGCGCATCAACGCGGCCCCCGGCGCAAGCTCCGGCTCCGCAAACTCGCGCAGCTCAACCGCCGCGCCCGCTCCAGGCATCACGGCTGCCATGACCTTCGCCATCAGTACCGCACCTCGCCGTCAGAGCCGGAGGCGCAAGCCCCCGGACAACACACACGAAAACGCGCGCAGATTGCGCGCATCCTGTGCCATAGGAGTCTAAACATCTTCAGTTTTGTGTTTTTGTGCCCTTTGTGGCCATTCATTTCCAGCAATGGCACAGAATCGCTTCGCTTGCCGGCTGCACAAGTAATCTATCCCGCAAACGCTGAGTGCACGCAACCACCCTACTTGAAACAGTACAGCGTCCCATCCAGCGTGCCAATCACCAGCCGCCCGCGACCCACCGCGGGACTCGCCGTCATCGCCTCAGCCGCCTCGAACTGCCACACTTTCTCGCCAGTCTTGGCCGCCACCGCGTACAGATTCCCGTCCGAGCAGCCGAAAAACACCCGCTCCCCCACCACCACCGGCGACGAATCGATCCGCCCGCGCGTCGCCAATTCCCACTTCTGCTCACCCGAATTCGCGTCGAACGCCCGCAACCGCTTGTCGCGCCCGCCGATGAACACGCGCCCATCATGCACCGCGGCGCATGCGATGAACGGAAACTCGCGGACCGCGTCGCTGAATCGCCACGCGATACGCCCGTCGTCCAGTTCGATGCTCAGCACCTCGTTGCCGTAAGTCCCGACAAACGCACGCCCGCCCGAAACCGCCGCCGAAGCCCCCGTCACCGAACCCAGCGGCACCGTGCGCAGCGTCTTGCCGTCCGCGAGGTGCAACACGTGCAGCACGCCGTCACATCCGCCCACCAGCGCGGTCTCGCCCGCGATGGCGCACGTCGCGTGTACGCGATCCTCCGTTGGGGATTTCCAAAAAAGCGTCCCGTCGGCGCGCTTGAGCGCATAGATCATCCCGTCGTAAGAACCGAAGACGACCCGATCGCCGGCGAGATTCACCGACGAAATGATCTCGCCTTCGCACTTGAACACCCAGCGCCGCTCGCCCTTGGAAGCATCCACCGCGTGCAACTCGCCGGCTTCGCTTCCGAACATGACAAGCCCGTCCGCCACCGTCGGCGACGACCGGATCGCGGACTCCGCATCATAACTCCAGCGCAGCTTGCCGTCGGAGAGTCCCAGCGCATACAACTTGCCGTCCTCGCACGGGGCATACACCGTTTCGCCGACGATCGCGGCTGTTCCGGAAAACGCGTCTTCGCGTTTGAACGTCCATGCGACCGCCAACTCAGCCGGCAGGTCAGATGGCGCGACGCCGGTGAGCGCGGAGTCACCCCGAAACATGGGCCAATCGCCGTCGCCGGAGGCCCCATGCGGCGTCACGGAAAAAACCAATGCAAGAGTCATCGCGTGCAGGTGGCCCGCGCCCCCCGTGCATCCGCGCACGCGCCGGAGCCGGCTAACCCGTGTGCTGTTCACTGGCGACCTCCGACGGCTGGGCGACAACCGCTTTCACCGGCGCCGGCGCATGCGCCGCACCCGCAGGCTTGAAACGCAAAACCAGCGCCGCGCCCCCGGCGGCCATGCAGATGCCCAGAATGAACAGCGGATGAATGCGCCCCTCGGGTCTGTCCCAGATCATGGTCACCAGCGTGGCCATGATCGGCGCGCCCGCGAAAACCAGCGGCGGAACCACGATCGGCTTGCCCCCGTACTTGAACGCGAACACGATGCCCAGCGCTCCCGCCGCGCCGAGCAGCCCCCCCACGAACGACAACACCACGCCTGACCGGGGAAAACTCCAGGCTTCCATCTCAAAAAACCGTACGCCGATCAGCACCACAGCCGCGAGCACAAAATACGCCAGCCCGATGAACAGAAACGCGCGCAGCGCGCTGTTCGCCCCCAGCTCCTTCTGGCCATGGTGGACCGTGGGAACATACGCGCCCCACGTCAGAATGGTCAGCACCACGAAAGCGATCCACCACGATTTCATCCGACGTGCTCCATTGGGGTTCCAAGCATGTGGCCATCAATTGGGCGGCATTCGTCAACACGGGTGTCGGGTGCCAAGTGCCCCACCCCTTCCAGGGGTGGGGTCGCGATGATCAGAAAACACCTCAAACTTCATTTGCAGGCCAGCAACCGTTCACGCACCTCCGCCGGAATGATCACCGCTGTGAACTTTCCCGACTCCACCCGGCAGCACACCGAGCGCATGGCGCCCGTCGCAACCATCCTGCCCGCCAGTTTGAACTCCACCTTCACCGCTAGCGACTTCTCTCCCACACTTTCTACCGCGAGCGTCAGCTCAACCTCGTCCTCGAAGCGCAGCGGCGCGGTGTAGTCGCACGTCACCGAAACCCGCGGCCAGCTCAGCGCACCAGCCGCGTCCGCCGCATGCACCGTGCGCCCCAGCGACCGCCACCACGCGTGCTCCACCTCTTCCATGATTCGGAAATAGTTGGAGAAATGCACCACGCCCGCGAGATCGGTCTCGTGAAACAGGATCCGCCGGGTCATCGTGAATGGCGCGGCGCTCATCTCTCGACCTGCGGGCTGAAGAACTTGGCAATCGTCGCGTCCGACGGCGGACGTGTCGCCAGTGACACAACCACCAGTGCCAGCGCCGCAATCATCACCATCGGTGCAGCCGGCACCACCCCCCAGACGTGCGGTTCGATGCGCGAGCTGAATCCGTGCTCCAGGCCCGCGCGCACGTAAAAGTACCCCCCTAGCCCGATGCCCGAGATCACCGACGCGTACGCCCCCCACTTTGTCATCCGCCGCCAGTACAGCGCCCCGAACACCAGCGGAAACAGCGCCGCAAACCCGCTGAAGCACCATACCGCCAGACCGAAAATCGGCTTGGCCTCCTTCAGCCAAAGCGTCAGCAGCCAGCACAAAACGACCACGATCACCACAAACGTGCGCCCGGTCAGCAGCCGCTGATGGTCGGTAAGCCGGTCGTGGGCCATATAGTGATCGACGATGTCGTGGGTGAACATCGACCCCAGGCACAGAAACTGCGCGTCCATCCCCCCGAGAATCGCGGACAGCACGCCCGCGGCCAACAGCCCGGTCACCCACGGATCGCGCAGCATGTTCACCATCAGCGCCAGCACCGTATTGGGATTGGTGTGATCCGCCGGAATCACCGGCCGGCCATCCACCAGCGCGGACGTCGCCCACACGCCGATGAGGATGCACGGCACCCAGATGCACATGATCAGCAGCGGGTGAATCGTCACCGTCAGGCGAAACGCTTTCGCCGAGCGCGCCGTCAGCCAGAGCTGAAACAAGTGCGGAAACATCGCCACGCTCAGCGGAATGAACCCGTAGCTCAGAAAATCCCACTCGGTCATCGTCTTTGGTGCGTGCGGCTTGAGCGCCTTCACCACCGCGCCGGGTTCCGCGGCTGCTCTTGCCGCTTCGTACTCCGCGAGCTTCTCCTGGTAGGTGGCCTCGTGCTCCGGCGTCACCTCCCGCGTGAGCTTCGACGGGTTGTATTCCTGCACCATCCGAGTCGCCTGCCCCGCCCCGCCGAGTTGATCCGCGATCAGCCAAAACGTGACCACGCCGACCACCAGGAAAATCAGCGTCTGCAGCGCGTTCGCCCACGCCGTCGCCCGCGCGCCGCCCAGTGAGACGTACAACCACACCACCCCGGTGCTCAGCAGCGTGCCCAGCCAGAACGGCACCGCCCCCTGCGTCGACGCGAAAAACTCGGGAAACGCCCCGCGCGTCACCGCCTGGATCATGTTCCCCGCGCCGATGATCCCGATAATGATGTAAGGGGTCTGCAGCAAGGTCAGGATCGGGAATAGCACCAATCCCAGCCCGCTCGATTCGAAGCGCTCACGAAAAAACTGAATCTGCGTCTGGTAGCCGTACCTCTTGCCGAAAGACCAAAGCTTCACGCCGATCAGGAAAAAGCACGCGGCGTGGACGATCCCCGACCACGACGCCATCTTCCCGTAAACGCCAACCCCGCTCGCCCACGCCTCCCCGGAACTGCCCTGGATCGCGAACGCGGTCATCGTCGTGCCGAAAATACTCAGCACCAGCAGCACCGGCCCCAGCCCGCGCGACGCGACAAAGTAGTCCACCGCCGTCCCGCGGAAAAACCGGTTGCTCACCACCCCGAGCAGAATCAGCGCGGCCAGATAGGTGACGATGATCCAGATTTGCAGATGACTCGGCGAAACAATGTCGGCCAGCAACATCAATGGCCCTCCGTTCGCGAGCCGACAAGGAGCGGTTCGTCATCGTCGTTTACGAGGTCGTCCGGCCAGCAGTACCTGCAGGCCAGCCCCCACAGCAGGCACGCGACGATCGACACCCCGATGTGCCACGCCAGGCTCACCGGCACAAAGCCCAGCACCAGCGTCTGATGGTCCGCCCGCCACCAGAAGTCCTGGTGCAATATTGCAAGCAGCACGATCAGCGCGTAGATCAGCTTCTTCATGCCCAATTCCTCAGCGGCTGTGCGCGGCGGAAGCCTGCGCCTCCGGCGGTCCGATGTTCGCGTAATCCTTCATCAGCTCGAACACGCGCTTCACCTCGTCGTTAAACACGTCGCCGATCAGGATGCGCGTGACATTGTCTTTCTGCTCGGGATGGTCCGCAAGAAACCGCCCGAAGCTGAACGACTGATCGTAAAACGCGTAAACCAATCGCTTGATGCACGCCATGCCCGCTTCGATCACCTGCTGATGCCCGCCCAGCCGCTCCGCGCTCACATCGCCCTCAGCCAGCCCCGCGTGCACCGCGTCCGCGCCCAGTTCCCCCATCTTCAGCGCCAGCATCAGCCCCGAGGAGTACACCGGATCAAGAAAGCCGAACGCATCTCCGCAAAGCACCCAGCCGTGGCCCGCGATGCGCCGCGAACGATACGAAAAGTCCCGCGTCACGTAAATCCCGCTCACTTGCTCCGCCTGCGCCAGTCGCCGCTGCGCGCCCGGACACTTCGCGATCTCCTCGTCGAGGATCGCCTGCGGCTGATCGCCCCGCCCGGTGAACAGGTACTCCGGCGTCGACACCACGCCCACGCTGGTGATGTCGTCCTCCAGCGGTATGAACCAGAACCACCCCTCGCGCGTCGGCGTGTACACCACGATCGTCGCGCCCGCGTTTCGCCCCGTGTCGCGATACGCCCCGCGAAAATACGCGTAAATCGCCCCGTTCCGCAGCCGCGCATCAAAGTCCGTCAACTTGAGTTGCCGCGAAATCACCGCGCCCTGCCCGCTCGCATCCAGCACCACCCCGGCGGATATCTCCCGTTCCTCGTCGCCGAATCGCGCACGCACGCCCACCGCATGTCCGCCAGCCGAGCCGTCACCGTCGAACAACACCCGCGACACGCGCACACCAGTGTGCACCTCGGCGCCTTTCTCACGGGCGTTCTCCAGCATCATCAGGTCGAACCGGCTCCGCCGCACCTGCCACGTACTCGAACTCGGATCCGCGCGCCAGTCCGGAAAGAAAAACGGATCGGAATCCCGGCCCGACGCCGACACGAACTGCACGCTCTCCTTCCGCGGAAAATCGCTCGCCGCCAGCTTCTCGAGCATGCCGATGCGCTTGAACGTGTGGTAGCTGTGCGGCATCAGCGATTCGCCGATGTGATGCCGCGGAAACTGGTCCTTCTCCAGCACGAGCACGCTGCGCCCATGCTGCGCCAGCACCGCCGCCGCCGTAGCCCCCGCCGGCCCGCACCCAATGATCACGCAATCATACGCATTCCGCTGTGTCGTCATCGCCATACCCAACCCGTCCCGTCACCGCAATCACAAACCCCCGCGCGCGCCATCCGACCCGAGCGCCGTATCCGAGCCGCGACCGTAAGGGAGCGGGCCACGCCAATTGCGCCGCGCCGCGAGCCGCGCGCTGGGCACCGGGTACCATGGCCAAGCAGCCGCATCGCTAGGCCATGCCCATCTGCCATTCGTCATTCGTCATTCGTTCACAACCGCCGATCCGTCACAACTTCCAGCAGTTCGATCGCCGGCTGATTCTCGCAGTGAATCAACCCCACTCTGCCGTACGCCTCCGCGCCGTCGCCGAAGTGTGCGCTCATCGGCGCGTCCGCCGAAAAACGGAAATACCACTTCGGCTCGATCCGCCGCATCACCTCGTTTGTGATCAATATCGCCCCCAGCGGAATCTCATGCGCCAGAATCCCACGCCGCACCTGAGGACTCATGAACCGCAAATCCATCCGCACCACGCCGAACTCCACCACGTGCTGCGTACCCGCAAGCTGCAGCAGCACGTTTCGGCTGTAAATCTCCCCGCGCTGCTCGTGGTTCAGCACGATCAGCTCCACCGGCCGGCCGTGATACGCCGCCAGCCGCTCGGTCATGTGCTCGGTGTGCACCAGCAGCTCGCGATACGCCCGCGGCAGCTCGCCCGCCGCGATCGGATCGCACCCCTCCATCGAGAGCCGATCCTCGAAAAACCAATCGCACAACGAGTGCAGCGCCTCTTCGGCCGTCGCGCATTCCCGGATCGTCTGGGTCTCAGCCATCATGTGTACCGTATGTTGCGGTGCGCCGGCTCGAAGAATCGCGGCAGCAGTCCGTCCACGCGCAGCAGTCCCGCGCGCGTCAGCCGCACCCCTTCGTCCGTCACCTGAGCCATGCCTTCCGCCGCCAGCGCGTCAATCGCGCCGGCGAACTCCTCACGCACCTCCACCCCGAACTTCCCTCTGAAGTACTCCGCCGAAATCGCCCCCAGCTTAAGCTGCAGGATCAGCTCCCGCACCAGCCGCTGATGCGCGCTCGCCGGCAGCGCCCGCGACAACGGCAATTCCCGCTTCGCGATCGCCCCCAGGTAATCATCCCACTGATCCAAGTTCTGAAAGTGTACCCCCCCCACCTGCGAGAAAGACGCCACCCCCGTCCCCACCATGTCCGCCCCGTGCCACAGCGCGTCGCGATAGACAAAACCACTATGCGGCCCCGGCTTCACCACCGTGTACGCGCTCGACACCACGTAACCCGCACGCTCGAACTCCGCAAACGCGTAATCCACCCACCGACGTTTCGTCGACCAGTCCGCCACCGGCGGCGCCGCGCCCGCATCGCGCGACTCGCGCACGATCCGCGTATTGTGCGGCAATTCCATCTGGTACACCGTCAGGCTGTCCGGCGACATGGCCAGAGCCCGGCCCACCGCATCCTGCCATTTCGCGTCCGTCTCCCCCACCATCCCCGCGATCAGGTCGATGTTGATCTGCTGAAAACCCGCCCCCCGCGCCCATTCATACGCCCGGAAAATCTCCGGCGAGTGGTGCGCCCGCCCGTTGATCTCCAGAATCTCGTCATCAAAGTGTTCCACGCCCAGGCTCAGCCGGGTCACCCCGATCTCCTTGATCGCGTGCAGCTTGTGTTCCTGCAGCGTCCCCGGCTCGCACTCGAACGTCACCTCGCGCGCCGCATCCCACGTCCAGTGCCGGTTAATCCGTTCCACCAGCCGGCGAAGCTGATCCGCGCTCAGATACGACGGCGTCCCCCCGCCGAAATACACAAAGTCGAACTGCCGCCCGGCGAACCGCGGCTGATCGGCGTACAGTCCGACCTCCGCCGCCAGCCCCTCCATGTACGCGTCGATGTCCCGCGCGTTGCGGTCCGTGTACACCCGAAAATAGCAGAACTTGCAGCGCTTGCGGCAGAACGGAATGTGCATGTACAGGCCCATCGCGGGCGGGTCAGCCGGCGCAGGCTCGGCGAGCATCGCACGCACCACCGGCACATGCTCAGCCGACCAGACGGAAAACGGCGGGTAATTTGCCACAAAGTAGCTCCCCGCTTCCGTCTGCGAATCGTCTTTCAGTACATCCAGCTCCACGCTGCCAGACCTTACCGTCGTTGGCCAATCAGAACCCCCCACGGAAGTGGGGGGCCATGCCGCGTACACTTCTCAGAACCCCCCACGGAAGTGGGGGGCCATACCGCGTACACCTCGCGAACTGAGTTCACCGCCGCGAATCCACGTCGGGTAGTATAGCCCCAACGCCAACCCCATGCCCTGTAAGATCCTGTCGCGAACGCACCCGACCTCCCATGCCGCGGTTGCGCAGCTGTTACCTGAACAACCGAGGGGTACGCTCCATCGCCGGCGGGCACGAACCCGCGCGATGCAGCGCACCCCTCGAAATGTCCGCGGCCATCCGCGCAAATGCACGCTACAAGCAGCGCAAAAACGCCACCAGATCCGACTTCTCCTCCGCCGTCAGCTTCGTACCCAGCACCAGGTTGAAAAACTCAACCGTATCCTCCAGAGTCATCAGCCGCCGATCGTGCAGGTACGGCGGCGATTCCTTCACCCCGCGCAGCGCAAACGTCTTGATCGGCCCGTCCGCCGACGCCATCCGCCCGTTCACCATCTGCGGCTCAAAAAACCGCTCGGCCTTCAGGTTGTGCATGCTGTTGTCCGTGTAATACGGCGCGGGATGGCAATCCGCGCAGCGCCCCTTGTTGAAGAACACCTCCTGCCCGCGCAGTTCCTGCGCCGTCGCCTTCTCCGAATCAAGCATGCCGAACACGTCCAGCTTCGGCGCCGGCGGGAAATCCAATATCGACTCGAACTCCGCCATGAAATGCACCTGGCTGCCGCGCTCCAGAATATTCACGCCCTTCTTCGTCGCGATCACCGGATCACCGTCAAAATACGCCGCACGCTGCTCGAACTCGGTGAAATCCTCGACGCTCTTCAGCGCCCGCTGCGAGCCGAACAGCCGCTGCACGTTCACCCCGCGCAGCGACGGCGTATCCAGCCCGTGACGAAACTCCTGCGGACGAATATCGCCCACCAGGTGCGTCGCCGCGTTCGTGTGCCCGTTCACGTGACAGTCAAAGCACGTCACACCCCGATGCGGCCGCGCCGACCGCCGATCCTCCGTCATGTTGAACTGCTGCTGCGGAAACGGCGTCACCAGCAGGCGCAGCCCCTCGATCTGCTTCGGGTTGAGAATCCCGTTGAACAGGCGGTAAAAGTTGTCGATCGTCACCACCTCGCCCTGCGAAACGTCCCCCAGGTCCGGCCGCGTGGTCAGGAAGATCGCCGGCGGAAACTCCGGCAGAAAATGGTCCGGCAGGTCGTAATCCAGGTCGAATCGCGTCAGGTCGATGTCCGTCTGCCGCTTGAGCTCGTCAATGTGAAACTTGGGAAATACCATGCCGCCTTCCGGATGATTCGGGTGCGGCAACGGCAGAAATCCCTTCGGCCAGACCCCCTGCTCGCGAATCTTCGCCGCGCTCATCCCCGCAAGCTTCTCCCACGTCACCCCCGACGGCAGTTTCACGCGCACGCCGCCCTGCACCGCCTTGCCCCGCGACATGGTCACCCCGGCCACCGGGCTGTCGCTCAGGTCGTACCTCTCCGCGAGCAGGTCCATCTGCCGCTGCATCACCTCCGCCTTCGCCGCCGACATCCGCTCCATGATCGCGTCAAAGTCCTCCGCAACCACCACCGGCGCATAGCTCGAAGGCTTCTGCCCAAACGCCGCGCCGCCGGCCGCCCCCAAAGCCACAACAGTCGCAACGGCCGCCGCAGCCACCCTCGCCATCCCATTTCTCTCAGGCGTCGCGCACCACTGGTCCAGTTGTCTGGTCATGATCGTTTCCTCCTGGTCCTGGGGACATGCTTCCAGAGCATTGTACGCAGTTTCGCGCCAAAGACCCGCGCCACAGCCGTTAAGATTCGACCACCGTCGGCCTTTCCTTGCCGCGCCAATATTGTGCCATCTTGCTGATGCGAAAATGCGCCCGGTGGCACTGACAAGCAGCCGTATCGCTTGTCAGTGGTATGGCCCAAACGTGGCATTTTCGTCCATCCAGGCGAGGCCCGCATCATGAGCCCTCGCGCGAAAACCCTCATCAGAACCCCTCACGGAAGTGAGGGGCGCTTTGTCGTCTCTCCTGTTGGCCAACTTCCCCGCCGCGCCGGGATTCTCGCCGCCACAAGCGGCGCGAATTTCGCCCTGAAAGGGCGCGCTTTAACAGCCCAGGGTGAAACCCTGGGCATTCCCAACCATGCAAAATCGAAAAGGCTCAAAAAGAGCGCCCGAATGCGCCGATCAGGCGACCCCACCCCACAAATGCCGTTTCCTCACCTGCTCACCTGCTCACCTATCCACTGCTCAACTGCTCTCGCGGCGCCAGCCGCGCCCTGCTCTCCCGCTCACCTTTCTCGCCGCCAAGAGCGGCGCGGGAGTTCACTCCCTGATTTCAGCCCGCCACAAGACCCGCGTCCGCAGAACGCACGCCCCATGCTCAAGCGAGCATCCGCACTCTCACCATCAGCCCAAAGCCCCAACGGGGCGCGCTATGACAGCCCAGGGCAACGCCCTGGGTCAGAAGCGAAACCTGATGATTCAGCCCTGAAAGGGCGCGCTACCGTGCCATTGAAGTCAGCCGTGCAACAATGCAGGCGACACTGTGCGCAAATCAATCGTCTGGCTCCATTCCCAGCGCAAAGCAAACGTCTGCCTCTACTGCGTACTCGTTTCCTACGGCGTACAGACCGAAGGGACTCGTACGTCGCTTCAGCTTGCGTTCGTACTCATCAACATAACATGACCTTACCTGGTCCCTGAAGCAGTGGACCTTCAAAACGTCCTGCGGCTTCAACACTTCTCGTCGAACCGTTTGAAAATACCCCTTGGTCCAGAGCCACATTCTGAAAAGCAGGAGAGGCGGAACCAGAAGTTTTTCCTTGCTCAGTTCAGGTATTTTCTCTATTTCAGGCGAGAACGCATCATAGATATAAATGACCAGCAAGTCGTCGGTCGATCCCATTCGGGCGTCGGTTCTGATCACGCGCCCAAAGCCAAAGTCCAGACCGCGCACGCGATAAGCGAAAATGTCGCCAGACTCGGGTCGTTGCCGCGATCTCTTCAGCACGTCAAGTTTCATTTCAATCCCCTCCCAGCCTGAGTTGTTCGGCACACCGACGATCAAGGCCTGCCCAATCTCTGGGTTTCGCCCTACCGCCTGTGCAGCCTGTTCAGTGCCGGTAGCCAAATGGCGGCCCCACTTCCCGCAACCGCCGCCAGCTATACCCCGCGCACTCCGGATGACGGGCCCTAAACATGCGCCGCGCCTCGCGGCTGACAAACCATCGACTGTGTACCCATGCATCGAGACGATCCGCCTCCGCCTCCGCCTCCGACTGCGCCCGTACCGAATCAGAGTGCAGCTTGAACGCGTGCCACCCGCTGCAGATTCGATAGCGCAACGCAAACACTGCCACGCGCAGCGACGGCGTCACGTTCACCTGAAATGCCACGTCGTCATACGAACCCGCCAAGTACCACACGATGGATTGCCCCGCGATGTGCGAAAAACGCTCGTCGGTAGCAACATGCTCCTGTCGCTCCAGACCACTCCAGCCGAGCAGCCCAGCCCACCGCACCAGTTCCTTCTCAGCCGACTTCTCAAGCACATCCGTGCGTCCGGTTAGCATCAACACGCCAGTCCACCGTGCCAGCGAAGTCAGACGATACGACTTCGATGAATCTCGAACAAACGAAGCAAGCTCCCCGCGTCCGAAGGACGAGCGACCGTTGCCAGCGAGGTAACTCCGGGGTCCAAGGACGCCAAACTCTCAGCGTCCGGAGCCAGTGTGTTCGAATCCGAGCAAGTCTCGAGACCCGTCTTTCCTGTGAACTCTGCTTACGTGATTTGGTGTTCAGTAAGCAAGTCACAAAAATCTCTCTTGAACGATTCGAAACGGTCATGCGCGTGGGGCTGGCCCAGCAAGATCAGTTCGCGTATCTCTGGAAAAAATAACCAAATGATCGACAGCACGACGGACCAGCGTATGCACTTTGCAACTTTCCTGTCGGAATACTCGCTTGATTGAACACCAACTACTTTGGCTTCTGCTGGAGTCCAATTAGTGCGATCGGAAGACGAACCAACAGTGCGCCACACACTGCATCCGCTAATTCCTTGAATTCGATTTGCCCTAGGTCGCGTCGATCCTGCAATCGGCACTGCGCCGTCAATGGGCACGCAAAGCAAGAAATGAAATCGCTTGTCGTAAGTCCGAAAAGTCGATATAGGCCCTTGGTATATTTCGGTCGAATAGACCATGGGTAATCGGTAGGTAACGACCTGTTCTGCGACGTTTGTGGCAGTCAGTTCGGTGGGATAGCCACACAACAGGTACCTCCCAGCAACGTCCTCTCCATCAGTATCAATGTGGCCCATATTTAGCCATTTCCGATTGGGAATCTGTGCAATTATGTCGTCGCCCAGCGGGATAACGGCAACATCCAATATTGGTGGATCGTCGCCAAACACACCACCATCAAAGGGAAGTTTTCCTCGCACGACGCGAATTCGTCCAAGTGGCACGACGTAATTCGACTTGGGTGGTGTGTAGTCGCTAATATAGAGGCCGACTTCGCTCGCATTCAGGTCGAATAAATGGGCAGCTGTGATTAGAAAATGCGCTTCGCCGATTCGCAGCAACGTCCCAGTCCCGTATTGCACCATTGTGTTGTCGCGTGAGGAATGCAGCATGATGGGCAGGACGCGCGGGATTAGGTACTCCCGCATACCGAGCGTGATTAATGTCTCGCGATCAATGAACGCCGAATCATAAGCCATGGCTTGGTACCTCGGGAAATTACAGTGGGGTGCCAAACTGGATCATTGCTTTCTGATCGCTACATGTTCCATACAGGCAATTTACCCATGATACCACCACCCGCAAATTCGCCCGACCACGAAAGTCGATAATCCGAGAGCCGCCACCAGAAACCCAATGACACCCAATCCCGCAAGAAGCGAGCTCTGACTTTGCGCTTCGGCGGACATGCCTACCATGCACGTGCCGGTGCCGCCGATGAACATCAAAGCGCCGATCAACATCAGCGCCTTCCACTTCTTCCCCGTTCGCTCAATCGTCTGCACCAGCGGCGCGGGCCGCACCACCACCTGTGGACGTTGCTGCTGCCGGCGGAAAGCTTCTTGAATCAGTTCAACATCGCTCCGCACCTCGCGCGCACTCTGCGATCTCGGCGCACTCTGCGGTTCAGCCGTTTCCGAACTGCCTTCAGTCGCTGTGCCGTCCGAAAGCCGGCGCGATGGCGATACCGCCAGCGGATGACCGCACTTCGGACAATACGGCGCCTGGTCCGATGCGGGCGACTCGCACACCGGGCAATAAATGAGTGGCATGAATGCTTGCCCTCCAACCCGCCCCGACCAACGAGCACGCGTTGAAAGACCTTCAGAAAAACCCTGCTCCTCTCCACTGAATACTACCAGACCGCCTGCCAAGGCCATACCCGCCCTCCGCATCCCCAGCCAATCACCCTGGCCGTTCGAACTTCCCCGATTCCGTAGTGCACCCCGCGCGTTATCCCGGTCAGAGGTGATCCAATGCCAATGCCCAACGCGCATACCCTGGTGCCTGACCCCCAGCCCCCAATGCCTTCCCCCATTCACTTTTCACTGATCACTCAGCACTTATCACTCAACACTCAGCACTTCCCCCTTGGTGTCTCCGTGGCTTGGTGTCTTGGTGTCAAAAACCCAATGGCCGACTCCCCAACCAGCGCAGAAAAAAAATCGCGCACCAAAGCCTATTGCCAGTACCACTTCAACGCCGGGCGCTATCAAAAACGCAGCCCACCCCGCGCCACAACCCCGAAAACGCGGGTCACCTCCCGCAAAGCCTCACTTCAATTGGGCTTTGGCGTTTTTCGCCCAAAAACGCGGATATCCCCCGTCACGCAGTCAAAATCGCCACAAATCGCCCTCAAATCACCCGCTTTCGTCCGCCGTCCCGAACCCACACAATGGACCGCGCATGACCTTTCCGACCCGTTCACTCCGCCCGGCGCTCGCCTGCTCCCTCTTCGCGGCCCTGCTGCTTTCGACCGCCTGTCGCCGCGACAAGGCAGCCACCGAAAGCGCCACCGATTCCGACGCCGGCCCAACCGCCGCGCGACGCGTACCAGCCGCGCCCGCCGCTTCAGAATTTCCCAACATTCTCTGGCTCTCCATCGAATCGCTCCGCGCCGACCACCTCGGCTGTTATGGTTACAACCGCGACACCACCCCCAGCCTCGACGCCCTCGCAGCCGAGTCCACCGTCTTCACCCAGGCCGACGCGGTCACCAGCTGGACGCTCACCTCGCACGCCACCATGTTCACCGGCCTGTACCCATCCGCCCACGGTGTGATCCGCGCCCAGGATCGTCTCTCCGACGATCACGAAACCATCGCGGAAACGCTCCGCGCCGCCGGCTACCAGACCGCGGCTGTCGTTTCCGGCCCGTACCTGTCTGCCGCCCACAACCTCCAGCAGGGTTTCGAATACGTCGACCAGTCGCCCATCCAGCACATGCAGGGCGCCAGCGGCGACATCACCAACCCGGACATGGAAAAGGCCATGTTCAAGTTCCTGCAGACGCAGCGCGACGCCGCCCGGCCGTTCATGCTCTTCGCGTACTACTGGGACACGCACTCGGAGTACATCCCCCCGCCGCCCTACGACAAGATGTTCGTGCCGCAAGGCGCGGTGCCCATCAAAAACGTGCAGTTCATGCCCGCGTTTCAGCTCGGCCGGCACATCACGCCGGCGCAGCTCGACTGGCTGATCGCGCAGTACGACGGCGAAATTCGCTGCACCGACGGCTACGTCGGCCGCGTGTTCGATCTGCTCCGCAGCCTGGGCCTTTGGGAAAATACCCTGATCGTCGTCACCGCCGACCACGGCGAGGAGTTCTACGAGCATGGCCGCAACAGCCACAAGAACACGCTCTACGTCGAGTCCGTGCGCGTGCCGCTGATCGTCAAGTGGCCCGCCGGCCGGTCCGCCGCCCCCGGGCGCGACGGCCGGCCCGTGAACCTGATTGACCTTTTCCCAACCCTGCTCGACGCGACCGGCGTAACCAGCGCCGCGCCGCTCAACGGGCGATCCCTGCTCGCCCCCGCCGACGCCGAACGGTCGCTGTTTCTCGAACTCGAAACCATGTGGTCTTACACCCGCAAGAGCCGCGACGAAAAATGGATCGAACGCAAGGCCTGGACCGCGCTCCGCGCCGGCGATCGCAAGCTCGTGCACATCGTTCCGCTCGAAGATCGCGCCGGCGAAGACATGGCGCAGCGCTGGGAACTCTACGACCTCTCCGCCGATCCCGCCGAGCGTCATCCGCTCGATCTCACCGCCCACGCGGAACTGTTCGGCGATTTGCAGGGCCAGATTGCCGAGTGGCGGGAGGCGATGGCCTTGCTCGCCCGCCGATGGGAATCCGGCGGAAAGGCCAGCCTCACCCCTGAGGAAGAGCAGCGACTGCGCGGACTGGGCTATATTCCGTAAACGCCGGCGCCCGTTAGCGCCAGTCCGGGGAGGTGAAAGCCCAGCCGCACCGATGCCGCCAACCACCATTTTGCGAGCGCGATTGACCGCCGCGCGTGGGTAAGTCATACTGATGGTTGGCAACGCCGGGTGGCGGTTGTCTGACATGCGGACCCTCTGGCCACGAAGGGCCAGTGCAGAAGGCAGTTCCTCTCACACCAGGACCGCCCCTCTCCTGCCTCCCCTTCCCCCGAGACCTGAAACCGCACGTCTCTTTGCGCCGGGAGTGGATCCCGGTGCGGGCAGTAAACCCACGGGAGCAGGAACCAATGTCGTTCCAAGACAAGACGATCGAATGTGTGGACTGCGGGCAGGAATTCATCCACAGCGCCGCGGACCAGGAACGCTACGCCACGCGCGGCTTCACCAATGAGCCCAAGCGCTGCCGCACCTGTCGCGACAAGCGCAAGGCACAGGGTGGTGGCGGCGGCGGTGGCGGTGGCGGAGGTGGCGGCGGCTACGGTGGTGGTGGCGGCGGC
>Ga0268299_1000959_pt1 | contig 65567 bp, 57 predicted proteins | sample NOBtaG_FD_193484 | JGI IMG/M metagenome (GOLD analysis project Ga0268299, IMG submission 193484) | Activated sludge microbial communities from bioreactor in Nijmegen, Gelderland, Netherland - NOB reactor | ecosystem: Engineered > Bioreactor > Aerobic > Activated sludge | place: Netherlands...
CACCGAGATGTTGGCGATCGCGCCGAACGAGCACACGGCATAGAAGGTGAACAGGCCCGTCAGGTAGCGCCAGCCGCGCAGCTTCTTGTTCGCGTAGGTCAGCTCGTTGTTGAGGATGAAGTTGAAGGTCATGGCGACGATGGTCGCGATGGTCTGGGCCCAGAAGAAATTGAAGCTCAGGGCCGTCGTCGCCCACAGCGTCCCCATATGGACGAACACGCCTAGCCCGCCCACCAGGCCGAACAGCAGGAAGCTCGCGGGCAGCAGGCCGCCGGTCAGCTTGCTCAGCACGAGGCCGAGGAATTGCACCACAACGATCGAGCTCATCTTGCTCTCGCCGGCGTGGCGCGGACGGAAGGTGTAGGGTACCTCGCCGACGCGCAGCTCCTTGCCGTGGCGCGAGCGGGCGCGGCGGGCCGACACGATGATGTCGAGCAGGATCTTGAAGCCCTCATTGCTGAGCGAGGGCGCGATCTCGTCGAACACTTCGCGCCGCATCAGGAAGAAGCCGCTCATCGGGTCGGAGATGGGCTGCCCGGTCACGAGGTCGGAGAGCCTTGTCGCAAAGCGGCTGCCCGCCTCGCGTGCACGGCTCAGGCCATCGCCGGCGGAGCCGCCGCCGGCATAGCGGGTGCCGATCACGATGTGGTCGCCGGCCAGCGCCTTGTCGAGCATCTGCGGCAGGATACGCTCGTCATGCTGGTGGTCGGCGTCGATGACGGCGAAGTATGGCGCCGCGGACGCCGAAATACCCTCGATCACCGCCGAGCTGAGGCCACGCCGGCCGATGCGGTGGATGCAGCGCACATTGGCGTGGCGGCGCGCCAGTTCCTTGACCACGGCGGCAGTGCCGTCGGGCGAATTGTCGTCGACGACGATGAATTCGAAGGGGATTTCCCCCATCGCCTGGCTCACGAGCTCGAACAGCGAGACGACATTGTCGCGCTCGTTGAAGGTCGGAACGATGACCGCCAGTTGTGGCGAACTCCAGAGCTGCTGCACAGGCGAGGACTTCGGGTCGAGCTCGATCGTCAATTCTTTATCCGGCTTTACGGGGTGCCCCAACTACGACGCTCGCTCGACAATCCGCAAGAGCGCCGCTTCGTTCCGCGGCCGTCATTAACTCTTCGCCAGCCGCGCCTTGACTCGATTTTGCCCCCCTCCTATATCCCCAGCCAACTGCTAGCACTCTCTATCTTGGAGTGCTAACGGGGCCAAGTTTCATAGGATTCCAGAGGAAAATCATGGCATTCCGTCCCCTGCACGACCGCGTGGTCGTCCGCCGTGTCGACAGCGAGGAAAAGACCGCTGGCGGCATCATCATCCCCGACAGCGCCAAGGAAAAGCCCTCCGAGGGCGTGATCGAGGCCGTGGGCCCGGGCGCCCGTGACGAGAGCGGCAAGATCGTTGCCCTCGACGTCAAGGTCGGCGACCGCGTGCTGTTCGGCAAGTGGAGCGGCACCGAGGTCAAGCTCGATGGCAAGGACCTGCTCATCATGAAGGAAACCGACATCATGGGCGTGATCGGCTGATTGCCGGCGCATTGCTGACTGTCCCTAACCCAAAGGAGCGCCTCCAATGGCTGCTAAAGACGTAAAGTTCTCGACCGATGCCCGCGACAAGATGGTGCGTGGCGTCAACATCCTCGCCAATGCGGTGAAGGTCACCCTCGGCCCCAAGGGCCGCAATGTCGTGATCGACAAGTCGTTCGGTGCCCCGCGCATCACCAAGGACGGCGTCACCGTCGCCAAGGAAATCGAACTCGACGACAAGTTCGAAAACATGGGCGCCCAGATGCTGCGCGCCGTTGCGTCCAAGACCAACGACATCGCCGGTGACGGCACCACGACCGCGACCGTTCTCGGCCAGGCCATCGTCAACGAAGGCATCAAGCTCGTTGCCGCCGGCATGAACCCGATGGACCTCAAGCGCGGCATCGACCTCGCCGTCGCCGAAGTCGTCGACAATCTCGGCAAGGCCAAGAAGACCATTTCGTCCAACTCCGAAGTCGCCCAGGTCGGCACGATCTCCGCCAACGGCGAGACCGCGATCGGCGAGATGATCGCGAACGCGATGCAGAAGGTCGGCAATGAGGGCGTGATCACCGTCGAGGAAGCCAAGACCGCCGAGACCGAACTCGACGTCGTCGAAGGCATGCAGTTCGACCGTGGCTACCTCAGCCCCTACTTCGTCACCAATGCCGAGAAGATGACGGCTACCCTCGAGGAGCCGGTGATCCTGCTCCACGAGAAGAAGCTGTCGAACCTCCAGGCCCTCCTGCCGATCCTCGAAGCCGTTGTGCAGAGCCAGCGTCCGCTGCTCATCATCGCGGAAGACGTCGATGGCGAGGCGCTGCCGACTCTCGTGGTCAACCGTCTGCGCGGCGGCCTCAAGGTCGCGGCCGTCAAGGCGCCGGGCTTCGGTGACCGCCGCAAGGCCATGCTCGAGGACATCGCCACCCTGACGGGCGGCCAGGTGATCTCGGAAGACCTCGGCATCAAGCTCGAGAACGTGACGCTGGACATGCTGGGCACCGCCAAGCGCGTCGAGATCGCCAAGGAAACCACCACCATCGTCGATGGCGCCGGTTCCAAGGACGACATCGCCGGCCGCGTTGCGCAGATCAAGGCGCAGATCGAGGAGACCACCTCGGACTACGACCGCGAGAAGCTGCAGGAACGCCTTGCCAAGCTCGCCGGCGGCGTCGCCGTGATCAAGGTTGGCGGCTCGACCGAAGTCGAGGTGAAGGAGCGCAAGGACCGCGTCGACGACGCGCTGAACGCCACCCGTGCCGCGGTTGAAGAAGGCATCGTGCCGGGCGGCGGCGTTGCGCTGCTGCGCGCGTCGCACTCGATCTCGGTCAAGGGCGCCAATGCCGACCAGCAGGCCGGTGTGAACCTGGTCAAGCGCGCGCTCCAGGAGCCGGTCCGTCAGATCGCCAACAATGCGGGCGACGAAGGCTCGGTCGTGGTCGGCAAGATCCTCGAGAACGGTTCGGCCAACTTCGGCTACAACGCCCAGACCGGCGAATATGGCGACATGATCCAGATGGGCATCGTCGACCCGGTGAAGGTCGTGCGCACGGCCCTGCAGGATGCGGCCTCGGTCGCCTCGCTGCTGATCACCACCGAAGCCATGATTGCCGAGCTCCCCAAGGACGCTCCCCCGGCCATGCCGGGCGGCGGCGGCATGGGCGGCATGGGCGGCATGGACTTCTAAGGTCCCACCAGACCCGGTCCCGACTTCCCAGTCACGGACCAGTTTGAGAGCGTCGGCAGCAATGCCGGCGCTCTTTTCTTGCTCCAGTTTTCGAAGCAACCATTGCTCGTGACAGTCCTCAGACTTGTCGTGCACGACGATGTGTATTATCTTACACACAGCGCATGACGTGCTATCCTCAGGAGGAGCCGGGAATGCGCGTTGAAACCAATAGCCGGAAGCTGATCCAGTTGATCGTTCGTAACGGCTGGTATGAGGTTGGCGTCGAGGGTTCTCATCACCACTTCAAGCATCCGACCAAACCGGGAAAGATCCAGGTACCGCACCCGAAGAAGGACCTGCCCGTGGGTACTGCCCGCAGCATCATGCGCGACGCCGGCCTGCTGTGAAGGAGTGAAATGCACTACGTAGCGCTGATCCATAGGGATCCAGACTCAGCATATGGCGTGAGCTTTCCCGACCTGCCGGGATGCTATTCCGCCGGCGACACTCTGGACGAAGCAACACGCAACGCGATCGAGGGACTTGGGGCGTTCGTGCGCTGGATGGAATCTGACGGCGAGCATATCCCCGCTCCCCGCACGCCCGACGACATTGCAGCTGATCCAAAGTTGGCCGACGATCTGGTGGGCGCCACGCTCGTCCTGATCCCGCTTGTGCGCGACCTGGGCTCAACCACGCGCATCAACGTCTCGCTTGATCTCGGTTTGCTTGAGGCGATTGACGCGGAAGCGCGGCAGCGCAAGCAGACCCGCTCGGCCTTTATTTCGTCGGCAGTGCGCAAGGAGCTGCAGGCCTAGCGGAAGAACAGCAGCTTGATCGCGAGGATCAGGGAGATCACCACGACCAGCGGCCGGATGAGCCTGGCGCCGAAGCGGATGCCGGTCAGCGCGCCGAGATAGCCGCCGATCAACTGCCCTACTGCCATCGCGCCTGCCGCCACCCACACGACGTCGCCCGAGGGGATGAACAGCGCCAGCGCACCCAGGTTCGAGGCCAGATTGAGGATCTTGGTGTTCCCCGCCGCCCGCGTGATCCCGAGCCCGAACAACGCGACGAAGCCCATCGTCAGGAACGAGCCCGTCCCCGGTCCGAAGATGCCGTCATAAAAGCCGATGGCGGCACCCATCACCGGCACGAACACCGCAAAGCGCAGCCGCGCATGCTTGTCCTCGTCGGTCAGTCTGGGCGCGAAGAGAAAGTAGAGCGCGATCGCTACCAGCGCCACCGGCACAGCAACCTGTAGCAGCGACGTGTCGATCTGCTTGACCACGAAGGCACCAAGGAAAGCTGCGGCCACCGTGCAGGCGATGGCAACGGCCAGCGCCGGCAACGAGACGAATCCCTTGCGCCAATAGGTCAACGCCGCCATGCCGGTGCCGATCACCGACTGCACCTTGTTGGTGCCCAGCGCGGCGACCGGGGGAACCCCCGCCGCGAGCAGAGCCGGCAGCGCGATCAGACCGCCCCCGCCCGCGATCGCGTCGACGAAGCCCGCCAGCAGTCCGGCACCACCGAGCGCCAGCAGCACCAATGGATCGAGCATTACTTGCGGTCCTCGGCGCGGCGGACCATCCAGTCCTCGCGCGGCACTTCGCTCACCCGGCGCTCGGCCAGCGGGATGTCGATCATCGAGCCCATGAAGGCCGACATCGCCAGTTGCAGCCCGGCGACGATCATCGTGACCGCAAGGATCATCGCCCGCATCGTCGAGCTCAGCGGCAGCGGCCCGAAGCCGCGTTCCGCCCATTGCGTGAAGCCCCAGCCGAGCGCCACGACCCCGATCAGCACCAGCAGCGCTGCAAACAGCAGCACGCGCTCGAGCGTCAGCGCCTCGAGCAATCCGTCGAAGGTGCGCGAACGCGGGATGAAGCCATAGTGCGAGGCGAACCTTCGGCCGATCACCGCAAAGCTGATCCCCTGCATCCCGAGCAGGATGCACATCGCGCCCACCAGGAAGGTGTGGAGATCGAGCACCACGGTCGGCGTCAGGTTCAACGGTCCGCGGATCAGCAGCGCGCCGAGGAACAGGCCGATCGCCAGCAGCACCAGTCCCGGATAGAGGAACAGCCAGCGCGGCGAGAACAGCAGCAGGAAGCGCAGATGCCGCCAGCCGTCGCGGAACGAGCGCAAATGCGGCGGGCGGCTGCGCCCGTCCTTCTTGAGCGTGGTCGGGACCTCGGCCACCCGCAGCCCTGACAGCGTCGCCTTTACCAGCATCTCGGAGGCGAACTCCATTCCAGAGGTGCGCAGATTGAGCCCGAGGATGGCCGCCCGATCGAAACCGCGCAGCCCGCAATGGAAGTCCGACGCCTTGCTGCCGAAGAACAGCCGGCCGATGAAGCTCAGCACCGGGTTGCCGATATATTTATGGTGCCAGGGCATGGCGCCGGGCGCGATGCCGCCCGTGAAGCGATTGCCCATCACCAGCTGGTTGCCGGCGCGCAGTGCGGCGACGAACGCGTCGAGATTGGCGAAGTCGTAGCTGTCGTCGGCGTCGCCCATGATGACGAAGCGGCCACGGGCGGCCTCGATCCCCGCGCCGAGCGCCGCGCCATAGCCGCGCAAGGCCACCGGAACCACACGCGCGCCTTGCGATTCGGCGATCTGCTGGCTGCCGTCGGTCGAGCCGTTATCGGCAATCACCACCTCGCCCGAAATGCCGGTGCGGTCGAGGAAGCCCCGCGCCTTGCGGATGCACACCGCGAGCGTCTCGGCCTCGTTGAGGCACGGCATCAGGATCGTGAGTTCGATTTCGGCCAAGCGAATCGCCCGAAGATGCTGGTTTCCGGCCTTATAGCCCACCGGCTAGAGTTGCGTACTGATCCCCGGCGGGATGCCGCCCATGATCGACAGCAGCGCCTCGAGCTGCGCTTTCTTCATCGGCGTCCAGTCGGCGCCCTTGCTGACGATCAGGTTCGCCTCGGACTTCATGATCAGCCCGTCCTCGAGAATGCGCAGCGCATTGGCCGCCAGCGTCTCTCCCGACGAGGTGATGTCGACGATGAGGTCTGCGGCGCCCGCCGCGGGCGATACCTCCGTCGCCCCGGCGCTTTCGACGATCCGGTACTCGGCGATGCCGTGGCCGGCGAAGAACTTGCGCGTCAGGTGGACATACTTGGTCGCGATGCGCAGCCAGCGGCCGTGGCGGCTGCGGAAGTCCGATGCAACATCGGCGAGGTCGGACATCTGCGTGACATCGATCCACGCATCGGGGACCGCCACCACCACGTCGGCCTGGCCGAAGTCGAGCGGCTTGACGAATACCACGTTCTCTTCGCCGTTCTCGGCCGCCTCGTGGATAAGGTCGGAGCCGGTCACGCCGATATCGATGGCGCCCATGATCAGTTCGCGCGCAATCTCGGCCGCCGGATAGAAACGCACCGACACCTGCGGCTGGTTCTTGATCGAGCCGACATAGGACCGTGCCCCGCCCGGCCGGGCGATGGGCAGGCGCGACTCGCCGAAGACGCGGCGCGTCTCCTCCTCGAGGCGGCCCTTGGAGGGAACCGCGAGAATGAGCTGCTCTTCGTTCATTCGAGCAACCCCGCTTCCGCTTCGAGCCGATCGGTCCACAGGGCGCAGCCCGACGCCGTCACCGGCTCGGTCGCGCCCAGCCGGTTGAGGAGGCGGTCGTACTCGCCGCCCGACGCCAGCACCTCGCCGTGCCGGCCGGTCATCTCGAACACCACGCCCGTGTAGTAGTCGAGCCGGGGCGAGAAGCTCGCGTCGAACACGACTTCGGCCTTGGGCGACAGCGCCGTCAGCGCGGCCGCATGATTGCGCACCGTCATCAGCGGCTCCTCGATGTCGAGGCCGGCGCCGCTCGCCATCTTCCAGATGCTGTCGAAGGCGCGGCCAGGCGTGTCGACAACTGAGAGGTAGTCGACCAGCAGGGCCACCATCTCCTCGGGCACTGGCGTCGCATCGAGAGCCTGTTTCTCGATGTAGCGGTCGGCGATTTCCTCGGGCTGGCGCGAGCCGACAAGGCTCAGGCCGGACTGCAGCATATTGTCGGTGACGATCTCGATGATCGTCTCGCGCGCATCGGGGCTCGACCCGGCCACGGCATCGCTGCGCTGCGCCAGCCGCTCCATCAGCCGCTGCATGGCATGCGGGTGGCCGAAGCGGTGGCGGATGCGCTGCTGCCACTGGGGCGCGATCCCCATGGCAGCGAGGAACGACTCGAACAGGCCGACGCCGCCGATGCGCACATTGGGTGCGGTCACGTCGTAGATGGCGAGCGCCCAGCGGGCAAAGGTCAGCACCTGGTCGAGCGCCGAATCGGCATCGGGCTGGCCGAGCAGCTCGAGGCCGGCCTGGTCGTACTCGACCGGAACGCCGTTCTCCTGCCGGAAGATCGGTCCGAGATAGGTGTAGGCACCGGGCACGCCGAGCATGCCGTCATCCAGATAGGACTTGGCGATCGGAAGCGTGAAGTCAGGACGCAGACAGTACTCGATGCCGTTGTTGGCCGTGGTCAGCAGCAACTGCCGACCGAACTCCTCGCCAGCAAGATCGAGATAAGGACCGGCGGGCAAGAGCAGCGGCGGAGCGACACGCGTCACCGTCCGCGACTCGACGAGGCGGACCATTGCGGCGCGGCGTTCCCCCGGGGACTTTGCCATCAGGCACCGCTCCGCATGCGTGCGATCGAGGGGATTTTGGAGAGCTCGGCCACGAGGTCGGCGCGGGCCACGACCGACTGCCCGACCTTGGCCGCCTTGTACTCGGCGTTGTCCTTGATCGCCTTGGCCGCTTCGGCACCGGCGGCGAGGTCCTTGATCGTGACCTTGCCTTCGGCGCGCTCGTTCGATCCGACGATCACCGCTGCCGCGGCGTTGCGCCGGTCGGCATATTTCATCTGCGCATTCATGCCGGAGGAGCCCAGGTACATTTCGGCGCGAATGCCGGCCTGGCGCAGCTCGCTCGTCATCCGCTGGTAATCGGCGACGGCGCCGGCGTCGCGCTCGAGGACCAGGATCACCACCGGGCCGGTCGGCGCCTCGGCGCTGAGCAGTCCGGTCATCTTCAGCGCGTTGGCAAGGCGCGATACGCCGATCGAGAAACCCGTCGCCGGCACCGGCTCGCTGCGGAAACGCGACACCAGCCCGTCGTAGCGGCCACCGCCGCCGACGGAGCCGAACACCACCGGCTGCCCCTTCTCGTTGGGCACCTGGAATGTCAGTTCGATCTCGAAGACCGGGCCGGTGTAGTATTCGAGGCCGCGCACGACGGACGGCTCGATGCGGATACGATCCGGACCGTAGCCCGCCGCATCGAACATGCCGCGCATGGCACCGAGTTCCTGCACGCCCGGATTGTCATCGGGCGGGTTGCCCGCGATGTAGTCGAGCACAACGCCACGCTGGTTGGCGTTGAGCCCCGCGCCCTTGGTGAAGTCGCCACTTTCGTCCTTGCGGCCCTCGCCCAGCAGCAGTTCGACACCGTCGGTGCCGAATTTGTCCAGCTTGTCGATGGCCCGCAGCACGGCGAGCTTCTGCCCCTCGTCGGAGGCCCCGGCCGCCGAGAGCACGCCGTCGAGCACTTTGCGATTGTTCGCCTTGACCACGTACTTCCCGCCAAGGCCGAGCGCGTCCATGGTGTCAGCCATCATCATGCACATCTCGGCATCCGCTTCGGGACCCGCGGCACCCACGGTGTCGGCGTCGAACTGCATGAACTGGCGGAAGCGGCCGGGACCGGGCTTCTCGTTGCGGAACACATAGCCGGCGCGATAGCTGCGGAACGGCTTGGGCAACCGGTCGTAGTTCTGGGCGAAATAACGGGCGAGCGGCGCCGTGAGGTCGTAGCGCAGGCTCATCCACTGCTCGTCGTCGTCCTGCAGCGAGAACACGCCGGCATTGGGCCGGTCGGTGTCCGGCAGGAATTTGCCGAGCGTTTCGGTGTACTCGAGCAACGGGGTTTCGACCGGGTCGAAGCCGTAGCGCTCATAGACCGTCTTGATGGTTGCGATCATGCGATCGACGGCCGCGATATCGGCCGGCGCGCGGTCCTCAAAACCACGGGGCAAGCGCGCTTCGATCAGCGAATTCCGGTCGGCCATTTCAAAGGGGGTCCCAAACGTGCGCCGTTCCTAACGGAATCGGCAAAACGAGACAAGCAAAGGTGTGGCGTGGCAGCAACATTGGTGACACTGCGGCAGCCTGACGCAGATTCCGCTTGCGGATCGGCGGGCGGCGTCTTATCAGCGCGCCATCGCAACACGAACCACGGAAGGAAAGCCTAATGACTGCACGCGTTGTTACCGCTTTTGCACGTGGCTGTGTCGCGCCTTGGGGAATGAACCGAGCCTGACGGCTCTCCTGGCCTCCGCGCCACCTTCGTCCCCTGCCCTTCCAAGCCACTGCTAACGCCACCGCCGGTTCGAGTCCGTCCTGAGTCTTACTGACTCCGGCGTCCCGTACCGGTCTCCGCAACAGCAAACCAACCGCAACCAACCCAAAGGGAGCCGGCGCCAACGCGCCCGGCACGTACAAATGTCTCTGTCGAACACTTCTTACGGAAGCCTCGTCCCCTCCATCGCCCGCCGGGACCGCAATGTCGTCGGCCGGCTGCTGTCAGCCGTTCTTTCGCAATGGCCCGAAAGGACGCGAGGCTCACCGCCTACCGACACCTATATGCGACGCGACATCGGCCTGAGCCCGATCGAGCCGAGCCGGAAACACTGGGATCACCAGTAATCCAGACGGGGCCGTCACCCACCGGGTGGCGGCCTCTTGGCGTCAGATGTCCTGATTCTGCGGCAGCAGGACCAAATCGCGCACCGTGGCGTGTGGCGGACGCGTCAGCATGAACAGCAGCGCGTCGGCGACATCCTCGTTGCGAAGACCGCCATGTGCGGCCACGCGGCGCTCGATCTCCTCGGGATCGGTCATGCCCCACAGGCCGTTGAGCACGATTCCCGGAGCCAGCGATCCGATGCGCACATTGTGCGGCCCCACCTGCCGGCGCACGCCATGCACGAAGGACTGCACCGCGTGCTTGGTGGCACTGTAGACCGGCTCCCAATGGATCGCCTGGTGGCCCGACACCGAGCTGGTCACGACAATATCGCCGCTGCGCCGCTCGATCATTCCGGGCAGGACCGCACGCACTGCACGAAACACCGAGCTGACGTTGAGCTGGATCATCTTGTCCCAGGCATCGGGATCGCCGTCCGCGGCATCGCCGGGCACGTAGGCTCCGGCGTTGGCGAACAGGATATCGATCCGTCCGAAATGCGCCATGGCCATCGCCACCATCGCGTCGACATCCGCCGGCTGCGTCATGTCTGAGGGGATGGCCAGCGTCTCGCCGCCGAGCTCCGCCCGCGCCTCCTCGAGCCTGTCGGCCGAGCGGGCGACGAGCGCGAGGCGTACGCCTTCCGCGGCCAGCGCGCGCGCCGATGCGAGGCCGATGCCCGAGCTGGCGCCGGTGACCAGTGCCACTTTGCCCTTGAGTGATTGCGTCAACCTTCCCTCCTTGCGTCAGCGAATGGTGTAGCCGCCATCGACGACGAGATTTGCGCCATTGACCATCTGTGCTGCGTCGCTGGCGAGATAGAGCGCGGCCAGCGCAATCTCATCGGGCTGTGCAAACCGGCGCGTCGGAATCTCCTGCCTGGCGCGCACGCCCTTCTCGCCCGACCAGCCCACCTTGGCGAGCTCGGTCTCGACCACGGTGGGCGAAATGCAGTTCGCCGTGACACCGCGTGGCCCCCATTCGAGGGCGAGGCAGTTGGTCATGCCGATCAGCCCCGCCTTGCTCGCGCTGTAGGCGACATGCTCGGCGATGCCGACGATCCCCGCCTGCGAAGCGATGGTGACGACCCTGCCCCAGCCATTCCTGAACATGGCGGGCGCGCAGGCGCGGGCGAACAGATAGGGCGCCCGCAGATTGATCGCCATCGTCGTGTCCCACGCATCGACCGGCAGGTCTTCCGCCGGCGCCAGGATGCCGATGCCGGCATTGTTCACCAGCACGTCGATGCGACCGAAATGCGCTTCGCATTCCGTCGCGAAAGCCGCGATCGCATCGGCATCGGAGATATCGAAGGTCCAGGCCCGGTGCGGCGCACCAAGCTGCCGGGCCAGCGTCTCGTTCTCGGGCGAGCGGTCGACGAGGGCGAGATGCGCGCCGCGTTCGCCGAAGGCCCGCACCATCGCCTGGCCGATGCCGCCGGCCGCGCCCGTGATCACGACCACCTTGCCCGTGAGGTCGAACGCACTGGCGAAGTCGTAGCTGGTCATTTCGCCACCTGTGCCCTGGTCGGCCGCTTCAGCGCCTTGCGCTCCGCCTCGCACACCTTGCGGCAGTCGCAATGTGCATAGTGGTCGTTGACCAGCCCCATCGCCTGCATGAAGGCATAGACCGTGGTAGGGCCGACGAAGCTGAAGCCGCGTTTGCGCAGATCCTTGCTGAGCGCGACCGACGCTGCGGTCTGCGCCGGCAGCGAGCCGCCGATCGTCGGTGCTGGCTCCGGCGTCGGCTCGAACCGCCAGATGTAGGCGGCGAGACTGCCGAACTCTTTCTGGATGGCGAGGGCATGCGCCGCATTGTTGATCGTCGAGGTGATCTTGCCGCGATGACGGATGATGCCGGCGTCCTGCAGCAGCCGCTCGACGTCCGCTTCGGTCATCTTCGCGACCTTGACTGGATCGAAGTTCTTGAACTGCTTTCTGAACTGCGGCCGCTTCTTGAGGATCGTCAGCCAGCTCAGGCCCGACTGAAAGCCCTCGAGGCACAGCTTCTCGAACAGCCTGTTGTCGTCGGTCACCGGCCGCCCCCACTCCTCGTCGTGATAGCGGACATTTTCGGGATCGGTCCCCGCCCAGCCGCAGCGCTCCATCTTTACCTCCGCGAAACCATAAGTCGGCCCAAACACTTAACCATGCGGCTTCACGCACCGTTCGCTGTTCGAAGCTACCCTTAGGTAAGCCTACCGATCAGTAACTCGCACCGGGACACTTGTCATGTCGCGCTGGATTAAGGCCGCGTTTCTGGCCACCGCCCTCGTTGCCGCTTCACTTTCCCCTGCCCTCGCCGGAAGCAATTTCTTCGCACCGCCGCCGGGCATCACATTGACCAGCGGCACGCCACTCAACTTCCTGCAGCTGCGCTCGAGCACCACCAAGAAGGTTCGGCTCGACCCCAAATTCATGCGCCAGGTGGTCCCCTTCAAGACCGAGCAGGCGGCCGGCACGATCGTCGTCAACACCGGCGAGAAATTCCTCTACCTCGTGCTCGGCAAGGGCAAGGCGCTGCGCTACGGCATCGGCACCGCCAAGGAAGGCTTCGAGTGGAGCGGTACTCACAAGGTCAGCCGCAAGGCAGAATGGCCCGGCTGGACCCCTCCAGCCGAGATGAAGCAGCGCCGCCCCGATCTGCCCGACTACATGCCCGGCGGCGTCAAGAATCCGCTCGGCGCCCGCGCCCTCTACCTCGGTTCTACGCTCTACCGCATCCACGGCACCAACGAGCCCTGGACGATCGGCGGCGATGTCAGTTCGGGCTGCATCCGGATGGTCAATGACGACGTGATCGACCTTTATGAGCGCGTGAAAATTGGCGCCAAGGTGATTGTTCTTTAGTTAGGAATTTCCGGCATTCTCGGGGGCCTTGGGGCTCCCGGAATCCGGAAAATGCAGCGCGTCACAGACCTCCTAAAACGCTTCCGCAAGGACGAGCGAGGGGTCTTCGCGATCTTCTTTGCCCTCATCGCCATCGTCCTGATCGCCGCCGCCGGCGCCGTGGTGGACTTCACCCGCGTCCAGCAGGCCCGGACCCGAGCGCAGATCGCGGTCGACAGCGCGGCATTGGCGCTGCAGGCGAAGGTCGGCCAGGCCGGCGTAACCGCCGACTCGCTCAAGATCGAGGCACAGGGTCTTCTGACCGAGCGCATCGGCGACGCGTCGGTGACGGCGGTCGTTGAATCCGCGACGCCGGACGTGAACGCCGGCAAGCTGACGATCATCGGGTACATCTCGGTGCCGACCTACTTTGTGCAACTCGTCGGCATCAAGGACATCCGTTCATCGGTGCTGTCGGAAGTCACCCGATCGTCCAGAGACCTCGAGGTGTCGCTCTCGATCGACGTCACGGGATCGATGCGGCCCACCGGCTGCAACTGGGAAGGCAAGAACTGCACCACCGACAAGATCGGCGACTTGATCGATGCCAGCAACATGCTGATCGACCTCCTGGTCTCCGACACCCAAGTGCCGACCTATTCCAAGATGGCCATCGTGCCGTGGTCCTACAGCGCCAACGTGGGAAGCCTCGCAAATCAGGTTCGCGGGACGCCTGTCGGAAGCGTCCCGATCAGCGCGGTCACGTGGTTTCAGGGGACGAGCAAGGGCATCAATGGCATTACGCGCGCCAATCCGGGCGTCATTACGATAGCAGATGATAGCGCAAACGACCTGCAGAACGACGACTGGGTCTACATCTCAGGCGTGAGCGGCATGACGCAGATCAACGGCAAGATTGGCCAGATCCGCAATCTCACTGTGGCTTCAAGCACGACCAAAACCTTCAGGCTCAGGATCAGCGGCTCCAACCTCTGTACGACCAACGGTTGCGGCTACAGCACCTACTCGAGCAGCTCAGGCGACACGGTTCGCAAGTGCCTTCTCGCCAATTGCCTCGAGAGGGTCACGACCTCATCCGCCCACGGCATCGCCTCAGGTGAATCCGTCTACATCACGGGTACTTCGGGTACCTCTGGCGTCAACAACAGCAGCCCCGACGTCTGGACGCCCAGTATCCTATCGTCCACAACCTACTCACTTCCCGGAACCGATCCTTCCTATGGCATCCGCACCTCTGGCGGGACGTCGCAGTGTGTGAAGTACGGCTGCGCCTATTTCCGTTTTACCAATGACAGCGGCAGTGCCAGGCTCTGGCAACCCAACAACTGCGTCACAGATCGCACGGTCAACACCTACACTGACGCCGCGCCGAGCGCGACGCCGCTTGGCATGCACTACACGTCGGGCGGCGCCAACTGCATCGCCAACCAGATCGTTCCCCTCACCGCCAACAAGGCGACGCTGCACACCGCCATCGGCTCGACCGATACAAATGGCGATGGCGTGAAGGAAGACTACCGGACGAGAACGCTGCAGGCGGTAGGGTCCACCGCTGGTCATATCGGCCTCGCCTGGGGCTGGTACATGATCGCCCCGAATTTCGGCTACCTGTGGCCATCCGCGGCCCCCGCCCCACGGGCCTATGGCAGCAACAATCTCGTCAAGGCCGTGATCTTCATGACCGACGGCGTCTTCAATACGCCCTATTGCAGCGGCGTTACCGCCAGCGACGCGACATCGGGCGCACCCGGCAATGACGAACAGATCAACTGCGCCTCACCGCATGGATCGTCGAAGTCGCAGGCCGAGACGCTGTGCACCAACATCAAGGCCGGCAACAACGTCGAACTGTTTGTCGTCGGCTTCGATCTTGCCAGCGACGCCACGACGCTCGCCTTCCTCGAAGCGTGTGCGACGAACGCCGACCACTTCTACCGCGCCGACACTGGTGAGGACCTGCTGGCCGCCTTCCAGAGTATCGCCGACAACCTCTCCGACCTGCGCATCTCGCGCTAGCAAGGCAACCTCCTTGCTGCATTCGGCGTTGATCATGCCGGATGCAGCAAGGAGGGGCAGATATGAGCCTTGCCCGCTACTTCGTCTTCGAACGCGACAATGACTCGCTGGTGACGCTCGACGGTGCTCCGCTCGGCCGTCACGGCGACCGGCCGGCGGCCATCGCCTCGGCCATCATCATGGCCGACCTGATGGGATCGATGCAGCACGAGGCTGACGTTATGATCGAGGAAAACGGACGCCTCGCGGTCGCCTGGACCTATGGCGTCGATTCCGTGCCCCTGGTACAGGAGCAAGCTGCATGAGGAGCGCGCTCTCCTACCTTTGGCGCCATCCCCGGCGCACCGGCTTCATCGCGCTCAACGTCGTCGTCCTCATCGCTTTCGTCGCGTGGGGCGCCTTCACCGCCGACATGAGCAATGAGGGGATGGGCGGGGTGCCCAACGCAATGCTCGGCTACACCGGCATGGCGCTGCTGATCGTGGTGTGGATTGTGGCCTGGCTGGCCTGGGCATGGCTTCTCGCCCGCCGCCATCTGCTACACCGGCCATAGTCTCTGACAAAAACGCTAGAAGGTGGTGCCGCCACCAATCTGGGGGTACGCAGCCATAAGGCGCTCAACGAACAACTGCGCGCCGACGGCCGAGAGGTGCCCCAGTGACATCGCCATGAAGCCGTCATCCGTTCGATACGGCAGGCACGTATCCTGAGACGTCAGGGAACAGAACACCGTCGCAGCGTCGAGGACGCCGTAGCGACGATCAGCCAGCCTCGACAAGCGATCATAATTGCCGCGAGACACCGCCAGCGTCACCGGGTACTCGCCAATCAATGCCGTACCTCGGTCAAGGACCCGCTGAGCCTTGACCTCCTCGATGCCCGGGTAATTTGGCATGTCGCTAAGCCACGTCATGGGAAGGCCAAGCTGCCCCCAATAGTCGACCGCATCCGCTATGTCGGAGTCGGAGTAGTTTGCCGATGTCTGGTTGTAGACCAGCAGGATGGAGTTGAACGCCGACGGCCCGCCTGAAACCACCATATCGAAGATGCTGCGACACTCGGGATACATCAGTGCGGGAGCAAGACCGCATCCGGCCGCGGTTGCCTGGCCGACATTCATCCCATTGAGCAGAAATCCCGCCGCAATGTCGGCTGCGTGGCTATCTCCAACCACCAGCACGCCACGCCCGCCTTCCGACCCCGAACACTGCTCGCGCCAGGCCCCCAGGAATTTCGAGAGCTCGACCCTGTCCTCTCGATAGTGACAGACACCCATTCGTATCGCGCGCCCACGTGCGTCGCTGGTGTCGTCCACCACGCCGACCGACGCGAAGTATGCGGCAGCGTTGTCGCCATACCGGAATGCCATCCCAGCGGTGCCAAGGCTGGAGACACCAAAGATGACGAGAACCGCCGCAGCCGCCGCGGATTGCCAAACAACCTGCGGGGTCGCGCACTTCGCTCGATCGCGCGCTGGCTGCTCCACGAACCGCCAGGTCAAGACCGAAAGCAGCACAGCAAGTGCAATCGCAAGCGCCGACTGCGCGACCGTCAGTGTTCCAAGGTTCTGGATCCGAGCAAAGGCGAGCAAGGGCTGATGCCAGAGATAGAGGGAGTAGGAAATGAGACCTAATCCAACCAGCGGAGCCGACCCCAGAAGCCTCATAGGCAAGGATGGCGTGCCCCCGAAAATCAGAATAAGCCCCGCACCCACGCAAACCGGGAGAGACAGCAGCGTTGGCGCGACGGGCCCGGGAAGCAAGAAGTAAGAGACCATGATCAGCAGCAACCCAGCGACCGCCAGGCTGTTGCTGATCGACCGCAGCAACCGAGGTGCAGGAGCGACCGCGCAAACCGCGCCGAGCAACAGTTCCCACGCTCGAGTGTCGGAGCGAAAGAACGCTTGATTTGCGTCCCACTGCGCTAGGATTGTGGATAGTCCGATCGAGATGGCCGCGATCCCGGCCAGGATGCCGAGTTGCCATCGTCGCCCCATTCGACTGGTCCCCCACAGGACCAACGGAAAAAGCAGATAGAACTGCTCTTCAACCGCAAGGCTCCAGAGGTGGATGAGCGGGGTGTCTGCCGCGGTTGGTCCCATGTAGACGCTCTGCGTCATGAACCAGAAGTTTGCGACGGGCGCAAAGAGTATCGAAGCCGCTAGCTCTTGCAGGCGCACCGGTGTCAGGATCGCGAAGCCGATCACCGCCGTGGCGAGCATAACGACAAGCAGTGCCGGTGCGATCCGGCGAAGCCGGCGCTCGTAGAAGCCAAGCAGAGTGGGCGGGCTCTCGCCGATCAAGATGCGGGTAATCAGGTATCCGCTGATGACGAAGAAGATGTCGACGCCGAGGTAGCCGCTGCCGAAGCCGGGAACATCCGCGTGGTAGAGCACCACCGGCACCACTGCCATGGCGCGCAGGCCGTCAATCTCAGGGCGATACGATAAACCCATGCTTGATAGGTAACTGGAACTGGAGCCGGACGCTAACCGAAGCGTGAGGGTGCTGTGGCGCAAGGAGCACTTTTCTGGAACGACGACAAGTCGCGTGCCTGTCGGCCAGGACTATCGATCCACCCATTCGTGCGCATCGATGCTTGGTCGATTGTTCCGCCGAGAATCACGATTTCGACCGAGATCGGCCGCGATACGTTCGACAGCAACCCGAACGTGCTTGTGTCGGCGTCGCCTCCAACTGCGGGCCTCGATCTGCTGCGGGTCGAGACGGCCGCGCCGGGCGAACCAACGTGGACCAGAGTATCACCGGCCGCGCCCGTCACCATTCGAGCCGTAATCTCGGCATGCACAGCACGACGACAAGCCGGCCATTTCGGCCGCTTCAACGGTGAGGATTTTCAGAACGGAGTAGTCTGCCCGGTGGCGACGGCTCTGGGTCGGACGGCCGTCTCAGAGCTTATGCAGTACTTTAGAAAATGGTACCGCCTTCCCGGTTCGAACGGGAGACCCCTAGATCCACAATCTAGTGCTCTAACCAGCTGAGCTAAGGCGGCACGCCAAGTGCGGGGGACGTATAAGTCGCTCGGAGAGGACTGGCAAGGGCCCGACGCGCATAGCTCCTGCCCGGCCGATTTAACCACAAACTCGTTTGGTTGGGCGGCAAACGCCAGCAAATCTGGACCGCTCCGGGGGCGGGCTATAATTAGGACAAGATTAAGTCATGGGTGCGGATTGTGCCGATCTGGCACATCCGCGAGGGTTGTGTGCGCGTGGACGCAGAGTGGATCACATCGCCGACGGCGCGACGCGTCCTCATGCATTGGGCCGATCAGCGGCCCGCCTGGCTGTGGTCGGCGGACGGCAGTGCGCTGCTGTGGCGCAACCCGGCGGCGCGGCTGTTCAACGCTAAGCTCAAGAAAGACCGGGTGAAACTGTCGGCCGAAGCGGTGCCGATCAAGGGGCAGGTGGCCCGCCTGATCCGGCTCGGCTCGCTCGGCCGCTCGAGTCTCAGCCGGGTGCAGTTCCTCGCCGGGGAGAAGCCGGTGGCGACCACCTGTTCGTGCACGCCGCTTGCCATGCCCACCGGGGAAACGGCCCTGCTGCTGGTCGGAGTCGACCCAATTCCCGCCGATATCCTCGAAACGACGGGCGAAATCCTGCCAGAATCGGCAAACGTCGCGCTGTTTCCGGCCAATGCGTCGTACCGGCTGGTCGAGGCGGGCGGCGACGTTCCGGCCGGCGCTGTCGCCATCAAGGCCGGGCCGCGCGACGAGATGCTGGTGTTCTCGTTCGGCCCAGAGGGTGAACCTGACATCGGCGGCATCCGCCACGACGAGGGCATCACCAGCGACGACGGAGATGAGGCGCGCGATCTTGCGGACATGCCCGAGCCGCTGCTGCCGATCGGCATCACGCCGCTGCCGCTGGAGCCCGAGCCTGCGGCAGAACACGACCACTGGGTGGAGCCGCTGCCGGAGCCGGCGAGCGAGCGCGCGCTGTCGTCGCTGTTCGACCGTCTCGCCGGCGATGCCGGCCTCTATGCGCCGCTGACCAGCGCCGACGAGGCATTCGCCGGCGCGGTGGAACCGGTGCCGGAAGCGCCGGTCGAAGCCCCACCGTCGCCCTCTCCGCCCGAAGCGGACATGATCGCGGCCGTGATCGAATATGCGGACGACCCCGAGGCGGGCGACGATCCGACGTCGACCGCCAGTTCGCCGAGCCACTGGCTGATTACCGGCCGCGGTTTCCGCGCGCTCGCCCCCAAGCCGCCGGCGGACGAGGCTCCCGTTGCTCTCCCCGAGTCGATCGCGCCGGAGCCGGTTGTCGTCCTCCCCGAGGTTACGACGCCGCCCGCCGAGCCGCCTGCCGCCTTGGTCGAACCTGTTCCCGCGGAGCCTGATCCCGTGCCGGAGCCCGCTCCTGCCGCGGTGGACGACGCCGTGGACCCAGAGACGGCCGATCGCGTGACGCGCTACAATTTCGAGGAGCTCGGCCGCATCCTGACGGACCGCGTCGGCAGCGAGCCCAAGACCGAGCCGCCGGTGTTCGCGCCGCCTGCCGCCGCGGCGCCGGCCGGGATCATCAATCTCAACGCCGAAACGCTGGTGCTCAACCGGCTGCCGCTGGCCATCCTCGTGTTCCGCGACCAGCAGGTGCTGTTCGCCAACCGCGCGCTGACCGATCTGCTCGGCCACGACAGTGTGGAGAGCCTGCGCGCGGCCGGCATTGCATCGATCTTCCCGACCGAGGATTCGGCGAGCGCCGGTCCGGTCAACCGGCTCGTCCGCCGCGACGGTGCCCCGCTCAATGTAACCGCGCGGCTGCAATCGGTGAGCTGGCAAGGCCGCGCGGCCCTGATGCTTTCGGCCAGTGCCACCGAGCCGATGCGAAGCCACGAGGGCGCCGTGCGCGCCTTCGCCGAAATCGCCGCCGAGGCGCGCGCCGAGGGCTACATTTCGGCCGACCGCTCGGGCACCGTTACCTTCGTCTCCGCCCCTGGCCGCGCCATGCTGGGCCGCAGCGAGGCCGAGCTCGTGGGCAAGCCGCTTGCGGTGCTCGTCGGCCGTGCCGACATGGAGGCGCTGCGCGCCTTCCTCGAAAAGCCGGCGCGCTTCGCCGAAACGACCCGCCCTCATTTCACCGCGGCAAGCGAAGGCGGCGACGCCGAAATCGCGCTGTTCGCCGAAGGCCAGGCCGGCGTCGTCACGGGCTATTTCGGCTTCGTCAAGAAGCGGACCGTCGCGCCGACGCCGGCGCCGGGCAAGGACGACGACCTCGAGCCCGGTATGCTGGCGCGGCTCAGCCGCGGCATCCGCCGCCCGCTCAACACCATCATCGGCTTCGCCGACCTGCTGCGCTCCTCGACCATGGACGGCCCGCCCAGCGAACGTACCGCCGAATATGCGCGCGACATCCGCACGGCCGGGCTTGAGATCGCCGTGCTCGCCGACGAGCTGGACGATTTCACGCGACTGCGCGACGGGCGCTACGCACCACGGCCCGCCGATGTGGACCTCAGCGCACTGCTCGAGAACTGCATGCTTCGGGTCCGCACGCAGGCCGCCGCCGCGCGGGTTCTGGTCCGCAGTTCCATTTCCGAGCAGTTGCCGCGCATCCGCGCCGACCGGTCGTCGCTCGGCCAGGCGCTGCTGAATCTGCTCGCCAGCGCCATCGACCAGACGCCGATCGGCGGCTCCGTCATCCTCTCGGCCCAGCCCGAGGACGATGGCGGCATCACCATCCATGTGCGCGACGGTGCGCAGAGCGGCACGGATATGGGTGAGCGCTTCGTGGTCTTCCGCGATGGCCTCGACAAGGACGGCGAACAGCTCTCGCCCGTCCGCTCCAGCGTCGGTCTCGCCCTCACGCGGTCGCTGCTCGCGGTCAATGCCTGCTCCCTGTCGGTCGACCCCACCGCGACGACTGGGACGCTGTTCTCGCTAGCCATCCCCGCCGAAGCGATCGTGCGGGACTGACATTGTGTCGCAGGCGCCGCCGCGCCGGCACCGACCTACGACATTGTTTCCGCACGCCATTTTTCGCCACACTGGAATCGTTCCAACTGACTGATATTCAATGCCTTTCGTTTGGCGATCTGTTTTGTTGACAATCTTACTCTGAATTCCGAGAACGCGCCTCGCATACACGGGCATGACGCCCGCCGAGGAGACGGATCTGATGCTTCATGCCCGCCTTGTTGGAACGCTCGCCAGCGCAGCTCTGCTCGCCGGACTCACCGTTCCCGCCTTCGCCCAGAGCGGTGAAGTCAACGTCTATTCCTACCGCGAGCCGGGGCTGATCCAGCCGCTGCTCGACGTGTTCACCGCCGAGACCGGCATCAAGACCAACGTTCTATATGCCGGCGACGGCCTGCTCGAGCGCGTCGAGTCCGAGGGCGAGTTCTCGCCCGTCGACGTGGTGCTCACCGTCGATATCGGCAACCTCACCGGGGCCAAGGACAAGGGCCTGTCGCAGCCCATCACCACCGCGGCCATCGAGCGCGTCCCTGCCGAACTGCGCGACACCGACAGCGACTGGGTCGCCCTCTCGCTGCGCGCCCGCGTCTTCTATGTCAGCAAGGACCGCGTCGATGCGACCGCGCTGACCTATGAGGACATTGCCAAGCCGGAATGGAAGGGACGCCTCTGCACCCGTGCCGGCGACCACGCCTACAATATCGGTCTCATCGCGAGCCGCATCGAGCTGTGGGGCCTCGACAAGACCCGCGAGTGGCTGACCGCGGTGCGCGACAACCTCGCTTATCCGCCCACCGGCGGCGACCGCGAAGGTCCCAAGAACATCCTCGCGGGCACCTGCGACCTGTCGATCACCAACACCTATTACATGGGCGTGATGCTCAACAACGAGGCCGAGCCGGAGCAGAAGGACTGGGCCAATTCGGCGCGCATCATCTATCCGACCTCGGAAGACGGCGACGGCACGCAGGTCAACGCCGCGGGCGCCTTCATCGCCAAGTACGCGCCCAATGTCGAGAACGCCAACAAGCTGATCGAATTCCTGTTGTCCGATGAAGCCCAGCGGCTCTATGCAGATGCCAATTACGAGTTCCCGGCGGTGCCATCGGTGTCGCCGTCCGAACTGACGCTGAGCTGGGGCCAACTGGTTCCCTCAAAGGTGTCGCTGGTCGAGATCGCGGCGCACCGCGCCGAGGCGGCCGCGCTGGTCGACGAGCTCCAGTTCAACGCCGGAGCGCAGAACTAGGAGAGTCCGCATCGCCCTGATCGCGAACCACGCAAATCATCGAACCGGTGGAGCCCTCGCTCCGCCGGTTTCTGCATTTGCGCTGGTGCTGATCATGGGCCTGCCGATCCTCTGGCTGGCGGCGGCGGCGTTCACCGCCGGGCCGGGTGGCGGCCTCGCCGCCAGCATGCTGCCCATCGCGTTGCGCGACACCGGCGCGCTGATGGCCTGTGTCGGCCTCCTCGCCGGCGTCATCGGCCTCGTGGCCGCATGGCTCGTGACCCATCACGATTTCCCCGGCCGCGCCTGGTTCGAGTGGCTGCTGATGCTGCCGCTCGCCATTCCGACCTACCTCGCCGCCTACTGCTTCACCGAACTGCTCGATTTCACCGGCCCCGCCCAGACGCTGCTGCGCACCATCACCGGTGCTGCCACCGCGAAGGACTACTGGTTCCCGCAGATCCGCAGCTTCCCCGGTGCGGTGCTCGTGTTCAGCCTCGTGCTCTACCCCTATGCCTATGCCGCCTGCCGCGCCTTCTTCCTGATGCAGTCGGGCACGGCGCACGCCGCGGCGCGCACGCTGGGTGCTGGCGGCTGGCGCACCTTCCTCGCGATCACCCTTCCCGTCAGCCGGCCGGCGCTCGTGGTGGGCGCCACCCTCGCCATGATGGAAGTGGTCAACGATCTGGGCGCCGTGCAGTATTTCGGCATCAACAGCCTGACGGCGATCATCTACTCGACCTGGATCAACCGCTCGAACTTCGGCGGCGCGGCGCAGCTGGCGGTCACCATCGTGCTCGTCATCGCCGTGCTGATCCTCGCCGAGCGCGCGGCACGGCGGGCCGAGGCCCGCACCGGCGCGCGCGAGAGCCGCGGCGCCGCCCGTGTCGGCCTCACCGGCGGACATGCGATCCTTGCGACCGCCGCCTGCTCCGGCCTGCTGCTGGTCGCCTTCGGTCTCCCGATTGGACAGCTGCTCTACCTGGCAAGCCGCCAGTTGACGGTTGCGTCAATCTCGATGACCACCGGCCCATTGCTGACCACGCTTGGCCTTGCGCTGGCGGGTGCCATCGTCACCGTGACCGGCGGCCTGTTCGCGGCCCATCGCGGCCGCAGCCGATCGGTCGCCGCCCGCGGCGCCATTCGCATTGCGACGCTGGGCTACGCCATCCCCGGTACCGTCCTCGCCCTCGGCCTGCTGCAGCCCCTCGGTATCGCCGACCGCTGGATCAACGGTGTCACACGCTGGGCCTTCGACTGGACACCGGGCCTCGTGCTCTCGGGCTCCGTTGCGGCGCTGCTCTACGTGTATGCCATCCGCTTCCTCGCCGTGTCGCACTCGACGCTGCATGAGGCGATGGACCGGCGCGGTCCCTCGATGCTCGACGCCGGCCGCGTGCTGGGGTCGCGCGGACTCGATCTGTTCGTGCGCGTCGACCTGCCTACCCTCGCCCCCGCCCTTGCGGCAGCAGCAACGCTGGTATTCGTCGAGATCATCAAGGAGCTGCCGGCGACGCTGCTGCTCCGCCCGCTGGGCGTCGAAACCCTGGCGACGCTGGTCTATGCCAAAGCGAACACAGCGCTTTTTGCGGAGGCCGCCCTGCCGGCCCTCGCCATCGTCCTCGCCGGTATCGTTCCCGTAATTCTTGCTACGCAGCTGGGCGCGCGTAGGAAAGTATGACCTGCGGGGCTCTCCCCTTTTCACCTCAGTGTCATATAAGGGCGCCAGCCAACAGGGAGTGCCACAAATGGCCTTGAGGACTGCCGTCGCCGCCTTCGCCCTTGCCCTGAGCTTCGTCGGCATCGCCGATGCGGCTCCCCGCACCGATCTGCGCATCGGGTTGGTGCTCGAGCCGCCCGCACTCGATCCGACCGCCGGCGCCGCTGCGGCCATCGACGAAGTGGTCTACCAGAACGTCTTCGAAGGCCTCACGCGCATCGACGAGACCGGCGCGGTACAGCCGGCGCTCGCATCGTCCTGGGACGTCTCGGCGGACGGCCTCAGCTACACCTTCCACCTCGTCGAGGGCGCAACCTTCCACGACGGCACCACCTTCGATGCCGACGATGTGGTCTTCACCTATGGCCGCATCACGGCGGCCGACAGCGTCAATGCCCAGAAGGCGCTCTATGCCGGCATCGACAGCGTCACCGCCGTCAACACGAGCACCGTCGAGCTCAAGCTCAAGGGGCCCGACGGCCTGTTCCTGTTCAATGTCGGGCGCGGCGACGCGGTGATCGTGGCGCCCGAGAGCGCCGCCAACAACGCCAACACGCCCATCGGCACCGGCCCGTTCAAGTTCGTGAACTGGCAGAAGGGCGCCGACCTGACGCTCGAGCAATATGCGGGCTACTGGGGCACCAAGCCGGCGCTGACCAAGGTCACCTACGTCTTCATCAACGACGCCGCGGCCCGCGTGAACGCATTGCTCGCCGGCAGCATCGACGGCATCAACAACACCGACGCCTCGACGCTCCCCGTGTTCAAGGCCGATCCGCGCTTCAAGGTCGTGGTCGGCTCGACCGAAGGCGAGACGCTGCTGGTGCAGAACAACGCCAAGGCGCCGTTCTCCGACCTCAAGGTCCGCCAGGCGATCGCCCATTCGCTCGACCGGGCGGAAATCATCGCCGGCGCCTCCTCCGGCTACGGCACGCCCATTGGCAGCCATTTCCCGCCGCACAGCAAGGACTATGTCGACCTCACCGGCACCTATCCGTATGACCTCGACGCGGCCCGCAAGCTGCTGGCGGAGGCCGGCTACCCCGATGGCTTCAGCGCGACGCTGAAGCTGCCGCCGGTGCCCTATGCGACGGTGGGCGGGCAGATCGTCGCCAGCCAGCTCGCCAAGGTCGGCATCAAGCTGACGCAGGTGAACCTCGACTGGAACCAGTGGCTGACCGACGTCTTCACCAACAAGGACTACGATCTCACGATCATCAGCCATGTCGAGCCGTTCGACATTGGCATCTATGCCGATCCCAACTACTATTTCGGCTACAACGATCCCGACTTCCAGGCGATCATGAAGCAGCTCAACGAGACCACCGACGAGGCGGCCCGCAAGGAGCTTCTGATTGCCGCGCAGAAGCGGCTGGCGGAGCAGGCAGTCAATGGTTACCTCTTCGAGCTCGCCCAGACTGGCGTGTGGAGCGCCAAGCTCGAAGGCATGTGGCAGAACGCGCCGGTCGAAGGCGTTGTCCTGTCGGGTATCCGCTGGACCGAATAGCCACACAGGGAATACCCACGGGCGATGATCCGCTTCGCCCTCACGAAGTTCCTCGGGCTCGCCGCGACTCTGCTCGTCGCGGCGGCCATCACGTTCGCAGCGCTCGACATCCTGCCGGGCGACCCGGCACGCTTCATCCTGGGCATCAACGCGACGCCGGACGCCGTCGCGGCGCTGCGCGAGCAGCTCGGCCTCGACGCCCCCGCCCTGCAGCGCTTCTTCAGCTGGATCGGCGGCATGTTCGTGGGCGATTTCGGCCTCTCCTACACACAGGGCCAGCCCGTGGGGCAACTGATCGCCGGACGGCTCGGGGTCACCATCCCGCTCACCGTCATCGCCATGATCCTCTCGGCGGGGATTGGCCTGCCCATCGGCATCCTCGCGGCGCGCCGGCGCGGCTCGTTCGCCGACACCGGCCTCATGGTGCTGGCCCAGCTCGGCGTCGCGATCCCCAATTTCTGGTTCGGCATGCTGCTGGTGCTGCTGTTCTCGGTGACGCTGCGCTGGCTGCCGCCGGGCGGCTTCGTGCCGTGGGGCGAAAACCCGTTCGCCGCCTTCGCCTCGCTGATCCTGCCCTCGATCGCGCTGGCCCTGCCGCAGGCCGCGATTCTGGCGCGCGTCATGCGCACGGCGCTGGTCGACGTGCAGGGCTCGGACTACATCCGCACGGCGCGCGCCAAGGGCCTCACGCTCAGCGAGGCGGTGTGGAAGCACGGCGTGCGCAACGCCATGCTGCCGGTGCTCACCATCCTCGGCCTGCAGTTCGCCTATCTCGTCGCCGGCACCGTCATCGTCGAAAACGTGTTCTACCTGCCCGGGCTCGGCCGGCTGATCTTCGATGCGATCAGCGCGCGCGACCTCATCCTCGTGCGCTCGAGCGTCATCATCCTCGTCCTCGCCGTCATCGGAACGATGTTCCTCACGGACCTCGCTTATGCCTGGGTCGATCCGCGCCTGCGCTCGAGGAAAGCCGAATGACCGACCTGCCCGCTCCCGAAAAGCGCGTCTGGCTGCGGCATCCGAGCCTCAGGATCGGCGCTGTCGCGTCGCTCGTCTTCCTTCTCGTCGGCTTCGTGTCGATCGCCTGGGTGCCCTACCCGATCGAGGTGATCAATGTCGGGGCGGCGATGCAGGATCCGAGCCCGGCGCATTGGCTGGGGACCGATCATCTGGGCCGCGACATGCTGTCGATGATCATGAAGGGAACGCTGACGAGCTTCGTGGTCGCCGCCATCGCCGTCGCCATCGGCGCGCTGATCGGCGTGCCGCTCGGGCTCGCCGCCGCGGCGTGGGGCGGACCGGCGGAATGGACCATCCTGCGCGTCAACGATTTCCTCCTCGCCTTCCCGGCGCTGATCATCGCCATCCTCATCACCACCATCTTCGGGCCGAGCGCCATCAACGCCATGATCGCGGTGGGCATCTTCAACATTCCGGTGTTCGCGCGCGTGGCGCGCGGCGGCGCGCTCAGCCTCAAGACGCTCGACTATGTCGGGGCGGCGCGGCTCGCCGGCATGGGGCCGATCGAGATCGCCCGGCGGCACATCCTGCCCAATATTGCGAGCCTCATCATCGTGCAGGCAACGATCCAGCTCGCGCTCGGCATCCTCGCCGAAGCCAGCCTCAGCTATGTGGGGCTTGGAACGCAGCCGCCTGCCACGAGCCTCGGCCTCATGCTCAAGGATGCGCAGACCTATGCGCTGCTGAAGCCGTCGCTGGCCCTCATCCCCGGCATCACCATCATCCTGATCGTCGTCGCGCTCAACCTTGCCGGCGACGGGCTGCGCGACCAGCTCGATCCCAAGCTCCGCCGTCTCGGAGGCGCCCGTGGCGCTGCTTAAGGTCGACGAGCTGACCGTGCGCTTCGGCGGCACGCCGGTGCTCGATGCCGTGAGCTTCGAGATCGGCAAGGGCCAGCGCTTCGGCGTGATCGGCGAGAGCGGTTCGGGCAAGACCATGAGCGCGCTTGCCATCATGGGCCTGCTGCCCGAGGACGCCGAACTCTCGGGCACCCTGATCTTCGACAGGGAGCCGCTGCCGGCCGACGAAGAGGCGCGCGCCAGGCTGCGCGGCAAGCGCATCGCCATGGTGTTCCAGGAACCCATGACATCGCTCAATCCGCTCGAGAAGGCGGGCGCGCAGGTGGCCGAGGCGATGCACCTCGCCGGCCAGGCGCAGGGTGATCCGCGCGCCGATGTCGAGCGCCTGTTCGTGGAAGTCGGGCTCGAGCCTGGGCACGCGGCCCGCTATCCGCACGAGCTTTCCGGCGGGCAGCGGCAGCGCGTGATGATCGCCATGGCGCTCGCAGGAAAACCCGATCTGCTCATCTGCGACGAGCCGACATCCGCCCTCGATCTCATCACGCAGCGCAAGGTCATCGACCTTATCGACCGCATCTGCAGCGATCGCGGCATGGCCCTGATGTTCATCTCGCACGACCTCAAGGCGGTCGCCGCGCTCTGCACCAAGATCATGGTGGTGCGGCGCGGCAAGGTTGTGGAGATGGGTGACAAGCTCGACGTGCTCGGCCACCCCAAGCACGACTACACCAAACTGCTGCTCGCGGCGGGCCGCCATCGGGCGCGCACGCTGATGCGCGCGCCGATCAGCGGCGACATGCTCGTCGCCCGCGATCTCACCAAGCGCTTCCGCCAGCCCGACGTGTCGATCTTCGAGCCACGCCCGCCGCTGACCGCGCTCGATGGCGTGAACTTCACCATCCGGAGCGGGGAGTCGCTCGCCCTGGTCGGCCCGTCCGGTTCCGGCAAGTCGACCCTCGCCCGCATCATTGTCGGGCTCGATCGCGCCACCAAGGGCGAACTCGAGTTCGACCATCAGGTCTATCACGGCACCGACCTGCCCCGGACGCTGCGGCGCGACATCAGCCTGGTGTTCCAGGACCCGTTCGGCAGCTTCAATCCGCGCCTCACCATTGGGGAATCGGTCGCCGAGCCGCTGCGGCTCGAACAGGGTGCGGAGTTCGACGAGCTTGGCCGCCGCATCGTCGAAGTGGTGCAGGCCGTGGGCCTCTCGCCCGACATGCTCAACCGCTTCCCGCACGAATTCTCGGGCGGCCAGCGGCAGCGCTTCGCGATCGCCCGCGCGCTCATCACCCGCCCGCGCCTCGTGGTGCTCGACGAGCCGGTCTCGGCGCTCGACGTGTCGGTGCGCGGCGAAGTGCTGGTGCTGCTCAACCGGCTGCGCGCCGACTATGGCCTCACCTTCCTCGTCATCAGCCACGACCTCGACATGGTCCGCATTGTCGCCGACCGCGTGATGGTGATGGACAAGGGCAAGATCATCGAAACCGGCACGCCGGCGCAACTGCTCGACAAGCCGCAGGAACCGCTGACAAAAGAGCTGATCGCGGCATCGCTGCCCGATGTGGGCATCGTGCCGGTGCTGTGAGCGGCAGCGAGTAGCAGGAATGACAAGGGGCTCGCCTCCGCAAGCCCCTATTCGCTACTCGCTACTTCGCTATTCGCTTCTTCCTAATGCACCATCGGCTTGCCCGCTTCGTCGAAGCGGTGGAACATTTCGCCCCGCGGCGAGAAGCTGAGCTGGTCGCCCGAGTGGTACGATGCCTTGCCGGGCTGGCGCACCACCACCGGCTCGCCCGAGCCGATATCGACATAGATGTAGCTGTCCGAGCCGAGGTTCTCCGAGTAGATCACCTTGCCGGTCCAGGCGCCGTCATTGACGATGTCGAGATGCTCCGACCGCACGCCCACCGTGTGCGCCTTGTACTTGTCGGCAAACGGGCCGGTGAGAAAGTTCATCTTGGGCGACCCGATGAAGCCGGCGACGAACAGGCTCTGCGGATTCTCGTAGAGCTCCATGGGCGTGCCCACCTGCTGCACCACGCCGTCCTTGAGCACGACGATGCGGTCGGCCATGGTCATGGCCTCCACCTGGTCGTGGGTGACGTAGATCATGGTGGTGTTGGGCAGCTGCTCCTTGAGCTGGCCGATCTCCATGCGCATCTGCACACGCAACGCCGCGTCGAGATTGCTGAGCGGCTCGTCGAACAGGAACACCTTGGGATCGCGCACGATGGCGCGGCCGATGGCGACGCGCTGGCGCTGGCCGCCCGACAGCGCCTTGGGCAGGCGCTCGAGATATTTGGTGAGCTGCAGCTTCTCGGCCGCCGCGCGCACCTTCTGGTCGAGCTCCGCCTTGGGCAGGTTCATCAGTTTCAGCGCATAGGCCATGTTGTCGTACACGGTCATATGCGGATAGAGCGCGTAGGACTGGAACACCATCGCAATGCCGCGTTTTGACGGCGCCACATCGTTGACCACGCGTCCATCGATTTCGAGCGTTCCCGATGAGATCGTCTCGAGGCCCGATATGGTGCGCAACAGGGTGGACTTGCCGCAGCCGGAGGGCCCCACGAAGACGATGAACTCGCCCGACTTGATGTCGAGGTTCACGTCCTTGAGGATCTCGATGTTGCCGTAGCGCTTGTAGAGATTGGTGATCTTGAGATCCGACATAAAGGCCCTCCCCGCCCGCTATCGAACGATTCCAATGTAGGCACCGAATGGCGCCAGGCTCAATGCCCCTTGCTGGGGCTGATAGTCGATACCCGGCGCATCCGACGCGGTCAGGTCGAAACCTGCCGGGACCGGAACCGTCACCGGCTGCTCGGTCATGTTGAAAGCGCAGTAGAGCCGCTCGCCCTCGCCGTCGCGCAGGAACGCCAGCACGCCCATGGGCGCATCGAGCGTCTCGATGCTGCCGCGGATCAGCGCCGGATGGGCCCGGCGGAAGGCCAGCATGGCGCGATAATGCGCCAGCACCGAGCCCTGGTCCTTGTCCTGCCGGTCAACGGCCTTGGTCATGTGGTCCGCCGGCACCGGGAGCCAGGCCCGCGTCGCCGTCGTGAACCCGCCCATCGGGCTCTGCGTCTGCCACACCATCGGCGTGCGGCAGCCGTCGCGGCCCTTGAACTGCGGCCAGAACTCGATTCCATAGGGGTCGACGAGATCCTCGAAGGCCAGCTCGGCCTCGGTCAGGCCCAGCTCCTCGCCCTGGTAAAGGCACACCGAGCCGCGCATCGACAGCAGCATGGTGCAGGCGAGGCGCGTGAACTCGTCCTGCTGGCCGTGCGTCGCCCAGCGCGAGATGTGACGCACGACGTCGTGGTTGGAGAAAGCAAGGCAGATCCAACCGCCCGGCGCGTCGCGCTCGGTCAGGTCGATCGCCTTGCGGAAATGCTCGGCCGAGAATTCGCCGCCCAGATAGTCGAACGTATAGGCCATGTGCAGCCGGTCGGTGCCGGAGGTGTACTGGCTCATCACCTCGAGCTGGTGCTGGCTGTCGCCGATCTCGCCCACGGAGGTCTTGGCGCCATACTCATCGAGCAGCGCGCGGATGCGCTCCATGAACACCGCGTTCTCGGGCTGGCTCTTGTCGTAGAGATGTTCCTGGAAATTGTAGGGGTTCACGGCGGGCGCGGTCGAGGCGTTGAAGTCCTCGGGCTTGACCACCGGATTGCTCTCGAGCCCCAGCGAGTGGAAGTAGAAGTTCACCGTGTCGAGACGGAAGCCGTCGATACCGCGCTCGAGCCAGAAGCGCATATTGTCGAGCTGCGCGTCCTGTACTGCCGGATTGTGGAAGTTGAGGTCCGGCTGCGAAGCGAGGAAATTGTGCATGTAGTACTGCATGCGCCGGCTGTCCCAGGTCCAGGCGCTGCCGCCGAAGATCGAGAGCCAGTTGTTGGGCGGCGTCCCGTCGGGCTTGGGGTCGGCCCACACGAACCAGTCGTGCTTGTCGTTGGTCCGGTTGAGCCGGCTCTCGGCAAACCAGGGATGCTTGTCCGAGCAGTGGCTGATCACCTGGTCGATGATCACCTTGAGTTTGAGCGCATGCGCCTTCTCGACCAGCCGGTCGAAGTCGCCGATGGTGCCGAACAGCGGATCGACGTCGCGATAGTTGGAGACGTCGTAGCCGAAATCGCGCATCGGCGAGGTGAAGAACGGCGACAGCCAGATCGCATCGACCCCCAGATCGGCGACGTAGTCGAGCCGCTCGGTGATGCCCACGAGGTCGCCGATGCCGTCGCCATTGTGGTCCTGAAACGAGCGCGGATAGATCTGGTAGATTACCGCGCCCCGCCACCAGTCGCGGTCGAGAATCGGTTCAGCCGGTGTCTTTTGCTCGGTCATCAAGGGCTGCGCGACCAACCGGATACTCCCTGGGCAACGCCGTCCGACGGCAATTTGCCAAAACGTTTTAGTAGGCTATTCTTAGCGTCGGAGCTGAGGGGACGTCAACTCCGGGAGGACGCGCGGTATCCGTCTATGACCGCGCAAACATTGTTGAATATCAAAGCTCTATGGGACGAAAACCAGGCCGCCCGGTCGCCCCGCAATCGGCGAGTGGACGCAACATCACGATCAAGGATCTGGCAGCGGAACTCGAGCTGTCGATCACCACGATTTCGCGCGCACTGAACGGCTACCCCGATGTCGGCGACAAGACGCGCGCCAAGATCGAGGAGGCGGCCCGCCGGCTCGGCTATCGGCCCAACCGCAATGCCCAGCGCCTCGTGCTGCAGCGCACGCACAACATCGCCTGGGTGCAGAGCGACAACGAGCTCAAATATCTCGACCCGCACTTCTCCGAAGTGATGGCCGGCGTGCTCGCCGAAGCACGCGCCGCCAACTACGACATCGTTCTGACCAGCCATGGCCAGGACCGCGAGCTGCAGACCTATGACCGCTACGTGCGCGACAATTCGGTCGACGGCTTCATCATCGACCTGCCGCGCGAGGACGATGAGCGCATCAGCTTCCTCACCGAGGCCGGCCGGCCTTTCGTGGTGCACGGCCGCGAGCAGCGCGCCAGCCAGTATGGCTGGGTCGATATGGACAATTACGACAATTTCTACCGGCTGATGCGGCTGCTGATCGCCAACGGCCACCGGCGCTTCGCCTTCATCAATGGCGACGAGACGTTCAACTATGCGCTCTATCGTCATCACGGCGTTCGCGACGCCATCGCCGATGCCGGCCTGCCCGCCGATTCGCTGTGCGTCTACAATTCCGCCCACCCCATGGGCGATGCCGGCTTCAGCCTGACGCAGAAGGCGCTCGCCGATACGCGGGTGACGGCGGTGCTCTATTCCTCGATCCTGCTGCTGGTCGAGGGCTATGAGGTGCTCGCCAGCGCTGGGCTGCGCGATGGCCGGCCGATCGCCATCGCCACCATGGACGACGAGCTGCGGCACATCCATTCGACCCGCCTCGCGCCGCGCGTCACGTTCGTCCGCTCTTCGCTGCGCGACGCCGGGCACGCGCTCATCGCCGAGCTGAGCCGCCAGCTCGATGACGGTCAGCCGGCGCGCGGCGTCCTGATGCGCTCGTCCTTCCACGTGGCGCCGGACCTCGACGCGCGCTCGCTCGATGACCCGCTGCCGATGGCGCGCCGCACCACCATCGGCTGATCCGCATCACTTGCCGTCGCGAAAGCAAAGGGGCCGGCTGATGCCGGCCCCTTTCGTCCCAAGCAGAGATCCGTTGCTACTTCACGGAGCCGGCCAGCAGGCCGCGCACGAAGTAGCGCTGCAGCGAGAAGAACACGATCAGCGGCACGACGATGGTGACGAACGCGCCGGCCGTCAGGATTTCCCAGTTGTTGCCGCGCGAGCCGAGGAGCGACACCAGCTTGCCGGTGAGCACCAGCTTGCTCTCCTGCGCGCCGAGGAACACCATCGCCACCAGAAGATCGTTCCACACCCAGAGGAACTGGAAGATCGAGAAGCTGGCGAGTGCCGGGAAGCTCAGCGGCAGCACCATGCCGGTGAAGATCTGGAAATGGCTGGCGCCATCGATGCGGGCCGATTCCATGATCTCCTTGGGCAGCGCCGCCATATAGTTGCGCAGCAGGTAGATGGCGAGCGGCAGGCCGAAGGCGGTGTGGGCCAGCCAGATGCCCAGATAGGTCTTGCCGTCCTCGGCACCGAGCACGTGCGCGATGTTGTTGTACATCGACAGCAGCGGGATCAGCGACATCTGGAGCGGCACCACCAGCAGGCCCACCACCACCGCGACGATGAGGCCGCGGAACGGGAACCGCATCCAGGCGAGCGCATAGGCGGCGAACGCGGCCATCAGGATCGGGATGATCGTCGCCGGAATCGTCACCGTGAACGAGTTGACGAACGAGCGGAACACGCCGTTCGCGGTCAGCACCTCGACATAGTTCTCGAGCGTGAAGCGCGGCGGAATGTCGGCCACGAAGAACACACGCGGACCACGGGTGTGCTCGAACTTCGTGTCGGACAGCCACTCATAGTCGCCAGTCGACTGCACCGTGATGGTGCCGCCATCGTTCATGGGCATCGACCCGCCGACCGGCGTCGCCGCCGGCGTGTCCGCGGTCAGCCCGAAGGCGCTGATGGTCTTGTGCGTCGCGTCGCCGAACAGATTGCCGCGGATGACGAACTTGCCGTTCTCCTCCACCTGCCCTTCGGCCGTGGGGAGGCGCTCGACGTTCTGCGAACGCGAGGTGGTCAACGCCGTCCACCAGCCGGACACGGCGAGCTGGTCCTTGTCGCGCAGCGACGAAATCAGTAGCCCGGCGGTCGGCACGGTCCAGATGATCACCAGCACCAGCAGGGCGATGTGGGTGAAGATGCGGCCGGCATCGATGCGCGACAGCAGGTTGGGCGAGCTGCTCACCGGGCGGGAGATGTCGGTCGCGATATCGGCGGTAGCCATCAGCGGGTCCCCTCTTCGGCGTTGGCGCGGCGGATGTTCCAGACCATGATGGGCAGCACAGAGAGCATGATGATCACGGCAATGGTCGAGCCTCGCCCATAGTCGAAGTTCACGAACATCCATTTGAACATGAGGTTGGCCAGCACTTCGGTGTCCCACTGGCCGTTGGTCATGGCGAAGATGATGTCGAACACCTTGAGCACCACGATGGTGATGGTGGTCCACACCACGACGATGGTGCCCCAGATCTGCGGGATCATGATGTCGAAGAAGATGCGGAAACCGTTGGCACCATCGATGCGCGCCGCCTCGAGCGTTTCCTCGGGCACGCCGCGCAGGGCGGCCGAGAGGATCACCATGGCAAAGCCGGTCTGGATCCAGATGAGGATCACCATGAGGAACACCGAGTTCCACAGCGGCAGGGTGATCCAGGCCTGCGGCGGCAGGCCAAAGCCGGTGACGATGGCGTTGAGCAGGCCGATCTGGTTCTCGCCCGCGGCGCGGTAGTCATAGACGAAGCGCCAGATCACCGACGCGCCCACGAAGCTGATGGCCATGGGCATGAACACCAGCGATTTGGCGATGGTGCCCCACCACAACCGGTCCGCGAGTACCGCGATCACGAGGCCGAAGGCCGTGGCGAAGAACGGCACGATCAGCAGCCACAGGATGTTGTTGAAGATCGACTGGCGGAAGCCGCTGTCGCCGAAGGCCCAGACATAGTTGCCGAAGCCGATGAAAACGCCGTTCTTGTCGAAGAAGCTCAGCCGGAACGTCTCGACCACGGGGTAGACGAGATAGACGGTGAGAAACAGCAGAGCGGGGAAGAGAAAGAGCCAGGGCCGGATCTGGCTGCGGATGTTGTCGCGCCGGGTGATCTCGTTGCCGCTGGAACTACCGGAGGAAAGCAGCCTGTCCAGCAGCCAGTTCGTGCCCCAGAAGTAGATCACGAGCCCGGCGAGTGCCAGAATGATCGCGATGACGGCACCAGTAATCTGCTGGAAAATGTCGCCCATGCCGCCCCTCCCCTGGCGTGATGAGTGCGTAGTCCGGACCCGGCACCTTAGCGCCGGGTCCGAGCTTGATGCTAGTCAGATTACTTGATGGCGTCCCACGAGGCCTGCACCTGGTCCGCCACTTCCTGGGCGGACTTGCCACCCACGAAGTCGACCATGCCGGTCCAGAACGAGCCGGCGCCCACGGCACCCGGCATCAGGTCGGAGCCGTCGAAGCGGAAGGTCGTGCCCGAGAGCAGGATCTGGCCTTCCTTCTTCAGCGTCTCGTTGCCGTAGGTTTCGACATTGGCGAGCTTGTTGGTGCTGAGGAAGCCCGACTGCGCCATCCAGACCTCGTTGGAGATCGGATTGTTGAGGAAGTCGATGAAGGCGTGCGCCGCCGGCGAGTCCTTGGTGATGGTCGCGATCGTGCCCGCGCCGAGCACCGGAGTGCCGAGGTCGCGCTCCGACGAGGCCGGGAAGTAGAAGAAGTCGGCGTCGGTGCCCAGTTCCGTGCCTTCAGGGAAGAAGGACGGGATGAACGAGGCCTGGTGGTGCATGTAGCAGGCCGGCGGAACCGAGAAGAGGCCCAGCGGGCTCTCGCGGAAGTCCGTGGTACCGACCGCGGCCGTGCCGCCGGCAACGTTCTTGTCGTTCTTGGCGAACCAGCCGAACTCGTCGAGCGCGGCCACGACCTTGGGATCGTTGAACTTCATCTCGTTGCTGACCCAGGCGTCGTAGTCTTCGCCCGAGTACATGCGCAGCATGATGTCTTCGACCCAGTCGGTCGCCGGCCAGCCGGTGGCGCCGCCCGAACCAAGACCGATGCACCACGGCGTCTTGCCGTCGGCGACCATCTTCTCAGTGAGGGCCTTGAGGTCTTCATAGGTCGTCGGCACTTCGTAGCCGGCGTCCGCGAAGTTGTCGGGCGAGTACCACACGAGCGACTTGAGGTCGGCCTTGTAGGGCACGCCGTAGAACTGCGGGTTGCCATCCTTGTCCTTGTAGGTGCCGAGGCTGACGAAGGACGAACCGGCCGCGTTGATCTCTTCAACGGTGGCCTTCACGTCGTCGCTGAGCGGCGTCAGGTAGCCCTTGGCCGCCATGTCGGCGAGCAGGCCCGGCTGCGGCAGGATGGTGACGTTGGCCGACGAGCCGGCGGCGGCGTCGATCTGCGCCTGCTGCTCGTAGTTCTCCGAGGAGCCGTATTCGACGTCGATGCCGGTGGCGTCTTCGAAATAAGCGAGCACGGTCAGGAACTGCTCCTGGTCGCCGCCCTCACGCCACGGACCCCACACGGTCACCTTCTGACCCTCGAGGCCCTTGTGGCTGTCGGCAAACTGCTGCAGCGCGTCCCAGCTGAACGCACCCTCGCCCTTGGGATACTTCAGTTCCTGGGCATAGGCGCCGGCCGAAACCACCAGCGCAACGGCGGAAACCCCCGCCAAGAGGTATTTGTGCATGTAGTCCTCCCATCGCACAGTTTGAGGCGCTTTCGCGCCCCCGCCATCCCTGCTTTGCCAAAACGTTTTGGTACCAAAACGTTTTGGGGCCCGATTATGAAGCCTCGCACGGCTGTTAGCGGTAGCCTAAAGTTGCATAAAGCAATGCGGCGGGCAAGGTGGGTCGCGGGACCGCGCGGTACACCGGGAACGGCTGCCGGGCTGGTCGCGCGGGTACGGGCCAACGCCCTCCCCGCGCAACCCTGGCTGCGTCAGCCCCGATTCTCCTCTTCCGGATTGGGCTTGGGCAGCCTGCCGATCGTGAAGCCGATGGGCACCATGCGAACGAAGGGCGGGTTGTTGGCGACCCAGGTGTCAGTCGCCCCCGGCTCGCCATGCAGCATCGAGTGGTCGACATCGGCAAAGCCGTTGGCGCCCGACGCCGTCACCTCGACATGGCCACTGTACTGGCCATCCGGCAGATCGAAATAGCCGACATAGACGCCCGGCTCGTCGGCGTCGCTGAGCTCGATGCGGCGCATCCCGGGCTTGCCCGGCTCGACGATGGCGGCAACGCCGAGGCCGGTCAGTACCTCCTCGTAGCGCGTGACGACGGCCACCCGCACCGGTCCCGGGCGATCTGGAGAACTCAGTTCTACTCCGACGCGCACCTTGTCGTCGCCGATCCCTGCCAGCGTCTGCTGCCGGCCGGCATGGATCTTGTCGTTTCCGGGAACGATGTTGACGACGCGCCAGATCCCCGGCCTGGGGCCATCGACGCTGGCAAACTCGAAGGAGCGGAACTCGCGGCCGAAGATCGCCGACGGATCGTCGTACTTGATCTCGTTGCCATCGGGATCGATGAGGTAGAGCCACGCGTGGACACCGTCGCCAAAAGCGCTCGTGAACATGGCGGTGGTCGAGCCCAGCTCGACCGGCACCTCGTCGATCCCCATCAGCGTGTCGCCGACCATCGTTTGCAGATCGTCCGGCGTGGCCGCGCCGAGCGAGCCCATGATGTCGGCGAGCGGCGGACGGTTGGCAAAGGGAAGCTCCGGATCGCCTGGCCACAGGCCGCCCGGATGGCCATACTGCGCGAAGAGGCGGCGCACATCGGCCAGGACCAGTCCGCCCAGGATGTGCTGGAAGAACTTGATCATCTCGGTGCGGATGGCGAACTCGTCGGTGCCGTCGGCGACGGCGCCCGAGAGGCCGCCCGTGTCCTTGGCCAGCCGCTCGAGCCCGCTGATGTCGAGCGTCGAACCGCTCCCCAGCCCCAGCGTGTAGATCGAGGCATTGTCCTTGCGATAGGGCGCTATCGCTTCGAGCATGCTGCTGCCGGGCGGCGTGTTGTGCACGCCGTCGGTGAGCAGGATCGCGGCGCGCGCCGGCGGATCGGCGGCATAGCCGACCATCTGGTTGAGCCCCTCGAACAGCCCGTCGCGTATGCTGGTGAGGCCGATGGGGACCTGCCCCTGGATCGTGGCGACGATCTGGTCGACATCGTTGTCGCTCAGCGTGGCGAAATCCGTCTCCGGCACGAGCACGTCGACAGCGTGATTGTACCAGATGATGCTCAGCGCCTGCTTGTTCGCCTGCGCCGCCTTGGCCCAGTATTTCGCTCCGTTCTTGACGCCCGTGAGACGGGTGCCGCCATTGAGGCTCATCGAGCCGGAATGATCGAGGACAAGCGCCAGCTGGATGTCGCCCTGCGCCTCGATCCATGTCGGCGGCACGTAGCCCGCGGGCGTTCCGGTGCCCGGGTGTCCGCCCGGCGCAAGGAGGGACCGCGTGGGATGCGTGCTGATCCGTGCCCAGCAGGACTTGGCCCAGCGCTGGTGCTGGTCGGTGTCCTGGTCCGGATCGTGATTGATATCGTCGCAGAACTCGGTGATCGGGTTTGCCGCGGGCGTCCAGGTGCCGTCCGGATTGAGCGTTCCCGCGGCCGTTCGTGAATGCTCCATCACGCAGGCGTGGCTCGGCACCGTCGTGGTGCATTCCACGCCGATCACCCATTGCACGGTTATCGACGTGCCCAGGCGCGGGTCCTCCGACAGCGGCGCATTGAGCGTGATGCGCAGTCCGGACTTCGTCGCGATGGTCTGTGTCTCGATCCCTCCCGCGGTGTTGCGATAGACCACGTCCGCCCCCGCGAAGGTGCTGTCGGCCACGCCCCAGTTCGACAGCGTCAGGGGAATGATGCGATTGCCATGCGTCGCCGGCAGCGAAGCGGACTGGTTGATCTTGCCGCCCAGCGAGCGGGCATATTCCTCGCCGAGCCCCCATAGATGATGGCCGAGTTCGTGGATGGTGGTGAGAGGGCCGCGCTTCACATACTGCCCGAGCGTGATGTTGCGGTTGATGACGCCGAACGTGTCGGACGTGGTGTATCCGCGGTCCGTCTCGGACAGGATGAAGTCCGCCATTTCGAGCGACTGGGCGTTGTCGGTAAAGAAGATCGAACCGAAGGAGAGCTGCCCTTCCGTCGCCGCCCAGAGCAGCTCGGAGGCCTTGAAGAAGGAGCGCCGCCAGAGCGTCCGCTCCATGGCACTCAGCGCAGCTATCGCAGAAACACGTACGTTAAGTCTGTCGCCGTCAATATAGCCGTTTCCCAATTGACCCTCCAAATATCTATGAAATACAGCCCCTTGTTCTTGGTGGTCTCAGTATTGCGATAATATAAATCTGACATAGCGTATTCCGGCGCGCCGGTCGTGTCGAGGGGCGCTGGGCCGCGCACGAACGGGCCCGCCGCACCGGGGCGGCGAGCCGAGCGGCTCGCTGGTGGAGCCGGCGGTCTCAGCGCGTGTTGTGCAGCATGCCCTGGAAAGCGCGGTAGCTGCCCTTGGGGGTGCGTTTCTGGCTGGCATAGTCGACATGCACGATGCCGAAGCGCGAGGAATAGCCCTCGGCCCATTCGTAGTTGTCGAGCAGCGACCAGGCGAAGTAGCCGCGGACGTCGGCACCCTGTTTCTGCGCCTCTAGAACGGCCTTCAAGTGGTCGTCGTAGAAGGCGACGCGACGGGTGTCGTCGATCTCGCTCATGCCGTTCTCGGTGACATAGAGCGGCAGCTTGGTGTATTCCTTGGAGACGCGCACCAGGAGGTCCGTCAGGCCCTTTGGGTAGATTTCCCAGCCCAGATCGTTGGTGGGCAGCGGCCCTTTCACCTGCTTGATCGGGAAGGCCGGGCGGCTCGCATCCCAGGCGTAGAGGCCGCGCGAATAGTAGTTGATGCCGGCCCAGTCGAGCGGGCGGCTCACGATCTCCATGTCCTTCTGATAGTCGACCGGCAGGTACTGATCGAGGATGCTGGTCAGCACCTCGGGATACTGCCCCTTATAGACGCCGCCGAGGAACCAGCGGTTGAACATGGCGTCGCCCAGGTCGAAGGCGCGCTGGTCTTCTTCCTTGTCCGACGCCGGCTCGGACTTTTCGAGATTTGTCACGATGCCGATGTTCTTGACGCCATTGGCGCGCAGCGCGTCGACACCCATGCCGTGCGCATAGAGCACGTGATGCATCGCCCGGGCGCCGGCGCGCAGGTCGCGATAGCCGGGCGCGTGGATGCCCAGGATGTGGCTGAGGATCGATACGCACCACGGTTCGTTGATGGTAGCCGTCGCGTGCAGGCGGTCGCCGAAATGCCTGCCCACCAGCGCCGCATAGTCGGCGAACCAGCCGCCAATGTCGCGGTTCATCCAGCCGCCCTTGTCCTGCAGGGCGCTGGGCAGATCCCAGTGATAGAGCGTCGCGAACGGCTTCAGCCCGCGCTCGAGCATCCCGTCGATCAGCCGGTCGTAGAAGTCGAGGCCCGCCTGGTTGATCGCGCCGGTCCCCTCGGGGATCAGCCGGGGCCAGGCGATCGAGAAGCGGTAGCCGTCGAAGCCGCCGTCGCGGATCAGATCGAGGTCCTCGGGCCAGCGGTTGTAGTGATCGCAGGCCGTCTTGCCGTCGTCGGCGTTCTTCACATTGCCCGGCGTCGCCGCAAACGTGTCCCAGATGCACGGACCGCGGCCGTCGGTCTGGCCGCCCTCGATCTGATAGGCCGCCGTGGCCGCGCCAAAGACGAAGTTCGGCCCGAACTGGCCACGATCGACGGAAAACATTTGACCTCCGAGTGAAGACGCTAGGGGGCGCCGGCTCCATCCGGCGGCTGATGTAATCGATTACCTAACAGCGGAATCGACAGGAGTCACGACGTCGGCAGGCGAACGAAGACCAGCTCCGGATCACCGTCGTCGAGATTGTCGATCCGCCCGCTCGCGATGAAGCCAAGGCGGGGCAGCAGGCTGCGCATCGGGGCGTTCGACTCGTTGGTCGAGGTCCACAGCTTCTCGCCCGGTGGAATTAGGCCGACGAGGTGCTCGATCATCGCCGTACCGACGCCGCTCCGGCGCTCCGTCTCGGCCACCGCGACGAGCTTGATGAAAAACGAGTCGAAGAACTCCCGGTTGAGCACGCAGTAACCCGCGATGCGGCCGCCGCGCTCGGCGACGAAACAGTGGCCCGCAGCGACCCATTCGGCGATCTGCGCTCGCCGGCCCGCATCGACCTGCGCGTAAGGATCGGCGGCGACGAGGTCGGCGACATCGTCCGCCCCCGCCGCGCGAATCTCGACGCTCATTTGAGGTGCGGGTTGCGCCGCAGGATTTCGCGGGCGATGGCGCGGAAGGCGGATGCCTGCGGACCGCCCGGATCGGCGGCGACGACGGGCCTGCCGGCGTCCGAGGTCTCGCGGATCGCCATGTCGAGCGGCACCTCGCCGAGGAAGGGCATCCCCATTCGGGGCGCGGCATCCGCTGCCCCGCCATGGCCGAAGATGTCGTAACGCCTGCCGGTGTCAGGAGCCACGAAGTAGCTCATGTTCTCGACCAGTCCGAGCAGCGGGATCGAGAGCCGCTTCATCATGTCGACGGCTTTCTGCGCGTCGATCAGCGCTAAATCCTGCGGCGTCGAGACGATCACGGCGCCGGCGAGTTCGGCCTGCTGGAACAGCGAAATCTGGATGTCGCCCGTGCCGGGCGGCAAATCGACCACCAGCAGGTCGAGCCCGCCCCAGTCGGTCTCGCGCAGCAATTGCCGCAGCGCCGACGTGGCCATCGGGCCGCGCCACACCACCGCCTGCCCCGGCGTCAGCATCGAGCCGATCGACATGGCACTCAAGCCATGGGCCTGGTGCGGCGAGAAGATGCCGTCCTCGCGCACGGCGGGCTTGCCCTCGATACCGAGGAGCTTTGGGATCGACGGCCCATACAGGTCGGCGTCGAGGATGCCGGTGCGCAGGCCCTCGGCGGCGAAGGCGAGCGCGAGATTGGTGGCGACCGTCGACTTGCCGACGCCCCCCTTGCCCGAACCGACGACGACGATGTTGCGCACACCCGGAACGGCGGACTTCGGCGCCGGCCCCGGCCGGCCCTGTGCGGCGGCCTGTCCGGTCGCCTGCGGCGGCGCGCGGTCGGAGGTCAGCGACACCATCACCTTGCGGCCCTGCGCGACGGCTTCCGCCGCCGCCTTGGCGGCGTCGCGCGCCGGCCCGAAGGCGGCTTCCATGCCCGGCTGCACCGAGATGGCGAGCGCGACAGCACCCTTGGTGACGATGATCTCCGAGAGGCCGGCATAGCCCGCCAGCGTCCCGCCGCCGGGAATCTCGACATGCGCCAGCGCGGCCTTCACCGCCCCGGCGATTTCTGTGTCGGCCATCAGAGGATCGACTGGCCGGTGCCCTTCCAGTCCTTCACGAACTGCTCGAGGCCAGACTTGGTCAGCGGATGGTCCGCGAGCTTGTAGATCACCGCCGGCGGGATCGTCGCGACATCGGCCCCGGCCAGCGCCACCTGCGTGACGTGGTTGGGCGTGCGGATCGAAGCGGCGAGGATCTGCGTGGTGAAATTGTAGTTGTCGTAGATCTGGCGAATCTGCTCGATCAGTTCGACGCCGTCGAGATTGATGTCGTCGAGACGGCCCAGGAACGGCGAGATGTAGGTCGCGCCGCACTTGGCGGCGAGCAGCGCCTGGTTGGGCGAGAAGCAGAGCGTGACGTTGGTCTTGATGCCTTCGGCGCCCAGCTTCTTGGTCGCCTTGAGGCCGTCGACGGTCAGCGGCACCTTCACCACGACATTGTCGGCGAGCTTGGCCAGCACCTTGCCCTCGGCCATCATGCCGTCGAACTCGGTCGAGGCGACTTCGGCGGACACCGGACCCGGCACGACCGAGCAGATTTCCTTGACCACTTCCTTGAAGTCGCGGCCGGATTTGGCGACCAGCGAGGGGTTGGTGGTCACCCCGTCCAGCAGGCCCATGTCGTAGAGCTTGCGAATGTCCGCGATCTCAGCGGTATCGACGAAAAACTGCATTGTCCGTCCTCTCGAATTTTCTTGGGTTCTTACACCCTATCTATGCCGTTTGCGGCGCCCTGCAACAGGTTAACCCGCGGCGCGCAGCAGATAATCGGCCAGTTCGTCGACGCGATCCTCGGGAATTCCCGCCACATTGATGCGACTGTCGTTGATCATGTAGACGGCGTCCTCGGTCTTGAGCTTCTGGACCACGTCGCCGGGCAGACCGAGCAGGCTGAACATGCCCGAATGCTCGGCGATGAAGTCGAAATCCTTGGAGTTCGACTTGCGCCGGATGGCGTCTGCCAATTTGACGCGCAACCGCTTCATGCGTTCCCGCATATCCTTCAGCTCGGCGGCCCATTCGGCCCGCAGTTCCTTGTCCTCGAGGATCACCCGCACCACTTCGGCGCCATGGTCCGGCGTCTGGCTGATGGTGCCGCGGATGACGTTCTGCATCTGGCTCGACACGATGTCGGCGGTGGCCGAGTCTTTCGCGATGGCGATCGAAACGCCGGCGCGTTCGCGGTAGAGGCCGAAATTCTTGCTCGCCGAGAAGGCGATCATGCATTCGGGCAGCTCGGAGGCGACCTTGCGGGTGCCGTAGGCGTCCTCGTCGATGCCGTCGCCGAAGCCGAGATAAGCGAGGTCGACCAACGGGAAGGCCCCGGTGCGCTTAAGGCTCGCGACGACAATGTCCCACTGCTCATGCGTCAGGTTCGCGCCAGTCGGGTTGTGGCAGCAGCCATGCAGCAGCACGATGTCGTCGCTGGTCAGGCCATCGATCACCTGCATCATCGCATCGAAATCGACGCGGCGCGTCGCCGCGTCGAAGTACGGGTAGGAGTTGACCGTGAGGTTGGCGTTCTCGGCCAGCGGGATGTGGTTCGGCCAGGTCGGATCGGAAATGAAGATGCGGCCCTTGGGCCGGGCGCGGCCCAGCACGAACAGCAGGTTCATCAGCGCGCCGGTGCCGCCATTGCCGTTGACGCAGCGGATGCGCGCGGCGTCGACCGTGCCGCCCAGCGTCAGGTCGACGATGGCCTGCGAGAATTCCTTGTTCCCCACGACGCCCTTGTAGGTCTTGGTCTTGGCCGTATCGAGGATGCGCTGCTCGGCCTTCTTCACCGCCGTCATGATCGGGGTGTTGTTCTGCGGGTCTTTGTAGACGCCGACACCCAGGTCGATCTTGTTGGTGCGCGAGTCGGCGGCATACTCGGCCATCAGGACGAAGATCTTGTCGAGCGTGGCCTTTTGCAGGGTTTCGAACATGTGGGGAGCCCGGTGGGAAGTGCGGCGCCTTTATAGGCGGCGGCAGTGGATTTGCAACGGACTCAGCGTTTGATGCCCAGCCGGTCCAGCTCCGCGATCACCGCCGGCACGGCCTCGAACAGATCGGCGACCAGCGCCACATCGACGATCTTCATCAGGGGCGCGTCGGCGTCCGTGTTGATGGCGAAGATGGCCTTCGCGCCCTGGATACCGGCGAGATGCTGCAAGGCGCCGGAAATGCCGAGCCCGACATAGAGGTCGGGGGCGACGATCTTGCCGGTCTGGCCGACCTGCAGATCGTTTGGGGCATGGCCGGCATCGACCAGCGCGCGGGTGGCCCCCACGGCGGCGCCGAGCTTTTCGGCCAGGTCCTCGACCAGCGCGAAGCGGTCGCCGAGCGGAATGCCGCCCGACACCACGATCTGCGCCGTCGACAGCTCCGGCCGTTCGCTCTGGGTCCGCACCTCGGCGATGACCGCGGTCGCGGACGCAACTTCTGGCGAGATGCTCGAAACGACAGCCGAATTTTCGCCAACGGTCGCAGCAAAAGCCGACGCCCGCAGCGAAAGGACGTGCTTTGCCTGCCCGTCGCTGACCGTCTCGGTGGCGTTGCCGGCATAGATGGGACGCTCGAACCTCGTAGGGCCGAGAATCGCCGTGATGTCCGTCACCGGCTGGATATCGAGCAGCGCCGCGAGGCGCGGGATAACGTCGCGGCCGCTGGCATTGGCCGCGGCGACGATGTGTGTGTAGGGCTCGGCGAGGACCGCCAGCAGCTGCGCCAGCGCATCGGCCGTGGCCGGCAGCGCGGCGGCCAGCACCCGGTGCACCCCGGCGAGACTGCGCGCCTCCTCGGCCGCCGCGGCGTCGACCAGCAGGTCGACAGGTCCGAGTTCGGCGGCCCCGGCGACGACGCGCGCGGTGGCCGGGGTCAGCCGGCCCAGATCGGTATCGGCGAGGACGAGCACGGCCATCAGCGCGGCTCCATCTTGCCGATTTCGGCGGCGATGGCCTGCGCAAACTCGGCCGGAGTGGCGACTACCCTGCCCTGCGCCCGCTCGCGCGGCGGCGTCACCGTCTCGACCACGAGCCGCGGCGCGATGTCGATGCCGAGCCCGGCGACCGCCCTGGTCGCGAGCGGCTTCGACTTCGCCTTCATCACCATGGGCAGGCCGACATTGCGCGGCTCGTTGAGGCGCAGATCGGCGGTGACGATCGCGGGCAGCGACATCCGAAGCGTCTGCCGGCCGAAATCGACCTCGCGCGTCACCGTCGCCTGTCCGTCGGCAAGCTCGATCGCCGAGGCAAAGGTTGCCTGCGGCCAGCCGAGCAGCCCCGCCAGCATCTGCCCCACATGGTTGCTGTCGTCGTCCACCGCCTGCTTGCCCAGCAGGATCAGGTCCGGCTTCTCCTCGTCGGCGACATGCCTGAGCAGCTTGGCCACCGCGAGCGTCTCGAGCTTCGCGTCGGTCTCGAGCAGCAGCCCGCGATTGGCGCCCATCGCCAGCGCGGTCAGCAGCACATCCGTCGCCGCCTTCGGCCCAATGGACACGGCAACGATCTCGTCCGCCTGCCCCGCTTCGGCGAGCCGCACCGCGGCCTCGACCGCATGCCGGTCGAACGGGTTCATCGACATGCGCAGGTTCGCCGTCTCGACGCCGGTCCCGTCCGGCTTCACCCGGATGCGGATCGCATGGTCGATGACGCGCTTGACGGCGACGAGGATCTTCATGGCGCGGTGTTTGGCAAATGGCCATGCAAAGAGCAAGGCGCGCCAGGGCAATGGCTTTCTCGATCCGGCCCGTCCGGGAGAACGCTAACCTCCGCCACGGCTTGACCAATCACCGCGCGACCCGGCACAATCCGGTTTTACCAGCCGAGAGTGCCATGCCCGTCATCAATCGCGTCGCCGAATTCCAGCGCGAGATCGCCGGATGGCGCCAGGACTTCCACCGCAATCCCGAGCTGCAATACGACGTGCACCGGACCGCGGGACGCGTGGCGGAGCTGCTGCGCTCGTTCGGCGCCGACGAGGTCGTTACCGGCATCGGGCGGACCGGCGTGGTGGCGGTGATCAAGGGCCGCAATGGCGGTGCAGGCCGGGTGATGGGCCTTCGTGCCGACATGGACGCCCTGCCCATCACCGAGCGCACCGGCAAGGACTACGCCTCGGCCGTCGCGGGCAAGATGCATGCCTGCGGCCATGACGGACACACCGCCATGCTGTTGGGCGCCGCCAAATATCTCAGCGAGACTCGCAACTTCGAGGGCACTGCCGTGCTGATCTTCCAGCCGGCGGAGGAAGGCGGGGCTGGCGGCCGCGCCATGCTGCAGGACGGGCTGGTCGAGCGCTTCGGCATCGAGGAATTCTACGGCCTTCACAACATGCCCGGCATCCCGGCCGGCCAGTTCGGCATCAAGCCCGGCGGCATCATGGCCGCTACCGACGAGTTCCAGATCACCATCGAGGGCGAAGGCGGCCACGCCGCCATGCCGCACAACACCGTCGATCCGGTGATCGTCGCCGCCCAGCTCATCCTCGCGCTGCAAACCATCGTATCGCGCAATGTCGACCCGATGCGCGAAGCGCTGCTGTCGGTGACGATGATCGAGGCCGGCACCGCGTTCAACGTCATCCCGCGCACGGTGAAGCTGACCGGCACCGTCCGCACGCTCGACGAAGGCGTGCGCAAATTCATGGAAGAGCGCATCCGCGCGGTCACGGCCGGCATCACCGGCACCTTCGGCGCCACCGCGTCGATCCACTATCGCAACGGCTACCCCGTCACCGTGAATTCGCCCGGCCCGACCGAGTTCGCGGCGGGTGTCGCACGCGGCATCAGCGGCGCCTCGAGCGTCGAGGCCGACGGCACCATGGGCGGCGAGGATTTTGCCTATATGCTGCAGGCCCGCCCGGGCGCCTACATCTTCCTCGGCAATGGCGATTCCACCGAACTTCATTCCGACACATATGACTTCAATGATGACATCATCCCGGTCGGCGTCAGCTACTGGGTAAAGCTGGTCGAAACTGCCATGCCGGTGTCCTCATGAAGCGTCTTGCCCTCGCCGCCCTCCTTGCTCTGACCGCCACGCCGAGCTTTGCCGTGCCGATGTGCTACGCGCCCCGGGGTGGAAATGTCGTGATCTTCGAGTTCGAGATCGGCAAGATGGGCGAGACCGAAAGAGCGGCGTTCTACGAAAAGAAACTCAGGATGCGCGGCATCGATGCGAGGCAGACGACCTTCTGGAACGGCTGCATCCAGACCAATGTGCGCGAGAACGGCCGCATCAGCATGCGCTTCTACGACCCGTGGTCGCTCGAGGAAATCCCGGTCAACTGACCGGTCCAGTCGCGGCGGCGTGACAAACCTGTCCACCGCGTTGCGCCGAATTCATCAATGTTCATCGAGCCGTAACTGGTAAAGCGTGGCGGCACGGCACAGATACTCCAGCGTTCCTCCCGAACACATATGGAGTACGAAATGACCAAGCTTCCCCTCATTGCCGTCACCGCCCTGCTGGCCACCGCCGGCCTCGCCGCGCCGGCCCTCGCCGCGACGTCCGTCAGCGCCGCGGGCCACGTGCCCTACTGCGCGACGGGCAACGACGTGGACTACGGCTCCCGCATGGAGTCGCTCTCCAACCAGCTCCAGCTTTCCACCAAGCAGGGTGCCAGCATCGACGTCTGGGGCGGTTGCCTCAAGGTGACCACCATCGCCGACGGCAAGGCAACGCTGGCCTTCTACGATCCGGATTCGCTGAGGCTCGTGGCGGAGATCTGACCCGCAGCGCGCGGGAGCTTTCGGCTCCCGCGCCGGCCCACGGGCCGTACAAGCCCTAGCCCTTCACCCCGCCCTCGGACAGTCCGCTCACCAGGTATCGCTGCGCGAGCAGGAACACGACGGTGATCGGCAGGCCGCTGAGGATTGCGGCGGCGGCGAAGTCGCCCCACAGGTAGCGGAATTCGTTGAGATAGAGCCGCGAGCCGACCGCCAGCGTCAGATTGTCGTTCGACCGCAGCAGCACCGAGGCGGTGGGGTAGTCGTTGATGGTGCCGATGAAGGCGAGCACGAACACCACCGCGATGATGGGCACCGCGAGCGGCAGGAAGACGTAACGGAAGGTCTGCCACGGCGTCGCGCCGTCGATCTGCGCGGCCTTGTCCATGGCCGGATCGACCGAGTCGAAATAGCCCTTGATGGTCCAGATGTGGAGCGTGACGCCCGACAGGTAGACGGCGATCACCGCCCAGTGGTTGTCGATGGCCAGCGCCGGCACCACTTCGCCCAGGCTGTCGAAGATCGCGAAGATCGCGACCAGCGCCAGCGTGGTGGGGAACATCTGGACGATGAACAGTCCGTCGAGCAGCGGGCCACGCGCCGGGAACTTCACGCGCGAGAAGGCGTAGGCGGAGATGGTCGAGATCGCCACCACGCCGATCGAGGCGATGACGCCGATCTTGATCGAGTTCCACATCCACAGCAGCACCGGATAGGGCGGCTCGACCAGCGTGCCGTCGGGGCGCGTGAACGGCACGCCGAAGGCGAGATACCAGTGCTCGAGCGTGGGCCGCTCGGGCCACAGCGAGCCGATGGTGAAATTGCCCTCGCGGAACGAGATCGACACCACCACGAGGAACGGCCCGAGGATCAGGCAGATGAAGGCGAGGAGGAATGCATGCGCGGCAATCTTGCGCCACAGCAGCGAGCGCGGATGCTCAACGATCATGACGTGCCTCCTCGGTGTGCGTGCGAAGCCCAGTCCACGGTCCTCATCTCACGCCTCCCGCCACGCGGCGCATGACGACGAAATTGCTGTAGGCGATGGCGGCCACGAGCACGAAGATGATGAAGGTAATGGCGCCCGAGAGGCCGAACTGCTGGCCGGAGTCGACGAAGCCGATGCGGTAGATGAAGGAGCCGAGGATGTCGGTCTGTCCGGCCGGGATCACCGTGCCGGGCATGTCCGGGGCGCCGCGCGTCAGCAGCAGGATCAGCACGAGATTGTTGAAGTTGAACGCGAAGCTCGCGATCAGGAGCGGCAGGAAGGGCGGGATGATCTGCGGCAGGGTGATGGTGAAGAACACGCGGATCGGGCTCGCCCCTTCGAGGGCAGCGGCCTTCTTGTGATCCTCGGGCACCGACTGCAGGAAGCCCATGGCGAGCAGCATCATGTAAGGATAGCCGAGCCAGAGGTTGACCAGCACGATCATCATGCGGGCCATGAATGGATTGGTGTTCCAGTCGGGCCGGACGCCGAACAGCGCCTCGAGCAGCATGTTGATCTCGCCGAAGTTCTGGTTGAACAGTCCCTTGAAGATCAGGATCGAGATGAAGGCGGGCACCGCATAGGGCAGGATCAGCATCAGGCGGTAGAACGCCTTGAAGCGCAGATGCGGCCATTGCAGGATCACCGCCAGCAGCACGCCGAGCGCGAAGGTCAGCGTCACCGAGAGCGTGGCGAACACCAGCGTCCAGATGAAGATCGACAGCATCGGCGCGCGGATGCCCTCGGAGGTGAAGATGCGCTGGAAGTTCTGCCAGCCGACATTGACGCGCCAGCCGGGCGTGATGCGCTGGCCGGTCTCGTCGACATAGAAGCCCACCGACTGGTCCGGCACGAGGACGCGGCCGTCGGCGACGTTGACCAGCCGGCCGTCATCCTCGAGTCGCCACACGGCCGCGACGGATGCGAAGGTGCGCAGACCCGATTGCTGCAGCGTCACGCCGTCGGGCAGCGTCACCGAGACGAGGGCGAGGGCGTCGCGCATCGGCACGATATCGCGCATCGCCATCGCCTCGGGGGCGGTGTCGACCGGACTGGCGGCGACGGTCACGGGATTGCCGTCGAGCGGCACCGGGTCCGAGAGGAAGCCGCCCGGCCCCTCCCCTTGCGGCAGGAACACGCGGAAGGCGGCGCCGTCGCGCGCCAGGGCGAAGGGGCGCTCGGTGGATTTGTCCACGGCACGCGCCTGCATGATGACGCCCAGGGCGCGCTCATAGGTGAGGAGGTTGAGCGAGGAGTAGTTCGTGAACCCCAGCACCACCGTGTAGATCACGGGGAAGGCGACAAAGAGCGCGATGGCGACGATGCCGGGATAGATGAAGCGGGTCGAGTAGAAGCGGCGCGTGCCGAAGATGATGGCAAAGCCGACGGCGGCCGCGAGGATGAGCGCGGCGAGCACCGTCTCGCCCAGGGCATAGAGGTTCCAGGCAACCCACAGCATCGCCACGAACAGTGCGGCGACGATGGCCTTGCCGAGCCAGGCGATGACCGGCCGGCCGGCGGTGGCCTCAGGCGGTGCAGTGGCGACGAGTTCGGCCATTCCTTCCTCCCCAGGAAGTGGCGGGAGGCGGCGGGACGATTCCCGCCGCCTGAAGTCGCGGCTTACTCGCCGAGGATACGCTTGGCCGCGTCGTCGAGCGCGGGCTTCACGTCCTGCGTGCCGGTGGTGATGTTGGTGAGCGCGGCGGGCAGCGCGGCCCAGAACGCACCCATCTCCGGGTTGGACGGCATCGGCACGCCGATCGCGGCGTTGGCGAGGGTCGCCTGCACATTGGCGTTCGAGGATTCGCCGGCCTTGATGTTGGCGGTGGCGCCGAGCATGCCGTTGGCATTCCAGGCGGCGACGCCGTCATCGGTGAGCAGGTAGTTCTCGATCAGCTCTTTGGCGAGGTCCTTGTTGGGCGAGGCCGCGTTGATGGCGAGCGCACCCACGCCGATGAACGGCTTGGACGGCTGCCCCTCGACGGTGGGCAGCGGGGCGACGCCGAAGTTGATGCCGGCCTGCTCGTAGTTCGCCCACGACCAGGGGCCATTGATGATCACCGCGACGTCGCCCTTGGCGAAGCTCGCATCGGTCACGCCGCCATCGACGCCCTTGGGCATGACGCCGGAGTCGATGAGGTTCTTGAGCGCGGTCGCGCCCTTGATCGAGCCCTCATTGTTCACCCCGGTGTCCTTGCCGTCGTAGTTGCCCTCGGCGTTCTTCTGGAACGCATAGCCGCCATTGGCGGCGAGCAGCGGCATGGAGAAATAGGCGTTGGTGTAGTCCCACATGATGCGGGTCTTGCCGTCGGGCACCGAGAGGCCGCCGATTTCCTCGAAGCTTGCCGGCGGGGTGGGCACGAGGTCCTTGTTGTAGATGAGCGCGATGGCTTCCACGAACACCGGATAGCCCCAGGTCTGGCCGCCGAAGGTGACGGCGTCCCAGCCGCTGGCGAGCGCGCTGGCCTTGACGGCGTCGGACGGCTCGACCGGCGAGATCAGACCGGCCTGGGCCCATTCGCCGAAGCGGTCATGCGGCCACAGCACGATGTCGGGGCCGTCGCCGGTCGCGGCGGCCTGCTGGAACTTGAGCGGCAGGTCGGGGTCGACCACTTCCACCGTGACCTCGACGCCGAGATCCTCGGTGAATTTCTGCGCGATGGTGCGCACCGCCGCGTCATCGCGGTTGGTGCCCAGCCAGACGGTGAGCTTTCCCGCTTCGAGCGCGACGGTCAGCGAAGTGGAGCCGAGCAGCAGCGCGGCACCCAGAGCAAGTGTCGATACGACGGTCTTCATTCCATGTCCTCCCAGACAGGGGTTGTTGCCGGCCGGCCCACTCGCCGGAACGGCGTTTCAGTTCGAGGGCTTCTTCGCCCTCCGCTTGAACTCGATGCGCAGCGGGTTGGCCCCGCTCTCGTTGAAAATACCCCAGCCGCTCGGGCCGAGGGTCAGCTTCGATTTATGCCGTTCGGCGTTCTGGCCGAGCGCGAGCTCGGCATCGCCGTCAAAAGTCACTTTCAGCGTATCGGGCGACAGGTTGAATACGCACACCAGGCTCTCATCGGCATTGCGCCGGCGGAATGCCAGCAGCGGTTCGGATGCCTTGAAGAACTCGATCTCGCCGTCAATCAGCGCAGCATGCGCCCTGCGGAAGGCGAGCGCCAGCCGATAGAAATTGAGCACCGAATCCGGATCGGCGTTCTGCGACGCGACGCTGAGCGCCGAGCTTTCGGGCTTGATCGGCAGCCAGGGCGTGCCGGTCGTAAACCCATTGGGCGCCTCGCCCTCGTCCCAGGGGATCGGCGTGCGGCAGCCGTCGCGCCCCTTGTCCTCGGGCCAGAAGCGGATGCCGCGCGGGTCGGTCAGCTCCTCGAACCGCAGATCGGTTTCGGGCAACCCCAGCTCCTCGCCCTGATACAGGCACACCGAGCCCTTGAGGGTCAGCAGCAGCGCTGCCGATTGCTGCGCCAGCCGCCGCTGATCGAGCGCGTTGGCCTTCCAGCGCGTCACATGGCGCGGCACGTCGTGGTTGGAAAAGCTCCAGCAGGCCCAGCCGCTATGGCCGTTGAACACGCGCTGCACGCGGCTGCGGAAATGCTCGGCGGTGTATTCCGGCCCCAGCATGTCGAACGAGTAGCACATGTGCAGGCGGTCCGTGCCCTCGGTGTACTCGGCCATCAGCTGCAGGCTTTTGTGGCTGTCGCCCACTTCACCGACCGTCGTCGTGCCGGGGAAGCCGTCGAGCAGCTTCCGGACGCGTTTGAGGAACGCGACGTTCTCGGGCTGGCTCTTGGAGTAGCGGTGCTCCTGCATGTCGTAGGGGTTCACCGCATAGGGCAGATGCCTGGGCCGCCGCGCCGCCGGATTGTTGCGCAGCTGCGCGTCGTGGAAATAGTAGTTCACCGTGTCGAGGCGGAAGCCGTCGACGCCGCGCTCGAGCCAGAAGCGCATCACGTCGAGCAGCGCGTCCTGCACCTTCGGATTGTGGAAGTTGAGGTCGGGCTGGGCGGCGAGGAAATTGTGCATGTAGTACTGGCCGCGCGTGGGGTTCCATTCCCATGCCCGCCCGCCGAACACCGCCGGCCAGTTGTTGGGCGGCGAGCCGTCCTTCTTGGGGTCGGCCCAGATGTACCAGTCGGCGCGCGAATTGGTGCGGCTCAGCCGGCTCTCCTGGAACCAGGGATGGAGGTCCGAGGTGTGGCTCAGCACCTGGTCCATGATCACCTTGAGCCCCAGCTCATGCGCGCGGCGCACCAGCGAGTCGAAATCGTCGAGGCTGCCGAAGATCGGGTCGACCTGTTTGTAGTCCGACACGTCGTAGCCCATGTCGGCCTGCGGCGACTGGGTGATGGGGCTCAGCCAGATGCAGTCGACGCCAAGCGAGGCGATGTGGTCGAGCCGGCGCATGATGCCCGGCAGATCGCCCACGCCATCGCCATTGGTGTCCTGAAAGGAGCGCGGGTAGACCTGATAGATCACCCCGCCGCGCCACCACTCCCGCATCGACAGCCGTCTCCCTCGTGCGGGACTGGCCGCCCGCTTGGCCGGGAGTGTTAACAAGCCGCAACCAATTGGTCAAACCGGTTTAGGTCCGGGAACTCCGCATATGTCGGATTGATGTCGCCTCGCTGGCGTGCAATTCCTAAACCGGTTTCAGCACCCGGGAGGAGAATGGGTGACGACCATTCGCCAGCTCGCCGAGCATCTGGGCCTGTCGCCGGCCACGGTGAGTCGCGCCCTTAACGGCTTTCCCGAGGTCGGGGTTGCAACGCGCCGGCGCGTCCTCGAGGGCGCCGAGCGGCTGCATTACCGGCCCAACATGCATGCCAAGCGCCTCGCCACCGGCAAATCCGGCCTCGTGGGCATGATCTTCCGCGCCTCGTCGGAGCGCGGCGTCGACCCGCATGTGATGGACTTCCTGTCGGCGCTGTCGCTGGCCTTCGCCGATTCCGAGATCGACCTGCTCGTCCACATCGCGCCCGACGCGCAGCAGATGGAGCACCACGAGCGCATCGCCTCGCGCGGCCAGGTGGACGGCATGATCCTGAGCGCCCCCGAGCCGGACGATCCGCGCATCGAGCTGCTGGCGCGCCGCAACATTCCCTTCGTCGTCCACGGCCGCGGCACCGACGCGCCGGACTACGCCTATTACGACATCGACAATGAGGGCGCCTTCGCCGCCGCGACGCGCCTCCTCATCCAGTTCGGGCACAAGCGCATCGCCCTCCTCAACGGCCCGCAGCCGATGGGCTATGCCCGCCAGCGCGAGCGCGGCTATCGCGCCGTGATGGACGAGCACGGCCTGCCCGTCCCGCCGCGCTTCGTCGCCAATGGCGAGATGCACGAGGAGAGCGGCTATCGCGCCGCGGCCACCATGCTGGCCGACCGCGCCCGGCCGACGGCCTTCCTCTGCTCCTCGACGCTGCAGGCGCTGGGCATCATGCGCGCCGCGGGCGAGGCCGGGCTCAAAGTGGGCGAGGATCTGTCGATCATCTCGCATGACGACGTGCTGCCGCATCTGCTGGCCGAGAATTTCGCGCCGCCGCTCACGGTGACGCGCCAGCCGATCCGCGACGCCGGCCCCATCCTCGCCGCGATGATGATGGCGCGGCTCGCCGGCACGCCTGTTCGTGAGTTGCAACGGACCGATAAGGTCGATTTGATCGTGCGCGGCTCCACCGGGCCGGCGCCGAAATGGGGAGGAGAGGCATGGTCGCGCTAGAAGTGGGGGACATTGCCGCCCCGGTGCTCGAGATCCGCAATCTCGAAAAGCGCTATGGCAATATCGAAGTGCTCAAGGGCATCAGCCTCGAAATGGCGGCCGGCGACTTCCTGGTGCTGGTCGGCCCCTCGGGCTGCGGCAAGTCCACGCTACTCAACTGCATCGCCGGGCTCGACGACAGCAGCGGCGGCCAGATCGTCATCGGCGGCCGCGACGTGACGCAGGTGCCGCCGCGCGACCGCGACATTGCAATGGTGTTCCAGTCCTACGCGCTCTACCCCACCATGACCGTCGCCGAGAACATCGCTTTCGGCATGAAGGTGCGCCGCGTGCCGCAGGCCGAGCAGCAGCAGCGCATCCAGCAGGTGAGCCAGTTGCTGCAGATCGAGCAGCTCCTCGCCCGCCGCCCCAGCGCCTTGTCGGGCGGCCAGCGCCAGCGCGTCGCCATGGGCCGCGCCCTGGTGCGCGAACCGACGCTGTTCCTGTTCGACGAGCCGCTCAGCAATCTCGACGCCAAGCTGCGCGTCGAGCTGCGCGGCGAGATCAAGCGGCTGCACGAGCGGATCGGCGCGTCCATCGTCTATGTCACGCACGACCAGATCGAGGCGATGACGCTGGGCACCAAGGTGGTCGTGCTCAACCAGGGCCTGATCCAGCAGATCGGCGCCCCGGCCGAAATCTACGAGAAGCCGGCCAATTTGTTCGTCGCCGATTTCATGGGCTCGCCGCCCATGAACCTCATCACCGGTGGCCTCGACTACGCCACCGGCAATGCGCTCGTCACCTTCGCCGGCGGCCAGCGCCTTACCATCCAGACCGCGCCGCCCGCGCTTGCCGCCTACCACGGCAAGGACGTCACCTTCGGCATCCGCCCCGAAGCACTGCGCATGGGCTCGACCCTGAGCGGTCCGGTGCACCTGGTCGAGAATTCCGGCTCGGACACGTTCGTCACCTTCAAGGTCGGCGACCGCAACGTCATCGCCCGCTTCGCCGGCCGCGTCGACGTCGACCACCACAAGGAGATCGGCGTCGACCTCGACCTCACGCAGGTGTCGTGGTTCGACCCGGTGAGCGGACTGCGGATCGTGTAGCGCTCGATCGCGTCCGGCACGATGTCGGGGTGGGCTCATGCACAGATGTCGCCGCCCCCCCGATGTCATCCCCGCGCAGGCGGGGACCCAACTCTCACCTTGCGCCAGCGGACAATTGGGTCCCCGCCTCCGCGGGGATGACATTTGTGGGTGGGCGAGCGCCGGGCCAGTAGCCCTCGGATGACATCGAGGGGTGCGCCGGGTGAGAGCCCTCGGATCGGACACACCGGCACAAACCAGGGCCCATCTCGCCATGCGCATGCACCGATACCGCCGCGCTCACAAATGTCATCCCCGCGCAGGCGGGGACCCAGCACACACCTTGCGCCAACGGACAATTGGGTCGGGGGCTTGCCGCTTGCGTCCGCCCTACCCCTCGATCATCGCCTTCATCGCCTCCAGCGACGTGCCCCAATTGGTTTCGCTGCGGGCCTTGGCTTCCTCGTCCTCGACATTGGTCTGGGTCACGGTCAGCTTCGTGCCGCCGGCCTCCGGCGTCAGTGCGTACGTCACCTCGGCGTAATTCTCCGGCGCGTCGGCCTTGCCGCTCAGCGGGCTGTAATAGTTGGTGTGCAGCCGGCGCGGCGGGTCGATCTCGAGGATCGTGCCCTTGTCCTCATAAGACTTGCCCTCCCATTCGCCGCGATAGATCAGCGAACTGCCCCGCGTCCAGTCGCTGATGGCTTCGGCGCCCCACATGTACTGCCTGATCTGCGCGGGGTCGGTCAGCGCCTCCCACACGCGTGTGGCCGGGGCGGCAATGACGATGGACTTGGTGGCTGTGAGTGGCATAGTGTTCTCCTTCTGTTCAGGGAACGCTTCTAGGCCCGACTGGTGCCCACGCGCTTGCAAAAAACCGCAAAGACCGAACTGACGGAAAAGCCCGGCCCGCACCGCGGCGTGCTCGATCTCGCGCATGCCGAGCAGAACTTTGCGCTCAGGCGCTACTATCCATCGTCCCGGCTCGTGCCCTTCATCGAGCATTTCTGGATCATCCACTGGGACCTGCGCGGCCGGCCCGACTACACGGCGGAAGTGCTGCCGCATCCGGCCGTCAACCTCGCCTTCACGCGCGAGCGCGGCTGGATCACGGGGGTGACGACGGCGAAATACACCTACGATCTGACAGGCGCCGGCGACGTGCTCGGCATCCAGTTCCGCCCCGGCGCCTTCCGCGCCTTCTTTGGCCGCGATGTGCACGAGATCACCGACAGGACTCTGCCCGCGACCGAGGTCTTCCCTACGGCTGACGATGCCTTTCGCTTGGCCCTTCTCGACCGGCCAACCGATGCCCAGATCGTCGCCGATGGCGAGGCCCTGTTGTGCGCACATCTGCCCGTGCCCGATCCTGGTGTCGACCTGATCGGCGAGATCGTCGCGGCGGTCCGCGACGACCGCGAGCTGGCGTCGGTCGCCGTCGTCGCCAGGCGCTTCGGCATGAAGCAGCGCACATTGCAGCATCTGTTCAAGACGCGTGTCGGCGTCGGCCTCAAATGGATCATCCGCCGCTACCGGCTGATGGAGGCCGCCGAGATCGCCGAGTCCGGCACGGCGCAGAACTGGACCGCCATCGCGCACCAGCTTGGCTATGCCGACCAGGCGCATTTCACCAACGACTTCACCCGCATCGTCGGCCGCCCGCCGACCGACCACGCGCGGCACGTCGCGCGGGGGTAGACGGGCGGATGAGGGGATGCCGCTTGCTCCGGCCCCGCGTTGAGCGCACATATCTGCAACCGAGGGGGAAGCGACATGACTCAGATTCCGATCAACTGGTGGATGATCGTCATCGCCGCGCTGCTGCGCATGGTGGTGGGGACCGTGTGGTACTCGCCGGCGCTGTTCGTGAAGCCGTGGCAGGCGCTCACCGGCGTCACGCCCGAAACCATGCAGAAGGGGCTGCCGCGGGCGATCGTCATCGACCTCGTGATGTCGCTGATCCTGAGCTTCGTGCTGTTCCACGCGGTGGTCTATGCCGGCGCCAGCACCTGGTGGGCGGGCGGGCTGGTGGGGCTGCTCAACTGGCTCGGCTTCGTCCTCGCGACGCACCTGCCGCTCTGGCCCTATGAGAACCGCCCGCTCAAGCTCGTCGCCATCAATATGGGCTCGAACCTTGTCTCGCTGGTGCTGATGGGCGTGCTGTTCGGCCTCTGGCACTAGGCCGTTCGGCCCGCCATGCGGTAGAGCAGCGCAAAGGCGGCCCAGCCGGGCAGCATCAGCGACACATTGCGGATCCAGGTCATCGGATTGAGCGCGCTCGGCAAATAGACGTCGAGCAGCGGCCACGACACGAACTCGTCGGCGAACACCCAGGTCGAGGCGATCAGCGCCGACAGCACCAGCCCCCAGGCCAGCAGCACGAGCGCCGCCCAGCGCGTCCAGCGTCCGGCCGGCAGCGCGAAGGCGAGCGCGAGCCCGAGCAGGGGCAAGGTCGGAACGAGGTGGCGCGGTCCGGTCGACCAGCCGCCGTGCCAGTAATAGTAGCCGGCATTGATGAGAAACAGCGTCAGCGTCACCGCGATGATGACATTGGCCAGCGGCCGGTTGTCGGGGCGGCGGTACATCAGCACCAGGCCGAACGGCACGAGCACCAGCACCGGCGCCAGCGGCAGCAAGCCGCGATAGCCGCCGAACAGCAGTTCCAGCACCACCACCGGGTCCGGAAGGCCGATGCCGAAGAAGCCGGTCTTCATGCCCTCGAAGCCGACCACGCTCATATAGCCGAGCTGGAACGGCGAGCCGAACGCCAGGTAGTTGTAGACGAGCAGCGGCACGGCACCCGCGGCCGCGCCGAGGACGACGCCGAGCGCGAAGCGCAGATGCGCCGGCAGCGACGGGCGCCACACCATCACCAGCAGCACGACGCCGGCGACGGTGATCGCAAAGCCGCCGACGAAATCGACAACGACGGTGTAGCCCGCGAGGAGGCCGATCGCGAGGCCGCGCCAGAAGTCCCATTTCTCCCGGTCATAGGCCAGCGCCATCATGAAGATGAGCAGGCTGCCCACCAGCGAGTGGGCGAAGAACGTCGTCGACCAGTAGAAGAAGGGCGAGCCGATGGCGATGGCGAGGCTGCCGAACACCGCGCCCTGGCGGCTCGCGCCCATGCGCAGCGCCATCAGATAGACCAGTGCGGCGGCAATCGCCGCCGGCAGGCCCACGACCGCCATCGTCGCGACCTGCGCATAGATCATGAAGATGCGGACGGTGTGAGCATCCTCGGTCGCGCCGAAGGCGTTGCGCAGGACCTTGGTGATCCAGACGGGTGGTACGGCCAGCAGCGACAGGCCGGGCGCCTTGTCGGCATAATAGTGGCCGTCGACCAACGCCTTGTCGACCGTGTCGGGCGCCCAGCGGTCGATGGTGAGGCTGCCGTCCTCGACGATCGCCACTGTCAGGCCGACGCGCGTGATGACCTGCGAGCTCTCGGTCTGCGGCGTGTAGAACAGCAGGCAGACAAAGGTCACCACCGCGATCACGGTCGCCGTCAACCCATTGCTCATCGCTCAAACCCCCGGCAGACGCAGCTCACACCATTGCGCGACCGTCGTTGCGAATTGGTTGACTCCCTCGCCTTCCGCTTCGCCCAGCTCGGACAAATGCTGCACGGTGGTACGCAGATCGACGGTGCGGCGGTCGATCAGCTTGCCGGTGCGCCGCTCATAGGCAGTGACCAGCCGCTCGGTGAGGTCGGTCGAGGTGAGGCTCGAATAGGTGAATTCGCGGCTCAGCGGACCGATCGCGGCGTCGGCGAAATCGTAGACGCCGTTGAGCACGCCGCGCTCATGGTCGAACGCCATGTTCCAGCCATGGCCGTCGAAATAGCCGAAGATCGTCTCCTCGCGCGGCAGCTCGATATAGGCCGCGAACGCCTGTTCGGCGAAGGCGTGGAGCGACGCGGGGAGCCGCTCATGCAGCATGGGCAGGATCGTGGCGATGTCGGGCCATTCGGGCTTGGGCTCGGCGCCCGCCGCGATCGCCTCATCGAGCGGGATGGCGTGCAGCGCCGCATAGAAGCCGGCGAGCGCTTCGGCCATCGCCTGCTTCTGGGCGGGGCCCAGCGCGTCGTAGCCGGCCGTCTCGATGACGTCGCCGGGGATCGTCAGATGTTCGGAGAACAGCATCGGGCTCTCATGCAGCCTCATGCGCGGCACCGCGAGTGGCACGCGCGGTCCGATCAGCGCAAGAAACTTCGCCTCGCGCCGCAGCCGCGCCGGCGCGTCCGGATGCTTGGGGAATTTGAAGATGGAGTCGCCCGCTTCCACCGCATTGCTGTCCCAGCCGCGTGTGTGGAGCACCATCGGCACGTTGCCCAGGTCGGGCCGCACCGCGCGGATCGCCTCGCGATAGTCGCGGGCAATCGGGCTCATGTCGGCGGACGATGCGCGACCCAGGGCATCTGCGTCGCGAATTTGCCGCCCGAGACGTCGATCATGGTGCCGGTGATGTAGCCGGCGAAATCGGAGGCGAGGAAGACGAGGAGGCTCGCCACGTCGTCCGGCGTGCCCCAGCGGCGCAGCGTCAGCGTATCGAGCAGCCGCTCCTGCTCGGGTCCGGGGCGTTCGGCGAAGTGGTTCATCTCGGTGGGGATCATGCCGGGCGCATAGGCGTTGACGGTGATGTTGTGCGGTCCGAGCTCTCCAGCCAGCACGCGCGTCAGACTCTCGACGCCGGCCTTCGACGCCGAGTAGGCCGCGCCGCCGATCGAGGGGATGATCGCGGCGAACGAGGCGGCGTTGAGGATGCGCCCCGCGCCCTGCCGCTGCATCACGGGAATGACGGCGCGGCACATGCGCATCACCCCCGACAGGTTGATGTCGAGATTCATGCCCCATACTGCGTCGTCCATGTCCTCGACGCGCGCGCCGCTGGCGATGCCGGCATTGTTGACGAGGATATCGATGCGGCCGAGCTGTTCGTCCACCGTACGCACGGCGGTCTCGATCATGTCGCGCTCGGTGACGTCGCACAAATGCTGCTGGCCGGGCCAGCCATTGCGGTCCCACTCGGCGGCGATGTCCTCGAGCCACGCCTTGCGGATATCGAGCGCCACCACCGTCGCCCCTTCGCGTGCAAAGCGCCGCGCAATCTCGCGGCCGATGCCGCGGCCGGCGCCGGTAACGATCGCAACCTTCCCTGTCAGATCGATCAGCATCACACCACCGCGCTCGGAAGAGGTTCGCCGGCGAAATGCGCGTCGAGATTGGCCACCACCAGCGCGCCCATCTTGTTGCGGGTCTGGTGCGTGGCGCTGCCCTGGTGCGGCGAGAGCACGACATTGTCGAGCCCAAACAGCGCTTCGGGCACCTGCGGCTCCTTCTCGAACACATCGAGCGCCGCACCGCCGAGGCCGCCATTGGCGAGCAGCTCGACCAGCGCGGCTTCATCGACCAGCGTACCGCGCGCCATGTTGACGAGGCAGCCCTGTGGACCGAGCGCCGCGAGCACCTGGCGCGACACGATCTTCTCGGTGCCCTTGCCGCCGGGCGCGATGAGCACCAGCCAGTCGCAGTCGCGCGCCATATCGGTCAGTGCGTCGTAGTAGACATAGGGCTCGTCGGGCTGCCGGCGGCGACCGTGATAGACGACGCGCATCTTCATAGCCTGCGCCCGAACGGCGATCTCCTTGCCGATCCGCCCCAGCCCGAGAATGCCCACGGTCTTGCCGTTGAGTTCGGTCAGCAGCGGATAGCCGCCCTCGAGCCACCTGCCCTCGCGCACGAAGCGGTCGGCCTGCGGAATGCGGCGGGCGAGCGCGATCATCAGACCGATGGTGATCTCGGCGACGGCGTCGTTGAGCACGTTGGGCGTGTTGGTGACGCGGATGCCGCGCTCGCGCGCCGCGGCGGTGTCGATGCCGTCATAGCCGACGCCGAAATTGGCGATGATCTCGAGCTTTGGCAGCTTGCCGATCAGCTCGCGGCTTGCGCGCTGGCCGGCGATGCCGCGCACCCGCCCGGCGATGTCGGCGAGCAGCGCGTCGGGATCGGCCGCCTCGTGCAGCCGGTGGACCGTGTAGCGTTCCACCAGCGCCGTCTCGCAGGACGCCAGCAGCTTGTTGGTCTGCAAAATCTCGATCGTCATTGGATACTCCTCGCCGGCCCGTTGTTTAGCCGCTTGCCGAACGGCCCGCAAACGTGCAGCAATGTTGCAGCAGTGGGTTGCCGTATTACGTAGCGCTGGAGTTTATGCCGGGACCGTCCGCCTTCGACGAAATGACAAATGCGGATGGCTCCGTCCGCGAACCCTATCGGGTCCTCGAGCAGTGGCTGAAGGAACAGAAGCCGCAGGCCCTTGGGCTGATGGCGGCCGATGCCGAGGGCATCTTCCGGCGACTGGGCATCACCTTCGCGGTCTACGGGTCGAACGAAGGCACCGAAAAGCTCATCCCCTTCGACATCATCCCGCGCATCATCTCGGCGATCGAATGGCGCAAGCTGAGCAAGGGCATCGAGCAGCGCGTGCGTGCGCTCAACGCCTTTCTCCACGACATCTACCACCGCCAGGAAATTCTCAAGGCCGGCCGCGTCCCCGAAAAGCTGATCCTCAACAATTCGGCGTTCTGCCCCGAAATGATGGGGCTCGATCCCGCGCGCGGCATCTACTCGCACATCATCGGCGTCGATCTCGTCCGCGTCTCGCCCGACGAATGGTACGTGCTCGAGGACAACCTCCGCACCCCCTCGGGCGTCAGCTACATGCTCGAGGACCGCGAGGCGATGCTGCAACTCGCGCCCGATCTCTTCCAGCGCACCAAGGTGGCGCCGGTCGAGACCTATCCCGAGAACCTGCGCCGCACGCTCGAATCCGTCGCGCCGCGCGGCGCCAGCGGCTCGCCCACGCTCGCCGTGCTCACCCCCGGCATCTATAATTCCGCCTATTTCGAACACAGCTTCCTTGCCGACCAGATGGGCGCCGAGCTCTGCGAGGGGCAGGATCTGTTCGTCGAAAACGGCAAGGTCTATATGCGCACCACCACCGGCCCGCGCCGCGTGGACGTGATCTACCGCCGCATCGACGACGACTATCTCGATCCGCTCACCTTCAAGCCGGATTCGATGCTGGGCGTGCCCGGCCTGTTCGATGCCTATCGCGCCGGCAACGTCACCCTGGTCAACGCGCCCGGCACCGGCATCGCCGACGACAAGGCGGTCTACACCTACGTGCCCGAGATCATCGAGTTCTACCTGGGCGAGAAGGCCCTGCTCTCGAACGTGCCGACCTACAACTGCACCAAGCCCGACGAGCGCGCCTATGTGCTCGAGCACATCGCCGAGCTGGTGGTCAAGGAAGTGCACGGCTCTGGCGGCTACGGCATGCTTGTCGGCCCGACCTCGACCCGGGAGCAGCACGAGCTGTTCCGCAACAAGATCATCGAGCGCCCCGACAATTACATCGTCCAGCCCACGCTCGCCCTCTCGACCTGCCCGACCTATGTCGATGCCGGCATCGCGCCGCGCCATGTCGACCTGCGCCCCTATGTCCTCGTCGGCGACCAGATCCGCATCACGCCGGGCGGGCTCACCCGCGTCGCGCTCAAGGAGGGCTCGCTGGTTGTGAACTCGTCGCAGGGCGGCGGCACCAAGGACACCTGGGTGCTGGAGGACTAGATGCTGGGCCGCACCGCGCAGAACCTGTTCTGGCTTTCGCGCTATATCGAGCGCGCCGAAAACATGGCGCGCCTGCTCGAGGTCGGCTACCGCATGAGCCTCACATCGCAGCGCGAAGGCGGCGCCAGCGAGCACCTCGTGTCCATGCTGCGGGCCGCCGAAGTCGACGAGGATTTCGAGCGCAAGCACGAGGTCGCCGACGTCGCCAATGTCAGCCAGTTCATGCTGTTCGACGAGACCAATCCCTCCTCCGTCCGCTCCTGCCTCCTCGCGGCGCGCACCAATGCGCGCTCGGTCCGCACGGCGCTCACTTCGGACATGTGGGAATCGCTCAATTCGGCCTGGCTCGAATTCGATTCGATCGATCCGCGCGAAACCACCGGCAGCCGGCTGGTCGAGCTGCTGCGCTGGGTGCGCACCGTCAGCCACCGCTATCGCGGCGCCCTGCTCTCGACGTTCCTGCGCGATGACGGCTATGCCTTCAGCCAGATCGGCAATTTCGTCGAGCGCGCCGACAACACGGCACGCATTCTCGACATGAAGTACTATGTGCTGCTGCCGCGCACCGACCTTATCGGCGGCGACGTCGATATCCAGCAATGGACTCTCATTCTACGCGCGGCGTCGGCGCATCGCAGCTATCGCCATGTCTATCACGACCGGTTCAAGGCGTGGAACATCGCCGACTACTTGATCCTCCGTCCGGAGATGCCGCGCTCGCTGATCTTCTCGATCGGCTGGATCAACCGCACGCTCGACATGCTCGAGGAGATCTATGGCGGCAAGGGCGCCGGCCACGCCGCAGCTGCCGAAGTGACGGCCATGCTCGAGGGCAATTCGATGGACCGCATTTTCGCCTACGGTCTGCACGATTTCCTCACCGAGTTCATCTCCAAGAACAACCAGATCACCGAAGCCATCGCCGAAAGCTACAACTTCTACTGATGAAGCTGACCGTCACCCACACCCTGACCTGCCCGCTGGCCTCGCCTTCGCGCGCCGTCGAGCATGTGCTGCTCACGGCGCTGTCGACGCCGCAGCAGCGAGTGGAACGCTGGTCTGTCGAGATGCCCGGCTTCGCCGATGCGGCGACCTTCCGCGACGGCTTCGGCAACAAGGCGTACCTGGTGAGCCAGACAAAGCCGGGCGACACCCTGCGGGTCACGGTCAGCGGTACGGTTGAAACCATCGACCGGGCGGGTGTGCTCGGCCGCCTCGAATACGATCCGCCGCCGGCCATGTTCCGCCGCCCGACACGGCAGACAAAGCCCGACGCCGTGCTGATCGACGGCATCGACCCATCGGGCGGCCGCATCGCCGCGCTGCACGAAATCATGGGCCGCCTGCATGAAGGCCGAGCCGCGATGCACCAGTCGCAGTCGGCAGGCGTCCAGGAACAGGCTTCGGGCTCCGCGCCGGCCGACCTCGCCCACGCCTTCATCGGCGCCGCCCGCGCCCTCGACATCCCCGCCCGCTACGTCACCGGCTATCTGCTGGACGAGGCCCGCGCCGCCTCGTTCCACGCATGGGGCGAAGCCTTCGACGAAGGCCTGGGCTGGATCGGCTTCGACGCCCTGCTGAATGTGTGCCCCACCGAACGCCACATCCGCCTCGCCGCCGGACTCGACGCTATAGGCACGATGCCGGTGCGCATGGTGCCAGCATCGACCGAGATGCCCGCGGAAACGATCGAGATCGTCGAAGGGTAGTTCGGGCCCCACCACCGCGCCCTGATTGTCATCCCCGCGGAAGCGGTGCCCCAACTCTCATCACCCCCCCTCGGCCGTCATGGCCGGGCGAAGACCCGGCCACCCAACCGGGCTGCGGCGCTTGCTGGGCTGGACGCAGGCGTGCAGCCGGGTGATGGTTGGCGCGTGGGAAGGGCCGGGAGCGTCGCTGGGATAATCGGCACCATCGCGCCCACCCACCGGCTGTCATCCCAGCGAAAGCTGGGACCCAGCTCTCACCTCGCGCCAGCGGATGAATGGGTCCCAGCTTGCGCTGGGATGACAGCCGGGGTGGGACGGCATTGCGGATCGAACAACAACCCGCGGATGCGTCGCACCCTGTGCAAAACCCCATCAGTTTGACTCGCGGAGTCATCAGCAATCTCAGGCCTCACACCCCGATTTCGGTGCAACTTACGCACGGTCCCTGGCACCGGGCGTATACTCCCTCCCACTGCGTCCTCATCGAGCGACTCGAGACGAACGGGCGGGGGCGCAGGGCCGGGTGGTGCGGGGGTCGCCTTGCATCCGGCGGGACAGAGCGGATCGTGCGGGCATTCCCTGGCCCGGGGTCCGGCGCAGGTGGTGGTCATGATCGACCATCATCGCGGAGCAGATGGGCGGATCGTCGCCCCATCCCTCCAGAGCGGCGCCGCGCCAGC
>Ga0268299_1000960_pt1 | contig 65434 bp, 61 predicted proteins | sample NOBtaG_FD_193484 | JGI IMG/M metagenome (GOLD analysis project Ga0268299, IMG submission 193484) | Activated sludge microbial communities from bioreactor in Nijmegen, Gelderland, Netherland - NOB reactor | ecosystem: Engineered > Bioreactor > Aerobic > Activated sludge | place: Netherlands...
CCGATCAGCTGCAGGCCCAGGGGCAGGCCCTGACGGTCCAGCCCGACCGGCACCGCAACCCCCGGCAGACCGGCCAGGTTCACCGTCACCGTGAAGACGTCGTTCAGATACATCTGGACCGGGTCGGCACTGGCCATTTCACCCAGGCCAAAGGCGCTGGACGGTGTCGCGGGCGTCAGGATGGCGTCGATGCCGGCGGCAAAGGCCAGTTCGAAGTCGCGCTTGATCAGGGCGCGCACCTTGCGGGCGCGGTTGTAATAGGCGTCATAGAAGCCGGCCGACAGCACATAGGTGCCCACCATGACCCGCCGCTGCACCTCGGGACCAAAGCCCTCGGCCCGGGTCTTTTCGTACATGTCAACGATGCCCTCGCCCGCCGCCAGCGTGGCGCGGTGGCCATAGCGCACCCCGTCATACCGCGCGAGGTTGGATGAGGCTTCGGCCGGCGCGATGACGTAATAGGCCGGCAGCGCGTATTTGGTATGCGGCAGCGAGATATCGGCAATCTCGGCCCCGGCATCCTTTATCATCGCGATGCCCTGCTGCCACAAAGCCTCGATCTCGGCCGGCATGCCGTCCATGCGGTATTCGCGCGGAATGCCGATCTTCTTGCCCCGGATGTCGCCGGTCAGCGCCGCTTCGAAATCCGGCACCGGCAGGTCGGCGCTGGTCGAATCCTTCGGGTCATGGCCCGACATCGACTGCAGGAAGATCGCCGCATCGCGCACCGATTTCGTCATCGGCCCCGCCTGATCCAGCGAGGACGCGAAGGCCACGATGCCCCAGCGGCTGACCCGCCCATAGGTCGGCTTGATCCCGGTGATGCCGGTGAAGGCCGCCGGCTGACGGATGGACCCGCCGGTATCGGTGCCCGTGGCCGCAAGGCACAGGTCCGCCGCCACCGCCGCCGCCGAGCCGCCAGACGACCCGCCCGGCGTCAGCGCCGTGTCATCATTGCCGCGCCGCCAGGGGTTGACCACATCGCCATAGCACGAGGTCTCGTTCGAGCTGCCCATGGCGAATTCATCCATGTTCAGCTTGCCCAGCATCACCGCGCCGTCGCCGAAAAGCTTCGTCGTGACGGTCGATTCATACTCGGGCCGGAAGCCTTTCAGAATGTTCGATGCCGCCTGTGACGGCACGCCCTTGGTGCAGAACAGATCCTTGATGCCCAAAGGAATGCCGCACATCGACGGCGCGTCGCCCGCCGCCAGCCGCGCATCCGCCGCCCGCGCCTGTTCCAGCGCGATTTCCGGGGTCTTGTGGACAAAGGCGTTCAGCCCGTCGGCCGCATCGATGGCCGTCAGGCAGGACATCGTCAGGTCAACCGCCGAAATCTCGCCCTTGCGCAGCGCGTCGCGGGCGGCGGCGATGGTCCAGCTGTTCGCGGGGGTTGCGGGCGCGCTCATTCCACCACCTTCGGCACGGCAAAGAAGCCTTCGCGCGCATCCGGCGCATTCTTCAGGATCGCCTCCTGCATGTTGCCGTCGGTCACCTCATCGGCCCGCCGCTTCAGCCGCATCGGCGTGACCGAGACCATGGGTTCGATCCCGTCCACATTCACCTCGTTCAGCTGCTCCATGAAGCCAAGGATGCCGGAAAGCTCGCGGGCAAGGTCGGGCAGGCGCGCGTCCTCCACCCGGATCCGGGCGAGATGGGCCACCTTCCTTGCGGTGTCGATGTCGATGGACATGGGCTGACTCCACTGTGATTGCGCCCCGTTTAGCGGTCTGCCCCCCGGCTCGCAAGATGAAGGCGCCCGGCCCGCGGCGGGGAAAGGGGTTTCGCCGCAGGTTCCGCCGCCGGAAAGATGGTTGACATGGAAACCATCTCCATATAGTTTCCACGGAAACCAACGGAGCCGCCATGCCCGCCGCCCTGACAGACCATCTTGGCTATCTTCTGCGCGCCCTGTCGAACCACGTCTCGCAGGGCTTTGCCGCCCGGCTGGCGGCCGAAGGCACCACCGTCGCCGAATGGGTGCTGCTGCGCCTTCTGCACGACGGGCCGGGCCTGCCGCCCAGCCAACTGGCCGGCCAGATGGGCATGACGCGCGGCGCCATCACCAAGCTGGCCGACCGGCTGATCGCGCGGGGGCTGGTCCTGCGCAGCGCCGAAGACCGCGACGGCCGCGCGCAGCGGCTGGCCCTGACCGATGCCGGCCGCGCACTTGTGCCCCGGCTGGCCGCACTGGCCGACCTGAATGAGGCCGCGGCTTTCGGCCACCTCCCCCCGCCCGAGCGCGCCGCCTTCGAGGCAACCCTTCTCGGGCTGATCCGCCACCACGGGCTGAAGACCGCCCCCACAGACTGAAGGCACCGCCATGACCCCCGAACAAACCGCAACCGCCCGCGCCTGCCACGCGGGGGCGGCCGAAGGCAGCATGTCCTTTCCCCAGATCCTGACCACCCTCGCCGCCGCGGGGTTCGAAGGCTATCTGGTCGATTACCGCAGCGGCCAAAGCCGCTATTACCTTGCCGGCGGCACCGGCACCAACTGCCCTGCGGCCCCGCTTCCCGTCGCCCTGCCCTTCGATGCCCCGGCCATCGCCGCCGCCATCGCCTGGGCGCAGTCGGGGGCCGAGGGCTATTCCTACGCCACCTTCAGCCACCGCGTGACGCAGGCCGGCTGCGCGGGCTATCTGGTGTCGCTGCCCGGGCGCCGGGTGGTCTATTTCGGCCGCACCGCCGAAACCCATACCGAGCATTTCCCGGCCGCTGCTGCCGCGCTGTCATCGAAATGACTGGTCTGGCGGTGTTCCTTCCCTAGATTGTCACCGACACAACAGAAAGGGACACCGCATGAACATCCTCTGGCTGGGCCATTCGGGCTTTCGCATCGAAATCGAGGGCGCCGTCCTGCTGGTTGACCCCTGGCTGACCGGCAACCCCATGTTCCCGCCCGACCGCCGGGCCGAGGCGCTGGCCGGCGCGACCCATGTGCTTCTGACCCACGGCCACGGCGACCACGCCGGCGATGCGCTGGCGCTGGCGCGGGAACTGGATGTGCCTCTGGTCGGCATCTACGATCTGATTTCCTGGTATCAGGCGCGTGACGGCGTGAAGGGCATCGGCTTCAACAAGGGCGGCACGGTCGATCTGGGCGGGGCGAAGGTGACCATGGTCAACGCCTGCCACTCTTCCTCGGTCGGCGGTGACAGCGGCCCGGTCTATGCCGGCGCCGAGGCCGGCTTCATGATCGCCGGTGAAGGCCACACCATCTATGTCTCGGGCGATACCGACATCATGGCCGACATGGGCTGGATGGCCGAATACCACAGACCCGACATCGGCATCCTGTCCTGCGGCGGCCATTTCACCATGGACATGGAGCGCGCCGCCTTTGCCGCGCGCAAGTATTTCCAGTTCCGCTGGGTGATCCCCTGCCACTACCGCACCTTCCCCCTGCTGGCCCAGAACGCCGACGCCCTGCGCGCGGGCCTTCCCCCCGGCGTCGAAGTGATCGAGCCGCAGGTGCTGGACCCCATCCGCTTCTGACCTGTCGCCCGTCGCCCGGCCGGCCTATCCTGCCCCCGACCGGACCGGAGGGCAGGATGGACAGGATCGCAGTCATGGGCGCGGGCGCAGTGGGCGGCTATTACGGCGCGCTGCTGGCCGGGGCCGGCCACCCGGTTACCCTGATCGGCCGCGCCGCGCTGGCCGAAGCGGTGGCCGCGCGCGGGCTCTGGCTGGACCGCGCCGGGGAACGGCTGGTCACCCATCCCGCCGCCACCACCGACCCGGCCGGCGTGGCGGGCGCGCGTCTGGTCCTGTTCGCCGTCAAGTCGGGCGATACCGAAGAGGCCGGCCGCACCATCGCCCCGCATCTGGCGCCCGACGCCATCGTCCTCAGCCTGCAGAACGGCATTTCCAACGCCGAAAGGCTGGCGGCGGTCGTGGGCCGCCCGGTGGTGCCGGTGGTGGTCTATGTCGCCACCGAACTGGCCGGGCCTGGCCATGTCATCCACCACGGGCGCGGCGAGCTGGTTCTGGGCGATGCCCCCGGCGCGGATGCGGCGGCGCAAATCCTTGCCGCCGCCGGCATCCCGGCCAGCGCCTCACCCGCCGCCGAAACCGCGCTATGGACGAAATTCGCCCTCAACTGCTGCTGGAACGCCGTCTCGGCCCTGACCGGCCGTCCCTATGGCGAGATCGGAGCCGACCCCGCGGCCCGCGCCCTGATGGCCGATGCGCTGGCCGAATGCCGGGCGGTCGCCGCCGCCTCGGGCATCGCCCTGCCGCCCGACCTTTGGCAGACCGTGCTGGCCATCGCCGACACCATGCCCGGCCAGATGTCCTCGACCGCGCAGGACCTGCGCCGCGGCCGCCCGACCGAGATCGACCACCTGAACGGCGAGGTTGCCCGCCGCGCCGCGTCCCTTGGCCTGACCGCCCCCGTCAACAACGCGCTCTGGACCCTGGTCCGGCTGGCCGCCCCGCCCGCCTAATCGCGCCGCTCGGCGAAGAAGGCCTTCAGCAGCGCCTCCGCCTCGGCCGCCGCGATCCCGTCATAGACCTCGGGCGCGTGGTGGCACTGCGGATGGCTGAAGACCCGCGCCCCCGCCGCCACCCCGCCCGACTTGGGGTCCGCCGCGCCATAGTAAAGCCGCCCGATCCGCGCGAAGGAAATCACCGCCGCGCACATCGGGCAGGGCTCCAGCGTCACATACAGGTCGTGCCCCGTCAGCCGCTCGCTGCCCTCGGCCGCGCAGGCCGCCCGGATCGCCAGCACCTCGGCATGGGCCGTCGGGTCGCGCAACTCGCGCGTCCGGTTGCCGGCCCGCGCCACCACAGCCCCCCCGCGCACCACGCAGGCCCCCACCGGCACCTCGCCCCGCGCCCCCGCCGCCCGCGCCTCTTCCAGCGCGATCTCCATGAACGACCGGAAGCCGCGTTGCTCTTTCATCTGTCCTTAAATATCCTCGGGGGTCCGGGGGCAGAAGGCCCCCGGCGTTGTCACACCGCAAAGGTTCCCTCTCATGGCCGACAAATCAACCCCCGAAGGCGAGCGCATCGCCAAGGTTCTGTCGCGCCGGGGCGTGGCCTCGCGGCGTGAGGCGGAACGCCTGATCGAGGCCGGAGAGGTCAAGGTCAACGGCAAGACCATCACCTCGCCCGCGCTGAACGTGACGGCGGGCGACCGCATCACCATCTCGGGCCATCCCCTTCCGGCCGAAGAGCCGGCGCGGCTCTGGCTTTACTACAAGCCCGAGGGGCTGGTGACCTCGGCCGCCGATGAAAAGGGCCGTGACACCGTTTTCGATCACCTGCCCGAAGACATGCCGCGGGTGATGTCGGTCGGCCGGCTGGACCTGAATTCCGAAGGCCTGCTGCTTCTGACCAATGACGGCGCGCTGAAGCGGCGGCTGGAACTGCCCTCGACCGGCTGGCTGCGCAAATACCGCGTGCGGGTGAACGGCACTCCCACCGACCCCGATCTGGAGCCCCTGCGCAAGGGCATCACTGTGGACGGTGAGCGGTTTCAGCCGATGCAGGTGGTGCTGGACCGGGTTCAGGGCGCCAATGCCTGGCTGACCGTCGGCCTGCGCGAAGGCAAGAACCGCGAGATCCGCCGCGCCATGTCGGCGATCGGGCTGTATGTGAACCGGCTGATCCGCGTCAGCTACGGCCCCTTCCGTCTTGGAGAGCTTGAACCGGGCCAGGTCGAAGAGGTGCGCCAGAAGGTGCTGCGCGACCAGCTGGGCGAAGGCGGCGCCACCGATCCCGATGACAGCGCGCCGCGCAAGACCGCCGGCCGCAAACCCGCCCCCCGGAAAGACGCGCCCCGCAAGGATGCGCCCCAGAAGGACGCCCCCCGCGAAACCCCGGCCCGCAAGCCCGCCGGCACCAGCCGCCTTGCCCCCGGCGAGGCTCTGAAGCGCCTGTCGCAAAGCTGGCAGAAGGCCACCACCCCGGCCAGCCGCCGCACCCCCGACGACGCGCCCGAGAAAGACAGCCGCAGCCGCCCCACCACGCGCAGCGCCAAACCCGCGCCATCCGACGCCCCCCGCAGCGCCCGCACCTCCTTCACCCGCCGCTCGGACCCGGCCGAAGGCTCCTCGCGCACGTCCGCGCGCAGCACCAAACCCGCCGCGTCTGACGCTGCCCCCCGCAGCCCGCGCACCTTCTCCACCCGGCGGGGCGATCCTGCGGAAACCACCCCCCGCCACACCTCGCGCAGCGCCAAACCTGCCCCATCCGACGCGGCCACCCGCGCGCCTTCCAGCCGTCGCTCAGACGCGGCCGAAGGGTCATCGCGCACCTCGTCCCGAACCACCAAACCCGCCGCGTCCGACACCACTCCCCGCAGCCCCCGCACCTCCTCCACCCGCCGCCCGGACGCGGGCGACAGCCCGGCGCGCTCCACCTCCCGCAGCACAAAACCCGCCGCGTCCGATACCGCCCCCCGCACGTCCCGCCCCCCGTCAACCCGGGGTGATGGCCCCGCCCGGCCCCGTCCCGGCGGCACTTCTCCGGGCAAGCCGCGGCCCTCTGGTCCGGGGCGGCCGGGGCGCGGGCCGAAGAGGGGGGAATAATCCCGCCGATTTCCCCCCCGCGCCTCTGGCACGGGGACAAGGCCGCGCCTATAGTCTTGCCGTGCAGCCGGTTACGCACGGAGGTTCCATGTCGTCCAGCGGGCTACAATCCCTGTCGTTCTTCGTGCTTCTGGCGCTGATCCTTTACGTCGCCGCTTCGGGGGGTGCGTGATGGCCCAGCGTTTCGGCGGCAAATACAGCCCCGGCGCGCAAGGCCCGCAAGACGGCCCCGCGCCCGCCCCCGTGGCCCGGCCCAGCCGCGCCCAGCGCCGCGCGCGCATCCTGTTCTTTCCGGCATTCGCCTTCCTCTTCCCCGCCTTCACCGGCACCCCGCGCGAGATGGTGTTGTCGCTGGTCGCGGGCGGGCTGGTCATACTGTCGGCCTGGCTGACGCAGGAAGGCGCCAAGGCGCAGGACGCCTACGACACCCGCCGCGTCGCCCGCCGCCCGGCCTTTCCGCGCAAGATCCTTGGCGCGCTGGTCATCGGCGCGGCGCTGTTCGCCGGCGGGATGATCAGCCAGTCGGGCCTTCTGGTGCCCCTGGCCTTCGCCGTGATCGGCGCGGCGCTGCATCTTTTCGCCTTCGGCCCCGACCCCCTGACCCACAAGGGGATGGAAGGGGTGGACCAGTTCCAGACCGACCGCGTCGCCCGCGCCGTGGATGAGGCCGAGAAGTACCTTGCAGGCATGAAAGACGCGATCCTGCGCGCCGATGACCGCATGCTGGAAGGCCGGGTGGACCGCTTTGCCACCGCCGCACGCCAGCTTTTCCGCACCATCGAGGGCGATCCCGGCGACCTGACGGCGGCGCGCAAGTACCTGTCGGTCTATCTGATGGGCGCCCGCGACGCGACGGTGAAGTTCGCCGGCCACTACGCCCAGACCCGCGACCAGAAGGTGCGCGCCGATTATGAGGCGCTGCTGACCGATCTGGAAACCACCTTCGCCGAACGCTCGAAGGCGCTTCTGGCCAATGACCATACCGATCTTGACGTTGAAATACAGGTGTTGCGCGAGCGCCTGAAGCTGGAAGCCTGAACGGCCAACCCCAACAACAGTGAGAGTGACCATGACCGAGAATGTCCGCGACCAGGCCGCCGCCGCCCTTGCCGAGGTGGAAAAGGTGACCGCCGTCATCCTGCCCGAACCGGGAACCGCCATCGTCCCGCTGGAAACCGCGCCCGCCCCGCAGGCCGAGGAAATCCGCAAGCGGATGGATGAGATTGACATGGCCAACACCCAGTCGATCATCTCGTTCGGCTCGGGCGCGCAGGCCGAGTTGCAGGTCATCAGCCAGGAAATGCTGTCGGGCGTGAAGAACAAGGATGTCGGCCCCGCCGGCGACAGCCTGCGCCAGATCGTGTCCACCATCCGCGGCTTTTCCGGCGAAGAGCTGGACGTCGACCGCGAACGCAGCTGGTGGGACAAGCTTCTGGGCCGCGCCGCGCCGCTGGCGCAGTTCATCGCCCGCTATGAAGAGGTTCAGGGCCAGATCGACAAGATCACCCAGAACCTGCTGACCCACGAACACACGCTTCTGAAAGACATCAAGTCTCTGGACGTGCTGTATGAAAAGACCCTGCGGTTCTATGACGAACTGGCGCTCTACATCGCCGCCGGCGAAGCCAAGCTGAAAGAGCTGGATGCCACCACCATCCCGGCGAAAGAGGCCGAGGTTCAGGCCGCCCCCGAAGCCGATCAGGTGAAGAAGGCGCAGGAACTGCGCGACCTGCGTTCGGCCCGCGACGATCTGGAACGCCGCGTGCATGACCTGAAGCTGACGCGTCAGGTCACCATGCAGTCGCTGCCCTCGATCCGGCTGGTGCAGGAAAACGACAAGTCGCTGGTCGGCAAGATCAACTCGACCCTCGTCAACACCGTGCCCCTGTGGGAAACCCAGCTGGCGCAGGCGGTGACGATCCAGCGGTCCAAGGAAGCGGCCGAGGCGATCAAGGACGCCAACGACCTGACCAACGAGTTGCTGACCTCGAACGCCGAGAACCTTCAGGAAGCCAACCGCGTCGTCCGCACTGAAATGGAGCGCGGCGTCTTTGACATCGAGGCGGTGCAGAAGGCCAATGCCACCCTGATCGCCACGATCGAGGAAAGCCTGGCCATCGCCGATGAAGGCAAATCCCGCCGCGCCAAGGCCGAGGAAGAACTGGTCAGGATGGAGCATGAACTGCGCGACACGCTGTCGGCGGCCCGCGCCCGCAAGACCGGTTTCGGCGAAGCCGTGGGCGGCGCGACGCAGGAATGACCCTTCGGCTGCGCCCCCTGTCGCTGACGCTGGCCGCCGCGCTGGCCCTGTCGGGCTGCGAGGCGACGGCGCCCGGGCGCAGCCCGCCCCCGCAGGCCCGGCCCGACCGGCCGGCGCCTGTTACCCCCGAAACCCCGGAAAGCGCCGCCGCCCGCGCCTATTACGCGCAGGTCCAGCAGGCGCTTCTGTCACAGGGCCTGCTGCGGTCCGATGGCGGGGGGCCGGATACGCCCTTCACCGACCGGATGCTGGCCGAAAACTTCCTGCGCATCGCGCTTTACGACGAATATGACCGCGGCGACGCCGGTTCGACCGTGGGGGAATTGCGGCGCTGGGATGCCCCGGTGCGCGTCGGCCTGCGCTTCGGCGCCTCGGTTCCGGCCGAGATGCGGGCGACCGATACCGCCCGCGTCAGTTCCTACCTTGCGCGGCTGTCGCGGATCACCGGCCACCCGATCAGGCTGGACGACCGCGCGCCGAACTTCATCATCCAGATCGTGTCCGAGGATGAACGCCGCGCCCTTGGCCCCGACATTGCTGCCAGCCTGCCGGGCCTTTCGTCCGCCGATATCGCCGGCATCACCGACATGCCGCGCTCGACCTACTGCATCGTTCTGGCCCAGTCGCGGGGCAGTTCCGGCATCTATCAGCGCGCCTATGCGGTGATCCGCGCCGAACATCCCGACCTGCTGCGCCTGTCCTGCCTGCACGAAGAAATCGCCCAGGGCCTTGGCCTGCCGAACGACAGCCCCGCCGCCCGTCCCTCGATCTTCAACGATGACGAGGAATTCGCGCTGCTGACGCGGATGGACGAGCTGATGCTGCGCCTTCTCTACAACCCCGCCCTCCACCCCGGCATGACCGAGGCCGAGGCGCGACCCATCGTCGCCGAGCTTGCCAAGCGGCTGGCCGGCGGTGAATCATGACCCCGCAAGGGTAAGGAGCAACCCATGGTCTTCGATTTCCTCAAAGGCGAATTCATCGACGTCATCTCGTGGCTCGACGATACGCGCGACACGATGGTCTGGCGGTTCGAGCGGCGCGGCAACGCCATCAAATACGGCGCCAAGCTGACGGTGCGCGAAGGTCAGGCGGCGGTCTTCGTGCATGAGGGGCAACTGGCCGACGTCTTCGGTCCGGGCCTTTACATGCTTGAAACCAACAACATGCCGATCATGACCACGCTGCAGCACTGGGACCACGGCTTTGACAGCCCGTTCAAGTCCGAGGTCTATTTCGTCAACACCACCCGCTTCAACGACCAGAAATGGGGCACCAAGAACCCCATCATGGCCCGCGACCCCGAATTCGGCCCGGTGCGCCTGCGCGCCTTCGGCAGCTATTCGATGCGCGTCGCCGATCCGGGCAAGTTCCTGAAGGAAATCGTCGGCACCGACGGCGAATTCACCTCGGACGAAGTGTCGAACCAGATCCGCAACGTCATCGTGCAGGAAGCCAGCCAGGTTCTGGCGAAATCCGGCATCCCGGTGCTGGACATGGCCGGCAACACCGGCGATCTGGGCCGCATCATCACCCAGGCCATCGCGCCGAAGATCGGCGAATACGGTCTGGCGATACCGGAATTCTACATTGAAAACATCAGCCTGCCCGAAGAGGTTGAAAAGGTGCTGGACAAGCGCACCTCGATGGGGATCGCGGGCGACCTGACGAAATACATGCAGTTCAACGCGGCCGAGGCGCTGGACAACCCCGGTTCGGGCGCCGGCGCGATGATGGGCGCGGGCATGGCCGCCGGCATGGGCGCCGCCATGGCGCAGAACGCCGGCCCCTGGGGCGCGGCCCCTGCCGCAGCCGCCGCTCCGCCGCCGCCCCCGCCGCCCCCTGCCGCCAAGGCCTGGCACGTCGCCGAAAACGGCGCGACGAAGGGCCCCTTCTCGGAAGCCGACCTGTCGGCGATGGCCGCCTCGGGCAGCCTGACCCGCGCCAGCATGGTCTGGGCCGCCGGTCAGGACGGCTGGAAGCCCGCCGCCGAGACCGAACTGGCGCGGCTTTTCGCCATGGTGCCCCCGCCGCCCCCGCCGGGCGTCTGAGCCATGGCCGTCGCCGAGGAACACCGCTGGCCCTGCAGCCAGTGCGGCGCCGACCTGCGCTTTGCCCCCGGCCAGACCGAGCTGCGCTGCGACCATTGCGGGCATCTGGAAACCATCCCGCAGGCCGCCGCGCCGAAAAAGGCCCGCGCCCTGGGCGAGATCGACCTTGCGCGCGGGCTGGCCGATGACCTGCCCGCCGGGGCCGAGGAAGAGGTGCGTTCCACCTCCTGCCCGTCCTGCGGCGCGGTGGTTGAGTTTCAGGGCGCCGCCCACGCCACCGAATGCCCGTTCTGCGCCACCCCCGTCGTCATCGACACCGGCAGCCACCGCCGGCTGAAACCGCAGGCGCTGGTGCCGTTCCAGCTGTCCGAAGAACAGGCCCGCGACCGGCTCAGCCAGTGGCTGGGCGGGCTGTGGTTCGCGCCCAACCGGCTGCTGGAATTCACCCGCAAGGGCCGGGCGATGGCCGGCATCTATGTGCCCTACTGGACCTTCGACGCCGATACCGCCAGCCGCTACACCGGCCAGCGCGGCGACTATTATTATGAAACCCGCACCGTCACCGTGACGGTGAACGGCAAGCGCGAACAGCGGCAGGAACGGGTGCGCCACACCAGGTGGAGCCGCGCCTCGGGCCGGGTTTCCCGGCGCTTTGACGATGTGCTGGTGATGGCTTCCACCTCGATCCCGCCGCATCTGGGCAATGCCCTGTCGAACTGGGATCTGGCGCAGCTTGCCGCCTATGCCCCCGAATACCTCGCCGGCTTCCGGGCCGAGGGCTACACCGTCGCGCTGGCCGACGGCCACGCCCGCGCCCGCGACCGGATGGAGCAGGTGATCGACGGCGACGTGCGCCGCGACATCGGCGGCGATGAACAGCGGGTGGACGGGATTGATACCGACTGGCGGGACGAAACCTTCAAGCATGTCCTCTTGCCGGTCTGGATGGCGGCCTACAAATACGGCGGCAAAAGCTATCAGTTCCTGGTCAACGGCCAGTCCGGCGAAGTGCGCGGCGAACGACCCTACAGCGTCTGGAAGATCGCCTTCGCCGTCCTGATCGCCGCCATCGTCATCGGTGCCGGGGTGTATCTGAGCCAGAACAGCTAGCACCGGCGCAGGGGGCGTGTTCACACGAACCCCGACCGGCACGCCGCGGCTCCCTCCCCGCGCCCGGCGAAGGTGCGTGCAAGCACGCACCCTACCGCCCGCGCCAGGCGCCCCCGTTCCAGCAAGGTGCGTCCTCCCCCGTAGGGTGCGTGTTCACACGCACCATCCGCCCGCCCCCCTTCCGATTCGCCACCATGGTTAACAACTCCCGCCCCCACCGCGCGTAGAGACGGAAGGAAGACGCCCGAAAGACGCGAAAAAGACGCCCCCTTCCCCCGCCCCCACCCCGATTAAACCAGCGCGCTCAACCCCTTGCCCGGTTGCGCTTGACAAGGCCGCGCCCCCGCCCCACGACAGGCCCAAATCTGCCGGAGGTTCCATGCGCATCCTCGACCACGCCCGCATTCCCGAACTGCCGAACCCCTATTTCGGCAAGGTGCGCGACTGCTACGACCTGCCGCCCGATGCCGTCCACCCGGACGGCCGCCGCATCCTGATCTCGTCCGACCGGATCTCCGCCTTCGACCGCATTCTGGCGGCAATCCCCTTCAAGGGGCAGGTGCTGACCCAGCTGGCCCGCTGGTGGTTCGACCGCACCGCCGACCTTTGCCCGAATCATGTACTGGACTATCCCGATCCCAATGTTGTCGTGGGCAAAAGGCTGACCATCCTGCCGGTCGAAGTGGTGGTGCGCGGTTATCTGGCGGGCACGACCTCGACCTCGATCCTGACGCAATATCGCAAGGGAATCAGAGAGATGTATGGCCACAGCCTGCCCGATGGAATGCGCGACAACCAGGCGCTGCCGCAGGCGATCATCACCCCCACCTCGAAGGCTTTTGACGGTGGCCACGACGAACCGCTGACCGCCGCCGACATCGTCTCACAGGGCCTGCTGACCGCCGCACAATGGGATGAGGTTTCGGCCAAGGCGCTGGCGCTCTTCGCGCGGGGGCAAAAGATGGCGGCGGAGCGCGGGTTGATCCTTGTTGATACCAAATACGAATTCGGCACCGATCTGGACGGCAACATCCTGATTGCAGACGAAATTCACACGCCCGACTCCAGCCGCTACTGGATCGCCGGGGGCTATGCGAAAGCCTTCGCCGAGGGCAGCCGCCCGCCATCGTTCGACAAGGATGTGATCCGCGCCTGGGTCGCGGCCCGCTGCGACCCCTACACCGACGAAATCCCTGAAATCCCTGCGGAAATGATCGAACAGACCAGCCGCGTCTATATCGAGGCCTATGAGGCGATCACCGGAGAAGCCTTCGTGCCCGACCTTTCGGGCGCCACCCCGCTGGACCGCGTCCGCGCCAATCTGGCCGGCTATTTTTCGCGCTGAAACGGCGATTGTTTGCGCTAACATCGTGCAATCGGATAATGTCGCGCCAACCGGATGGAGGAGCCGATGATTCTTTCCTGTGGCGAAGCGCTGATCGACATGCTGCCCCGCACCTCGACCGCGGGGGAGGCCTGTTTCGCCCCCTATGCCGGGGGGGCGGTCTTCAACACTGCCATCGCCCTGGGCCGTCTTGGCGCGCCTTCGGCCTTCTTCTCGGGCGTCTCGACCGACATGCTGGGCGAGATTCTGGCCGATACGCTGGCCGCCTCGAAGGTCGATACCAGCCTTCTGGCGCGGTCGGACCGGCCGACGACGGTGGCCTTCGTCAAGCTGGTGAACGGTCAGGCGACCTATGCCTTTTATGATGAGGCGACGGCGGGCCGCATGCTGTCGGAAGATCAGTTGCCCGCCCTGCCGGATGCGGTCAGCACCTTGTTTTTCGGGGGAATTTCCCTTGTGAACGACCCGGCGGCGGCGACCTATGAAGCGCTTCAGGCGCGTGAGGCGCCGGCGCGCGTCATCATGATCGACCCCAACATCCGCCCCGGTTTCATCGCCGGCAAGGAAGAGACCTACCGCGCCCGCATCGGCCGGATGGTGGCGCGGGCCGATATCGTCAAGCTGTCGGACGAAGACCTGCACTGGCTGGAAGGCGCGGGCGACCTGACGGCGCTGGCGCGCGGCATCCTCGCGCGCGGGCCGAAGGTGGTCTTCATCACCGAAGGCGCGGCGGGCGCCCGGGCCGTCACCGCCACGCAGGACCGCTTTGTGGCCGCCCGCAAGGTGACGGTGGCCGATACGGTGGGCGCGGGCGACACGTTCAACGCCGGCGCCCTGGCCGCGCTGCACGAAGCCGGCGCCCTGACCAAGTCCCGCATCGCTGCGCTGTCGGACGCCGAACTGGACGCCGCGCTGACCCTTGGCACCCGCGCCGCAGCCGTCACCGTCAGCCGCGCCGGCGCCAATCCGCCCTGGCGGGAAGAGCTTTGAGAGCAGTTCTTCAGCGCGTCAGCCGTGCCTCGGTTTCGGTCGATGGGGTGCCGGCCGGGCAGATCGGCGCGGGCCTGCTGATCCTGGTCTGCGCCATGCAGGGCGACGGCGAGGCACAGGCCGACAAACTGGCCGCCAAGATCGCCAAGCTACGGATTTTCAAGGACAATGCCGGCAAGATGAACCTGTCGGTCCGCGATGCGGGCGGCGCGGCGCTGGTGGTCAGCCAGTTCACTTTGGCAGCCGATCTGCGCGGCAACCGCCCCGGCTTCAGCTATGCCGCCGCCCCGGATGAGGGCCGGCGGCTCTATGAATACTTCACCGCGCGGCTGGCCGGCGAAGGCATTCCGGTGGCCAACGGCGTCTTCGGCGCCGACATGGATGTGGAACTGGTCAATCAGGGGCCGGTGACCATCTGGATGGACACCGACCAGATTTGAAGGCACCGGGCCGGGAGCGCGTTTTTTTGCCCGGGAATCAAGCACGAAGTGCGCCCGGGCAATGCCCGACCGCCCCCTCGGGCGGGCATTCTGCAACGGCATCAAGATGCGCGGCGTCGGCAGTTGTTGCACCATAAACCAAGGGGTTCAGGCGTCGGCTGCCCACCCGGCGGTCGGGCCTTGCCCTACCCTCGCTTCAGAACCATCAACCCTAGTTGAACGGATTGCCCGGGGTCGAGGTCAGCGCGTCGGAACATTCGATCAGCGCGTTCATCGACGCCTGCGAACCCGCCAGCGAGTAATCCATCACCGGCTCGCCATTGGCGGTGCGCAGATACAGCCGGCTGCCGCGCGCCACTTCGACCAGCAGTTCGACGCCCTGATCGCTGTCGGGCAGCACGAAAAGCACCGAGTTCTTGTAAAGCTCGGCCCCCGTCAGGTTCCACGGCGCGCGACGGTCGATGGCGATCTGCAGGTCGGCGGTCTGGCCTTCGCCGAACTCCCAGCTGGTGGAATAGAACTGCAGCTTCACCGAATTGTCCTGATAGACCCAGATGGTGAAACTGTCGGTCGAGGCATCGACTTCGGCCAGACAGGCATAGCTGCCGTCCTCGAAGGCGACGATCTCAACCTCCCAGTGTTTGTGGCGGTACAGCGTTTCGGACTGCGGCTGCGCGAAAACCGGCATGGCGGCGGCCGACAAGGCGAATGCAAGAACAGCGGAACAAATGCGATTCATCACCCAACTCCCCTCTCAGGATTTTTTCGCAGGGTAACCTTCGGTTGCGGCGCTGCAAATGAAAAAGGCGGTCATGTCCGTGACATGACCGCCCGCAATGCCCCAAGGGATCGGATCAGGCCGCCATTTCCCAGGCGGTGGTGAAGCTGCCGGCGATCTGGGCCAGCTTCTCCTGATCGACCGGGCCGGTGGCCAGAAGCCGCGCGACAAGGCCGCGCTTCTTGTCCTCGACCACTTCGGCGACGCGCACCGGCAGGCCGGCATCGGCCAGCGCGGCGTCATAGATGCGGCGGATCGCCAGCCGGCGCAGATCGGGCTTGAAGACCTTGCCGACAGCGGTCTTGGGCAGTTCGGACAGCACCTCGATATGCTTCGGCACCGCCGCGCGTTCGTGGATATGTTCCTGGGCATAGGCCATCAGCTCATCCACCGTGACCGCACCGCCCTTGACCACCTCGACATAGGCGCAGGGCAGTTCGCCCGCATGGGCATCGGGCTGGCCGATGGCGCCGACGAAGGCCACGGCGGGGTGGCCCATCAGCGCCTCTTCGATGATGGCCGGGTCGATGTTGTGGCCGCCGCGGATGATCAGGTCCTTGGCGCGGCCGGTGATCCACAGATAGCCCTCGGCGTCCAGCCGGCCCAGATCGCCGGTGCGCAGGAAGCGGCCTTCGGCGAACAGATCGCGGTTCTTGTCCACCTCGGTATAGGTGGAGCCTTCGAAGACGCCGGGGTTCGCGACGCAGATTTCCCCCACCTCATCAATGCCGCATTCGCGGAAGCCTTCGGGGGTTTTCTGCAGGATGCGGACATGGGTATGCGGGAAGGGCAGGCCGACCGAGCCGATCTTCTTGTTGCCGTCGGGCGGGTTGCAGGACACCAGGCAGGTGCATTCGGTCAGCCCGTAGCCTTCGACGATCTGCACGCCGGTCGCCTGTTCGAACCGCTTGAACAGTTCCAGCGGCAGCGGCGCCGAACCCGAGAAGGCCCCCCGCAGGGTCGAGATATCGGCGTTGACCGGGCGCTGCATCAGCGCGGAAAGCGCGGTGGGCACCGTCACCAGATAGCTGCATTTCCAGCGTTCGATCAGCTTCCAGAGGTTGTCGAACACCCCCTCGCCGCGATAGCCGGCAGGCGTCGGAAAGATGACATGCGCGCCCGAGGCGATCATCGACATCAGGATCGGATAGGCCGCGAAGACGTGGAACAGCGGCAGCGGACACATCACGGTGTCGTTTTCATTGAACAGCAGCCGCTGCCCCAGCCAGCCGTTATAGACCATGCCCGAAACCTTGTGCTGCGCCACCTTCGGCATGCCGGTGGTGCCGCCGGTGTGGAAATAGGCGGCGACGCGGTCGGTGGTGCTGTCGGCGAAGGTCAGGCGGTCGGCCGGCTGGCGGGCGCATTCGGCGTTGAAATCCAGCACGTTGGCGGTGTGCTGCGACGGGTTCTTCGGCCGGATCAGCGGCACGATGAAGGATTTCAGACCGGCCAGATAGCGGACCAGATCAACCTCAAGCACGGTCTTGACCGTTGGCGCGTGCTTGACCGCTTCGGACACTTTCTGCGGCAGGTCGGTCTTGGGGAAGGCCTTCAGCGTGACGACGACGCGAGCCTTGGTTTCGCGCAGGATGGCCGAGATCTGTTCGGCCTCAAGCAGCGGGTTGATCGGGTTGACGATGCCCGCAACGGCGCCGCCCAGCAGGGTGACGGCGGTTTCCAGCGCGTTGGGCATGACATAGGCCACAACATCCTTTTCGCCCACGCCCAGGCTGCGGAACAGGTTCGCGGCCTGCGTCACCCGGGCGTGCAGGTCGTTCCAGGTCAGCGTGATCGCCTTCGATCCGGGTTCGGACAGAAGCTGATAGCTGATGGCCGGGCGGGTGCCATGCGCCATCCGGGTGCGGCCGAGAAAGTCATACATCGAGCGGGCGACATCGCGGTCAGCCCAGCCGCTTTCGGCCTCGATTGCCTGCAAATCCGCGCGCGACGCGAATGAACCCATGGTTTCCTCCCCTGAAATCTCCCGCCTTGGGCGGTGTCGTTCAGATCAAGATGGGTAGAAACGCCGGGCTTGCCAAGGAAAAGCGACAACGGCAACGCAACGTCAGACCGGGGGGGGGGCGGCGGTCAGGCCGCGCCGTCGGTGAACTGCAGCCGCGCCAGCCGGGCGTATAGCCCGCCCTCGGCCACCAGCGCCTCATGCGTGCCGGTGGCGATGATGCGGCCGTGATCGAAGACGACGATGCGGTCGGCGCGCTTCACGGTGGCAAGGCGGTGCGCCACCACCAGCACCGTGCGGCCCTGCGCCAGACGCTCCACCGCCTGCTGCACCGCCTGTTCGCTTTCGGCATCCAGCGCGCTGGTCGCCTCGTCCAGCAGCAGCACGGGGGCATCGCGCAGGATGGCGCGGGCGATGGCGATGCGCTGCTTCTGGCCGCCCGACAGCATGACGCCGCGTTCGCCCAGATAGCTGTCATAACCCTGCGGCAGGGCGGCGATGAAATCATGCGCGGCGGCCGCGCGGGCGGCGGATTCCACCTCGGCATCGCTGGCATCGGGGCGACCGAAGCGGATGTTGTCGCGGGCCGAGGCGGCAAAGATCACCGGGTCCTGCGGCACAAGGGCCAGCGCGCGGCGGAAATCGGCGCGCGCCATGTCGCGCAGGTCGATGCCGTCCAGCGTGATGCGGCCCGCCTGCGGATCGTAGAAGCGCATCAGAAGATGCAGCACGGTGGATTTGCCGGCGCCCGAGGGCCCGACCAGCGCCACGGTTTCACCGGGCGCGACCTGCAGGCTGACGCCGTCGAGGGCCGAGGTTTCGGGGCGGGCGGGATAGCGGAAGACCACATCCTGCAGCGCGATTTCACCCCGCACGGGGCGCGGCAGGGCCAGCGGCGCGGCGGGTTCGGCAACCGGGTCTTCGGCGGTCAGGATTTCCACCAGACGCTCGGTTGCGCCGGCGGCACGCTGCAACTCCCCCCAGATTTCGGAAAGCGCGCCGACAGACCCCGCGACCATCACGGCATAGATGACGAACTGCACCAGCTCACCGGCGCTCATCACCCCGCTGCGCACGTCGCGCGCGCCCATCCACAAGACGCCGACGACGCCGGCGAAGACCAGGAAGATCACGATCATCGTCATGATGGCGCGGGTGTGGATGCGGGCCCTGGCGGACATGAAGCTTTGCTCGGTCACCTCGGCAAAGCTGCGGCGGGTTTCGGCTTCGTGGGTGAAGGCCTGCACGGTCTGGGCGGCCGACAGCGCCTCGGACGCCTTGCCCGAGGAATTGGCGATCCAGTCCTGATTTTCGCGGCTGAGGTTGCGCAGGCGGCGGCCCAGCACCACGATCGGCACGACAACGGCGGGCACCACCAGCAGCACCAGCCCCGTCAGCTTGGCCGAGGTCAGGAACAACAGCACCAGCCCCCCCAGCAAGAGAAGCACGTTGCGCAGCGCGACCGAGACGGATGATCCGATGACCGACAGGATCAGCGTGGTGTCGGTGGTGATGCGGCTGAGAATCTCACCCGTCAGCACGCGTTCAAAGAAGGCGGGGCTCATGCCGGTCACGCGGTCGAACAGGGCGCGGCGGATGTCGGCCACCACACGTTCGCCCAGCCGGGTGACGAAGTAATACCGCAGCGCCGTGCCCAGCGCGAGAAGGGCGGCAATCCCCAGGGCGGCCAGGAAATACTGGTCCAGAAGCTGGATGCTTTCGCCGAACCCGTCCACCACGCGGCGCACCGCAAGGGGCAGCGCCAGACTGACCGCCGAGGTCAGCACCAGCGCGGCGCCCGCCATGGCGGCCATGGCGCGGTAGGGGCGGATGAAGGGGTAAAGGGCGGCCAGCGCGCCGACGCGGCGCGATTTGGCCCGTTCCTCGCCGTTCTGCGTCATCTGCCCTCCGCGCGTTGGTCAGGGGCTTATGCCCATCGCCCGCCCGGGGCGCAAGAAGCCAGGCTGTCGCGGCTTATTGCGAGCGGCAGGATTTGCCGCGGCCCAGCACCGTGCAGACCGTGCTGACACCGGGCGGCAGGATGGTCGAGGGCGGTTCTGCCGTGCGCTGATAGGGAAAGCCCGGCAGCGCCCCGTCCGAAACCCCGCAGAGGAAGGTCATGGAATACCAGGTCACCGAACCGGCGAAGACATCCGAGACCAGCGTGCCCGGATGGCTTTCGCTGCCGATCACCTGATACGACCCGTCGCAATGCTTGGCGGCGGCGTTCAGGCAGCGGTTCGAGTTGCGGCTGCATTTGACATAATCGACCGTCACGCCCGAAGGCGTGTCAAGCTGTTCCACCTCGACCGCAAGGGCGGGGGCAGGCAGCATCAGGGCCAGAGCGGTCAGGGTCGCGCGCATGGGGTCTCCGTCGGATGGCCCGATGTAGGGTGTTTCGGGCGCGATGGGAAGTCACGCCGCCGCGATGGCGGAACCCCGCCGACGGGGCCGTCAGCCCCAGTCGCCCAGAAGGATGTTGCGCGTCACCTGTTCCACCGGGCGTTCGCGGGCGATCAGCCCGGCCACCCATTCGCAAGATGCGGCGTTGAACACCGCGCCCCTGCCCCGCCGGTATTCCGCCATGCAGCCGTTGCCACGGCTGGCGCGGGCCACGGTTTCGGGCGTCACATTGCCATAGACATGCAGCGCCACCTCTTCGGCATCCGCAGTGCCGATGAAGGCGTCGCGGTCATGCGGGCCGGTGGAATGCGACAGCGTGGTGGCGGGCGACATGCCGACGATGGTCAGCGGGCCCTGCAGCCCGGTGCCATCGGCGGCGTGCGGCAGGCCATGGGTCATGGCAAGGTCGATCCCGTCCACCTCATACCCGAAGATTTTTGAGTCCGCGCCCAGCACATCGCCATAGCCCAGCCCGGTGCCCTGCATCGCCCAGTGGTCGGGCTGCCAGATCAGGAAACCGCCGGTGCCATGGGCGGCGCAGCGGCTCCACCCGGCATAGACGCCCATCGCGCCGGTCAGGCCCATGGTCGCCACGGCCGGACGGCCGACCTGCGGGTGATCCCAGTAACTAGTCAGGCGGGTGGGGTCGGCGGTGGGGTCTTCGGCCTCGGCCCGGGATTTGAAGCAGGTCTGGGTCAGCAGGTCATCCGAAAGCCGGGTCTGCCAGAAGAAATTGCCGCCGAAGCGGGCCAGTTGCCCGCCCCGGTCCAGCCAGCCGTCCAGATGGTCGCGCATCTGCCATGTCCAGTATTCGTCATGGCCGGCGATCAGCGCGCGGGGATAGCCATCGAGTTCCGCCGGATTGGCGTGCAGGTCGTGCTGGGTGGTGTAATCAAGCGCGATGCCCTGCGCCTCGCACCACAGGGCGAAGGGCCGTTCGAAGGCCGCCCAGCCGGATGAGGCGTATTTCTTGGAAATGCCCTTGGCGCGGGCATAATCCATATGCGGATAGCGCGGTTTCGACAGCAGGGGCGAGGCATGGGGGATGCGCGGAGCATCATCGGGCCAGGCGACAAAGCCGCGCGCCCAGGGGCGCAGCAGGCTGACATGGGCCGCGAAATCATCGCCGCGCGGGCCGGTCAGCCCCTGATAGTGGTTCGAGCCTCCCCAGTCGTTGTAGGCGCACCAGGTTCCCGTCGCCAGAACCATGACGATGCCGGCGGAGGGCCGGGCGGCGCGCAGGACGAACATGTGCTGGCTTTGGTGGCCCGGCACGGTCAGGGTGACGGTATAGGCCCCGCTTTGCCAGTCGGCCGGAATGGGCAGCGCCAGCGCCTCGGGCCAGCCACAGCCGGTGACCGAGCAGTCGGCGGGCGTCGGGGCAAAGCGGGCGGCGACATCGCCGGCAAAGACCACCTGAGGCTGCAGCCCGTCGCGGGCGATTTCCACATGGACCTGCGGCGCGGTTGAGGACAGGTGCAGGCGCAGCACGTCACCCGGCAGGTGGCTGAGCGCGCCGGTATAGCCCCAGACCTGCGGGCGGGCGGCGTCGGGGCTTGCCGTCTCATAGTAATGGCCGGTCACAGGATCGCCGTCATCGAAGGGGCCGGCGACGAAGAACCCTTGCAGCGTCATGGCTTGCCCATCCGCAGGGCGACGTCGAGCATGCGGTTCGAGAAGCCCCATTCGTTGTCATACCAGCCGAAGACCCGCAGCATCCCGCCGGCCGTCACCCGGGTTTCCGGCAGGGCCATGACGATGCTTTCGGGCCTTGCGCGCAGGTCGGTCGATACCAGCGGCCGGTCGGTCCAGCCGATCACCCCGCCGGCGGCGCGGAAGGCGGCGTTCACCGCTTCGGCCGTGGCGGGGCGTTCGGTCATCACCGCCAGATCGACGGCCGAGACCGAGGCCGTGGGCACCCGCACCGCCGACCCCTCGATCCGCCCGGCGATCTGCGGCAGCACGGTGTCCAGCAGGCGCTGTGCGCTGGTCGTCGTCGGCACCATCGACAGGGCGGCCGCGCGCGAGCGGGCATAGTCGGCCGCCGGCGCATCCACCGTGGGCTGGCTGCCGGTGTAACAGTGGATCGTCGTCATCGAGCCGGTGACGACACCCCAGTTTTCATGGATCAGCCGGGCCAGCGGCGCCAGCGCATTGGTGGTGCAGGAAGCGTTCGACACGATGGGCTGACCGGCCAGCGCGGCGTCATTGGCGCCCAGAACCACGGTCAGGTCGGCCGCCTTCGACGGGCCCGAGATCAGCACCCGCCGCGCCCCGCCGCGCAGGCCCCGCTCGGCCACCTCACGCGCGTCGGCGCGGCCGGTGCATTCCATGACAAGGTCGATCCCGCTCAGGTCCAGGGTCGAGATGTCAGGGGTGCGGTGCAGCGGAATGGCCCGGCCATCCACCACCAGCGCGCCGTCCTGCAACGCCACGCTGCCGTGCCAGGGGCCGAAGACGGAATCGTATTCGAAGAGATAGGCGCACATTTCCGGCGCGGCGATGTCGTTGATCGCGGCGATGGTCAGGCCCGGGGCCGCGCCCTGTGCCCAGGCCCGAAGAACCGACCGGCCGATTCGCCCGAAACCGTTGATGAAGACCCGCATCACGCGCCCCCCCCTGTCCTTGCGGCGCAGTCTGATCATGCGGCGCGGCGGGTTGCAACGGGTTTGATCAAACATCAGTCGGGTGCGCTGCCCCCCAGCGCATCGGTCAGCCGCAGCGCCTCGGCCGCGAGACGGGGGCCCAGACGGGTGGCGTCCGACAGACCGAAGCGGAAGGCGGGGCCGGTTACCGCGATGGCGGCAATCGCCAGACCGCGCGCATCGAAAACCGGGGCGGCGACGGCGCGCATCCCCTCGGCCTGTTCCTGATCGTCCAGCGCGAAGCCACGCTCTCGGATGCGCGAAAGTTCCCGCAGAAGGGTGTCGGGTGAGGTGATGGTCAGGCTGGTTTCGCGCGGAAGGCCCTGATGTTCCAGTATTTCCTCAACCCGGTCGGCATCGGTATGGGCCAGGATCGCCTTGCCGGCCGCCGCCGCGTTCAGGGGGGCGAAACTGCCGGGCGGGAAGGTGGCACGGATGGGCTTCACCGCCTCGGCCTGGGCCAGAACCAGCAACCTGCCGTCGGATTCGATGCCAAGGCTGGCGGTTTCGCCCAGTTCGGCGGCCAGCGCGGCAAGAATGGGCCGCGCCCGCGCCTCAAGCCCCGACCGGCGGCGGAAGGCGGCGCCCAGCCGGAAAGCGGCCGGCCCGATGTGCCAGCTTGCGCCGGGCTCTTCAATCTCGACCATGCCGCGGGCCTGCAGGGTGACCAGCGCGCGGTAGGTGCTGGCGATGGGCTGACCGGTCTGCAGCGCGAGGTCAGAAAGGGTCATCCCCGGCCGCGCCGCGACAAGCTCCAGCAGGGCAATCGCACGGTCCAGCGCCTGAACGGTGGGTTCGGCCGGCACGGCGGCGCTGCGCGGGCGTCCTTTGGGGCGGGCGGTTTCGGTCATCCTGGCCTCGGTTCGGGTCGCCCAGCCCTACCACCGCAAGGTGACAAGTGAAAAACCCTTTCGCCGCTTCTGTGCCGCCATGCCGCATCTGCCGCTTTCGGCGGCGGTGGAAACCGGGGCTTGCCGGATGCGGGGCCGCGTGGAAACCGGCCCCAAAACGAAAAGGCACCCGCAGCGGCTGCGGGTGCCCTTCGATCCGTTGCCGGAAAGGCGGAGCTTACTGCTCGCCGTTCTCGTCGGTGCCGTCCGAACCGCCACCGGCCACGGCGCCAGCGGCCAGCAGCAGGAGGAGCAGAACAACGATGCCGCCCGACGACGACGAGGTCGGCGATTCGTCAACGATCGGCTGTTCGTCATTGATGGCTTCTTCCATGCCACCGGCCTGAGCGGCGACGGTGCCCATGAGAAGGGCGGTAAGGAAAGCGGTGATCTTCTTCATTTCAATGTCCCCTGAAGGTGGATTATGGCGCTTAGTATACTGTCTTGGCGGTGCCTTGCAAAAGCCATTTGCGGAATCTTGCCTCAGGGTGCCGAAAAAACCACATATCCGGCGTGGTTTGAGACCCATTGCTTCGATTTGATCACCCGAAGCCGGCTGTCGATCCAGTATTCGTTCGTCACGCGGCGCCCTTCGGCCACGCAGGCCTCGGTCAGGTGGTGGGCCACAGCCGGACCGTCGCCGCCCGTCGCCGCAGCCACGGTGCAGGCATAATCGCGCCGGTTGGTGGTGTCGGTGCCATCGAGGAAGAAGTGGACACGCTGGTGACCGGCGCCGCTGACCAGTTGCGCGGGCGTCGGAACCGAGGCCGACATCAGATCCTGACCGAAGCCGCGGGTGGCGATGACCATGCCGTTGCGGGTTTCCATCGTGGCGCCGTCGGCGGCGATCCAGGTGGTCACGTCACCTTCGGTTTCCAGCTGGCGCATGGGAAAGCGGATGCCGCGGAAGGTCAGGGTCACCGTGATCTCGGGGCCGTCCTTGGGCATGCTGACGGCGCTGGCGGGTCTGGCCCCGGTCAGCATGCCGGCCACCGGAGCAACCGCCTTGCCGCCCAGACCGCAGGCGCCAAGCGTGGTGGCGGCAAGAAGGGCCGCAAGGGACGCTGCGCGCATGGTCATCTCCAGAATCTTCCCCACATGTCGTCGAGGCTGCCCTGATGATAGCCGCGCACGCTGTCGTAAAGCCGTCCGTCCACCGAAAGCCGCGCCCCGCCGTCGCGGGTGATCGGGCGGATCGTCGGCGAATAGACCTTGTCGGTCGGGCGGCCCAGCATCCAGTTGAACGGAATCCGCAGGCGGATGCCCTTGTCAAAGCTGCCCTCGCCGAAATCCTCGAACGAGACATCGGTGAAGGTGGCAAAAGCGCCGACGCTCCAGCCGTTGGCAAATTCGCGGTCCAGTGACAGGGTGGCGCCGTAATCGCCCGCCAGATAGCGGCCGACATCCAGTTGCGCGGTATATCCCTTGCCGAAGCTGTAGTAGCCCGAGATATGGCCTGTCACGACATCATAGTCGCGGAAGCCGAACATCTGGTCATAATCGCGCTGCTTGACATAGTTGATCTCGACACCCAGCGCGAAGGGGCTGTCGACGCGCTTCCACAAAAGCTCGGCCGAGACGCCGCCGAACATCCGTTCAAGATAGCCGACCGTCACGCGGGAATAGAGGTTGTCGGCCGGGCGGGCATACCAGGCGGCGGTCAGATGCTCGATCGCGGGGTCGCCTTCGCGGTCGTAAAGGTTGCCGTCGCTGCGCACATGCGGCAGCACCGAATCCGAAACCCGGTCAGACGAATCGAGGTTGCCGGCGATCTTCTTCGACACGGCGCCCGACAGGACGATGCCCGGCGCAATGTCATAGCTGGCCGACAGCCGCACGCCGACATCGGCGCGGAGCGGATTATCGGGGTCGTAAAGGCTGGTGCGGACATAGGGCGTCACGCCCCAGTTGAAGCGCGGGTAAAGGCCGGGCGACATCAGCGCGCCGGTCTGCGGATCGGCGGCATCGCCGACCGAGATGCGCGACCACATCAGCCCGTCCTGACCGGCGGCGTGATCGAGGTCTTCAAGGTCGGAACGCCGCATCTCGACCCGCGACAGGGCGATGCCGTTGCGCAGCGGCACGATGCGGAAGGTTTCCACCGAGGCCGGCAAGGTGTTGGCCATGGCGCGCGCCGTGCGGCCGATCACTTGTGCGGCGTTTTCCTGGGCCGGCACGCGGATACGCACCTCGGCCGAATTGGCGGTGAAGGCCACCGTTTCCAGCGTCACGCGGTCGGCCCGCAGCGCCCGCGCCAGACCGTCACGATAGGACGCCTGCTGACTGCCGTCGGTGACCCAGGCTTCGGACCATGCCTCACCCCCGCGGGCGGGACGTTCCTTGACCGGGCGGGGGCCGGGAATCAGCGGGCCGCCGGTCGGGCGCTTGTAGGGGTCCAGCACGAACTGGGCGGACACACCGAATTCCGAGCCGTAAAGGTAATAGGCGCCCAGCCGCAGCACATCGGTCGCCTGATATTCAAGGCCGAAGTTGTAGGGGCTGGCGCGTTCGAAAGTGCCGTATTCCTCGGATTCGATTTCGTAGGCGTCCGAGGAATATTCGGCCTTGAAGCCCAGCTTCGGCGTGATCTGCCATTCGATGCCGGCGAAGGGCGCGATATCGCCCTTGAACCACTGGCCGGTGTGGGCCGTGCCGCCTTCGCCGATCACCACGGGGGGGCGGGTTCCGGCACTGCCGATCGACTGATAGCTGCCCAGCCGCCCCCAGCCCAGACCGGCGGTAACCTTGAGCTTGTCGCCGAAGGTCTTGGTCGCGGCGATGTATTCGGCCTGCATCATACCGGTGCCGATGAAGTCCTGCAGACCGATGGTCACCGAGGGCAGATAGCGGGTTTCGTCAAGGATCTGGTAGCGCAGGTCGAAGCTGCGGTCGTAATAGGTCTCATAGGGATTGGCGATGACGTCATCCCAGTTGCGGATGCCCATGTAGCGGAAGCTGCCCGACAGGCGCGGCGTGATCTGGAAGCTGAGCGTGGTGCGCGAGACGGGGCCGAAATGCGCCGTGGTGATCGACAACACGCCATCCGACTGCGATTCGCCCGTGGGCATGTCGATCAGGCCGGTCACACCCGAGAAGGACAGGGTCGGACGCATCTCGGCCTGGCCCGGAAGGGCGGCCAGCGCAAAGGCGGCACCCAGAAGAAGGCCGGAACGAAGCCGTTGAACGCGCTTCGGAAATTCCATCGACAACCCCTCATCCGTCTTGCTGCGGCAGCCCTGCCGGCCCTGCTTCTAACCCGCCATCCGCCACGGGCGCCACCACCCGCGGAAACCGGCCAGCGGATTCCGGCCGTGCTGTTGCCATTTGACCCGGGCCGGGGCCGGGCCGCAAGCGCCAAGGCACCCGCTGTTGCGCTGTGGCTGGGTTCTGCGCGCGCCGTGATGAGTGCTGCTTAACCGCCGGGCGCTAGACCCTTGGCCCTGACTGCGCCGGGCTGGCGGGCGTTGAAAGCGGGGTAGAAGATGAACAAGGCGATAACCGAAGGTCTGGTGCTGATGCCGCCGCCGTTCTCGGCGGGGCTTGGACTGTGGTCGCGCGAGAACGGCCGGCCGGGCGACGGATCCTACGCCGGGCAGCCCAACGCGGCCTATGTGCCGGCGGATGCCGATTTCGCCGGTTGCCTTGAGCTTCAGAAGACCTCGGCGACGCAGAAGCTGCGCTGTTTCCAGCAGATCCCGATCCAGCCGGGGCTGTACCTGCGCGTTACCGCCCGGGTGAAGGCGCTGAGCGGCGCCCTGCCCACGGTGGCGATCGCGGCCTGGGCGGGCAGCGGATCGGGCACCAATGTGACCACCGCCGATCAGGTGGGGCCGGCGGTGGCGCTGACGGGCTATGGCAGCGTGGTGACGGTCAGCGCCATCGTGGGGTCGGGGAACCGGCCGGGGGTCGATATGGTCTGGGGCACGGCGCCGGCCTATGGCCATTTCGGGCTGGACCTGACCGGCCCCTCGGGCGGGGTGGTGCGGATTGACGACATCACCATTGAAGACGTGACCTCGGTCTTTCACTCCGAGATGTTCAACTGGGTCGACGTGCGCGATTACGGCGCCATCGGAGACGGCGTGACCGATGACTGCGCCGCCTTCGAGGCGGCCGATACGGCGGCTGCGGGCAAGACCGTTGTCGTTTCGCCCGGCAGCTATTTCATCGGGTCCAGCATGACCTTCGACAACCCGGTGAAGTTCGAAGGCACGGTGACAATGCCCGAAGCGGCGCGGCTGGCCTGCACCCGCAACTTTGACCTTGATACCTATTCGGCGGCCTTCGGGGGCGAGTTGGCGGGGTTCAGGAAGGCCTTGCAGGCGCTGTTCTACTATACCGACCATGTGGAGCTGGACCTGAACGGCCGGCGGGTGGAACTGACGGCGCCGATCGACGTGGCGGCCCTGTCGGGGCTGACAACCTTCGCGCAGCGCCGGCTGGTCTGCAACGGCCAGCTGACCGCCGCCCCCGGGACCGCCTGGGACAGCCAGTCGGTGACCGCCACCGCCACCTATTCCACCGCCAGCCCCGCAAGGCTGAGCGCGGTGACCAACATCGCCGCGATCCCGGTGGGCGCGCGGCTGTCGGGCAGCGGCGTGGGGCGTGAGGTCTATGTGACGGCCAAGAACGTCTCGGCCGGGACGCTGGACCTGAACGCGCCCCTGATCGGCGGGTCGGGCACGCGCAGCTATACCTTCACCCGCCATGCCTACATGCTGGATTTCTCGGGCTTTTCCGAGCTTTCCAAGTTCGAGATCACCGATATCGAATTCCTGTGCGGCGGCACGGCCAGCGGCATTCTTCTGGCACGGACCGGCAGCGTCTTCCGGCTGGATGCCTGCGTCTTCAACCGGCCGAAGGACAAGGGCCTGACCTCTTACGCCGAGGGCTGCCAGGGCATCCTGATCGACAATTGCCAGTTCCTGTCGAATGAACAGGAAACCCCGGTGCAGGACCGCACCTCGGTCATGCTGAACGTGAACCAGAACGACGCCAAGATCCGCAACTGCCGCAGCGTGAAATTCGCCCATACCGCGGTGATGCAGGGCACCGGGCACATGTTCATCGGCAACCACTTCTTCCAGGGCGATGGTGAGGTGACGGGCATCCGCCGCGCCGGCATCATCCTGACCACGCCCAACGTGAAGGGGCTGATCACCGGCAACTACATCGACAACTGCTTCATCGAACTGACGAACGAGCATACCGACAGCCCCAACTTCTCGTCCCAGTTCAGCTTTGGCGGGCTGACGATCACCGGCAACACCTTTACCGCGCAGGGGGTGGCGCCGTGGTTTGCGTGGATTGTCGTCACGCCGCGCGGCACCGGGCATTACCTGTCGGGGCTGACGGTGACGGGCAATGTCTTCCGCACCCGCGACGGCGATATCGACCGGGTCGAGAAGGTGGACACCACCTATGCGACGCTGAGCTACCAGAGCTTCCGCAACGTGATCTTCGAGGCCAACACCTTCAACGGCGTGACGCAGGCGACATCAAGCCCGCTGCACATCGAACACACGCAGACGACGGCTTCGGATACCTGGGTGGTGAACGGGGCGGCCTATCTGCCCTTCCTGGGCCGCGCGCGGAATGTGATGGCGCTGGTCATCGAGGGGCCGCTGGCCAATTCGGCGAACGCGACCGTCTGGGCGCAGCCCTATGTGCAGGTGGAACAGGGCCCCGGCGGCGGGCAGGTCAACCTGAAATGGCCCTCGGCGGTGAAGGGCAAGGTGCAGGCCACGATCCGGGTGGACAACCCGATCTGACGGCGGTCAGGCCCGCAGGTCTTCGGGCGACAGCCGGAAGGCCCGGGCAAACCCGCCGTTCAGCAGGGCCGAGCGCGGCACCAGCCGGACAAAGGCGAAATCGGGGAAGTCGATGTACAGCTTCGATTTCGGGTGATGGTGCAGCCAGTGGTCGCGCAGGGCAGGGCGGGCGGGATCGTCAGGGGCGACGAACTGCGCTTCGGCGCGGATCATCAGGCGCGGATGGGTCAGGGGATCGCCCTTCGCGCCGGGTTCGCCCAGCATGACGGCGCAGGCGGGGCTGGCCTTCAGCCCCGCCTGATGCGGTGCCAGTGCCGAGATCAGCGTGACCGGAACCCCCGCCGGATCAAGGCCAAAGGCGATGCGGCTGATTGCCGGGGCGCCGTCACCGGCATCGGTATAGGCCAGGGCGGCATGGCCCGCCCCGGCCATCAGCGACAAGGCCAGCGCGCGGGCCTCGGCATCGGCGGGCTGAACGGGGTCGGGGCGGCGGTCCATCGGGGCACCTCGGGGCATTGACAGCGGGCGGGTCGCGGCGTCTTCTAGCGGCATTTCATGACGCATGCCACGCATTCCGGCGCCCCGTTTCCGATCTGGCGGACCCATCATGGCACCCACTTCCGGTCCGGCGCAGCCTGCGCCGGAGTTTCTGCCCAAACTGGTGACCACCCTGCGCGAAGGGTATCGCCCGGCCGATCTGCGCGCCGATGCGCTGGCGGGGCTGACCGTGGCCATCGTCGCGCTGCCCCTGTCTATGGCCATTGCCATCGCCTCGGGCGTCGGGCCGGAGAGGGGGTTGTTCACCACCATCATCGGCGGTTTCCTCGTCTCGGCCCTGGGCGGATCGCGGTTCCAGATCGGCGGGCCGGCGGGGGCCTCCATCGTGCTGGTCTCGGCCTGCGTGATGCAGATCGGGGTCGAGGGGCTGTTGCTGGCCACCATGATGTCGGGGCTGTTCCTGACGGCGCTGGCGCTGTTGCGGGCCGGAACCTATGTGCGCTTCATCCCCTACCCGGTGACCGTGGGCTTTACCGCCGGGATCGCGGTGATCATCTTTTCCAGCCAGATCAAAGATTTGCTGGGGCTGACCCTGCCCGGCCCAGAACCGGCCGAGATCATCGCCAAGGCCGAGGCTCTGTGGGCCGCGCGGGGCACGCTGACGCCTGCGGCGCTGGCGGTGGCGGCGGGGACGATTGCCGTTATTCAGGGGGTCAAGCGGCTGTCACCGCGCGCGCCCAGCCTGCTGATTGCGGTCGTTGCGGCTTCGGTCGCGGTGGCGGTGCTGCACCTGCCGGTCGAGACGATTTCGACGCGGTTTGGCGCCCTGCCCCGCGTGCCCCCCGCCCCCAACCTGCCGCCGATGGGCCTTGCCGCGCTGGGGGCCGCGCTGCCCTGGGCGTTGAGCTTTACCCTGTTGGGCGCCATCGAATCGCTTCTGTCCGCCGTGGTGGCCGACGGCATGTCGGGCCGCCGCCACCGGCCGAATGCCGAACTTCTGGCGCAGGGCGTGGCCAATGTGGGGGCGGCGCTGTTCGGCGGCTTCTGCGTGACCGGCACCATCGCCCGCACCGCGACCAATGTGCGCGCCGGCAGCCGCGGCCCGGTGTCGGGCATGCTGCATGCGCTGTTCGTGCTGGCCTTCATGCTGATCGCGGCCCCGCTGGCGGGTTATATCCCGCTGGCCGCGCTGGCGGGGGTGCTGGCCGTGGTCGCGTGGAACATGGTTGAGAAGGAAGAGATGTGGCAGCTGATCCGCCACTCGCGCGCCGATGCGGTGGTGCTGGCGGCGACCTTCGGGCTGGTGGTGTTCCGCGACCTGACCGAGGGGATCGTGGTGGGCTTCGCGCTGGCCGGGATCGTCTTCATCCACCGCATGTCGGCCAGCGCCGCGCTGGAGGCCGATCCGCCGGCGGGGGCCGAGGATGCGCGCGGCCTGCCCGAAGGCACGGTGATCTACCACCTGCGCGGCCCGTGGTTCTTTGGCGCCGCCGCCCGGCTGGGATCGGCGCTGGACCAGATCGCCGAGACGCCGCGCGCCTTTGTCATCGACTTTGCCGGCGTGCCCTTCATCGACAGTTCGGGCGCCTATGTGTTCGAGCTGCTCGCCTCGAAACTGCAGCGGCGCGGCGGGCAGCTGGTGGTGCTGGGCGCGCGGCCCGATGTGCGCTTTGCGCTGAAGCGCGCCGGCCTGCGCACCCCCGCGGTGCGCTATCTGCGCGACCTCGACGCGCTGCGGCGCGCGGGTGATTCGTCTTCCGGCTGAAAACCGCCCCGGTGCGACAAGGCCCCGCACCTGCCCCATGGGGCGGGCGCGGCGGCCTGTCGGGCATCGCCGCGACGCAACGTCATCCGCGCCGGCGGATTTCCGCGCATTTCATTGCCATTTTTCGCCTTATTTACAGGTTTCACCGCTAACGGTGTCAATTGATTTACAGAAAAATCACGCAAATAAAAAGAGTTACACTTTCATTTACAAATTCGTTATGATGCACCTCAACGGAGGGAGCCCTGTGCCATGCGCAGGCCGTGCAGGGATGATACAGATGGATCATCCCGGGTATTGAGGAGGAACGAATGGCAGAGACGGGCCAGACCGCCGGCGCTTACGCCGCATCCGCTGATTTCATCGCCAAGGCGCATGTAAACGCCGAAGACTATGCCGCCATGTATGCGGCCTCGGTCGCCGACCCCGACGCCTTCTGGGGCGAGCATGGCAAGCGCATCGACTGGATCCGCCCCTTCACCAAGGTCAAGAACACCAACTTCGAATTCGGCAAGGTCGATATCAAGTGGTATGAGGACGGCACGCTGAACGTCAGCGCGAACTGCATCGACCGCCACATGATCGCCCGCGCCAACCAGACCGCGATCATCTGGGAACCCGATGATCCCAAGGTGCCGGCGCGCCACATCACCTATGCCCAGCTTCTGGAACAGACCTGCCGGATGGCGAACGTGCTGAAGGCGCAGGGCGTGAAGAAGGGCGACCGCGTCGTTCTTTACATGCCGATGATCCCCGAGGCGGCCTATGCGATGCTGGCCTGCGCCCGGATCGGCGCCATTCACTCGGTGGTGTTCGGCGGCTTCTCGCCCGATGCGCTGGCCAACCGGATCAACGATTCCGAAGCGATGGTGGTGATCACCGCCGACTATGCCCCGCGCGGCGGCAAGAAGACCGCGCTGAAATCGAACACCGATGCGGCGCTTCTGCACTGCTCGGACCGGGTGAAATGCCTGGTGGTCAAGCACACCGGCGACCAGACGACCTGGGTTGACGGCCGTGACGTGGACCTGACGGCCGAAATGGCCGCCGCCAAGCCCTATTGCCCCTATACCGAAGTGGGCGCCGAAGACCCGCTGTTCGTGCTTTACACCTCGGGTTCGACGGGCAAGCCGAAGGGGGTGGTGCATACCACCGGCGGCTACCTTGTCTATGCAGCGATGACGCATGAGCTGACCTTCGACTATCACGAAGGCGATGTGTTCTGGTGCACCGCCGATGTGGGCTGGGTCACCGGCCACAGCTATATCGTCTATGGCCCGCTGGCCAACGGCGCCACCACGATCATGTTCGAAGGCGTGCCCACCTTCCCCGATGCGGGACGGTTCTGGGAAGTGATCGCCAAGCACAAGGTGACGCAGTTCTACACCGCCCCGACCGCCATCCGCAGCCTGATGGGGCTGGGCGCCGAATGGGTGGAAAAGCACGACCTGTCGTCGCTGCGCCTTCTGGGCTCGGTGGGTGAGCCGATCAACCCCGAGGCCTGGAACTGGTACAATACCCATGTCGGCAAGGGGAAATGCCCGATCGTCGATACGTTCTGGCAGACCGAAACCGGCGGCCACATGCTGACGCCGCTGCCCGGCGCCATCCCGACCAAGCCCGGCTCGGCCACCAAGCCCTTCTTCGGCGTGAAGCCGGTGGTGCTGGACGCGGCTTCGGCCAAGGTCATGGAAGAGACGGAGACCGAAGGCGTTCTCTGCATCGCCGACAGTTGGCCCGGACAGATGCGCACCGTCTGGGGCGATCATGAGCGGTTCCAGGAGACCTACTTCCAGCAGTACAAGGGCTATTACTTCACCGGCGACGGCTGCCGGCGCGACAAGGACGGCTACTATTGGATCACCGGCCGCGTCGATGACGTGATCAACGTCTCGGGCCACCGCATGGGCACGGCCGAGGTGGAATCGGCGTTGGTCGCCCATCCGAAGGTCGCCGAAAGCGCGGTTGTGGGTTACCCGCACGACATCAAGGGTCAGGGCATCTATGCCTATGTCACCCTGATGAAAGGCGTCGAGCCGACCGACGCGCTGCGCAAAGAGCTTGAGGCCTGGGTCCGCACCGAAATCGGCCCCATCGCCAAGCCCGACCTGATCCAGTGGGCCCCCGGCCTGCCCAAGACCCGCTCGGGCAAGATCATGCGCCGCATCCTGCGCAAGATCGCCGAGAACGACTTTGGCGCACTGGGCGATACCTCGACGCTGGCCGATCCCTCGGTCGTCGATGACCTGATCGCCAACCGCATGAACCGGGGCTGAACCGATGGCCGCCAGCGCCCCCGTCATCATCCTGCTTGGCCCCCCCGGGGCCGGCAAGGGCACGCAGGCCCGGATGCTGGAGGAAGACTTCGGCCTGATCCAGCTTTCGACGGGCGACCTTCTGCGCGCGGCCGTTGCAGCGGGGACCGAGGCCGGCAAGCGCGCGAAAGCGGTGATGGAGGCGGGGCAGCTGGTGTCGGACGACATCGTGCTGGCCATCCTGCAGGACCGGATGGCCCAGCCCGACGTGGCAAAGGGCATCATCCTGGACGGCTTTCCCCGCACCGCGGGGCAGGCCGCTGCGCTGGACGCGCTTCTGTCCGACGCCGGCCGCAAAGTGACCGCCGCCATCAGCCTTGAAGTGGATGATGAGGCGATGGTGGGCCGGGTTTCGGGACGCTACACCTGCGCCGGCTGCGGCGAAGGCTATCATGACCAGTTCAAACAGCCCGCCTCGGCGGGCGTTTGTGACAAATGCGGCGGCACGGCGATGAAGCGCCGCGCCGACGACAATGCCGAAACGGTGCGCGAACGGCTGAAGGCCTATCACGCCCAGACGGCGCCGCTGATCGCCTATTACGAAGGCCGGGGCGTCCTGGAACGGATCGACGCGATGGGTTCCATCGCCGCGATCCGCCAGGGGCTGGGCCGCATCGTGCAGGGCGTCGCGGCCTGAGTTTGAAGGCTGCATCCGGCCTTCGGGGCCGGGCGCAGGGGAAGGGAGGATCGTCAGACCTGCGGGCACCCGCAAACCGGCCCTGGCCGGAACGGAGAAGGTTTGCCCCGTCAGCACCTGACGATCGCAACAGGGACCGGTGAAAACCGGAAAACACGGAGGAGGCCACATGGCTAATGCAACGACCGACGTGAGCGCACGCTCGCGTCCCATGACCACCGAGGAGAAGAAGGTTATCCTTGCTTCCTCGGCCGGGACGATCTTCGAGTGGTATGACTTCTACCTCTACGGTTCGCTCGCCGCGATCATCGGGGCGCAGTTCTTTACCCCCTTCCCCGAAGCCACGCGCAACGTCTTCGCGCTTCTGGCCTTCGCGGCGGGCTTTATCGTGCGCCCCTTCGGCGCGCTGGTCTTCGGGATGCTGGGCGACCTGATCGGCCGGAAATACACCTTCCTCATGACCATCATGATCATGGGTCTTTCGACCTTCATCGTGGGCATGCTGCCCAGCTACTACAGCTGGGGCGTTGCCGCGCCGATCATCCTGATCGCGCTGCGCATGCTGCAGGGCCTTGCCCTTGGCGGTGAATACGGCGGTGCGGCCGTCTATGTGGCCGAACACGCGCCGCAGAACCAGCGGGGCTACTTCACCTCGTTCATCCAGACCACGGCAACGCTGGGCCTGCTCTTGTCGCTGATCGTGATCCTGCTGGTGCAGGGCTATGTGAACGGCAACTACCCCGACCAGCCGGTGCTGGACGCGGCGGGCGTGGCGACGATGAACGCCGACGGCACCCCGGCCATGATGAAGGCCTTCAACGCCTGGGGCTGGCGCATCCCGTTCCTCGGCTCGATCCTTCTGCTGCTGATCTCGCTCTACATCCGCCTGCAGATGAACGAATCCCCCGCCTTCAAGAAGATGAAGGAAGAGGGTTCGGCCTCGAAAGCGCCGCTGCGTGAAGCCTTCGGCAACTGGAAGAACGGCAAGATCGCCCTGATCGCGCTGCTCGGCCTTACCGCCGGTCAGGCCGTGGTGTGGTACTCGGGTCAGTTCTACGCGCTGTTCTTCGTGCAGAACGTGATCAAGGTCGACAGCTTCTCGGCCAACGTCTTTGTGGCCTGGTCGCTGATCCTCGGCACCTACGGCTTCATCTTCTTCGGCCGTCTGTCCGACAAGATCGGCCGCAAGCCGATCATCCTGGCCGGCTGCCTGATCGCGGCGCTGACCTACTTCCCGGTGTTCGGCTTCCTGACGAAGACCGCCAACCCGATGCTCTACAATGCGCATCTGACGCCCATCGTGGTGACCGCCGATCCGGCCGACTGCTCGTTCCAGTTCAACCCGACCGGCACCGTCAAGTTCACCAACTCCTGCGACATCGCCAAGGCCGGCCTGACCGCCCGCTCGGCCAATTCCTCGACCGTGGACGGCCCGGCTGGCAGCGTTGCCACCGTGAAAGTGGGTGAGACCGTGGTCCAGGGCTACGCCGGCACCGCCGCCGACGCCGCTGACCAGAAGAAGCGTTTCGACGCCGAGCTGAACGCGGCGCTGACCGCGGCCGGCTATCCAATCGTGGCCGCCGACAATACCACCGTCGCCAAGGCCGCGCATTTCTTCGACATCTTCACGGCCCAGAAGATCACGATCATCCTGATCCTGACCTATCTGATCATCCTCGTGACGATGGTCTACGGCCCGATCGCCGCCATGCTGGTCGAACTCTATCCGACCCGTATCCGCTACTCGGGTCTGTCGCTGCCCTACCACATCGGCAACGGCTGGTTCGGTGGCCTGCTGCCCGCGACCGCCTTCGCGATCTCGGCCCAGTCGGGCAACATCTATGCCGGTCTGTGGTATGCGATCGTGGTTGCGGTGATGACCGTGGTCATCGGTACGCTCTTCGTGCCGAACGGCACCCACAAGAAGAACATCTTCGCCGAATAAGGCGCAGACCCGGCCGGGGCGGAACCATCCGCCCCGGCCTTTTCCTTTGTCCCTTTTCCTGACGCCGCGCCGGCCTTAGCCGCGCACCCGCTGCCATAGCGCATAGGCCGCCATCGCAATCGCGATCAGGACGGCATTGGCCACCAGCCCCACCGCCACCGCCTGCCACAGCGGCACCGCCCCGCCCGCGCCCGAAAGCGCCGTCGCCGGGATGATCACCGCAACGAACACCGCCCCCGCCGCCAGCGGCAGGACCGTGCCGGTCGCCCCCCGGGTGCGCAGCATGGTCACCACCAGCGCGATGATCAGGCCGATGCGGAACGGATCGGCAAGCTGGGACAGCAGAAGGTCGGTCAGGGGCATGGTCATCTCCGGGGCTTTGGCCCGTGATAGGCCAAGCCGCGCCGCCGGTCCACCGCTGAAGCCGCCCGCGGGACGCCACGCCGCAGCGGGGGTTTTCCACCCCCGCACCCCCGGAGGATATTTTCCGAGAGAGGATGAACCGGCCCCTTCATCCTCTCTCGGCAAATATCCTCGGGGGGAGGGCGCGGGACGCGCCCGGGGGGGCAGACAGCCCCCCGCTGCCGGTTCAGCCCGCGAAAGGATCGGCCGGATAGCCCACCCCCGCCAGATACAGCCCCTGCGGCGGGCAGACCGGGCCGCAGGCTGCGCGGTCGCGGGCCTCAAGTGCGGCGCGGACGCGGTCGGGCGCCCAGGCGCCGGCCCCGACGCGCTCCAGCGTGCCGACGATGGACCGCACCTGATTGTGCAGGAAGCTGCGGGCGCGCAGGGCAAAGCGGTATTCGATGCCGCCGGGATAGTCGGCCGCCGTCACCGCGATTTCATCCAGCGTCTTGACCGGGCTTTTCGCCTGACACAGCGCCGCGCGGAACGTGGTGAAGTCGTGCTGACCGATCAGATGGGCGGCGCCGGCGCGCATCGCCTGCAGGTCAAGCGGGTTCTGCACCTGCCAGACCCGGCCACGGTCATGGGTCACCGGCGCGCGGCGGGCGACAAGGCGGAAGCTGTAGCGCCGCTCGACGGCCGAAAACCGGGCGTGGAAGTCGCCCGGCACCACGGCCACGGCCAGCACGGCCACCGGCTGCGGCCGCAGGTGATGGTTCAGCGCCTCCATCAGCCGGAAGGGCTGCCAGTCGCGCGCAAGGTCGCAATGCGCGACCTGCCCGGTGGCATGGACGCCGGCATCGGTGCGCCCGGCGGCGGCGATGGTATGGGGCCCGGGCTCCAGCCGCGCCAGCGCGGTTTCCACCGCCTCCTGCACCGAGGGCTGGCCCTGCCCCTGGCGCTGCCAGCCCGCGAAGGGCGTGCCGTCATATTCGATTTTCAGCGCGTATCTGGGCATGCCTTCCGTTAGCGCCGCCCGGCCCGGCTGTCCATTCCCCCTACCCTTTCCGCCCGGCCCTTCCTATCTTGACCCGGTAAGAAGGGGACGGTCTTGGTCTTTTCCGGTATCACCGACGGCATCACCCGCAGCCTGGAGGGCGCGGCGCGCAGCCTTGGCGGCGGTTTCGACCCGGTCGTGCGGCTGGGGGTCACGGGCCTGTCGCGGTCGGGCAAGACCGTCTTCATCACCGGGCTGGTGGCGAACCTGCTGTCGCGTGGGCGGATGCCGCAGTTGCGCGCGGCGGCCGAGGGGCGGATCGAGGCCGTCTATCTGCAGCCCCAGCCTGACGACACGCTGCCGCGCTTTGCCTATGAGGATCATCTGGCGGCGATGACCGGGGATGACCCGCACTGGCCGCAATCGACCCGCGCCATCAGCGAGCTGCGGCTGTCCTTCCGCTTTCGCCAGCGCGGCTTTTTCGGCGGGCTGACCGGGCCGCGGGTGTTGCATCTGGATATCGTCGATTATCCGGGCGAATGGCTCTTGGATCTGGCGCTGCTGGACAAGGATTACGCCGACTGGTCGGAAACCACTCTGGCGCGGATCGACAAACGCCCTGAAGCGGCCGAGTTCATGGCCACCGCCCGGGCCGAAGACGGCGCGCTGCGGCTGGACGAACCCCGGGCGCAGGCGCTGGCGGCCCTGTTCACCGAGTATCTGCAGGCCGCCCGCGCCAAGGGCTGGTCAGACTGCACGCCCGGCCGGTTCCTTCTGCCCGGCGATCTGGCCGGCAGTCCGGTGCTGACCTTCGCCCCCCTGCCCCGCCCCGCCACCACCGCCCGCGGCAGCCTGTGGCGCGAGATGGAGCGGCGGTATGAGGCCTACAAATCCAAGGTCGTGCAGCCCTTCTTCCGCGAGCATTTCGCCCGCGTCGACCGCCAGATCGTGCTGGCCGATGTCTTGGGCGCCATCCACCACGGCCCCTGGGCGGTCGAGGATCTGCGCCGCACCCTGGCCGAGGTGCTGTCGGCCTTCCGGCCCGGCCGCAATGGCTGGCTGACGGCCCTTCTGGGCGGGCGGCGGGTGGAGCGCATCCTGTTCGCCGCCACCAAGGCCGACCACTTGCACCACGAACAGCACCCCGCGCTGACCGCGATCACCGAGGCGCTTCTGGCCGAGGCGCGGTCGCGCGCCGATTTCGCCGGGGCGGAAACCGCGGCCCTGTCGCTGGCCGGTCTGCGGTCCACCGTCGAGGACCGGTTGCAGCGCGACGGCGCCGACCTGCCGGCGGTGCGCGGGCGGCTTCTGGAAACCGGGCGGCAGGCGGTGATGTATCCGGGCGAATTGCCGCGCGACCCGTTGCGGCTGTTGTCGCCGGCGCGGGCCGGCGCGGCGGAATGGCTGGATGCCGATTACGGGCTGATGGCCTTTGCGCCCGCCCGCGCCAGCCTGAAACCCGGTGAGGGGCCGCCGCATATCCGGCTGGACCGCGCCGCTGAATTCCTGTTCGGAGACCGGCTGTGACCCTGCATCTGACCGATGAGAAACCGCAGCTGCGCCGCCCCGCGATGGTCGAGGTCGATGACGCCGCGCCGGCCGATCCCGGCCTTGCCGCACCGCCCCCCGATGCCCTGCCCGAAGGCCGGGCGATGGCCACCGCCGCCCGTCTGGCCACCCGGCGCGGATCGGCGCTGACGCGTTTTGCAATGTGGGTGTTCGGCGCGCTTTTCTCGCTGGTGGTGACGGTCGCGGCGTGGGATTTCGTGACCGGGCTTTTCGCGCAGAACAGCATCCTGGGCTGGCTGGCCTTCGCGCTGGTCGGGCTGGCGGTGCTGGTGCTGGCGCTGATGGCGCTGCGCGAGGCGGCGGGTTTCGCGCGGATGGCACGGATCGACCGGCTGCGCGCCCGCGCCGATGCCGCCCGGGCGACGGCCGACCTGAAGGGCGCGCGGGCCGTGACGGGCGCGCTGACCGCGCTTTACGCCGGGCGGCCCGACCTGACCTGGGGTCTGGCCCGTCAGGCCGAGCGTTCGGCCGAGATCATGGATGCCGACGCCCTGCTGAACCTGACCGAGGCCGAGCTGATGGCGCCGCTCGACCGCGCCGCGCTGACCGAGGTCGAGGCGGCGGCGCGGCAGGTGGCCATGGTCACCGCACTGGTGCCGATGGCTTTGGCCGATGTGGCGACCGCGCTTTATGCCAACCTGCGGATGATCCGGCGGCTGAGCGAGCTTTACGGCGGCCGGTCGTCCACTCTGGGCAATCTGCGGCTGATGCGGCGGGTCTTCACCGCACTTCTGGGCGCGGGCGCCATGGCGCTGGCCGATGACCTTCTGGGCAGCTTCGCCTCGGGCGGGGTGCTGTCGCGCCTGTCGCGGCGCTTTGGCGAGGGGGTGGTGAACGGCGCGCTGACCGCCCGCGTCGGCCTTGCCGCGATGGAGGCCTGCCGCCCCCTGCCCTTCGTGGCCCTGCCCCGGCCATCGACCACGGCCACGGTCAGCCGCGCGCTGGCAGGTCTGATGCCCAAGGGTAGCGATGGCTAGGGCGGATCGCGTTCAATCTGATTCAGATTGAACGCGATCCAAGATAGGCAAGCCATTGGAAATGTTGCGCGTCTCTTTCAATCAGGTGAACCTGATCGAAAGAGATGCGCTCTAACCGACCGTCACCACCGCCGGCGGAAGCCCGTCGATTTCCACCGTGCAGGTTTCACCGCGCGCGATGGGGCCGACGCCCGCCGGCGTGCCGGTAAAGACCAGATCGCCCGGCGCCAGTTCCACCAGACGCGACAGATGCGAGATGATCGCCGGCACCGGCCAGATCATGTCGGACAGAAGTGCGGCCTGCGTCAGCCGACCAGCGACCGAACAGCGGATGCGCCCCTCGGGCCTGCCCAGGCTGGCCGGGCGCAGCGCGCCGACCACCGCCGAACGGTCAAAGCCCTTGGCCATGTCCCAGGGCCGGCGGGCGGCCTTGGCCTCGGCCTGAACATCGCGGCGGGTCAGGTCATTGCCGGCGGCGTAGCCCCAGATCAGCGCTTCGGCCCCATCCTCGGGAACGAAGCTGCCGCCCGCCCCCAGCGCCACCACAAGCTCGGCCTCGTGATGCAGGTCGGCGGTGGCGGGCGGATAGGGGATCGTGGCGCCGCTTTCGACCAGCGCATCGGCCGGCTTGGTGAAGAAGAACGGCGGCTCGGCGTTCGGGTCATGCCCCATCTCGCGGGCATGTTCGGCGTAGTTCCGCCCGACGCAGAAGATGCGGCGCACCGCGAACCGGCGGCTGTCACCCGCGACGGCAACGCTGGCAACCGGCGGCGGCGGCAGGACGAAATCCATCAGCCCGGCCCCATGGTAAAGCACTGCACCCCGCGCGCCTGCAGCCGGGCGCAGGCGCGTTCGGCCTCTTCCTGACCAAGGCCAAGGAAATTCGCGTCGAACCCGCCCGACTTCTGCACCACCTTGCGCAGGCTAGCGCCCAGCGTGGCGCTTTCGGCAAGCTGGGTCTTCATCAGCACGCGGTCAGCCTCGCCCCAGGTGTTGAAGCGGCCGACATTAATGCCCCAGTGCCGCCCGCCCGAGGTCGAGACGCGGGTGACAACCTCGGCCGCGGCCTCGGCTTCGGCCACTTCGGCGGCATCGGCCACCTGGAAGGGCAAGGGTTCGTCATAAATCGGCGCGCGGCGTTTCTGCGGGCGCGGCGCGGCTTCAACCAGCGTCACCGGGCTGGCCATGGTTTCGGCCGTGACCGTCAGGGGGGCGGGCGCATCGGGGACGGGGGTTGCGGCGGCCAGAACCTCGACATTCTCGGCCACCAGCGGCGTTTCGGCTTCGGCCAGCTCCACCGCCTGCGCCTCAAGCGTGCCGCTTTCGGGCGCGGCGGCTTCGGCCACGGCGCCGGCGATGTCGTCGGCGATCGAGGCGACAACCTCTTCGGCCGCCGCCGCCGTTTCGGCCGAGGGCCGGGCGGCCGGGCGCGGCGAGCTTGCCACCGCCATCACCACGCGCAGCGTCTTGCCGGCGCCGCCTTCGCCCTCGGGCAGGCCATCGTCGGCCTCGGCCACCAGTTCGGCATCGGCCGGCGGCACGGCCTGAATCTGCGGCGGCACTTCCTTGACGTTGCGCTTGGCCTTGGAGAAGCCCAGGTCCAGCAAGTCGGCCATCTTGCCGTTGCGGTGATCGGTGGACTTGCCGCCCAGGACCGTGGCGATGATCCGCACCCCGCCGCGCTCGGCCGAAGCCGTCAGGTTGAAGCCCGCAGCCACGGTGTAGCCGGTCTTGATGCCGTCGGCGCCCGGATACTTGTCCAGAAAGCGGCGGTTGGTATTGGCCACCTCGGCCAGCCCGGCATCGGTCGCACGGCGCGAGAAGATGTTGTAATACTGCGGAAAATCATAGAACAGATGCCGCCCCAGCACCGACATGTCGCGCGCGGTGGACAGATGCCCCGAGGCGGTCAGCCCGTTCGCGTTCTTGAAGGTGGTGTTCTTCATCCCCAGCGCCTTGGCGGTGCGGGTCATGCGGGCGGCGAATTTTTCCTGATTGCCGGCGATATGGTCGCCGATGGCCGAGGCCGCGTCATTGGCCGATTTCACCGCCGCCGCCCGGATCAGATAGCGCAGCTGGATCTTCTGGCCCTTCTTCAGCCCCAGGCGCGAGGGCGGCTGCGCGGCGGCATTGGCCGACACCGTCACCATGTCATCCAGCGAGATGCGGCCGCGCTCGATTTCCTCGAACGCGATATACAGCGTCATCATCTTGGTCAGCGAGGCCGGATGCAGCCGGGTATCGGCGTTTTCGGCGTAAAGCGTCTCGCCGGTGCGGGCATCCATCACATAGGCGGCATAGGGGGGCGCCGCGTTCGATTCGCGCGGGCCGCCACAGGCCGCAACAACCGCCAGTGCCAAAAGCACCACGACCCTACGGACATAATCCCCCAGCCGGGGTGCCATGTTTACACGCATCTGCTCTGCCTCGTCCGGCTTCCGTTCGTGCGGAAGTCTCGTTACCGGGCGAAGGCTAACACAGGCGACAATTTGGGAAAACCCCTTTGTTTCAATGGGTTTGCAAATCATCCTGATGTGGTTTTGCGGCGCAGGGCCACAAGCGGGCGCTATATGTTGTGTCAGCGCGAAAGGTTTTCTACCAGATCGGGCAGATGCGACAGGTCGGGCAGGCTGTGAAAGCGCCGGCTGTCCTGCGGCGGCTCGGCGGATTCCAGCGCCCAGGTCAGGCCGTGGGGCACATGCACCCCCCAGCCGCCGGCGGCGAGCATCGGCAGCACATCGGACTTCAGCGAATTGCCGACCATCAGCCCCTGATCGGCCCCGGTGCCATGGCGGGCGAAGACGGCGCGATAGACCTCGGGTGTCTTGTCGGACACGATCTCGACCCCGTCGAACAGATCGCCCAGACCCGACTGCGCCAGCTTGCGTTCCTGATCCAGAAGATCGCCCTTGGTCACCAGAACCACGCGGTAATCGGCGGCGATGCGGCTGACCGCTTCGCGCGCATGGGGCAGAAGGTGGATCGGATGTTCCAGCATCTCGCGCCCGGCGGCCAGAATCTCGCCGATCACGGCGCCCGAAACCTTGCCGCCCGTCACCTCGATGGCGGTTTCGATCATCGACAAGGTGAAGCCCTTCACGCCAAAGCCGTAATGCCCGATGTTCCGCCGCTCAGCCGCCAGAAGCCGGTCCTGCAGGTGCCCGGGGGCCGCCGCATCGGCCAGAAGCGCGGCAAAGCGGTCCTGCGTCAGGCGGAAGAATTCCTCGTTCTGCCAAAGGGTGTCGTCGGCGTCGAATCCGATGGTGGTCAGCATGGCGCTCTCCTCTGGGCCGAGGGATCACCCGGAGGGGGCCTTTTCGCAAGCGGGAAATCCGCTATATTCCCCCTGACAGCCCCCGAACCGAATCCTTGCGGAGCCCCGCCTTGTCCCTGCGCGAAACCGTCATGTCCGACAACACCCCCGGCAATCCGGGCGGCGATGCCTCGGTCCTGACCAAGACCAAGACGCGCACCCAGCGCCCGCCGATGTACAAGGTCATGCTGCTGAATGACGACTACACGCCGATGGAGTTCGTCGTTCATGTGCTGGAACGTTTCTTCGGCCTGAACCACGCGCAGGCGTTCGAGATCATGCTGACGGTCCACAAGAAGGGGCTGGCGGTGGTGGGCGTCTTCTCATTCGAGATCGCCGAGACCAAGGTGGCGCAGGTGATGGATTTCGCCCGCCGCCACCAGCATCCGCTGCAATGCACCATGGAAAAGGAATAGGCCCGCGCGGCCGAACCCATGCGTTCCGCCCGGCTTGAACTGGCGCTCGGATCGGGCGCGTTTGCCCTGCCGCCCCTTGGCGGGGTTCTGGTGCTGCGCCCGCGTGAGGGCGATGACCTGTCGGCCCTGCCGCGCGACCGGGTGGTGGTGCGGACGGGTTTCCGCCCCGATCACGATGCTTTTGCCGCCGCCGGCTGGCAGGTGGCGGGGGACGGGCCGTTTGCCGCCGCCGTGGTCTGCCTGCCCCGCGCCAAGGCCGCCGCGCTGGCCCTGATCGCCGAGGCGCTGGCCGCCCTTCCCGCCGGGGCGCCGGTGCTGCTGGACGGCCAGAAGACCGACGGGGTCGAACCCGCCATCAAGGCCTGCCGCGCGGCGGGGCTGGCGATGGGTGAGGTTCTGTCGAAGGCCCATGGCAAGGCGGTGGTCCTGACCGCCGCTGCCCCGCCGGCCGGATGGGCCGCAGAACGCACAGAGGTTGCGGGCGGATTTGTCACCGGGCCGTTCTGCTTTTCCGCCGACGGGCCTGACCGCGGCTCGACCCTGCTGGCCGCCGCGCTGCCCGCCAAGCTGCCCGCCCGCATGGGTGATTTCGGCGCGGGCTGGGGATACCTTGCGCGCGCGGTGCTGGAGCGGCCGGGTGTTGCGGAACTGGACCTGATCGAGGCCGAGGCCGAGGCGCTGGACTGCGCGCGCGCCAACATCTCCGATACCCGGGCGCGGTTTCACTGGGCCGATGTCACCGCCTTCAAGCCGGCGCGGCTTTACGATGCCATCGTGATGAACCCGCCCTTTCATGTGGCACGTTCGGCCGATCCTGACCTGGGGCTGGCCTTCATCCGCGCCGCGCACCGCTGGCTGACGCCTTCGGGTACGCTCTGGCTGGTCGCCAACCGCCACCTGCCCTATGATCGCACCCTGGCCACGCTGTTCCGCGAGGTTCAGGACATCGGCGGCGATGCCGTCTTCAGGCTGACCCGCGCCGCCCTGCCCCTGCGCGCCCGCTGACGAACCGGAGAATCCCATGTCTTTCTCGATCGACGGCAAGACCGCCATTGTGACCGGCGCCGCAAACGGCATCGGTCTGGCCATCGCCCGCCACTTTCTGGACAAGGGCGCGCGGGTGATGTTCGCCGACATGGACGAAGACCGGCTGGATGCCGAAGTGGGCGAGGACGCGCGCGGCGACGGCCCGGTGCGGATGTTCGCGGGCGACCTGCGCGAAAAGCTGACCATCGCCAACCTGTTGTCGGCCACTATCGACGCCTTTGACCGGGTGGACATTCTGGTGAACGCCTCGCGCATGGTGAAGCTGTCCGATCCGCTGAAGCTGGGCGAGGATTGCGTGGATGAGATGCTGCAGCAGAACCTGCTGACGGCGCTGCGCGCGACGCAACTGACGGCCAAGCGCATGATCCAGCAGGCCGAAACGCTGGGCGAGGATTCCGAGGCGCCGGCGGGCACCATCATCAACCTGTCGTCGGTCGCGGTGCGGCGGACGCAGGCGCGGCTGATGGGCTATTCCATCGCCTGCGCGGGGGTCGAGCAGATGACCCGCTCGATGGCGCTGGCGCTGGCGCCGCACCGGATACGGGTGAATGCGGTCGCCCTTGGCTCCGTCATGTCAGCCAGCCTTCAGGCCGCGCTGAAGGACGATGCCGAGGCGCGCGGGCGGATCGTGGCGGCGACGCCGCTGGCCCGCATCGCACCGGCCAGCGAAGTGGTCGAGACGGTGCAGTATCTGGCCTCTGACGCGGCAAGCTTCGTGACCGGCCAGATCATCCAGATCGACGGCGGACGCGGCATCGTTGACAGCGCGATGCCGCCGGCCCACTAAGTTTCTATTCCGGGTGCTGCGCCTTGCACTGGGCGATGGCGGGTGCGGCCGCCTTGGCCTGTTCGGCGCGCTTGGCCTTCAGCCCCTTCAGCTTGGCCGCCTCGGCCGCAAGGTCGATCGCCACGGCGCGGCGGGTGGTCTGGGGCACGTCTTCAAGGCACATGCGGGGGCGCTGGGGTTCTTCGCCCTCGGCCGGGGGTGGCGGCGGCGGGCCGCAGACCTCCCACCGGGTGACCCAGACCGTCACCTCTTCAAAGGCATAGCCGCGGGCGATGTTGCCCTCGGCCTCCTTGATCAGCCGGTCCACCACGCGCATGTCGCGGGTGGCCGCGTTGATGCACTGTTCCTGCGGCGTGCCGCAGGCGGCCAGCAGAAGCAGGACGGAAAGCAGGGAACGTTTCATGGCAACCTCGGCTCCGGGCCATCAGTATATACACCGCCCCGCCCGTTGCCAGAGCGCTGCGCGTTGAGCCGCCGCTGCCGGAATGCTAACAGGGCGGCAGCATCAGGAGGCGGCATGGACGATTTCACCGAACGCAAGGCCCGCGCCGCGGCGTGGTTCCGCCAGTTGCGCGACCGCATCACCGCCGCTTTCGAGGCGCTTGAGGATGCCCATGGCACCGGCACCCCCGGCCGTTTCGAGGTGACGCCCACCACCCGCCCCGACGGCGGCGGCGGCATCATGAGCGTGATGCGCGGCGGGCGCGTCTTTGAAAAGGTCGGCGTCAACTGGTCCGAGGTGCATGGCACGCTGGGCGAAAAGGCGCAGCGCGCCATGGCCGCCCGCGGCGTGCCGGGGATGGACAGCGACCCGCGTTTCTGGGCCTCAGGCATCAGCCTTGTCGCCCATATGGTCAACCCGCATACGCCTGCGGTCCACATGAACACCCGGATGTTCTGGACGCCCGGGGCATGGTGGTTCGGCGGCGGGGCCGACCTGAACCCCTGTCTGGAATATGCCGAGGATACCGCGCATTTCCACGCGCAGATGCAGGCCGCCTGCGATGGCCATGACCCGGGCTATTACCCGCGCTTCAAGGCCTGGGCGGACGAATATTTCTTCGTGCCCCACCGCGGCCGGGCGCGCGGCGTGGGCGGCATCTTCTATGACGATCTGAACACCGGCAACTGGGAGGCCGACTTTGCCTTTACCCGCGCCGTGGGCGAGGCCTTCCTTCCCGCCTTCCTGCCCGTGACCGAACGCCGGGTGGCCACGCCCTGGGATGAGGCCGACCGCGAGGCGCAGTTGGTCCATCGTGGGCTTTATGCCGAATACAACCTTGTCTACGACCGCGGCACCAAGTTCGGGCTGGAAACCGGCCACGACGCCAACGCCGTGCTGATGAGCCTGCCACCCGTGGCGAAATGGCCGTAAGGGGGCATGACATGGCCGATGTGACGATCCGCGCCAGCTATGCCACGGTGGCCGAAGAAGACGGCCAGCGCTTCGTGGGCTTCGTCGATGACGAGGACGAAGGTTATGCGCTGTTCCGCCAGCCCGTCGGCGGCGGCCCGGTGTGGTTTGAGCTGAATGATGAGGATCTGGGCGCCGAGGATGCGCTGATTTCGGTCACCGCAGGGCCGAAGGGACTGGAGGTGGCGCTGAACCCCGCGCTGGCGCCGCGCTTTGGCTGGGCCGCCAGCGTGTCGATCCGCGCCGGTGCCGCCTGCGAGGGGCGCGACGCGGCGCTTGAGGCACTGCGCGCGATACTGGGCGATCTCTGGCGCGCGGCGGAATAGCAAAGGGGCGCCCGGTTTCCCGCGCGCCCCCTGCCAAACCCGGATGCCGGATCAGTTCGTCAGCAGGTAGTAGCTGTTGCGCTTGCCGCCGTTGTTCTGGACGGTGACGTAGAAATAGCCGTTCCAGGCCGGAACGAAGTCGCAGTACACCTTGTCCGACCAGCTGACATCGTAGCAGATCGTGTTGCCGTTCTCGTCGGTGACCAGCACGTCAAGGTTCGCGTCGCCGTCGCCGACGACCGCGATCTCGGCATAGCTGTTGCCGTAGAAGGGCACTTCCCAGACGTCCGTCTGACCCGCGGGCAGGCGCGAGAGCGTCTTCGACGCGCCGCCGATCCGCCCGCGCGAGCCTTCGGCTTCGGCGTCCTCGATCAGGCCGGCCATCACCTCATCCTCGCCGGCCAGTTCCTTGGCCGAGGCCAGCATGGTGGCCGCATCGACCGGCGCATCGACGCCGTCTTCCTGACCGGCGGTTTCGGTGCCTTCGGTCTTCTTCTTCTGCTCGACATCCTTCAGCTCGACCGAGGCGGCCAGCTTGGCGGCGGTCAGCACGGTCAGCGCGTCCTTGTTGGCCATGCCCATCGCGTAAAGGTCCTGCGCCATCGCCATGGTCGCCACACCGCCCTTGGTGCCGGTGGCGGCGGTATCGACGTTCGGGCCTTTCTCTTCGGCCAGAACCGGCAGCGTCAGGGCAACCAGCGCCGAGGTGGCAAGGGCGGTGAAAAGGGATTTCGACTTCATGATCTTCATAATCCTCTGTTTCCTGCCCGTCTCCGGGCTGATGGGCTGACTTTTACAGACCGTGCGCCGTTTGGGAAGGTGGCATGCCATGACAAATATGGTCATGAATGCCGCAGCGCGCTTTCCACCGCCGCCGCCCTGCGCTAGCCAAGGCCACACCAAGGAGAACCCCATGGACACGCGCGAGATTCTGGCCCGGCTTCTGGCCTTCGATACCGTCTCATCCCGGCCGAACATGGCGCTGATCAGGGATGTGCAGGGCCTTCTGGACGCGGTCGGCATCGCCTCGGTTCTGGTGCCGGATGCGGGTGGCGGCAAGGCCAACCTTTATGCCACCGTCGGGCCGGCGGGCATGGGCGGGGTGATGCTGTCGGGCCATACCGATGTCGTCCCGGTCGAGGGGCAGGACTGGACGAAGCCGCCCTTCGCCCTGACCGAAGAAGCCGGGCGCTATTACGGGCGCGGCGCGGCCGACATGAAAGGCTTTGTCGCCTGCGCCATCGCGGCGATGCTCTATGCCGCGCGGCGGCCGCTGAAGGTGCCGCTGCATCTGGCGCTGTCTTATGATGAAGAAATCGGCTGCATGGGGGTGCGCAGCCTGATCGACATGCTGGAAGGCGCGCCGGTGCGCCCGCGCTTCTGCATCGTGGGGGAACCCACCGGCATGCAGGTGGCCACCGGCCACAAGGGCAAGATCGCCCTGCGCGCCACCTGCACCGGGCGCGAGGGGCATTCGGCCCTGGCCCCCCTTGCCCTGAATGCGCTGCATCTGGCGGCCGATTTCATCGGGGCGATCCGCGCGCTGCAGGCCGAGGTGGCGGCGACCGGGCCGAAGGACGGTGATTATGACGTGCCCTACACCACCATTCACGCCGGCAAGATGCAGGGTGGCGTGCAGGTGAACATCGTCCCCAACACCGCCGTGATCGACTTTGAAATCCGCAGCCTTGCCGAAGACGACCCCGAGGTGCTGATCGCCAGCCTGCGCGCAAGGGCCGAGGCCATCGTCGCCCCCCTGCGCGCCACCTTCCCCGATGCGGCGATCCGGGTCGAGCGGCTGTGGGATTACCCCGGCCTCGGCACACCGACCGAGGCGGCGGTGGTGAATTTCGTCAAGGGGCTGACGGGGGCGAACGGCACGATCAAGGTGGCCTTCGGCACCGAGGGCGGACTTTTTGACCGGCGGCTGGGCATTCCGACGGTGATCTGCGGCCCGGGGTCGATGGCGCAGGGCCACAAGCCCGACGAATTCGTGACGGTCGAACAGATGGCCCGCTGCGAAGCCATGCTGGCGGCGCTGGTCGGGCAACTGGAAGCGGGCTTCTGAGCGGCGGCAGGCAGGCAGGCGGGCGTGTGGCCCGCCTGCGCCCGGGATCAATCCTCGCGGTCGTCCTTGAAGGTGCGGTGACCCGAGATCATGGTCGAGACGATGGACTGCCGGCTCATGATATCCTCGCGGATCGCCACATAGATGTGGACGATCATGAAGATCACGATCCACCACATCCCCAGATGGTGCAGCGTGTGCAGCCGCTGGCTGTTCCAGACCAGCCCCAGCACCCAGCCGAACAGGTCATGCGTCAGGCTGCCTTCCTGCGCGCCCTCGGCATAAAGGGCAAGGCCGGTGACGATCATGAAGCTGACGCCCAGCGTGATGAAGAAGAACATCGCCAGTTGCGCCAGCGGGTTGTGGCCGACGTATTTCTTCGGTTCACGCGCCAGAAACAGATACCAGCGGATTTCGAACACCACCTCGCGCCAGAAGCTGCCCTGCCAGAAGGGCACATAGAACAGCTGCCGCGAATGGTGGTTGCCGAAGAAGGCCCAGTAGATGCGGCCCAGAAAGCCCACGGTCAGCACCATGCCGGCGGCGAAATGGGCAAAGCGGATATAGCCGAAGACGAACTGCTGCGTCGCCTCGCCGATCTGCATTGAGGGCGGCGGCGAGCCGATGAAATAGCCGGTCAGGCACAGCGTCAGGATCGCGGCGGCGTTGATCCAGTGCCAGATGCGCACCGGCGCCTCATAGACATAGACCGAGGTCTGGCGGCTGACGGTGCCCAGATCTTCCGGCGCCACGTCATGGGCGGAGATGTTGGTCGAGGGGCTGGCCATCTTGCATCACCCCGCCATCATCCACAGACCCGACAGCGCGATCCCCGCCCCCATGGCCCGCTGCACCAGGGGCCGCGTCGCCACCGCCCGCGCAATGCCGATGCCGGCCAGATGCAGCGCCGCGGTCGAGATCAGGAACCCCGACAGATAGGCAAAGGCATTGCCCGCGGCCTCGGTCGCATGGGCGTGGCCATGGGCGCTGGCAAAGACCGCAATCGCAGCCAGTGAGGCGCCGGTGATCCAGCCCGGCTGATCGCGGCGCGACACCAGCGTCAGCAGGCCAAAGACCACGACCGAGGCGACGATGACCGTTTCGACCATCGGATAGCCGATGCCGGCCCAGCTGACGCCCGCGCCAAGCGCCATGGCCCCCATGAAGGCGGCCGCCCCGGCCCAGAAGCGGGTGGGCAGGACAAAGCCCGACCACAGGCCCACGGCCAGCATGGCCAGCAGGTGATCGGGGCCGAAGACCGGATGCTCCAGCCCGTGCAGGAAGCCGTTGGCATCCCCGTGCCCGGTATGGGCCAGCGCCGGCCCGGCGATCAGCGTGGCAAGGGCGGCGATTGCAGATTTCTTCATGGCTTCCTCCTCAGCGAACCTTGACCCGGGCCAGTTCCTGGCCTTCGGGCGACATGACATGGGTCGAACAGGCAAGGCAGGGATCGAAGCTGTGGATGGTCCGCAGGATTTCGACCGGCTCTTCGGGCCGTTCCACCTTGGTATCCATCAGGCTGGCCTCGAAGGCGCCGATATTGCCGGCCGCATCGCGGGGGCTGCCGTTCCAGGTCGTCGGCACGACGCACTGGTAATTCTCGATCCTTCCGTCCTTGATCTTGATCCAATGCCCCAGCGCGCCGCGCGGCGCTTCGGTTGCGCCCACGCCCTTGGCCTCTTTCGGCCAGGTCGAGGGATCCCATTTGGCGACATTGGCGGTGCTTTCGTCGCCGTTCTTGATGTTCTGCACCAGCTTGTCGAAGAAGTGCTTCTGCAGCCGCCCGCAGTATTCGCTTTCCAGCGCCCGCGCCGCCGTGCGGCCAAGGGTCGAGAATACCGCCGTCAGCGGCAGCCCCATGTCGCGCAGAAGGCCGTCGACCTGGTTCTTGATATCTTCATGCCCCTTGGCATAGCCCACGACATAGCGGGCCAGGGGGCCCACCTCCATCGCGTTGCCCTTCCAGCGCGGGGCCTTGATCCAGCTGTATTTCCCGCCTTCGTCCAGCTGTTCGATATTGGTGCGGGTGCCCTTGGCGTTCGGTCCCAGTTCGTATTTGGGCGCCGTCACGCCATCCCAGGGATGCAGGCCCTTGCCCGCCTCGGCCCCGGCATATTTATACCAGCTGTGATCGACGAATTCCTGAACCTGCTCGGGGTCGCGCTGATCGACGTCATGCACCTCGTTCAGGTTGCCGTTGATGATGGCGCCGCGCGGCAGGTGCAGCTGCGCGGGGCTGAAATCATTGGCGTTTTCGGGAATGTCGCCATAGGCCAGCACCGACTTGCCCGACAACCCGCCGCCGTAAAGCCAGTTCTTGTAGAAGCCGCCGATCGCCTTCACATCGGGGATATAGACGTTGTTGTTGAAGGCGATGCACTTGTCGATGATCGACGAGACAAGGTTCAGCCGCTCCATGTTGATCGCGCCGACAGCGCCCGTCGAATGGACGTTGATCGGACAGGGCACCCCGCCCACCAGCCAGTTCGGATGCGGGTTCTTGCCGCCGAAGATCGTGTGGATCTTCACGATCTCTTTCTGCAGGTCCAAGGCCTCAAGGTAATGGGTCGTGGCCATCAGATCGGCTTCGGGCGGCAGAAGATAGGCCGGATTGTCCCAGTAGCCGTTCTTGAAGATGCCCAGTTGCCCCGATTCCACAAAGGCCTTCAGCCGGTTCTGCACATCGCGGAAATAGCCGGGCGAGGACAGCGGGTGGCTGGGCGAAACCATCTGCTGCAGTTCGCTGGTGGCCTTGGGGTCGGCCTTCAGCGCGTTCACCGGGTTCACCCAGTCCAGCGCGTGCAGGTGGTAGAAATGCACGATGTGGTCATGGATCTGCAGGTTCAGCTGCATGATGTTGCGGATCGAGTTGGCATTGTCGGGGATGGTGATCCCCAGCGCATCCTCGACCGCGCGAACGCTGGTCAGCGCATGCGTCCCGGTGCAGACCCCGCAGATCCGCTCGGTAAAGGCCCAGGCGTCGCGCGGGTCGCGGCCCTTCAGGATGACCTCCAGCCCCCGCCACATCGTGCCGGTGGACACCGCGTTGGTGATGATGTTCTGGTCGTTGACGTTCACCTCGCAGCGCATGTGGCCTTCGATCCGGCAGACCGGATCGACCACCACGCGCTGGCCGGCGGTGTCGAGGGTAAAGCCGTTCGGCGTCGTGATTCCCATGGCCTCAGCCCTCCACTTTCTCTTGGGTCTTCTTCTGGGCGCGTTTCAGCGCGCTGATGGCCGCATGCACGGCGACCGCGCCACCCACCACGCCGGCCGCCGCCATGCCGACCTGATCGGCATTCGCCTCGACCCCGAATTGCTTGATGTTGGTCAGCCGGTCATAGAACGAACCCTGATCCCAGAACCCGTCTTCGGAACAGCCGATGCAGCCGTGGCCCGACTGGATCGGGAAGCTGGTGCCTTCGTTCCAGCGGATCGTCGAACAGGCGTTGTAGGTGGTCGGCCCCTTGCAGCCCATCTTGTACAGGCAATAGCCCTTGCGGGCGTTTTCATCATCCCAGGCTTCCACGAACTGGCCGGCATCGAAATGCGGCCGGCGATAGCATTTGTCGTGAATGCGCTGGCCGTAGAACATCGCCGGGCGGCCCTGACGGTCCAGTTCCGGCAGCCGGTCGAAGGTCAGCATGTAGGTGATGACGCCGGTCATGACTTCGGCAATCGGCGGGCAGCCCGGCACCTTGATGATCGGCTTGTCGGTGATGACCTTGTGGACCGGCGTCGCGCGGGTGGGGTTGGGGGCTGCCGCCTGAACGCAGCCATAGCTGGCGCAGGCGCCCCAGCTGATCACCGCCTTGGCATGTTCGGCCGCGTGTTTCAGCTGTTCCACGAAAGGCTTGCCGCCGACGATGCAGAACATCCCGTCTTCGTTCAGCGGCGGGTTGCCTTCGACGGCAAGGATGTAGTTGCCCTTGTACTTGTCGATCGTCTCCTGCAGCGCGGCTTCGGCATGGTGGCCCGCCGCCGCCATCAGCGTATGGCTGTAGTCGAGGCTGATCATCGACAGGACCACATCCTTCGCCAGCGGATGCGCGCCGCGGATGAAGCTTTCCGAACAGCAGGTGCATTCCAGCCCGTTGACCCAGATCACTGGGGTCCGCGGCTTTGTCTCCATCGCATGCGCGATCTTCGGCACGAAGGCCGGGCCAAGGCCCAGGGCGCTGGCCGTCAGCGCGCAGTATTTCATGAAGCTGCGCCGGGTGATCCCCTGCTTGCGCATGACCTCGTAGAAGGTTTCGATCTGGCTCAACGCTGGCCCTCCCTGTCGCCTGATGCGCGGACGCATCTCTCCGGGTTTCAGGGAAGCAGGGATGGGCGGGCCGGGACATCTGAAAATATCCCTTGGCATACCGGACGGATTCCGTTGCCGTTTCAGCCGCTTGCGCCGGTTGCGCCCCGGCGGCGCCGGTCGCGGGATTGCCAGCTTGGCAATGCGCTGGTCAGAAACTTTCCGCCCCCGCCAGCGCCCGCGCCGCGGCAATCACCGCCTGCCCCAGCGCCAGACCGCCGTCATTGGCGGGCGTGGTCCGGTGAACCAGCACCGGCACATCGCCCAGCGCCCGCAGCGTCAGGCGGTGCAGCAGCGCGTTCTGGAAACAGCCGCCCGACAGCGCCACCGCCTGCGCCTCACCCCGCTGCACCAGACCGCGCGCCACCGCCGCAAAGGCCTGCGCCAGCCCTTCGTGGAACCGCCAGGCCAGCAGCGCGGGCGCCACGCCCTCCGCCAGATCGCCCCGAACCACCGGCCAGAGCGGCGCGGGGTCGATTATCCCCCCCGCGACCGCAAAGGGCAGGCCCGGCCCCGCGCCTTCGGCCATCGCCTCCAGCCGCATCGCCGCCTCGCCCTCATAGCTGATGCCATCCGGACAGATGCCCAGCACCGCCGCAAAGGCGTCAAACAGCCGCCCGGCGCTGGACGACAGCGGCGCGTTGATGCCCTTTGCGGCCGCCTGCCGCAGCAGCGCGCGCGGCTGTGGGGGGAACAGCGCATCCGACCAGTCCGCCAGCCCCGCCTGATCCAGCCGCATCAGCGCATTGCGCCACGGCTCACGCGCCGCCCGGTCACCGCCGGGCAGGGGCACCGGCGCCAGCCATGCCCGCCGCTGAAAGCCCAGGTAGTCGCCCAACAGCACCTCACCCCCCCAGATCGTGCCATCGGGGCCTAGCCCCGTGCCGTCCAGCACGATCCCCGCAACCTTGCCCCCGTGCAGCGGCCAGCCGTTTTCGGCCATGCAGGCGGCCAGATGGGCGTGGTGATGAAAGACCTCGGCCAGCGGCAGGCCCATCGCCCGGCCCGCCTGCGTGGCGCGATAGCCGGGATGGGCATCCACCGCCACCAGCGCCGCGCGATGGTCGAACAGCGCCGTGTAATCGGTCACCGCCTTGCCGAACTCTTCGGCACACAGCCCATCGTCCAGATCGCCAAGGTGATGGCCCAGCAGCGCCTGCCCGTCCTTCGCCAGACAGATCGCGCCCTTCATCTGCCCGCCCAGCGCCAGCACCTGCGGCGCCCCCACGAACCCTAGCGGCAGTGGCAAGGTTCCCGGCACCCGTCCCCGCGCACGGCGCAGAACCATCGGCGGATCGCTGCGTTCCACGCTGTCGTCCAGCCGGCGGGCAATCTCACGGTCATGCATCATGAAAGCATCGGCAAAACCCGCCAGCTTCTGGCGCGCCTCATCGTTGCTCACCACCTGGGGTTCGCCCGACAGGTTTCCGCTGGTCATCACCAGCACCCCGCCGAAGGCGTCGCAAAGCAGGTGGTGCAGCGGCGTGTAGGGCAGCATCACCCCAAGGCAGGCCATCCCGGGCGCCACGCCCCCCGGCAAGACCCCGCGCGAGGGCACCAGAACCACCGGCGCCGCCGCGTCCTGCAACAGGGCCAGATCGGCCGGGTCCAGCGCCGCCACCCGGTCCAGCGCCGCCACATCCCCCATCAGGGCAAAGGGCTTGGCCGGCCGCCGCTTGCGGGCGCGCAACAGCGCCACCGCATCGGCATTTCCCGCATCGCAGGCCAGATGAAAGCCGCCCAGCCCCTTGACCGCCACAACCTGACCGGCCCGCAGCCGCGCCACCGCCAGCGCCAGCGGATCGCCCAGGCTCTCGGCCCCGCCCACCTCAAGCCACAGCCGGGGGCCGCAGGCGGGGCAGGCCACCGGCTGGGCGTGAAAGCGGCGGTCCGAGGGGTCGGCATATTCCGCCGCGCAGTCGGCGCACATCGGGAAGGCCGCCATCGTGGTCTGCCCCCGGTCATAGGGCAGACCGCGCAGGATGGTGAAGCGCGGCCCGCAATGGGTGCAGTTGGTAAAGGCATAGCCCCGCCGCCGCCCCGCCGCGCGGATTTCGGCCGCGCAATCGGGGCAGGTCGCGGCGTCGGGTGTCACCCGCGTCGCGGCCCCCCTGCCCCGGCTTTCGGCAATCTCGAACCCCTCAGGCAGCGTGCCCGCAAAGTCCGAAACCTCAACCGCATCCACCCGCGCCAGCTTGGGCGCGCGCACCGGGATCGCCGCGATAAAGGCCTCCAGCGCCGCGCCCGCCGCCTCGATCGCCACGCCCTCGGGGTCGTTCCACACCCGCCCCCGCAGCCCGAATTCGCGCGCAAGCTGCCAGATGAAGGGCCGGAACCCCACCCCCTGCACCTGCCCGCGGACCCGGATCGAAACCGCCTGCCCTTTCATCTGTCCTCAAATATCCCGAGGGTTTGCCGTTGGTTTCGAAGGAGTGTGATCCCCCCGGTCCGCCCCTTCCACCTAATGCACCGTGCAGACCATGCAGGGATCGAAACTGCGCACCACATGCTGCACCGCCAGCGGCACCGGGCCTTCGGCCGGCGTGCCCTGAAGCGCCGCCTCCAGCGGCCCCGGCACCCCGGCCGCGTCGCGGGGTGAGAAGTTCCAGGTCGTCGGCGCGATGATCTGATAGCCGGCGATCCGGCCGTTCTCGATGCGCATCCAGTGGCCCAGCGCGCCCCGCGCCGCCTCGACCAGACCGGCGCCGCTGCCCTGCCGGGGCAGCGCGCCCTGCGCCATGAAACGCGCGCCGGGGTCCAACCCGGCCACCAGCCCCTCCATCACGATCTGGGTCCGCGCCAGTTCCAGAAGCCGGGCCGCGACCCGCGCCAGCACCCCGCCGCCCGTGGCCAGCGACAGGGCCAGCGGATGGCCGTCCACCACCTGCCGCGCCAGCGCCCCCACCTCCATCGGCAGGCCCGCCAGACGCGGCGCCTTGCACCAGCTGTAGCCTGGGGCGGCCATCGCCTCATCGGGTTCGGTCATGCCATCAAGCGGGTGGGCGGTGGCGCCCTTCATCCAGGCGTGGCTCAGGTCTTCGCGGATCAGCGCGGGGTCAACCGGACGCAACGCACCGTCCCAGATGCCGGCGGCAAAGGCCGGGCCCTCCGCCCCCGGATAGGCGCCGAAGGACAGATAGCGCCCCGCCCCCCGGCCCAGATGGCGCAGGTCCAGATCGGCGGCGATCTCCAGAAACAGCGCCGCATCGCCGCCGGGCCAGCGCATCAGCGCCGCCTCATCCGGCAGGGCGCAGAAATCCTCAAGCCGGCCGCCAAAGACCGTGGCTTCCAGATAGCGGCGGAAGGCGCGCAGCGTGGCCGCCAGCCGCGCCTTTTCGCGGGGCCCCGGCGCTCGGGTGACCCCGCCGGGCTGGATGGCCAGCGTATGCGGCCACTTCCCGGCCAGAAGCCCCATGACATGCAGCAGCTCGGCCCGCGCCGCCACGGCCGCGCGTTGGGCGCTGCCCTCCATCGCGGTGAACCGGTCCACGGCGCGGGCGTGCCAGGCCCGTCCGGCATAGGCGGGGCGGGCGAAATCAGGCATGAAGAACAGGTGGAAATGCGTCAGGTGATCGGCCGCATTCTCGGCCGCGTGGATCAGCGCGGCGGCCATCGCGCCCTGCGGCGTCGGCTGCAGGCCCATCGCATCGGCCAGCGCCCGCGCCGCCGCCGCAGACTGGCTGATCGAGCAGATGCCGCAGATGCGCGGCGTGATCACCAGCGCGTCGCGCGGATCGCGGCCTTCCAGCATCCGTTCAAACCCGCGGTAAAGCGGCGCGTTCACCTGCGCGCGCGCCACCCGGCCGTCGGCGATGTCCAGCGTCACCTCAAGATCGCCTTCGACCCGGTTGAACGGGCCGACCACCAGCCGCGCTTCGGTCATCGCGGCTTCCTCAGCGTCGGCGGCACGATCACCCGGTCGGCATGGGCATTGGCGCCGATCCGCGTCGGCGTCGCGGCCTTGGAGAGTGAGGCCAACGCCATGAACCACGCCTTCGGCATGTCGGTGGGCAGGCCCACGGGAATGCCGGCGATCTTGGGCGTTTCGACAAAGGCATGGGCCGGGTCTTCGAACTGCGGCGCGGTGCAGTTGATGCAGGGATAGCCGCCCCGGGTGCAGCTGCCCTCGCCGTTCCACGGCCGGATGTTGCAATCGCCCACGGCCTGCGTGCCGATGCAGCCCAGATTTTCCATCATGCAGCCGATTTCCGACAGGTCGCGGGCGCTGGCCTTGTATTCGTAGAACTCGTTCTTCGGGCAGCCGTGATGCACCAGATGGTCGGCGTAGAAGCGCGGCCGCGCCATGCCGTCCAGCGCCACCGCCTCTCCCGCCGCCAGCATCATCAGCGTCTCGGTCACCCAGCCGGGATGGGTGGGGCAGCCCGCCACGTTGATCACCGGCCCGCCCGAACCGCTGCGCCAGTCGGGCGCAAACAGCCCGCCGGGATGGGCGCCGTCATATTGCAGGCCGACCGCGTCGCTGGGGTTGCCGCCCGCCGCCGTCACCCCGCCATAGGCCGCGCAGGTGCCCACCGCCACCACATGCCGCGCCCGCGCCGCGATGGCGGTGACCCAGTGCATCAGGCTTTGCCCCGTCCCCGACAGCATCTGGAACCGCCCGGTCCCCGCCGGTCCGCGCGCGATGGCGCCCTCGACGCAGAGGATGTCCAGCGCCACGCGGCCCTCGGCCACATCCTCAAGCAGCGCCCGCGCCTCGGCGCCGGTTTCCAGCGACAGCGCCGGATGCCACAAGAGGCGGATGCCCGCATCTTCCAGCATCTCGATGGCGCCGGGGCTTTCGGCGCAGAGAAGCGACATGGTGCAGCCGCCGCAACCCGAGGCCTGAAGCCACAGAAGCGTCGTCATGGCGCGTCTCCGGCCGGCAGCGACAGGCGGAAGCAGGCGCCTTCGGGCACCTCGCACAGGGTCAGGCTGCCGCCATGCTCCTCGGCAATCTTGTGGCTGATCGACAGGCCCAGCCCGGTGCCGCGCCCGACGGGCTTTGTCGTGAAGAACGGATCGAAGATCGAGGCGCGCAGCTCCGCCGGCACCCCCGGTCCGTTGTCGGCCACCGACAGCACCGCCAGCCCGTCCTGCCGCTGCACCGACAGGCGGATTTCGGCGCCCTCGCGCCCCTCCAGCGCATCGACCGAGTTCTGGACCAGGTTCATCACCACCTGCTGCAGATGCCCCATCCGGCCCAGAACCTGCACCGGCTGCATCTCGGTCATGGTCAGCGCCACCGGCTGCTTCATGCCGCGCATCACCCAGCTTGCCGCAACGCGGACCGTCTCGGCCAGATCGAACAGCACCTTTTCCCCCGACCCGTCCGAGGACAGCCGCCGCAGGTCTTCGACGATGTCGCGCACCCGCTCGGCGCCGTCGCGGGCGCCGCCGATGGCTTCGCGCAGGTTCGCCACCTCACGGTCCAGCCGCAGATCCTTGCGCAGCTGGATCAGCTCTTCGCGGCTGGCGCCGTCCTGCACCCGGGCGAAATAGGTTTCGAACTTTGTCGCATAGCGTTCCAGCGCATGGGTATTGGCATAGACAAAGCTGATGGGGTTGTTCAGCTCATGCGCCACCCCCGCCAGAAGCCGGCCCAGCGAGGCCAGCTTTTCGTTGCGCACCAGCTGGGTCTGCGCGGTCTTCAGCGCGTCATGGCTGAGGCTGAGATCGGCATAGGCCTGCCGCAGCGCGCCCAGGGGCCGGCCGGTCAGCACGAAACCATCCACCCGCCCCCGGTCATCCAGCCGGGGCGCGATAGAGATGTCCAGGGGTTCCGTCCCTGCCGCCGTGCGCAGGTTCGCCTCGAAATTCGCGCTGCGCCGGCGGTCGCGCACGGTCTGCAGCATGGCCTGCACCACCGCGCGCTCGTCTGCCGCGAACATCTCGGCCAAAGGCTCGCCCAGTGCGTCGGCCGCGTCCTGCCCGGTCAGGCCGCTGAATGACTGGCTGATCCGGGCAATCCGCCCCGTCCGGTCGGCCACGATCAGCACATCCGACACCGAAGACAGGATCGCCGTCAGGAAGGTGCGCATCTCTTCCAGCTCGGCATTCTGCCGCTCCAGCCGCTCCTGATAGCCGACCAGATCGGCATAGGTGCGGTCCATCGCCTGCAACACATCCAGCCAGGCGGTATCGGAGAAATGGGGGTGCCGCGCAGGCCCCCGGGGATCGGGCAACTGGACCATGCCCGGATGCTAAGTGCTGGGTGCAGGCAGGGAAAGCGAAATCCAACGGGGTGCGCGACGCGGCGGCCGGGCCAAAACAGCGGAAGGAATCCTTGCAGTTGCCAGAAGAATGCGGAAGATCACTTTCCACTCCACTGGCGGGAAATGCCCATTCTTCGTGCATGTTTCCACTATTTTCCAAAGACTTGCACGAAATCCGCGCGAAGCCGCATTTCGCTTCCCCGTCGCGGTGAAAACCATACTCTCACTTCCTACCGGATGTGAAAGCCATCCGACCAGTCACGAGGGGGAGGGCCCGTGTCAACCAAGGTTCTGATTCTGGGCATCGGCAATGTCCTTTGGGCGGATGAAGGCTTTGGCGTCCGCTGCGTCGAGGTCATGGCCGAAACCCAAGCCCTGCCCGACACGGTGCGCCTGCTGGATGGCGGCACGCAGGGGCTGTATCTGCTGCCCTTTCTGGAAGAGGCCGAGGCGCTGATCGTCTTTGACGCCATCGACTATGGCCTGCCGCCCGGCACCATGAAGATCGTCCGCGACGGCGAAGTGCCCGCCTTCATGGGCGCCAAGAAGATGAGCCTGCACCAGACCGGCTTTCAGGACGTGATCGCCACGGCGCAGCTGATGGGCTATTGCCCCGCGCGCATGGTGCTGATCGGCTGCCAGCCGGTGGAACTGGACGATTACGGCGGCGGCCTGCGCCCCGAAGTGGCCGCCCGCATCCCCGAGGCGCTGGCCATCGCCCGCGGCATCCTTGCCGAATGGGACGTGCCGGTGGCCGAGGGCCGCACCGAAAGCGACCTGCTCGCCGACCCCGTGATCCGCCGCGCCGCCTATGAAGCCGGCAGGCCGTCCGAGGCCGAGGCCTGCCGGTCGGGGGACGACCGCTTCTTCCCCCGCGCCGCCCCCCATCCCGCAGGGGCGCCGCAGCCAGAAACGGCCCCCTCCCCCCTTGTGGGGGAGGGATGGGGAGGGGGAACCGCCTGATGTGCATCGGCATCCCCATGCAGCTGACCGCCGTTGACGGCATCGTCGGCCATGCCACCGACCGGGGCCAGCCGCAGCTTCTGGACCTGTCGCTGCTGCCCGGCGTGCGGGCGGGCGACTGGGTTCTGGGCTTTCTCGGCACCGCGCGCGAGGTGCTGGCCGAAGCCGAGGCGCTGTTGATCCTGAAGGCGCTGGACGGGCTATCCGACATCATGGCCGGCGGCGACGGCGGCGATGCCTTTGCCGATCTGGACGCCCGCAAGCCGCAGCTTCCCCCCCATCTTCAGGCCGCGCTGGACGCGGGCCTTGCCACAGGGTGACCCGATGCACGACCACGCCCCGCACGACCTGCCGCCCGCCGCCGCGCCCCATCCGCTTATCGCGCGGCTGACGCAGGAGTTCGGCTATCCCCGCCTTGCCCATGCCGACGACGTGGCGGCCTTCCTTGACCGGCCCGGAGTGCATTGCCTGTTCATCCCCGGCGATGCCCGGCGCAATCTGGAAACCGCCGATGCGGCGGTCATCCTGCCCGAGCTGCGGCTGGCCTTCCAGAACGCCTTCGACTGCGCGGTGATCGGCGACGCCATCGAGGCCGCCCTGCGTGAAGAATACCGCGCGCTGAAGACGCCGGGCCTGCTGTTCTTCCGCCAGACCGCCTTTCTGGGCGCGGTCGAGAAGGTCCGCGACTGGTCGGACTATCTGGCCCGCATCACGCATTTCCTGTCGCTCAAAGCCGCCTGAGGTCTGCCATGGTATCGCCCTTCACCCTGCCGCCCACCGGCTTCGGCCCCGGATCGCAGCCCGACCCGGACGGCGAGCTGCAATACATGACCATGCCTTCCGGCATGCGCACCTATTCCCCCCATATCCCCGAGGCCGGCGATATCGCGGCGCTGGCCGAGGCGCTGGCGATGCTGGCCGAGATGGCCGCGGCATGTGAGGTGGTGGCGCAAGGCGCCCCCCCGGTCAGCTTTGACCTTGCCGCCCTGTCGCCCGCGGCGCGGCGGGTGATGGCCGATGCGCTGGGTCAGGGCGAAGTGTCGATGAAGCTGCGCGGCCTGCCGGCCGTGATGGTGCAGGAAAGCGTCTTTGCCGGGGTCTGGATGCTGCTGGCCGCCGATATGGACATGGTTGAAATCGCGCCGGCGCCGGTGCTGGCGCGGACCCGCGCGCATCTGCCCCACAGCCCGGCGGTGGGGGTGCTGGCGCGGCGGGTGGCGGGGCTGGCCAATGCCCCGGCGATCCTTGCCGAACTGGTGGACAAGTCGCGCCACTACCAGCCCGGCCAGATGGCCCATGTCGTCAACCTCTCGCTTCTGCCGCACACGCCCGAAGACCTTGACTGGCTGGCCGAGGCCCTAGGCGAGGGCGCGGTGACCATCCTGTCGCGCGGCTACGGCAACTGCCGGGTCACCGCCTGCGCGCAGCCCCATGTCTGGAAGGTGCAGTTCTACAACTCTATGGACACGCTGATCCTTGATACCTACGAGGTCTGCGACATGCCCGAGGTCGCCCTTGCCGCGGCCGAGGATCTGGCCGACAGCGCCATCCGCATCCGCGACGTGATCGGGGCGATGCAATGACCCCCGGTTTCGAAGGCAGCTATCTGGGGGCCACCGACAAGATCAGCCCCCGCGCGATCATGGAATGCAAGATCTGCTGGACGCCCTATGACCCGGCCGAAGGCGACGACACGCGGCAGGTGCTGCCCGGCACCGCCTTTGCCGATCTGCCGGAAGACTGGTCCTGCCCGGGCTGTTCCGCCCCCAAGGCGCAGTTTCTGGTGCGCGAAGACCCGGGCGCCCCCGCCGCCGCCCTGATGGCGGAAATCGAGGCGCGGACGAAGGCCCTGGTTGCCGATTTCAATGAGGTCTTCCATTCCCGCATGCGCGACCTGCCGATGGTCAATCAGGCCCTGCAGGTGCAGGCCGTGGGGTTTCAGCCGCATGAAGGCGGGCTTCTGGGCATTCTGGTGGCGCCGTGGTTCATGAACCTGATCTTCCTGCCCGGGCCGGACCGCCCGGCGCTGGCCACCGGCGCCAAAGAGGTGCTGAACTTCCCCTCGGGCGCCTATGAATTCATGCATGCCTCGCGTGAGATGACCGGCCCCTACCTCGCCTGCGCGCTGTTTTCGCCGATGGGCGATTTCTCCAGCCAGTTGCAGGCGGTCGATGTGGCCCGCGCGGCGATGGCCGAACTCTTCAAACCCGAAAACCGCGCCGAGACCGACCGCGCCGCCGATATCCGCGCCGCGCGCGAGGCAGAACTGGCGCCGCCGCCCGAAGCCGAACCGCTTGACCCCGCGCCCTCGCGGCGCAAGCTGATCACCGGCGGTCTGTCGGGGGGGCCGGGCGCATGACCATGGGGGCGGCACGGCTGGCATGGGCGGGGGAAGGCTGGCGGATCGACCGCCTGCCCGGCCCCGACCTTGCCGCGCATCTGACCGGCCGCCCGGTGGCCGAGGCGGCGGCGCTTCTGCCGCGCCTCTTCAACCTTTGCCGCATGGCGCAGGGCACGGCGGCGCGGCTGACGCTGGGCCTGCCCGCCACGGGCGACGACACCGGTGCCGAGGTGATCCGCGATCACATGGCGCGCCTGCATGTCACGCTGCGGCAGGCCTTCGGGCTGTCGCCCCGGCCCCTGCCCGCGGCCACGCCGGACCTCTTCGGTCCATCCGCCACCCTGCCGCACAATCTGCCCGGCCTGCGCGACTGGCTGGCGCAGGACAATCCGCTGGCCGAACTTGGCCGCGCCGTGCAGGGGGCTTTCCCGCCAGACCATGCCGTTACCCCCGCCCTGCCGCAACCCGCGCCCCTGCTGTCCCCGGCCGAGAATTCGGCCGCCGGCCGGCAGGCGCGACATCCGCTGATGCTGGCGCTGGAGCAGGCGGGGGAGCGGGGGCCCCTTTGGCGCTACATGGGTATTCTGGCCGATCTGGCGGCGGCGATGGCCGGCGCGCTGCCGCCGCCCCGCCTGCTGCCTGACGGGACAGCGGTGGTGCAGGCCGCGCGGGGCCATTACTTCCTGCGCATCGGCCAGATTGCCGGCCGCGTCACCACCCTTGCCCGCCTGACGCCGACCGACCATCAGCTTGCCCCCGGCGGCGCGCTGGACCTTGCGCTGCGCGGTCTGGCCACCGATTTAGCGCCCCGTCTGGTGGCGCTGCTTGACCCCTGCGTGCCCGTCACCATCGCCGAGGCCTGCCATGCATGAGATGAGCCTGGCCGAAGGCATCCGCAGCATCGTCGAGGATCAGGCCCGCGCCCACGGCTTTTCCCGCGTGACCGTGCTGCGGCTGGAAATCGGCCGCTTTGCCGGGGTGGAAAAGCCGGCGCTGGAATTCGCCTTCGACGTGGTCATGCGCGGCAGCCCGGCCGAGGGCGCGCGGCTTGAGATGATCGACCTGCCCGGGCAGGCCACATGCTATGACTGCGCCCGGACGGTCGAGATCGCCGCCCGGCTGGACCCCTGTCCGCTGTGCGGCGGCGGGCGGCTGTTCCCCGAAGCGGGCGACGAGATGCGGATCAGGGATATGGAGGTTCTGTAATGTGTACGGTCTGCGGATGCGGCGATACCGTCACGGCCGATGGCCGGGTGATCAGCCATGAAGAGGCGCACCGGCTGGGCCTTGCCCATTCCCACGCCCCGGCGTTTCAGCCTTCGGCCCCCGCCCTGCCCTTCCCGCATGTGCATGCCACCGGGCCGACCAGCCATCATCATGACCACCACCATGACCACCATCACGGGCATGACCATCACCACTATGGCACCGGGGCGGCAGGCGTCTCGGTTCCGGGGCTCAGCCAGACCCGGCTGATCGAGGTGGAAACCGCGATCCTTGCCAAGAACGACGTGATCGCGCTGTCCAACCGCCGCGTCCTGCATGCGCTGGGGGTGCTGGCGCTGAACCTTGTCTCTTCGCCCGGCTCGGGCAAGACCACGCTGCTGTGCAGGACGATCGAGGCCCTGGGCGATGCCCCCCTTGCGGTGATCGAGGGCGATCAGCAGACCTCGGCCGATGCCGACCGCATCCGGGCCACCGGCGCGCGGGCGATCCAGATCAACACCGGCAAGGGCTGCCATCTGGACGCGCAGATGGTCGCCCATGCGATTGACGACCTGCGCCCGCGCACCGGGTCTTACCTCTTCATCGAAAACGTCGGCAACCTGGTCTGCCCCGCCGGCTTCGACCTGGGAGAGGATGCCAAGGTCGCCATCCTTTCGGTGACGGAAGGTGAGGACAAGCCGCTGAAATACCCCGACATGTTCACCGCCGCCCGGCTGGCCATCCTGAACAAGACCGACCTTGCGCCCCATTGCGACGTGGACCTTGACCTGTATGAGGCCAACCTG
>Ga0268299_1000961_pt1 | contig 65398 bp, 64 predicted proteins | sample NOBtaG_FD_193484 | JGI IMG/M metagenome (GOLD analysis project Ga0268299, IMG submission 193484) | Activated sludge microbial communities from bioreactor in Nijmegen, Gelderland, Netherland - NOB reactor | ecosystem: Engineered > Bioreactor > Aerobic > Activated sludge | place: Netherlands...
ATGCTTGCCTGCTGGTCTGGCTCTTCGTCTGGATGATCGACCAAGGGCGCGTCCGCGGCAAGAACGTCTGGCTCTGGCTTGTGCCCTTCATCATCGCCCCACTACCCACCCTGTTGATCTATGTCCTTTTCCTTCAGCGGCGGCTGTCATAGTCAGTCAGCAATAGGCGAGGCAACCGGTTCCGCGACGGAAGTCCGTCCAACCGCCTTCTGTTGCGGCTCGATGGAACGACGGATTCGCCACACGGCCCAGAGGCCCGGTAAGGCTGCCACTGCCGTCAGTACATAGAATTGCGCCCATCCCATAACCTCAACGAGATCTGCGGAAGGACGGCCGACAAACACACGGCCCAACGCTTCAAGTGAGGACAGGAGCGCAAATTGTGTTGCCGTGTAGCGGGCATCGCAGAGCGACATGACCAACGCCACAAATGCGGCCGTGCCCATCCCGCCCGTCACATTCTCAATCACAACCGCAGCAGTCAGCGCACCGGCACTTTTCCCGACCACAGCCAACACGACAAAGCCCAGGTTCGATACAGCCTGCAAGATGCCGAAGATGAGCAGCGACCGGACAAGCCCCGACCTTGTCATCAAGAGTCCACCGATAAATGCTCCTATCAATGTGGCAACAATCCCAAGCCCCTTAGCAGCACCGACCTCGGTCGAAGAAAACCCCAATCCTCCAATCAGAAAGGCGGTCTGCAGTGCCGAGGCAAAGGCATCCCCAAGCTTGTAGAGGACGATCACAGCCAAGAACCCCAGCGCTGTTGGTCGAGAAAAGAATTCCGCCAGCGGGGCACCGACAGCCTCCTTCAGACTCTTGGGAGCAGCGGCCACCAACGTCGGATCAGGACTGAGTAAGACAATAATCACCCCGGCGACCATGATGGCGGCCATCGCCAGGTACGTCATCTGCCACCCGACATGATCGGCAAGCGCCAGTGCACCGGCTCCGGAGGCCAGGAGGGCAATTCGATAGCCATTCACCCATACAGCGGCACCCAGTCCGCGTTCGTGAGGCTGCAGGGTGTCCGTCCGATAGGCGTCGAAGACGATGTCCAACGAGGCCGCGAGAAACGCGACAAGCACGGCATAGGCCGCGAGCCATCCTGGGTGAAGCTTAGGATTGGTCAAGGCCATAAGCCCGAGAGCAATGGCCACACAGAGCTGTGTGAGGACCATCCAGCCACGACGCCGCCCCAACCACGGCGGCACTACACGATCCATCACCGGCGCCCAGAGGAACTTGAGCGTATAAGGAAGTCCGACCAAGGTGAAAATCCCTATGGTCTTGAGATCAACTCCCTCGACCGTCAACCAGGCTTGGAGAGTCCCCGATGTGAGCGCGAGCGGGAGCCCGGATAGAAATCCCAAGGGCAGCATCACGATGAGGCGCTTATTCAAGAGTGCAGCAAAATTGGACGAGCCTTGCGTCACAGAAACTCACCTGTGCGAGAGTGAACTGGATGAGACTGGCCGTTGTGCAGCAAGCAAACCCTCAGTTGGAACGCAGGATATCATCGCCTCCCGATGCAGCTCAGCAGAATCACAAAACACGCGGGAGTAATCCGCCGGCCGATGCAGAACCTGACAGGATGGTGAGAAACAACCGTTCTCCATATGGCAAAACAAGGATCTCAGAACTTCCAGGTCATCTTACGAGTCCGCAGGATGTTCAAAACACTTTCCAGCAAGGCCGCAGCAAGCGAAAGATCGAGACGTACGCGGTTGGTACGTTGAGACCTTGAGCGAGGCGAGAACGAAGCTGGAAGGCGTTTTCAACATCCTGCTAACAGGGTTGTCCGTTGAACAGACAAGGTTTATACCGTGAGAGATCGAACTCGGTGTTTTCCTGGTAGACCCGTTCATTGCCGTTGACCCCGTCCTGCTCAGGGTCGCTCCACATGGTGTGGTTCCACCAATAGAACAAGGGTTGGACTTCCGTCTGGTACACGGGATTGCCATAGCTGCTGCGCGAATACTCCTGAACCAGCCGGCCTGTCACATAGTCGATCTGCCCGTTGCCTTTCAGGGAATAGAGGAGAATGAACAGGCGGGCTTCATGGTCGTAGAGCTCATCGACGCGAGAGTTGAGATCAGGCTCAACCGGAAGGGCATCTTTCCCCCACCCGACCGCAGGGGGACCAGCGAGAAGCCAAAGAAAAACCGACAGAATGGCAAACAACTGCATCATCCGTCACACCAAGACTCGACGACTTTGTTCCCTCCATGCAGCCACCAGAGGGCCATGGAATGAGCGGTGTCGATGGCGAGGCAACCTTGCTGGATGACGCATGACCTCCCTATAATGCCGAATCTATGGGAACAACCCGTGCCTCTCTACATACGCTCGGCTGCCGGCTGAATCAAGCCGAAACCTCGATCCTTGGGGAAGGACTCAGGCGAAAGGGGTTTGAGCTCGTCGAGTTCGGCCAACCGACGGATGTACTAATCCTCAATACCTGTTCTGTGACGGAGGACGCCGAACGTACCTCGCGCTACCTGATCCGCAAAACACTGAAACACTCCCCCCATGCCTTCATTGCCGTAACCGGCTGTTACGCCCAAACAGGTATGGAAACCCTCACCCAACAAACCGGGATCGATCTCATTGTCGGTCAGCAGTTCAAACTGGACCTACCGGCATACCTTCCGCCTCCTCATGAGTTGCAAAAACGGCCAACTGCGGGGGTTCACCACACAAAGACGATCTCGCGCGGAGACTTCGTTCTACCCTACTTCGCCGAGCCCGACTCAACTCGTGCGTTACTCAAGATACAGGACGGCTGCAGCGCCATGTGCAGCTTCTGCATCATTCCGTTCGCACGGGGACATGAGCGTAGCAGAAAGCTTGATGATATTCTTGGCGAGGTCCGGAGTCTGACGGACGGAGGCTATAAGGAGATTGTGCTGACCGGAGTGAACATCGGCCAATACACGCAGCAGGGCGTTGACTTTTGCACGATGCTTCGCCGCCTCGATCACATCTCAGATCTTGAACGCATTCGCATTTCGTCGATCGAACCCACGACCGTCACCGACGAATTGCTCGACCTCCTCGCCTCGTCCAAAAAGTTCTGCCCCTATCTACACATTCCTCTGCAAAGCGGAGACGACGAGATCTTACAGGCCATGAACCGTCGCCATACCATCAAGGAATACAGTGCATTAATTGACAGGGCATTCGCCAAGATTCCCGACCTCGGCCTTGGAACAGATCTGATGGTAGGATTCCCGGGAGAGACGGATAAGGCGTTTCAAAATACCCTCGCGGTCGCGACAGACCTTCCGTTTTCGTATATCCATGTCTTTCCCTACTCCACGAGGCCTGGCACGGCAGCCGCCCGTCTCAAACCGCGGGTCCCGTCGCCATCGGTAAAGAAACGTACCGATCTGTTGCTGGAACTGGATCGTGCCAAGCGGCTTGCCTTTCACAATAAACAGATTGGGAAGACGGTGACGGTCCTGTTCGAAGCGGGAACCCGCAGCGCCTATCGATTCGGCACCACTCCTAACTTTACGAGAGTGGCGGTGACAGACTCTGCTGAGCTTCAGAATCAGATCATGCCTGTGACGATTACCGCTGCGACAGACCGCTACGGATTCGGCCATATCGCCTCGGCCCAAACAATGAACTCGACCCTGGCACTGCTATGAGCTTGAAAACCCTTCCTCTTGTCCATATCGAAACGTTCGGGTGTCAAATGAATGAATCCGACAGCGAACTCGTTCGTGCAATGCTGAAACAGGAAGGGTTTGTCTTCACTGAGGACCGTGAACGAGCCGATGTGGTCTTAGTCAACACCTGCGCAATCAGGGAGAATGCTCACAAAAAGATCTATCTCCATCTTTCCGAGCTCAAGGCAGTAAAAAAGCAACGCCCGTTGGTCGTCGGTGTACTCGGGTGCATGGCGCAGAATTTAAAGAGTGAACTGGCAGAAAAAGAACCGCTCATTGATATCCTGGCCGGACCGGATTCTTATCGGCAACTCCCTTCGCTGTTGACGACGGCCCTGGACGCCCAAGAACAAGGGCTTGCTCAGAAGGGGTTTGCGCTCGATCTTTCCGAGTATGAGACGTATGAAGGGATCCTCCCGGACCGCGACGACGGGGTCAATGCCTGGATCACCGTCATGCGAGGCTGCGACAATTTTTGCTCCTTCTGTGTCGTTCCCTATACCAGGGGACGTGAGCGGTCACGCGACCCTGAATCCATCCTGCTCGAAGCTCGTGATGCCGCAACCCGCGGCTTCAAACAGATCACGCTGCTCGGCCAGAATGTGAATTCCTACCGTCATGAAGAATGGGACTTTGCCAAGCTCATCAGCGCCGTCGCGGACCAGCCCGGTATTGAGCGAGTCCGATTTACTTCTCCACACCCCAAAGACTTTCCTCCGGCACTGATCGAGGCCATCGCCACACATCCAAGGATCTGCAAGCACATTCACCTGCCGCTCCAGGCGGGAAGCGATCGGATTCTTGAGCTGATGGGGCGAACCTACACGGGAGCCGAATATTTGGCATTGGTTGAGCGCATTCGGATGACGATCCCTCGCATTGTCCTGACCACGGACATCATCTGTGGGTTCAGTTCCGAATCTGATGAAGACTTCCAGGCTACCGTTCGCCTGGTGGAACAGGCCCAGCTCGACTCGGCCTATATCTTCAAATACTCGGAACGGAAAAATACGATTGCCGCACGAAAGTATGCCGACGATGTGCCGGATCAGCTGAAGGGCCAGCGGGTAGCCAAGTTGGTCGAGATTCAACGTGCCATTACGGCGGAGCGCAACCGGCGCTACATCGGGAAGACCGTAGAAGTCTTGGTCGAAGGCGACGCAACCAAATCCTCAACCCAGGGCATGGGAAAAACCGACGGAAATATCACGGTCGTTTGGGACAAACACACCGGCCACTCCAAGCCAGGGACACTGATAACTAAACACATCTTTGACGCCTCTGCTGCAACGCTGTATGGAGCTTAGCGCCTAGCGGCGACCAACGGGCCGACTCACCCGCACGTTCGATTATGTACACCCACCCAGCATAGTGAACATTTTCTGACAGCATCTCCCGATGGTTTTCTGACAAGTTTTCCACCCCGCTTCTCCGATCCTTCTCGCATTCGCCATCCTTAGAATCGTTTCCTCACTCAGTGATTTCCCTCCCTCTCCGTACCGACTTAACTAGTGATCCCGTTCTAACTCCATGACTTTCCGTGTGGATTCATGGCAATCCCTCAGGGAGCTTCCTTAAGCTCTCTGTTCGACTGCACCTCCCCATAAGAGACAGATCTCAACTGACCACCAACCGCCCCCACCGTCTCCATCAAACACCAGGAAGGCATGGAGCTTGCTGTACTCTCGACGTCCGACTTCTGGTGCACCGGAGTGGGTGAGCAGCGGTCATGAAACCCCAAGACTCTAATTCAAAGCCCGATCCCAACCAGCCCGATTCTGGCATCACGCTCGAAACAATCATTTCTGTCGGGGTCGTCGGTTGGTTGGCCATAGGCATGGTACTCATGGGTCTCGGCATTTGGTAGCACAGTATTCAAAAATACGAAAACTCATGGGCCTCATCGCAGAGTCATGATACTTTTGAGAATAGTACAAGCAGAAGGAGACTTCCTATGTACGCACGGTTGAGCCTCCGCGGTGCTCAGTATGCCGGGGCCTTTCTAGCCATCAATTTGATCGTGACCGGATGTTCCACACTCTCAGGAGAATCAAAAGTTGCGAAAACCACGAAGGGATCCGTCTATCTCAAGGACATCGCCGATTGGTCGTTTGAGGCGAGCCATCCTGCGACGATCGACCAGATGACCATCCGCACGGTCGTCAAAGGAGTGGTAACCGAGGACGCCACCAAATCGGTATCCAACATGCCCGCCAGTGGCAGCAAGCCGATGAGAGTATTCAGCGATGAAGACGCCGAGTTTCTTGCTCCCCTGCTAGCCCAAGGTCTATCCGAAGCGAAACCGGAGCAGATTGTCGGTTTCAAGGTGTTTTCATCGGCAGGGTCAGGCGCTGAACCCACAGCGGGCACCCTCTATGTGCACAAGGGGTCCCTCTATCTGACGATCGCTTCTGCTCAAGCGAACAAGAGGCAGAAATTCTCTCTTCCAACTGCCGCTCGTATCGAAAAGGCCCCTTCCTTTGTGGCGATGGGAAAGGGAGCCATGACCCTGGTGATCGACTACCAGGCGATTGCTAAGGCTTCGACACCTGGATCGGTTGTCGCAACCGACGCCCCAAAAGACTCTGCCTCATCTGTACCGAGTACTCAGGTCGCAGAAACCCTTCCGTCGCGGGACGACGAGGCCCTTCTTGATCCTTCAGGACCCTCAGCCCACACGAGGACCGAAGCAGACGCACTCCAATTGAGCACCGATGAATTGCTCAACAGAAAACTGGACGAGCTCCGAGCAGCGCGGGAGGCCAACAAACTGAAGGATTCCGAGATTGCGACGCTGAAGAAAGAAGCCACGCTGGTCAAGAAGGAGCTCCGGCAGCGGACAGATGAAATCAAAGCCTTGAAGGCCAGTAAAGCCTCAGCTCCGTCGGCACCGAAGAAGAAAACGGCGGAGGCGCACCGGACGCGCTGAGCATCAATCGATTCAGCCGATGTCGCACAATTCCGGCTGCAGCAGAATGACTTCTCTGGAAAGCGGCTGGCGGAAATTCATGCGGCTGTAACAGGCGTAGGTCACGTAGGTATCTTGTAAGCAATACTGCGCCAGCTCACGCCCCTGCCGCTTCTCCCACATTTCGGCGACCTGCTCCCCGCTACCTGACTTCGTGTCGACCTGTAGTGCTCGGGCCAACACATCGAGCTTGACCCAGCCTCTCGTATCCCAATTGCTCCAAATGGCCATCGTGTCATACACCGGCTCGGTCCGAAATTTTGCGAGATTGATTTCAACACTGGGTTTCACCTGATTGATGATCGATCGTTTCTTGATAAAAGGAAGATCAAAACCCAGCCCGTTGTGCGTGATGTATAAAGTCGGCCGGTCCTGAGCCAACCTGGCCCAAAATTGTCGGAGCAACTCGCGCTCATTCGCCCCGTACCAGGCAATGGCGCTGCGCGCCTCCATCTGATCGGAAAATTCCAGCAGGCCGATGCAGACGATGCGGCTGAACGTCCCATCAAACGCTGATTTCGTGTACGCTTCATCGTCCGCACGACGCGCTTCCTCCACCGCACCCGCCGTAAAGAGGTCGTAGCCTGGTTCCCCAGGAGCAAGGCCCTGACATTCAGCAGGCTTCCCCACAAGACGAGCCCACTCCTCACGAGGCGCTTGGACCGTTTCGATATCGAGCACAACCTTCATCGCGACACTCCCGAGGTTTCACGCTGCAGAGAATGAATCACGGCGTAATCGGCCGGAGGGAATGTAAACTGCGTCAGTTCCTCCGGAAAGACCCATCGAATTTCCTCACATCCCAGAGATACCGGCTCTCCCTGTTCGATCGCGCAGTGAAAGAAATGAAGCTCCACGACCTTGTCGGAATACTCATGCCGAACGACTTGATAGAGGATGGGAGAATCGATCTGAATACTGAGTTCCTCCCATAGCTCTCGCCGCAAACAGTCCGCAAGGGATTCACCGGCTTCCCGCTTACCTCCGGGGAACTCCCAGAACCCGGCGAGATGAACACCGGCCTTCCGACGAGCGATCAAATAGCGATTATTTCGTTTGATCAGGCCAGCTGCCACCTCTGTGACCTGCATAGGCACCCTGCTACGGTCTCCGTTCCATCGGACTGAATGGATAGGTCTTGCAGAACGACTTCATCGGACAGAGCAGACAATAAGGATCGCGCGCCGTACAAACCATCGCCCCAAAGTCCATGATCGCCTGGTTGAAGTCGTATCCCTTCTTCGGAGGAATGAGAGCTTCCGACAATTCCCAGAGCATCGCCTTCTGCGCTTTCGAATCCCCTTCGGCAACAAACACTCTGTGCAGAACCCGTATCACGTTTGTGTCGAGAATAGGGGCATCTTCATTGAATGCAAAGGAGCGAATCGCCCCCGCGGTATACCGCCCAATTCCTTTGAATGAAAGCAACTCCTCCGCATCGCTGGGAAGCTTTCCCCCATACCGTTCCACTGTTTCACAGGCAATCCCGTGCAACCGTTCCGGACGAATGTTGTATCCCAGCGGATACCACGTCTTCTTCACATCAGCCACCGGCGCCTCGGCCAAATCCTCAAAACTCGGATATCGTTCGAGAAACTCTCTGTACTTGGGAATGACTCGATCAACCTGCGTCTGTTGCAACATCACCTCGGATACGAGGATGTGATAGGGATCCGATGTTTTTCGCCAAGGCAAATCTCGACCATACTCCCCATACCACTTCAAAAGTCGCTGCTGAAACCGACGCTTGGCGGAAAGATCCGGGAGGGCTACCTTTTGTGACTTTTTCTTATTGGAAGTGCGTCGCCCAGGCATGTGCCGAACCTATACTCACACTCGCATGACCGGTCGCATTGTAGAAGTCTCGTTCTCCAAAAATCAAACAGGCCGTTCGATCACGCCCATCAGATCACCCCCTCCCAAGAATGAATGCCGTCTGTTCAAAGTAAAATTCGCATGGTAACCTCACAACAGCTGCACAGGAGGAAGGCTATGAAATGTAAAACCTTCCAAGATCAATGGTTACGAGCCTCGGTCTTCGCCGGAACTTTGGCTAGTATCCTCACCCCATTTTCATCCGAAGCCGAAACACTCCAAGTGCCTTGGGAGTGTTCGACCTATACGGCAGACGCACAAACCCGTTGTGTGAATGCCTTCATGGAAGCGCAACAAAAGAAAATCGCCGAGCTAGAAGGAAAACTCCAGGCACAGCAAAGTACCGTCGGCCAACTCAGGGATCAACTCGACCGGCAATCTGCTGCGACGACCAATTTGCAACGACAACTGGCTGAGCGCCCCACGACCAGCGTCGTTCCCTTCTCCTACGGTTATCCCTATGGCTACGCCTTGCCACCGGCTCTTGGACTGGGACTCGGCCTGGGCCTTCATTTTGGAAGCGCTGCATTCTATGCCTCGCCGTACGACCGCCCGTATTGGGGGCACCGGCATTTAGGCTACTGGGGCTACCGCTGGTGATGCCAGAAGACAACCACACTGGAGAAAAGTCCACGAGTCCCGCCTATTTCACGGCTGTTCAGATCGGGCTTTTCATTGACAAGAGCGCCTTCACCACATAGCCTGCTCTGTAGAGCGACCGGACCCGGTTCATTGCTTCCCAGTAGTAGAACCCTCACAAGCCTAGGGCCCGTTCATTGGGAGAAGCGGGACCTAATCAAAGGACATACGAGATGGTTGTTCGGAAATTTCCGCGATTCCCGGTTTCAGCGTCCAGTACGCTGGTTCAACGGGATAAGTTGCGATACAACGCCCTGGTGAAGGATCTTTCGCTAAAAGGATGCCGGTTGGAAAGTACTCTTCGCCCTTTCACCGGCATGCAGGTCGAACTGTTTCTCCAAGTTGAAGCGGACACCACCCCAATCCATGTCAGCAAGGGAACGGTTCGATGGTCCGGAGCTCAAGGTATTGGAGTTGAATTTCTGACAATTGAAGCCCCGGACCAAGAACGCCTCAAGCAAATGGTGGATCAGCTCACCATCACGGCCGGACAGGCCCTGATCGTGCCGAAAGGTGAGCTGCCAAAGAAGTGACCGCCTCTCTCAGGCACACTCCATGTGGACACCGCCTCCGCACCTGGTGTTCCCCCGAGATTCTTATCAACGAAGACCTACTGGTTAAGGAGTTGCATTTCGTCTTCAACATGGTTGAGTGTGCCCCCTGGCGGCATAGCCCATTCCCGACGAAGAAGTGTGAAGCAGGCCATCCTCATGTCCCTCAAGTTATACCAGCAGATTGCCGATTCATCTTTGTGACCCAGGCAGGGAGACACCTGTGAAGTGGTGGAAATCGACAGCAAAAGCCAAACAGGAGGCAGTCCGTCTCGACTCTGACCGCCGACGAGAGCCTCGCATAGGAGGAACGTTTAAAGTACGATACTCCGGTTCCGAAGGAAACGACATCATCATCGGCCACGGCACCATCACCGACCTGAGCCGATATGGATTCCGCATCCAAGGAAATCAACATGTACGGGTCGGCATGGAGCTCGGTCTATTCCTCGAACTGCCGGATCGGGACAGTCCGCTCTGCATTCCCCAAGCCACCGTCTCTTGGGTGAACGGGCGATGGTTTGGGGTGGAGTTACGAGCCGACCGAAAAAAAGAACCAGAATGGTTGGAGCACCTGCTGGAATAACGGTACTGCCAGACAAGACAATTCCACCCCGCATCTACTTTCCTCGAATTCCGTAATCGACACTCATGAACAAAGCTTTGATCACAGAGCAACCAGACTCGCCGGCTCTCCTGCCTCGCACCCTGAACGGTCTCTGAGAGAATGATACAAAAGTCATACTGTTGTGTCACAGGAGCAGAAAATCCAAACTGTTCCCTGCAGCCTACTAAGACGCAAGCCGATCCGGCAGGCTGGCAAGGTGGACTGGAAACTCCCCGTTCTTCGCATCGGCAACGTAGCGCCTCAGTGCTTCGCTGACCACTGGGAAGGCCATCGTCTCCCAAGGGATGGCGGAGAGTGAAAAGAGCCTGACGTCCAAACTTTCAGGTCCAGCCATGAAAGTCGGCGCCGTCATTCGTCCCCGAAACACGAGGTAGACCTGTCCGATATGAGGTAGACTGAGCACAGCATAGAGTCCGGCAATCGTGACATCAGCCTGCGCCTCCTCCATCGTCTCACGCACAGCCGCCTGCTCTGTACTTTCGCCCAACTCCATAAATCCCGCCGGGAACGTCCAGAGTCCAAGACGTGGCTCGATCGCACGACGGCAGAGAAGGACTTGGCCTTCCCATTCCGGAATACAGCCCGCGACAATTTTGGGGTTATGATAATGAATGCGCTCGCACTGGTCACACACATGCCTCGGAAGATTATCACCCACTGGAACTTTGTGTGTCACGGTCGCGCCACAGTGACTGCAGTAGTTCATAGCCGATAGGTTCCCAATCTCTAACTACCAAAGAGAAATTGCCGGCACTGGTAGGCATGGATAACACAATCGCCCAGGCTTTGCACGTCGGTCACACACCTCCGTCACGGCGACGACTGCTCATTGCTACAGAAGTTCAATACCCAGTCAGACAGAGGTCTGGACCGTTGCCACTCATGATTCTCCCCTTGAGAAGTACTAACAAGATATTATTTGTCAACAAGTTATCGATGGCCAACGCTTCCATCCTCTTGACTTCTATGCAGCGCAACCTATTGGGTTGATATAATGCCCTAAACGTTCAGCAAGGATGGTTCCCCATGGAAGAGAATGTCTTATCGATACTGCCGATACTCCCCGTCAAGCGCACGGTTCTGTTTCCAGGAATCATGATGCCGCTGACGATTGGGCGTGAACGATCTGTCGCCGCTGTCAATGCCACGATGAAGACGGAGGAAAAAACGATCGTCGTCGTGGCTCAACGGGATCCCCAGACCGAGGAACCTGGGATGGCTGATCTGTACTCCATTGGGACAAAAGCTACCATCAAGCAAATCGGCCAAGCCTCCGAGGGAACCATCCACGCCCTCGTTCAAGGCCTGGATCGCGTCGTCCTCTTAAAAGAGGAGCAGTCGGCTCCGTACTCCACTGTGCGCGTTCGGACTCTCGCTCGTCCTTCGGACGAAGGAACGGAGGTGCAAGCCCTTCACAGAGCCATTCAAGAGCTTGTGTCCGAGTTGCCCAGACTGATCCAAGCTCCTGCCATTCAAGAAGTCGGTGCCGTATTGAGTAATGAAGATGACTCTGTCGCGCTGGCCTATCGTATCGCCTCTCTGGTGAATCTCAATGTGGTAGAGGAGCAACGTCTGCTCGAGTGTGCGTCGACCCTCGACCTTCTGCGCAGCCTCTACGCCGCCCTGTCGAAAGAAATCCAAATCTTGCAACTTCGTGAAAAGATCACCCGAGATGCCCAGACAAAAATCGGGAAAACCCAGCGTGAGTACGTCTTGCGCGAACAATTGAAGACCATCCAGGAGGAACTAGGTGAAGGCGAGAATGATGAGAACGAAGTGGCTCGCCTCAAGCGACAAATCGCTGAGGCGGACCTGCCCGATCATATCCGCAAAGAAGTCGAGCGAGAAGTCACTCGATTAGGCAAAGTCCCGCCCACCTCACCGGATCATCAGGTCCTTCGAACCTACCTTGAGCTGGTCCTTGAACTCCCCTGGAGAAAATCCTCCGAGGAACATCTTGATCTCTCCACTGTCCGTGAGGTGCTGGAGGAAGATCACTATGGCATCAAGGAAGTCAAAGAACGCATCGTCGAACATTTGGCGGTCTTGAAACTCAACCCAAAGGCCAAAGCCCCGATTCTCTGTCTCGTCGGACCACCTGGAGTCGGCAAGACCAGCCTCGGCCAATCGATTGCCCGAGCCATGGGCCGAACCTTCGAGCGATTCAGTCTGGGCGGCGTCCATGACGAAGCTGAACTACGAGGCCACCGCCGCACCTATGTCGGCTCGCTCCCTGGCCGTATTATCCAGGCGATCCGTCGAGCAGGGGTCAACAACCCGGTCTTGATGCTCGATGAGGTCGACAAGATGGGTCGCGATTTCCGAGGCGACCCGGCGGCGGCGCTGCTTGAAGTTCTGGACCCGGCCCAGAATCATACATTCCGTGATCATTATTTGGATCTTCCCTTCGATCTGTCGAAGGTGTTTTTCATCACCACGGCGAACACGCTTGATACCATCAGCCAACCCCTGTTGGATCGGATGGAAGTGATTCGCCTTCAAGGGTATAGCGAGCGCGAGAAAGCCGAAATCGCTCGCCGTTACCTTTGGCCCAGGCGGTTGAAGGAAGCCGGGATTCAAGAAAACCAGGTGGTGCTCACGGACGATGTGCTGAATCTTGTGATCTCGCGCTACACACGGGAAGCTGGGGTGCGACAGCTCGAGCAGATGCTGGGGCGGTTGACCAGAAAAGTCGCCTTAACGTTTGCTGATCTCCCGGACGGTCAGAATCGCCAACCCGTCTCGATACGGACCGACATGCTTGGCGAGTGGTTGGGATCCGAGCGGTTTATGCCGGAGGAAGCGAGGAAACACTTGCCTCCCGGCGTTGCAACAGGCCTCGCCTGGACGCCGACCGGCGGCGATGTGCTCTATATTGAAACCACCTTGCTCCCTGGGGGACACGAGTTGACCCTGACGGGACAACTCGGCGACGTGATGCAGGAATCGGCGCGTGCGGCCAGGAGTTATCTCTGGTCACATGCCGAGAGTATGGGATTGGACATCTCGCGCTTTAAGCGGAACGGAATCCACATCCACGTGCCATCTGGAGCCATTCCCAAAGATGGTCCATCAGCCGGCATCACCATGGCCACCGCGTTGGCTTCCGCTTACGAGAACAGAGCCGTGCGAAGCGACACGGCGATGACGGGAGAAATTAGTCTGAGTGGACTCGTCTTACCCGTGGGCGGCATCAAGGAAAAAGTGCTGGCAGCCCATCGCGCCGGAATCAAGCGGATCGTCTTGCCGAAAGCGAACGAGAAGGACCTCAAGGATGTTCCGCAGGAAGTGCGCGATGAGCTGACGTTCATCCTTGCCGAACGGATTGAAGAGGTACTACCGGCAGCGTTCAATCCCGACTCTCACGATGCGCCCGCTGGGAACGAACCGGTTGGCGCTACCAGCACGACGGAAGATCGTTAAGAGTTGTAGAAAATCTGATCAATCTGTGCCGTATTGAAAAGCAGTGCATGCCGGCGGGTGTAGACGGCATGACCATAATAATGATCGCGGGGGTTCGTTGAACCAGTGCTGTCTTTATAATCAACGAGCAGACAGTGGCCTTCGCTAGGGAACCGCACCGCCCGCCTCGCACATTCCAGCCACCGTTCAAACCCATCATAGGGCTCAACCAGCTCCCAAACCATCTTGTTCACAACCTTGGCTGTTTCCGTCGCGGGGGCGGCATCACTGCCCGCTACGGCCAGTTCCTGCACATAGTCTCCGCCCCAGGCAATCGGCATCTCCATGGTGATTTGAGGCAGTTCCATCTTGGCCAACCAACTCTTCCCATCCGTCCGCAAATTCCGGTGATTAACGATGTGTAGGAGCTTCCCTATCCCAGAAATATCCCATCCGTAACGGACTGGTGTGCCAAAGGTGACGATGTCGAGCGCAACACCGTTCAGCAGTGTAGCAGTTGCCACCAAAGATTCGATGCGTTTCATCGTCTCGACAAGCGCCGGCTGGTTTGTCTGTTGCGCATAGCTGCTCAGCACACTGAGGAGTTTGGGTCGTCCCGTGATCGGGCTTGGGCAAAGAAGATTCGACACAAGCGCCAGAACCAGTCCCGCTTGTCCATGCGCTTGGACAAGAATTCGGTGACCGGCTCCCGGATTTTGCTCTGTGCAGCGCTTATGGAGTTCATCCAACAACCTCACAGCGGCAAGTGCCCGCCCCAGATGGTGGTGTTCGGATGCCCAGAGCAGCCTGTGACAGGAGATAGGACGAGCGAGATTCTGGTTCAGGGCTTTTCGAAACGATTCGACATAGGCCTCGGTGAAATTGCCCGCGTCTCCGACCTGTTCGTCCAGGAGATGCTTCGTGGCGGGATCGCTTGAAAGCGGCGGCTTCAGTCCGCCCGGCAGCAACGGAATCCCGTTGCTTTCCTCACGCATAGCCGCGAGTAAGGCATCGACTCCCGACACACCGCGTGAATAGCCCCGCTTCAGCCCACCGGCCTCATCCAGTCGCTGCATACCAAACAGATCGGTCCCGTGGAGCGAGCCATGGAGAAAGACGACGCTTGTGACACCGGCTTGAGACAGCCTCGTGCCATAGTGAGCCATCGCCTCGCCCCATTTGGGGGAATCTGGAGGGACAATGTCCGTCAGATCAGCGACGCTCAATCGCTCGCCCGGATTCTTGCGCGACAGCTCATCGTGTTGAAAATTATTTTCGAGGGGCATAAGGTGTTACATAGCTGATCTCGAATCTGGACTGCAACCGGATCTGTACAGATCGAGCTCCGTTACTGCTGGGTATCAGAGGGGCTTGGAGCGTGATCGGGAAGCTTCGGCAGTACTTGACGTTTCGGCATCACGGCGGTGGCGGTACAAATTTTATTCTCTTCATCAATTCGGCGGTCGACGATCTTCACATCTTGTAAATATTCCTGCACGATCTCTTCGCGGATCAATTCAATGTCCTGCTCGCTCTCACGCCCTGCTCGTTCGCGGACCCGATCAGTCATATGTTCCTTAACCAGCACACGGATCTGCTTGGCCAGATCAGTCCGGGCCGACAGCTCCGACACGCGCTGACAGATCGCTCTTCCTTTGGTGAGGTCGCCTTGGCCCTTGCCGATCCAATATTGATCGGAAGAATAGCCAACCTCGGCTGCTGGAGTCACGGTGAATACAAGCCCCCAACCAAACCAGAGGCCTACGCCAATGGCACCGATTCCTACGTTCTTCTTCAACAGTCCCATTTAGCGATTTCCACCCGGCGCCCCAAAGGACGGAGTTCCCCGATAATGCGGGCCAGGCTGCTGCACCGCAGGGGGACCCGCTGATGATGGAGCTTGAAGCGATCGCCTTGCTCCGCCACTCCATTGGCCTGGTTGGCCCATCGGTCGACGATCACCCTGAGGCTGTCCTGAAGGTGCCCGATAAATGGTCTCATTGAAGGGGCGAGACCCTGCGGATCCGCCTGGAGGTGGGACCAGCTCATGGCTCGGCATCCGACCGGGGGAACTCCCCGGTCGTGGAGAAGCGGGTGATGTGTGGGGTTGCCGATAGGCGATGATCTGTTGGGCAATGGCGATATGTGGATTGGCCGGGAAGAGACCACTCGCGCTGTTCAAGAGACCTTGCGGAATTCCCACCGGCGAGACGAGCACCCAATTGGTCCAGGCCTGCGAGACCATCGCGTTCGACTGCACACGGTTCAGAATTTCTTTCCGCTTAAGCGCGGCTTGCTGCACTTGCTCCGGTGTGACGGAGCTGCCCAGCACCTGGTTCACCGACTTGAGCTCCTCTTGAAGCTGTTCGTTTTCTTGTTTCAGCTCGGCCAACTGCACACGAGCATCTTCGTTTTCCCGAAGCGCCGTGATCGCACGGGCGACCTCCTCCGTATCCATCTGCGCCAGAAGATCTGCCTTGATGACTACAACATCGCCGTCAAGACTCGTGGAGATCTGTTGATTGAGCACCAGCACCAAGCCGGCCGTATACGCGCGGATCTCGTCTTTGGTCACGTCCATGCCATCGACAATCGTTACGCTCTCCAGATACGTGGCAACCTGTTCGAGTGCGTTCCGCTTGGCCGCCTCCGTCGCGAGACGGATCGCATCTTCTCGGGTATCGCGGTCGCCCATGCGATGTTCGCCTTGGGCATTAACGACTCGAGGTTCTGCACATGCAGGAGGTGTGACGGCGAAATCGGCAACGATGATGAGAAGGCACAAAACAAGAAGACAAACCCTGCAAAAAGCCATATGGAGGCACAACGACGGTGGCTCGAATCGACCGGACATCGCGTACCCTTCTCGCCTGTAAGCGGCAGATGATCAGCCTTGCGGATTCAGCTTAACATCGGAACGATGGTTCTGCCAGCATTCAGCGGGTGCCGTCTCCCACCTTGCCTTCCGGAAAATTTGCATGTTAGGGTACTTCTTTCCTCTATGAAACAACCGGATCATTGTCACGTCATGATGCATCGCATTTCCAGCAAATGCACAGTCCTGGGAGGCCTTCTAGCCTGCTGTCTTGCCTTCGGAGGGTATACTCCCGCTTATGCGACTCCTCCCTTGGAAGCAGTCGCTCCGCTCAATTCCATAACAGAGCATGTCATCTTGTTCATTCTCGAAGGGTTTAGCCAGGACTCGCTCAAGAGCGGCGCCATGCCGGTCCTCAGCAAGCTCGTCAAGGAAGGGTCTGTGACATGGTCGGCCAACGCAGTTCAGCCGGCTTTACGGCTTCCCATGATGGCATCACTTGTCACCGGCCTGCCGGTTGAGAAGCATGGAATCACCTGGAATTCGTTTGAATTCAGCCGGGGCTATCCACGCGCCCCGAGCCTCTTTGATTACTTGGATGTCGGCGGGGGACGAGACAGCGCCGTCTTTTTCATGGACGAATCCCTCTATCAACTCGCGAAACCGGCTCCCTACACCGACTATCAACTCTGCGGTGCATTGCGCCCCGAGTGCGGCGCGCAAAAGCTCGTCGCCTACATCCAACAGTACTTCCAGAAGGCCGCAAGCGGTCACGGGTACGGCCATGCCGTCCATGCCCTCCCGCACTTGTTGGTGGTACATCTTCCGGAGGCAGGGCGAGCGGGTGTCAGCCAGGGTTGGAATTCGAAGGAATACCAACAGGCCCTCAAGACGGTCGATGCTGCGATGAAGTCCGTCCTGGACCTCTTCAAGCACTACAATCTCTTGGACCGCACGACCGTCCTCGTGACAGCCCTGAGTTCAAAGGGGCATGACGCCGGCGGGGAAGTGACACACGCCGAGACACCGGCCGTTCCTTGGATCGTTTCCGGAGCAGGTATCGCGCGTGGCCAAGTCATCCGTCAGCCAGTGTCCATCATCGATACCGGGGCGACCGTCATGCGAATGCTCCAGATTGAGACCCACACCGAATGGGACAGCAAGGTGATCGAGGAGATTTTCCATACCGACACAGCCGACCATCCTGTACCCCGTGCCAAGAAACGCTAACTCTGTATGAATTTCGATATTGCGATGAAATACCGGTCCTTGTCGCTCCGCGTCACCGTCATAGGCCTGCTGACGATGGTGTTCGCTGAGGGAAGCTTCGCCGGAGATCGTCCGGCTGCCCATCTCCATGAACACCAGATCACCATTGACGCGACCAAGTTAGTCCCCATGTCATGGTGGCAAGTACCCGGCGTTACGCCCTCGATCTGGAATTCCGACCCGGAGTCGCTCGACGCCCCGAAGACATCTGAGCGTCGTGACCTGTCCCTCAGGCCAGGCAAATACAAATTCATCAGTTTCACCTTCGATTTTCCCTTTACCGTCGGCATGAACGGTACCATCGACTACTCACCCGCCTTGGACCAGTGTGTGCAAGGTCGTGGGACCCAGACCTTGATCGTGTTGTGCAAACGCACCTACCCCCACGGTGGGCAACCTGACCCCTATTACGACCAGAAACCAAACAATGGCTAACGTACTCGATACCCTATTGGACGCACTTGAGGACGTGGACGACGCCACGCGTGAAGAGGCGGCGAAGACCCTTGCCGACCTGGGTGATCCCTCAACCTTAGAGGCTCTACTCGTCGCCTGCAGCGATGACTACTGGTCTGTTCGTGCCCATGCCGCTTGTGGCATCTCAAAAATTGGTGGTCCCAAAGCGATTGAGGCCCTGATCAGCCTGTTCAATGACCCGATCATGGAAGTACGAGACCAGACGGTTGAGGCCATGGCCAAGATAGGCTCGCCTGCCATTGATCGGGTGGTGACGGCATTGAAGGACGAACGCTGGCGAGTTCGAGAACATGCCGCCAAAGCCGCCGGCAAAATGAAGGATCCTCGAGCCGTTGATGCACTGATTGTCTCTTGTCGCGACCGCGATGGAGCCGTCAAGAGCGCCGTGGCCGAGGCCCTTGGTCGAATCGCAGACCCGAAGGCCGTTCCAGCATTGATCAAACTGTTTAGAGACTCGTCAAAAATCGTCAGAGAAACCGCTGGAACCGCGCTGGTGTACATTGGACAACCATCGGTTGATCCGCTGATTGATAGCCTCAACGACAAGGATTTCGTGGTCCGCTGTCACGCAGCCCGGGCATTGGGTGGGATGACGACGGACTATCAAATCGGCCGGACGTGGGTCCGTGACGCCAAAGTAGTTGAGGCCCTCATCGCAGCATTGAAAGACCCGGATCGAGCCGTTCGTGAAGATGCCACGATCGCGCTCGGCATGATCGGCGATCCACGGGCAATCGATGCGCTGATCGATGCGATGAAAGACGGGGCCGTGAAACGCCATGCCATCGCATCACTCGGGATGATCGGCGACCCACGCGCGCTCCCAGCCGTGCTGAATGCCTTAAAAGGCAAAGGGATCAAGCAGGAAGGCTCACCGACACCCGGATGTATCGTCAGTGAGGATGCGTTCATCAAAGAAGCGGCGGCGACTGCGCTGGGGCAGTTTCGTGATCCACGCGTGATTCCCGATCTGATCATGTTGCTGAAAGACGGAGTCTTGCGTGAAAAGGCCGCAGCTGCCCTGACCGTCATCGGAGATGCCGCGATCGAACCGCTTATTGCCTTTCTCTATGACCCCAAGGCTTCTGAGGTTGAGGCGGAGAAGGAACGCGTCCTGTCGTACGCCTCAGTTCGCCTGACGGCCAAAGATGCCCTCAAGCAGATTGCGCTTGAAACCTTGGAAACGCTTGGATGGACTCCATCCGATGAGGAAGTAGAAATCAGTTCCAGCCAAGCCGACAACCTGCGCATCGATCGGCCATTGGGACAGACCGGACGGTTTGGACCATCCGGTGACACCGTCTGATGCAGTCCGACAAATACCATACTCCTTCGTGCAAGACCGCATCGAGTGAAACCAATGAGGCGAAGGTCGAGATTGAGGGTGAGTGGAGAGTATTGGTTCACTTCACCTGAGCCTCAACCTTGACCTACCTGAAGCTGGCGGACTTTTTCAACATCCTGGCAGAGAGCAACATGGTCGACGAGGTTGCAGAACAGATGGCCGCGCTCCGGGACGAGGATTGGGCGATCCGTGAAGAAGCAGCACGTCTGCTTGGCCAGCTCAAAGATCCGCGTGCGGTCACTCCTCTCGTGTCCCTCCTTCGAGACCAAGATCGTTCCGTGCGAGAGGCAGCAATAGAAGCACTCCGCGCGATCGGAGTTCCGGCAGTGGAAGCACTCGGCGCCTGTCTGACTGAGAACGATTTAGCCGTTCAAGAAGCAGCCTCGGCGATCCTGGCGACCGTTGCGGATGAGCGAGCAATCACTCCCCTCTTATCGGCACTGAGAAGCAACGATTGGATCGTCCGGATGCACGCGGCTCAGGCCTTAGGCCGCGTGAAGAGCGCAGATACCGTCGAGGCCCTGATCCCGTTGCTGCAGGATAAGGTCAAGGCGGTTCGTGAGGAATCAGCGACAGCCCTGGCGGCCATCGGTGACGCAGCGATTCCATGCTTAGTGCAGGCGTTGAAACACGACGACTGGCTCGTTCGATTGCATGCAGTGGAATCGCTCGGCAAGGCTCGATCCCCTCGTGCGGTTGAACCGCTGCTCTCGGTCCTGCTCAACGATCGCGATTCAGCTGTTCGCGAGGATGCCGTGCGGGCATTAGGCGAAATCGGTGATGCCCAAGCTGTGGATCATGTATGCGTGGCCATGCGTGAACCAGGGTTACGGACCGTGGCGGTCGAGGCGCTCGGGCGTATCGGCAATCCCTGCGCCGTGCCCGTTCTGATCGATGTCGTCACAGGCGCCAAACCTCCGGAATCCACCAGGACAGCGGTCGGCTGTGGGGATCAGTGGAATGAGGAGCTGATCACGCAAGGGGCCGCCGTGCGGGCCTTGGGATTGATCGGTGACGATAGGGCTATTCCTTCACTCGTCGCGGCCCTGAGCCCGACCCATACCCGTGCAGAGGCGGCCGCCTCATTGGCCAAATTCGGATCGAAGGTCGTTCCGGTTCTCATTTCAGTATTGAATGATTCAACGGACGAAAACCTCCGGTTCCACGTTCGTGAGACCTTGACGCTCGTGGGATGGAGACCGCGTCAGATCTCCATCAGCCGGCTCTGAACACAATGTCAAAAGAAACCATCGAAACACTAGTCTCCGAACTCGTCCACGAAGAGGACTGGCGCCGCATGCGGGCCACGGCAGCCTGTGTAGCGGGAGGACCACGATCGGTCCAGGCGCTCATGGACGCACTGCGAACCGGTCCCACCGAGCTGAAGAAGGAAGCGGCAGCGATGTTGGCTCGCATCAAGGATCCACGAGCCGGAATCGCCCTGGTCGAACTGCTCGAACTCGACGAGGACGCTGTCCGCAACGCTGCAGCGGCGGCCCTTGAACAGATGGCGGGCGTGCTTGATGTGGACACCGCACGGGCGTTGGTTGCCTTGTTACCACACACACCGGAAGGCCCGACAAGGCAGGTCCTAACACACCTGATCGGCGCGATTCCAACTGCCGTGCTGCCCTTGTGCGACCTACTCAAACACCCCACTGCTGAAGCGCAAATTGCAGCGGCACTGATGCTCGATCAATTATTAGATCCCCGTTCCATCGATGCCTTCATTGATGCGATGGGACAACCGGCTGTTCGAGAAATCGCCGTCGATACTCTCAAAAAACTGAGTGCCGTCCGAGAACGCATTGATGCGACCTTCAATGCGCTGCGTGACGTCGAAGGGGCCAGTGAGCGGGAAGAAGCACGGATGGCGACCGTCATCGAGCTCCTAGGGATCGGACGGCCCAGCGTGGAAATCCTAATCGAATATCTTGAAGATGACGATTGGCTCGTGCGCGAAGCGGCCGCGGACCTCCTGGGGAAAATCGGAGATGTCCGGGCCGTCATCCCACTAATGAAACGACTTGAACAGGATAAGGATACCGGTGTGAAGGAGCTGGCGATCAAAGCGTTGGGGTTGATCGGGGATTCCCGCCCAACCCAGCTCTATCTCGACGCCATTCCCATCCGACCGCTTCGGGTCTTTGCGATGGAAGCCTTGGCCAAGATCAAGGACGTGGGAGTCTTGAGACCGTACAAAGACATCTTTGACCAACTCCGGACGGATCGCGATGGTCTGGTGGCCTACAATGCCGGCCTGATTGCCGATAAACTTGAGGCCATCATGGCCATGGAAAATCAGACGCAAGAAGAGGACAGTGAGCATGACTGAACAACCTCCATCCGATCGCATCGATCAACTGATTCATGCGCTCTACGACGAGAACGAAGCCTTGCGCGATCACGCGATCGCGAGTCTCGGACAAACCGGCCAGGACGCATTGCCCCGCCTGATTGAGTTGATGGCCGATGAGGACGTAGTCATTCGGGAGGCTGCGACCAGCGCAGTTGTGCGAATGGGCCCATCTGTTGTTGAACCGATGATCGAGGCACTTCAGGATGACTCATGGGCGATCCGTGAACAGGCGGCATCAACACTCGGAAAGTTACGAGACCGCCGCGCGGTTGAACCGCTGGTCAAGGCGATCAAGGACCGTGACGGGGCAGTGCGGACGGCGGCAGTGTGGGCGCTCGAACGGATCGGCGATTCACAGGCGGTACCGGGATTGATCGACGCCCTCATGGATAGTACCCTCCGGGAGGATGCAGCCCGCGTGCTGAAGAAGGTCGGCGACGTACGGGCAGTCGAAGCCCTGATCGATGGACTGCTCGGGTCCAATTGGATGGTGCGCCGCCATGCAGCGGAAGCGCTGGGCAAGATCGGCGATCGCCGAGGCATCAAGCCCTTGATTGAATCGCTGCGCGATGAAGATTGGCTGGTCCGGCGCAATGCCGCCGAGTCACTTGCTCGGCTCGGCGCCACAGAAGCCATTCAGCCCTTGTTACCGCTACGCGAAGACGAAAACACCATGGTGCAGGAAACCGTTGAGGCGGTCCTGTCCAGCCTCGGCTGGAAGCCAGAACAATAAACTCTTTTACTCCACTTACAGAGGATACATTCCCATGGCAGATGAAGCCCCCAAGTTGATTCAGATCGCGCCGAAGGGCGGTGAGAAAAAAGACGGGTTCAATTTAGTGACTGAACGAGTCGTCGCAGTCAATCCGGAAAGCCGACAGCTGGAAGTCGAGCTCCTGGCCTACGACGGCAAGACGGTCCTATTGGATGTTGCGGAAGAAGCGCTGGAAGACCTGAAAAAAATTAAAGCCGGCGACGGTGCTACCATTCGTGTGGTCGAGGAGGGCGGCAAGCGAGTCGCAAAGAGCTTTAAGATCCGCCCGAAAGATCCGAATACCGCCCGAGCTGATGCCATGTTGCTCGACCTGAAAGATTCGCACTGGCTGAACCGGAAATACGCCGCAGAGGTGTTGGGTGAGTTGAAAGATCCTCGCGCGGTGGAGCCGCTCGTGGCCGCATTGACCGACGATGTCGGTGATGTCCGGCAACGAGCCTACGATTCACTTATCAAGCTTGGAGGCCCATCGGTCCCCTCACTGATTCCTCTCCTGGTATCGGAGGAAGACGAGATTCGTCAATCGGCGACCGAAATCTTACGGAAAATCGGGAAGCCTGCGGTGGAGCCGCTGGCAACTGCATTAGCCGATGCCGACGATCGACTGAAGACGAGGATTATGAAAGTCCTGGATCGGATGGGCTATAAACCCAAAACGAAGGATACCGCACCTAAAGTCGAGTTGCCGCGACTGACCTAGTCAGCGGACGTAGGCCTCACCCAGTAAGGCCACGACAAAATATCCGCTGAGGATACTGCGGCTGATTTTTACTGCTCACGAGCGTTGTATCTCAATAGCTCTCACACAATCCGTTCGGCATCTACCCCTTGGGACTATATGCCGCACGTCCTACCGATACATGTTTGAAGCCCGCTGCAATGACTCGTTCAGGATCATAGACGTTCCTCAGATCGATCAAGAGGGGCACACGCATGGTGGACTTCAGTTTTTCGAAATCGAGATTTCTGAAGACATTCCACTCGGTCATGATCACCAACGCATCCGCGCCTTCCGCCGCATGGTAGGCATCCTGACAGGGTTTGAGTTCCGGCATCATCTGACAGGCCTCAGTCAGCGCTTCTGGATCATAGGCGCGAATGGTGGCCCCTTCGGCCACAAGTTCTTTGCCGATCGCCAAGGCAGGGGCTTCCCGGAGATCATTCGTATTGGGTTTGAACGACAGGCCGAGAAACGCCAATGTTTTCCCTTTCAATCCGCCGACGGCATCCCGAATCTTTTCAACCATCCGCCCACGTTGGATATCGTTGACATGCGACGCAGCAGAGGCAATCTGCATGGGATAACCATTACGTTCGCCGGTTTGAATGAGCGCTGCCAAATCTTTCGGGAAGCATGACCCTCCAAAGCCTGGGCCTGCATGGAGAAACTTCGACCCGATGCGATGATCCAATCCCATACCCTTCGCCACCAATTGAACGTTGGCACCAACCCGCTCGCACAGATTGGCGATCTCGTTGATGAACGAAATCTTCGTCGCCAGGAACGCATTGGACGCATATTTGATCAGTTCGGCCGTCGGCACATCAGTCACAACGATCGGTGTTTCAATCAGGTAGAGCGGCCGATAGAGATCCTTCATAATAGCGACCGCTTGATCACTATCTGCGCCGATAACCACGCGATTCGGTCGCATAAAATCCTCAATGGCCGATCCCTCTCGAAGAAATTCAGGATTCGAGACCATGTCGAACCGGATCGGCGTCTTCTGGGTTTTCTTCACGACTTCACGAATCGCTTCGCCTGTCCCTACCGGCACCGTTGACTTGGTGACAATCACTTTGTAACTGTTCATATGGAGAGCAATGCCTCTCCCCACTTCTTTGACGAACGACAAGTCGGCGCTACCATCCGGGCTTGGTGGAGTGCCCACGGCGATGAAAATCGCCAGCGCCTTGTCCACAGCCTGAGCAATATCCGTCGTAAAATTCAACCGGCCTTCCTTACTCCCCTTCGCAACAAGTTCCGCCACTCCTGGCTCAAAAAATGGGATTTCTCCCTTCTTAAGCTTCTCGATCCTTCGGCTGTCGTTATCCATGCAGGTGACATTCACCCCAAACTCGGCAAAACAAGCCCCCGTCACCAGTCCAACGTAGCCGGTTCCGATCACACTAATATGCATGCCCCATCCTCCTTCACCCTAAGGAATTTGTTCAAAAGTATAACAACCTGAACCGCTTCGGGCAATGAATTCCATGATCAGCCCACAGCTGAATGCTCATCGACCTTCGTTGACTCTCGCAAAATACGGTGAGTACAATCCGACGCCGCTTTCAACTCAGGAGAAGGGCTCTCAGACTCCCGTCCAATCGATGACGCTTCACCCGCCTCACATTCCACGCTGGTTCTTACTCGGTACTGCCCTCATCACCGGGGCGGTTGTGATGGCCTTGGAAATTTTAGGAAGTCGGCTATTGGCGCCTGTGTTCGGCAGTTCATTGTTCGTGTGGGGGGCGTTGATCGGCGTAATTCTCGCCGCGATGAGCAGCGGCTATGCGTTCGGCGGATGGGTCTCCGATCGGTATACCAGCGGACGGGTCCTGGCGGCTTTATTACTGTTTTCCGGAGGATGGACGTTTCTCGTCGCATGGACAAACCAGCCTATTCTCTTTGAGATCGAGAAGCTGGTGCAGGACCCCCGATGGGGCCCCTGTCTCGCCGCAACCGTCCTTCTTGCTCCCCCCGCATTCGGCCTCAGCGGTGTCTTACCAGCCATGTTGCGGTTGGCCGTGGCCGACATGAATCACCTCGGCCGACAGACTGGCCGCATGATCGCCCTCTCGACCGTGGGGAGTCTGGCTGGCACCTGGGGAACCGCCTTCTTCCTGCTATCATGGCTTGGGAGCCAATCGCTCCTTGCCTGGTTGGGAGGCATCCAGGTTGGACTTGGGGTCCTGTGGCTGATGAAAGGAATACCTACTCGCCCCCTTATCCCGCTGATTGCAGTTGGGTGCATCGCGCTACTAGGGATGCTGGCTCTCCACCCCATCCAACGACTCAGAGCCCCCATCCATCAAGAGGAAAGTCCCTACCAGCAGGTGCGCATTCGTGAGGATGCGCTGTTCCGCTATCTCGTCTTGGACCGGACATTTCACGCCACCATGTGGAAAGTCGAACCGGATTCTCTCTTTCTTCCGTACAGCCAAATGATGGTCGCGTCGCTCGCATTGGTGCCAGAGCCAAAGCGGGGTCTTATTATCGGTCATGGTGGCGGTTCAATAGCGAAGTGGTTGGCACAACGATGGCCCACATTGGAGCTGGATATCGTGGAGTTCGACCCGGTGGTGGTCCGCATGGCGGAAGAGTATTTTGCATATCGCCCTCCGGCCAATCACCATGTCTTTGTGAAAGACGGTCGAGCCTTTCTGAACGCGGTGGATCAGACGTACGATCTCATGTGGATTGACGCCTTCGCCCGAGACATGATCCCGTTTCATCTGACCACAGCGGAGTTCTATGCGCTGGTACGGGCACACCTGAATCCAGACGGTATTGTAGCAGTCAACCTGGCCTCGTCCGGGAAAGAAGGGGACCTCGCCCGCGCTTCGGCGGTCGTGCAGACGATGAAACAGGCCTTTCCAGCCTTGGAGAGCTTTGCGGTGGAAGGACCGTGGAAGACAAGCATGTCTCCCGCGAAGAACTTGGTGTTCTTTGGAGGCCGTCTCATTGAACAGGCTTCAGCAGATCAGATCCTTTCCAAGATTACCGAGGCGGCCATGAAACAGCAATTGCCGATGGAAACAATCGCGCTATTGAATACGCGCCGGACCGATCCCTGGCCTCAGGGTGTGGTACTAAGTGACGATTTCTCCCCATATGATCTGCTGCTTGGACGAGAGCGATCGCAATTGGTTGAATGAGGATGGGTTTCGCTAGACTGGCTCGTTGGGACGCTGTGCAGGCCTGGAAACTCCCTGGTCATGACACCCGCTCCAAGTTTGAAGGCCGTGATTGCCGCCCTCGACCAGGAAGCGAAGTATCGCGGTGATTTCTGCCTGTCTTTTCAGAAAATAACGAGCAGACGACCCGTTCTTCTTGCCGACCCTCACCGTCAGAATGCGGGAATCTCGTAGCGCAAAGACATCTTCATCGGTTTCGTCATCCCCCACATAGAGCGCCAGGGAACAATCAAGCCGACGCATGTACTCGAGTAATGCCGTCCCTTTATGTGAAGCCGTCGGCGGCATCACATTGACGACAGATTTCCCGAGAACGATACGCGGAGGTGGAGACAACTCTCCAATCACTCGAGTGATCAGCACCCGGGCCTCCTCTCGATGTTCGACGGTTCGATAGTGAAAGGAGAGCGAATAGGACTTATTCTCAATAGATACCCCGCAGTGCGCCAGTTCGTCGTGAAACCGGTCGGTAACCGACTGCAACCAGGCCCGACAGGTCTCTCGTACTTGTTGCCGATCCTCTTCCCGCGTATGAGGACCTTCTGAGCCATGGTTACCGATCAAGTGAGGCACGACCGTTCCCACCCGCGATTGCAGATCTTCGACGGAACGTCCGGAGATAATCGCAGCAGGGGCTCTCTGGGCAAGCTTTTCAAGCCAGAAGCGGATGGGGCGTGACAGTCTGGCCGCATGATGCTCTCGAACGATCTTCGCCAGGGTGCCATCAAAATCAAATGCGTATAACGACCTCCCCTTCACAAGATTCTCCAGCTCCAACTTGCCTGTTTCCGTCAAGAGATAATCCATGATGCCTGTGATACCTTTCGATCAACTGAATAAACTCGGTCGTCGTACCTGTTTCATGACTCGTTCTTTTTGCCGCATGCGAGCGGCATCAATGAGCATCCGGCCCGCCCACCGATAGACATTGAACTCTTGGATCAGTCCACGCATGCTCTGCATCCTGGCCCGTTGCTCCACCTTCGGCATCGTCAGGCCAAGATGGAGCGCCGCGGCAAACTGATCAATGTCATAGGGATTGATCACCAGCGCTTCCGTCAGCTCCCGAGCGGCCCCAGTGAACTGACTGAGAATCAGCACCCCTTGCCCATCGTCCCGGGCACCGACAAACTCCTTCGCGACGAGATTCATCCCATCATGGAGACTACTCACGACACACAGATCTGCTCCACGGTAACACTCATAGACTTGAGCCGGTTCATGATGTTGAATTCGGAGGCAGATCGGCTCATAGCCGCTATGACCAAAGCGTTTATTAATCTGCTCGGCCAACGCAGAGACTTGGCTGGTAAAATGGTGATACTGTTCGATGACGGATCTGCTCGGAGCGGCGATCTGGACAAAGGTAAACTTCCCGATCCATTCCGGCTGGAGTTCCAACAGGCGTTCCACCGCCATGAACCGCTCGAGGATGCCCTTCGTGTAATCCAACCGTTCGACCCCCAGGCCGATGAGGCGATCCTCCGGCATCCCGTACGCCTCTCTCAGCCTGGCCCGGCATTCCTGGACAGGCCGTTGATCACGAATCCATTGCGAAGGCCACTCGATGGAGATCGGATAGGGGTTGACCGCGGTCAGTTTCCCTCCGTAAGACACCGTGGAGCTGTTCCGATCGATCCGAGCCTCAAGGATACGATCGACACTATCGATGAAATTATTGCAATGCACCCTGGTATGGAACCCCAGAATGCTGCTCCCCAGGAGCCCCTCCAGGATTTCTTCGCGCCAGGGACAAATCCCGAAACTTTCCGCGTTCGGCCAGGGGATGTGCCAAAACATAATGATCGTGGCAGTCGGTAAACGGTCTCGGATGAGTTTCGGAAGGAGGGCAAAATGGTAGTCCTGCACGAGCACGACCGGATTATCGGTCGTGGCCTCCTCATACACGGCCTGGGCAAACCGTTCATTGACGGCCACGTAATGTTTCCAGTCTGATGACCGGAAAGTCGGCCGGACATGAGCGATGTGACAGAGCGGCCACAATCCCTCATTGGAAAATCCATAGTAATACCCAGCCTCTTCCTCTGCGGTGAGCCACACGCGACGAATCTGATACGAGGGATTCGAAGGCGGCACGCTGACATGGTGTCGTTCATCCACAACGTCCCGATCCGCCGATCCGTTCCCATGCGCGACCCAGATGCCGGAGCAGGCACGCATCACCGGCTCAAGAGCCGACACCAGCCCACTCGCCGGGACCTGCACCGCGATGCTTTGCCCTTGCCAATAATGGGCGTAGGGTTGTCGATTGGAGACGATCAATACCTGGTCACCGGCAAGTTGTTCATGAAGGATCGCCTTGAGGCTGGCCGGCGTCCATGAGATCTGACTCTCATCCCGCATCCGACGATCGGTCTCGAGCGCCTCCACCAACGAACGCAAGTCTTTCGCCAGCGGCTGAAGTTCCGGGGCATGTTGCCCCTGCGTCAGTGGAGTCAAGAGCCGTTCCCCCTTGACCATCGCACGCACCCCGGCCACCCACTCCTTCCAGCTGAAATGCGCGATGAGCAAGGTCACCAGTGAGATGATTGCCGTGAGCGCCGCAAACAAATAAAAGACGTAGAGTTTCGTATCACTGCTCCGTTGTTGGATGAACCGCATATCGTGGAGCAAGATGAGCCGCCCGAGCCGGCGCCCATTGGATTCGATGGAGGCCAAGGTGATATGCATCGGTCCGCTACTGAAGGACCTCACAAGGGAAAAATTTGGCGCAAGACTCAGCGTCTCTTGACAGGTGACATCCTGTGGAAATGCCTGGGTCTGATAGAGAAGGCGATTCTCGAGATCACAAAACCCCAGTGCGTACAATCGTTCGTCCTGAATGATGCGGGTAAAATAGGCAGAGATCTTGCTCCTTGAGTTAGAAACCAACAGCTCAGCCAGCGGTCCCTCCATCGTGCTGACCATCAGCTTGGACCGCATTTCGAGGTCGCGGATAAACCACTTGAGTTCGAGTGAGTCGACGACCGGGACCACCCCATAGGCGATCACGGCCAACACGATCACCAAGGGGAGCACAAACCTTAACGAAAGCGCGAAGAGCCTCATGGAAACAAGTTAGTTTACTTTCACCCAGAAATCAAATATGGTCATACTGTGTACCAGTTCGGCCTCATCGGAAACTGCCAGATTTCGGCGTTGATCAGTACCCACGGATCGATCGACTGGCTCTGTCTACCGAGACCGGATAGCCCCCCTGTTTTTGGGAAGATCCTGGACCAAGAAGGGGGACATTTTTCGATCGACCCGTCCGTACCTCTATCGGAAACGACCTCCAAGCAACACTATCTCCCGAACACCAATATCTTGGTCACGACCATTTCCCTCCCGAACGGAGACGCGTACCAAATCACCGACTTCTGCCCGCGTTTTCTGCAGTATGGCCGCGTCTATCGGCCGACCGCCCTCTTCCGAATCGTTGAGCCGCTCAGCGGCACCCCCTCCATTCGTGTCTGTTGCAACCCGGTGTCCGGCTGGGACAAGACACCCGTGCGATTCGTTCGCGGCAATAGTCACTTCCGGTACGACATACGCGGTGAATACTTGCGGCTCCTGACCGACATGCCACTCACCTACCTCTGTGAAGAAACGCCGGTCGCGTTGACCTCAAAAATGTACTTCGCGCTGACTTGGGGAATCGGAATCGAGGACGACCTTGTTAAAGTCAGCCACGAATTTCTGGACCAGACTATTAAATATTGGCGGATCTGGGTGAAACACTGTTCCATTCCCGTGCTCTATCAGGAAGAAGTCATTCGCTCGGCCCTCGCACTCAAGCTCCACTGCTACGAAGACACGGGTGCCATCCTTGCGGCCTTGACTACGAGCCTCCCTGAAGAACCAGGCGGCCCGCGGAACTGGGACTATCGGTACTGTTGGCTGCGCGACGCGCATTTTTCACTCTCGGCCTTCTATAACTTGGGGCATTTTGAGGAAATGGAAGGGTTCCTGAAGTTTTTGCTGAACGTCTGTTATGCCCGTGAACAATCACATGATCGGCTGGCGCCGGTCTACACACTCAGCCAAGACCTCCCTCTCCCCGAAACCGAACATTCCAACTGGCAAGGCTTTCTGGGAAGCGGACCAGTGCGCAGCCATAATCAGGCGGCCGAGCATGTGCAAAACGACGTCTACGGTGAGATGCTCCTCACGCTGGCACCGATCTTTTTCGACAACCGCTTTTATGACCTTCGCACAAGAGATCATGAAGCGCTGGTCGCGAACTTGATCCGCCTGTGCGAACGGAGCATCTCCGAACCGGATGCTGGACTTTGGGAGATTCGGAACGGCTGGCAGGAACATTCCTTCACCAACCTCATGTGCTGGGCCGGTCTCGATCGCGCTTACCGCATCCAGCGAGCGGGATTTCTCCGCAACCTGACGATCGATCTCAATGCGGCACGTACTCGAGCAGCCAGCGCCCTGCTTCGAGCGATGAAGGACAAGGCGTTACGGAATGGCCCTAAGGACGACAGTTACGATGCCTCCTTAGCGCAATTGGCGATTGTGGGGTTTCCGGATCGAGAAGTCTGCGACACAACGGTCTCCCAGATCAAGCAGGCCCTCGCCCTCCGGTACGAAGGGAAAGAGACCGGGTTTTTCTATCGATACCTGCGGCAAGATGACTTCGGCAAGCCTCAGGCGAGCTTTGTGATTTGCTCATTCTGGGTCGTTCAAGCCTTAGCAAAACTCGGTCGCTTGCCGGAAGCCAAGCACATCATGAGTCAATGCCTCTCCGGCGCCAACACAGTTGGCCTGTTTGCCGAGCACTTTGTGCCGGAGACCCGAACCCAGCTCGGGAACTTCCCCCAAGCCTACTCCCACGTCGGCTTGATCAACGCCGCCTTCGCAATCAGTCCCCCCTGGAGCGATGTGCTGTAGGGGCAAAACCATTGGTGAGTTTCTCTACTCTCATCAGGCCCGATAGCGTTTGCTCAGGCGTTTAAGCGTCTCTATGTCGCCATCAATCAGGCTTTGCTTTTTCGCTGCACTCCATCGTTTCAACTGACGCTCTCGCTTGACTGCCTCGGCTTCCGTCTTGAAGTGCTCCATATACATCAATCGGACAGGCCGACGCTTCGATGTGTATGCTGAACCGCGACCAGCATTGTGCGCCAGAACACGATCCTCTAGATTTGTGGTTGAACCGACGTAGAACGACGTGTCAGAACAGCGAAGAATGTAGACGTAGTATACGATGTGTGGTGCCCCTCGGCTCGCTTCGCTTGCTCGGGACACCATTTGACTCGCCAGCAAACGGTGCCTGTCCGGTCCTTAATGGCCCGCCATGAGCGAGCTCTGAGCCAGCGAAGGCGAGTCGAATGGTGGAGGCGAGGGGAGTTGAACCCCTGTCCGAAGATCGTCAGTGCACTGTGTCTACATGTGTAGCCGACAATTTAAGGTTCGCAGCCATCCACGCCCGTCGGCAGGCTTAGAACAGCCGCTAGCCCAGAAAGGTCTCATCCTCGGCCGCTGAGCACCGGCCTGGGACCAGCCCGCTGCATCGCGCCGTTCCACCCCCGCGGGCCTCAGATGGAACGACGTCTCAGCCTAAATTAGGCTGCGAGTGCCAGTTCTTGATTGGCAGTTGCGTTTTCTCGGACTTTTACGAGTTCCCGAGAGCTCGACATGCGACAGTGACCTCAGTATCCCCGTCGAAACCGGTCGCCCCCTTTCGTTGAATTCGTGAAACGTGAGATGTAAAAAGTGAAAGGCATGAGCGCTTTTGGCATTTCTTCTTCTAACCTTTTACCTTTTACGTTTCACGTTTCACCTTTTTCAATCTTCTCCATCATACCGCACCGGCCAAGAGGATACCAGGACCTCTTCAAACAGCTACTCCTCCGATGCGAATCACGAAATCCGTAGCCTCCTCTCCTGGAAGAGGCTATGCTGGATCCTACGTGGATATGCCTATACAAGGGTACGAAGTCGAGACGACCCGCTATCAGATCGGGACAGTTTCCTATCGAATTCGGACTCTTCGCGATCGACGGCAGTTCTCCGACCCTGACGGTTGCGCCGAGCGGATCGGAATCTCCTCCGCCTCTTGGCCTCTCTTTGGTGTCGTGTGGCCGACTGGGCTCGCACTCGCCGAGGAGATGAGTCGGTTTCCCATCACGGGCAAGCAGATTCTCGAAGTCGGGTGTGGGATCGGCCTCCCCAGCCTCGTGCTGCAACAGCGCGGTGCCAATATCACCGCCTGCGACTACCACCCTCTGGCCGAAGAGTTCCTCCGCCAAAACACAGACCTCAACGGGCTCGAGCCCATTCCCTTCTTCAACGCCCCATGGCTGGAACCTACTCTCGAACTGGGCCGCTTCGATCTCATCATCGGCAGCGACGTATTGTACGAACGAAATCATCCTACCCTGCTTGCAGGCTTTCTGGCCGCGCATGCCAAACCCACCTGCCAAGTACTCATCGCCGATCCTGGCCGAAACCGATGCGGCGAGATGAGCGCCAAGCTCACCTCACAAGGTTATGGTTGTACAGACATGCACCTTGAATTGAGCGAACCTCACAAACCGTTCCTCCGCGGACACCTCTTGAATTTCGTACGCTGCCACGTGAAATCGCAAGTTGGTCTGTCGACCGCAGCCTGATCACAATCAAGTGGCTAGGGCACCGCGGAGATCAAGGGAACAGCATGGGGAACCAAACCAAAATGATCCAGGCTCTGATCTCGACTCTTTAGTCGAGAAACATCAATCGCGTTCCCATGCAAGCTCTACTCGTCGAGGCTTGGGCGGACCAGGTAGGGCCCATAGTGAACTGCGAAGAGGAGATAGGCTCCGCTCCAGCCGAGCGCGGACAGCCCAAGCATTGCATAGGTCAAGGTCGTAGGCGTAGGAGAGTTTGGAGCAAAGATTCTCAATAGCGCTCCGATATTGACCAGCAGATAGATAGCCACGGTGAGCCGGTCGGCATGTCGTGGTCTCCCCGTGTGGCCAAGACTGGCACGGGTCATGACCGCTAACGTCATCGTGCCCATCGCGCCGGTTGTGAGAAGGTGAACCGCGTTTTCGGATGAGAAACCAATGCCTAGGATCGCTGCCCCGAGCACGATCAAAAATAACCCGACCCATCCGTAGCCTACGTGCAGAATGAGCACAAGCGGTTCTCGCCATGTCCGCCATCCGCCCCAACGGAACACGCGCACTAGACTCGCAACCCCACTCACGAGCAGTATGATTCCCGTCCAATGACTCTCCGGCTGAGCGATCCAGCTCATGACCCCCACAAGGACCAGCACGATCGCCAGCCCGTCAATCCTGGAAAACACTTCTGGCAATCCAGTCATGTTTCGCTCAGCCATGAATTCGCGGGTAAAGGTGGGGGCGAGACGTCCTCCGATGATCGTCAGCAACATCGTCATGACCGAGAGTGCCAGACGTTCTGGAAAGTCAGTCGGTCTGCCCTGCAATGCAGATAGGTGAAAGAGAATGTTCGCGCCAGCGAAAAAACTGACCAGCATACTAATCGGGACCCGATCCCATGCTCCTGCCGCAACGATCTCCCGCCAAACATAGGCACCTAAGATAACCAAAAAGGCTCCGTCAACACCTGCCGTCACGGGACCTCCAGCCACCGGCACCATGATGAGCAACCGTCCAGCCAGCCACAGCAGAAACATCAGCAGCAACGGGGCGCCTCTCAACGGCATCCGGTCGGTCCAATTGGGCATGGCCGTCAGCAGGAATCCGGCGATTAACGCCGGCAAATACCCGAACAACATTTCATGCACGTGCCACTCACGAGCAGGATAGAGAAACTCCGCCTGTATCTGGCCTGCGAACAAAGCAACCCAAGTGAGGACGACCAGGCCGGCAAACAGTGCCGCACCTAAAAAGAAAGGTCGAAACCCATACGACAGGAACGCCGGTCCTTCATAGCGGGGAAATGTCGGCTCGTCGTCTTCTTGCTGGACAGCTGGAACTGGCGGAGGGATAACCTCGCTCTCATTCGATGACATAGAAGCAGATTCTCATGTACAGATTAGCAACCTGTCAACCGAGCGCTAGGACACATGGACAGGCCGATTCTTATCGCAGGCGATTCAGAAACCGTTTTGAGGCAGGATAGATGCTCCAGAGTAGTTCGAGCGTGATAGACGTCAATAGCGCCGTGAGTTGTGTAGCTTTCTCTCCCGTTCTGGCCACGGGATCTTGCTCCCGTAACCGTTTCCACTCTTCGTGCAAGGAGGAGTGATGCTTCGAGACCAAGGTTTTCACCTTTGCGACCCAGAACCTGGGATCTTCGGGGTCCGCAATATACTGTCCTTGCCCTCGGCCAAAATGGGCGACGGCCATATATCGAATGATGGCATCCTGGACTAGCACATCCAGATACTCATCCGACCACGTCACCGGAGTCGGTGTACGCCCCACCTGCCGTTCCGCCCAGGCTTCTCCTCCCAAAAATCCAAGCACGCCTCCTACCACTGCCCCGGCGACCGTGAACAGACCCATACTGACCCCGCCCGTTGCCGCATCAAGATGGAGCCCGGCATAGGCCCCGCTGGTCAACGCACCGCCGATCCCTCCAACGGCGGCACCGCTGAGAGTTGCATCGCCACGGCCCTCTGAGCCTCGTTGGACTTCGACGTGGTCCATTCTAGCCTGGATCACACCGATCGCATCCCCTTCCAGTCCATGCAGCGCAATGACTGCTTTCGTCGTCGCCCCAACCTCGTTCACCAGACCCTTCAAGAGACCATCGACTGCCTGTTGTTTCTGTACGTCCATCGGTGAGCCGTCACCGCTGGTCATCACCCGCGACCTCGCGGCGCATGACACCAGCACGGCCCACTGCTCCATCGCCGCATAGAAGACATCCAGATTCGTGTTCTGCCAGACGTTGAACAATCGATCCATAAGTTGGCGGTCCTGAGAGGGGAGCATCGATCGAATGGTTTCGAACAGAATGCCTTCCTGAACCCAGCAGCGGCTGAACGCATCGAGACTGTGCACTCCCCTGACGAAGCCATACCGGACGAAGTAGTCCTTCCAAGGCCGTTCCAGACGTTCCTGATCTTCGCGGTCTTTGGGCGGGCCGGTTTGGTTCAGGAGAACGATGACGGGCTTCCCGATCCATTCGAGCAACTGCAGTTCCGGCCCAATGTACCCGGCCATGCTCGGTTCTTCCGCCGCATTCACCAGGTAGAAGACGACGTCCGCTTCCTGCTGGACGTTCAACACCGCCTGTTGGGCACACCAGGAAGGCCTGTCACGAAAGCGATCCCACACCTCCGTCAGAATCCGAACGATCGGGTTCTTGGCCCCCTGTAACCTCGAAAGGAGCTTTTGACAGTTGGGAAAGCCGGGCGTATCCCAGAGCTGCAAAGACTCCCCTGCCTCTGTTTCCAGCACGGTGTATTTTTGATTCTCGATCGTGACATGCGCGCGATCGGCCACAAGGCCAACATCCTTCCGGAGCAACGTTCTAGCCAGCGTGGTCTTCCCGATATTCGTATGGGAAATCAAGGAGAGGGCGATCTGCGATTTCTCGGCACTCATTGTGCTCCTCGAAAATCACCGGGCCACAAACAGTCGGGCAAGGCTTGCACTCCCCCATCCGTCGGTCCAGAAGGGTTTCGGTATTTCAAGGCCCGGAGTCCACACTCTTTTGCCAGCGTCACCCAGGCCTGACACCGTTCCCTCAAGCGCTTCTCATGGTCGATCTGCGCATAGGCCTCGCAATCCAGTAGGACCAGTAACATATTCGGGCGGCCTCTGCCTCGGATCGTGGCTTTCAGCTCCTCCAAAAACTCACTGTGTGTTTCCTCCGGAGCTTGGGCCACGTTGAACACAACCACGACACAGAGACCTCGATCGGAGTCGGCTGGAAAGTGAGGATGACGGTCGCCGTACTGAACAGAATTTCCCACGTGGATGTCCGCTAGAACGCCGAAGGCGTCGTTGAGGAATGACAGGAGCCGGTCATCGGCCTCCTTCACCCGATGGCTATAAGCCAGCACCTCCACCAACAAGCCCTTCCCGCGATAAGGATTCAGCAGGCGCCGGAAATACGGATCATTGCTTGGCAGATGGACATCGATGGCCAGTCGAGCCTTCCGCATCCAGGCAGCCGTAGCCAGCAGGGTTCGCGGCAGGACAATGAACAGTATTGTCGTCATCGCCCAGGAATGAATCCAGATCGCTGCGTTGGCCTTGGCCGTGCCTTGCAGCTCAGCGATGGCTTCCACGCTTGGCATCGAGGTCCCCAAGAGCCACCTCGCCGGCGCGAAGAGGATGGAGAGAAAGGTGTGGACCCCCTCAGCCTCCATGAAGGTGCTGTCCCATCCTGCCTTGTACAGAAAGCTGAAGCCTCGCAGATAGAGCCCCGCCATCACGCCGATGGCCAGCGCCGCCGCAGCCGCGTGGAGGAGGCTGCGGGCATGGGTGATCAACAGATCGCGACCACTAACGAGCAGCCGCGCGGCATATGACGCAAGCGATGCGGAGATCCATTGCACTTCCTCGGGGCTCTGCACACGATCAGACCGAAGTCTGCTGAGCCGTCCCTTCACGACGAGTCCCAAGAGCCATTCCACCAATCCCAGCAGACCATGCTGCGACCGATCTTGTGACGGTCGGGCTAGGACCATGTGGTAGAGCAACCCGATATAGATCACCGCATTCCAGAGGAGGAGCGTGAGGAGAGGAAAATTCAGGAGGTTAATGTGACCAGCGGGCCCAATAGGGTCGGCGAGGAAGCCTCCCACCAGCGCACAGCCGATAAGCAGCATGATCGGAGTTTTGAACCGTAGGAGGGCAAAGGCCGACGTGAACACAGGATGCTTCTGTATTAGTCGATCGACTATATGCTCAGCCCGTTCAAGAACCCGTGCTTCTCCGGCATGCAGAGGGTCCTCCGCAGTCGTGCGATCTCTCGCCTCGTTGCCATGACGGGGGGGCTCCCGTTCGTACCGCAAGATAAACATGTGGTCGGGGTCATGTTCTTCGCAGGCCTGAACCAGCAGCACCTTGGCAAGCTGAGAAAACGTCATCGGTGGCTCACGACGTGCCCGCCGCTCACACTCATATCTCGATTGCCTCCATTTTTCCCACAAACGCCTTCGCCGGGCCACAGTGCTTGGCATTATCGGGGCCTGGAACAATTCCGTCAATGAGCGGTTTTAGGTTCTCCTTCCTACTGTCGTGCAGTTGAAGTTCCTTGGCGAGGAGATCACCAGCACGTTCACTCTCAGCATTCATCGAGGGTCACTCGCGCACAAGACAACTTCACGAGCCAAAAGCATCAGATGTTTCCAAGATTCCACCCTCTGAGGCTTTCGTGGGAATGGACAGAGAGAGCCCTGTATCGTTTTGTCCTTTGAGGCGTATCACTTGAGATACGCTGTCCCAGCCTCCCCTCTCAACAGCAAGAGACTTTTCACTCCCAACAAGATCGCACCAAGAATTGGCGCAGACACGCACCAGTTGCTGATCCAGAGCCACAAAGTAGTAACGCGAAACGTTCGGAATAAGGCATTTCGCTGGCGCCGCCCATCATCGTGGCATCATCATTGCGTATAAGCCTCGATACATACTGAGCACAATCAGCCCTGCTCGACCAATCACAAAGGAGGGATTCCCATGAGGTGCACGAAATGCTGTGGTCTGATGGTTGTGGATCATTTACTGGATATGAAGGAAAGTTGTCTGCCGATGTGGATGCAGGCCCTTCGGTGCCTGACCTGCGGCAATATCGTGGATCCATTGATCCATTTTCACCGTGCGACCCAGCAGGCGCAGAGAGCCAGCCGGCTCACAACACGTTTTGCAAGAAAGACGACTCGACCGACTGTGGCAGCGTAGCAAAATGGTAGTGCGGCAAGACTGGGAAGATCGCATGACGGAGTGTGCTCACTGAATTATCGCTTCTTGTAGAAACACGGAAGCACACCCTCTAGGCACCTCCGCCCATGCAAGTGTGGTGGGATTCGACAGCAGTCCATAACTCCCATCGGTGATAGCCCTTCGAATGAACAGAGCTACCCAGAACTCCTTACAATCCACCACAGGCCATGTGAACTGATCACAGATATCCATCACACTCTCTCACTCATGTAGGAATTCTGCTCGTCGACAACTCCTCGTGTAAACATAGCGATACTATGTCGTCTTCATAAACGCAACACAGTCTCCACTCCGCACATGCGAGTAAGACCGGTCTGGGGCTTGGGTCAAGTCTCTATGGAAGAACATGCAAAATGTTCCTCCTCCATCAACATTTATCGTGCTGTAGCTATATTTCCCAAAGACAAACAGTCTATGACTCCCGCTTCTCAATTGGTCAATCTGGCTTTGATCCAGCACGAGTCTAATTTCAGAGATGTCAGCGGACACGGCCATGTGTGGATACATGGCCACCATCGCTTGACTGGTCTTGATTGTTCTGTACTCAGGGATGAATTTTTCGTTGCTTGGTTGATACCTCAGCGCTGCAATAACTCTGAAGTTTTTTGCTGGGCTTCTTCCGCCATTACTATAATGGATATCCAATCCAACCGGGATTCCAGGCTTTACTTGAGGATTACTAACCCCATGAGGCCCAACCCATGCACGCTGATCGCGCAACATAGATTCGGCCATAACTTTTGTGCTTTCAGCTTGAGCTTTGGCGGATTCAGCGATGGTTTTAGTATCCTCGCTCCCGCTTTTGATTTCGGTGAGCTGATCCTTCATCGCATCCAATTGGTACCAAGCAGTCCAAGCGAGAATCCCAGCAAACGCCAAGCCAACGAAACCGATACAGCTTTCAATTTTTCGATCAAGGGAAAGGTCGCACCATTGCTGAAGAAATGGCTTAGCATGCTGATCTGGTGTTTTAGCCTGATCTTCTCCTTGGGATTCTTTTATTTTCTTGTTGCCGGCAGGTTGATCATGGCATTCGCCGCCTTGGTGGGCATGGTGATCGTGATTCATCTTGCTTTAGGTCTTATTTCACTGTGGTGCCAAGTAAGTTATAATAGCCCGACCGAGACAGCAAGGCCCAGTACGGCCTATGAAGGTGGATGCTATGGTGCTCCATTGACCACAGCCAACACTCGCCGACCGTACCGTTCTGCTTTCATCTCACCGATGCCTGGAATCTCCAATAACGCCGCTCGTGTATCCGGTTTGGAGCCGGCGATAGCCTTCAGCGTCTTATCGTGAAAAATAAGGAACGGGGCGACACCCTCTTCCTCAGCCAATTCAGAGCGAAGCTGTCTCAACCGCTCAACAAGCTGCCGATCCGGTAGGCCGTGTTGAGCCGTACCCATAACCGTAACGTGTGAGTGGGGTGGCCTCTCTTCTGACCTACGAGGTGAAGCGTCTTCTCCCCGTGTCAGCTCAACCGTGCGAAGCCCTTGCAGAACTTCCCGTCCCATGGACGTCACCTCAAGCGTCGGGTACTCCGTTCCCTCAACGCGCAGATATCCAGTACTAACCATCGCTTTCACATGGCCTGTGACGGACAGCTTCGTCTCCGTTCGACAGACACCGTAGGTTGGACAGTCCGCGACACCGTACGCCGCAAGCACCTTCGACCGGCTTCCGCGAAGAATATCGACGATCCGCCCCAACCCGAACCGTCCTCCACACCAGACCACGGTATCCAGGATGGCCTGTGCGATCGCATGTCCTTGTGGAACCTTCCGGCTTGGTTGTCGCGCCGGCGTCACACAGCGGTCACAGAGGCCGCAACGGCCCAGGGCGATCTCAGCCTGATCACTAAAATATTCCAGAATCGTAAGCTGTCGGCAGTTCAAGGCTGACACATACCCCAGTAATTCTTGTAAGAGCGTCGTCATGCGTCCCGCACGTTCAGCGCCGTCGGCACCCTTGGATGCCTGCGAAATGAAATATTCCTGCGTGGCCACATCCCGTTCATGGAACAGCAACACACAGGCCGCTGGTAGGCCGTCCCGTCCTGCGCGACCGGCCTCCTGGTAATAGGACTCTATGCTTCCTGGAATGTCGAAATGGACGACCAGTCGGACATCCGGCTTATCAATCCCCATCCCGAAGGCATTCGTCGCTACGAGAATTCTTACGGCCCCCCGGCGAAAATCCTGATGCACCAGGCGCCGGACGTCATCGGACAAACCCGCATGGTAGTAGCCGACCGACGGATGGGATTGCCCCAGCCACTCAGCCACCTCCTCCACCGTCCGACGGGTCGCGCCATAGATGAGGATGGTACCAGCTCCTGTCTCGCGAACCAGTCGGTCTACGAGGTCAAGTTTGTCTCGGAGGGTCTGACAGCGATGCACGGAGAACGCCAAATTCTTCCGCCGAAATCCAGCGACCAGTCTGAACGGATCCTGAAGCGACAGCCGTCGGCACACATCCGTTTGCACACGCGCAGTAGCCGTCGCCGTCAAGGCCAGGCAGGGAGGATTCGTGAGCTCCTGGCGAAGCCGACCAATCTTCATATAGTCGGGCCTGAAATCATGGCCCCATTGGGAAATGCAGTGCGCTTCATCGACGACCAGCAACGATACCCAGAGGGTACGTAACAGGCGGAGAAATCCTTCGTGCTGCATCCGTTCCGGTGCGAGATAGAGCAGCCGCACTCGCCGCTGTTGGAGATCCTCCAGCACCAGACTCTTCTCCAACCCGCTGAGCCCGGAGTGAAATGCCGCCACCGCCATCTTGCGCTGCTTCATGGCCGTGACCTGATCTTGCATTAATGCAATGAGCGGCGAAATGACCAGCGTCAGCCCCGGCAGAAGGGTCGCCGGCAACTGGTAGCAGAGCGACTTTCCCTGCCCTGTCGGCATCACCGCCATGACATCGCGCCCAGCCAACACGGCGCGAATGACTTCTTCTTGGCCGGATCGGAATGCCGAAAACCCGAACCGTTCCTTCAGCTGTTGAGTCAGATCATTCACGGAATGAGGCGACGCAGAATGGGGGTAGCGAGATAGACCACTGTCAGAGAGTATAGTTGACTCACGACGGGCAAGTCGAGGCGGCTGAGCCAGAACAAGCAGTCCCTGCCTCCCTATCGGCAGTCATACAGCGACTTCAGAGAAAGTCACCTGTGGGAATGGGACAAGGAGCCCTTTGAGAGGAAAGATATCATCGCAGATAATGATCAGGCCGCTAGTGAATCGTCTTCCGAAGTCCGGTCTCCGTCCAGGTTCATTCCATCAAGTCGCTGAACCCTCGGCTGATACGCGATCACCTTACGGAGAATCATGGCTCGCAAGTCTTTATCCTCAATATGGGATAGTGCGTCGTGAGCTCCAGCCATATCTCCGTCCTGTGCCAGATGAGCAGCGATGCCGATGAGCGGGAGAACACCCGCATTGCCCATCGCCTTCGCAATCTCGACGGCCCCAGAACGATCTCCAGCCTTAATGAAGAGTTGCGGGAGCTCGAGATAGAAGTGACTCGCCAAGAGCGATGGGTCCGGACAGGAGAGAATCGTGTGTTTCACAGCCTGCACATTCCCCCGTTCCGACTCGACGAAGAGCATCATCTGCCAGGCGTCCCGCAGATACCGTGTGTCCGCGATCTCATTCGCCGTCTGTTGTGCTCCCGCCGTATCCCCTGCCAGCACTTGCCTGATCACCTGATTCTTCAACTCTTCATCGGTCGGTGTGTGGGTTGATATCATTGTGCGGCTCCTCCCTTGACGTGATCAGCGTACTCAATCGGAAATTCCGAACATCTGTGTCGAAATGTAACCGCGAACGGCGTTCTTGTCGATCATTTCAAGACAAATGAACAGTGCTCCGCACTATCACATACTTAACATCGGCGACCGAGAGACCATTGCCAAACCATATTAAGATCAAGCGCTTTTCAGGAACGACGATGGGATCTGAGTCGTTCCTCGGCAGGCATGACATTGATTCTGTTTCCGACGCTATAGCAAAAATGACCCGCGTTTTGTTTGAGCAGAGCATGAATGAGTTGGCTTCCTTTGGATCGGGAGAATACGCCAGAAAACATATGATCACAGCGGATGGGGCTGTGGAGACACCTGCAACTCAAGTCATTGATTTATTTGCATCCACACAGCTTTCAACCACCGCAAACTAATTTCCTCTCTTCACTTGCGCATATAAAATGTCCGGCTATACTTTCCAAATGCGTTCCTCAAAATACATCCTCTGGCAAGACGACAACGGCTGGCGCGGCTACCTGGAAGGCTACCCTGAGTACGAAGTCCAGGGTGAGTCGTTCGAAGAACTGCAGGTGAAGCTGTGGCAGCTGCACCAAGAGTTCACGGGCCAGCATCAAGAATCTGAACTCATCCAGGATCAAGACCACTATCAGCAGTCCGACCCGAAAGAACACGTTCGGTCTCATAGTCAGATACCCACCCTGCCTCGCCCCATGTCGCGCGTGCAGAGCAAGCGCCGCGCACGAGTTGAAGAGCTCATGTTTGCGATGATCAGCAACCGCTGAGGACCACGAACTTCGATTTCCCATGATCTTGTCGGCTTGTCTTCTGCAGAACGTGACACAAGCTTGTGCGTCGTATGAACGCGGCCATGGAGATGCTCTTGGAAAGGCTGGTTGGCCAATACGGAATCGCGTGTTGGAATGAGTCCGTACTGTGACGAACCGTCCGCTCGGCGGAAGGATGGAGTGCCGATGCAAGCGATTAAATGCTACTACTTGGATGAAGAGAAGCAGTGGCTAGGCTATCTGCCTAACTTTCCTGAGTACTGGGCGCACGGAGAGACGCTTGAAGCCCTCCAAGCCAACCTGTATCGTTTGAACTTTGACCTCACCTTGGTGGAAGCCCTGCGAAAGGTTTCTGAACTCAGCCTTCCATTATAATGGGCGATAACACACACCTCTCTGACAGCCTGAAGACCAACAGCTACTTCTGCCTGATCACCCTGTAAAATCAAAACATCCTTCCTCAGTTCTACCTTTGCGATAAGCCTCCTGTAAGATTTTCTTCTGGAAGTCGACTTATCTGAGAGAACAGCGTGGCAGCTGTTGACTTCAGCACAGGTAACCGAACCAGATGTCCGGATTGACCTCGCGGCTGAAGATTGGTACATAGAGCCAGTTCCATATCATCAAGAAACGCCTACGAGGCCCGCCATGCCCACTGATGAAATCACCCAGAAAGTCAGCGAACGCTATGCACAAGCCGCCAATACCGGCGAGAAGATGTGTTGCCCCACCAGCTATGACATGGGGCACCTCAAGACCTTCATCCCCGAAGAAGTGCTGAAGATCTCCTATGGCTGCGGCACCCCGGCCGGACTCAAGACCGTACGTGCGGGTGAGACGGTCTTAGACATCGGATCGGGAGGTGGCATCGACTGTTTTGAAGCCTCCCGCCTGGTCGGTCCTACTGGTCGTGTAATCGGCATCGACATGACCGATACGATGTTGGAGATCTCCCGGAAGAATGCTTCAGCCGTGGCGGCAAACCTCGGCTATTCCAATTCGAATGTGGAGTTCCGAAAAGGCCTGGCCGATGCGATGCCGGTCGATGACGGGACGATCGATCTGATCATCTCGAATTGCGTCATCAACCTGGCACCGGACAAACGGAAGGTGTTTCGCGAAATGTATCGGGTGGCCAAACCCGGCGGGCGATTCACGATCTCCGACATCGTATCGGACCAACCCGTGCCGCAGTACCTCGTCCACGACACCCAGAAATGGGGCGATTGTCTCTCCGGCGCCTTGACGCTCACGAACTATATGAACGGCATGACGGCAGTTGGATTTGTCGGCATCCATCTCGTTCAGTCTTCACCCTGGCGGGTGATCGACGGCATCCACTTTTTCTCTGTCACCTTGACCGGTTATAAACTATCTCCGACACTACCTGCCTCTTCAGCGCGCTGCGCGACTCTGTGCGGTCCCTTCAGTCGGGTGGTAGATGAACGAGGCACGACCTACCTGCGTGGCATGCCGCAATCCGTTACTCCGGAGGAGGCCTTATTGCTAAGCACGCCCCCTTTCGCCAAACACTTTCTTCTAAACTCCGAGCCGGTCAAATTCGACAACCAGGATCCACGTTGGAGCGCCGTCCTCCCCGCCGATGCTCCTTGCACCTGGCAAGGCGATTATGCGCTGCTGGCCGGTCCTTTCGTCGAAGCAGTCGATGACGATCACCATGTGTATCGCCGAGGTGAGCCGTTGGAGGTTTGCTCCAAGACGGTCGCCGTTCTTGAGACCAATGGATATCAGCCCCATTTCGTCATCCTGAATCGTGCCGGTGAACGTGTGAGCGGTGAAGCTGTCACCTGTTCACCTGACGGAGGCTGCTGTTGATGAAGCGCGCCATCAATGCCAACGTGCTCACTCCACGCCAATGCGCGTCGATTCTCAAGGCCCTGGGTGATGAAACCCGACTGCGCATCTTGGAATCCTTGCTCGTCGGTGAAAAATGTGTGACGGATCTCGTGCAAGAGCTGGGGTGCTCTCAGCCTCATGCTTCCCATCACCTCCGCATTTTGCGAGACTCCAGTCTGGTTGAAGGCCACCGGTGCGGCAAACAGGTGTGCTACAGAGTGACGCCCGAGATTCAACGTGCTCTCGCAAACGGGCAAGGACAAGCCCTGGATTTTGGTTGTTGCGAATTGCGATTTCCTGAGTCGGCCTTGATGACGATTGGTCGTGCGCGCTGATGACCGTTGTACAGTGAGAAGATTCCTGTCGTCTGGTTGAAACCGATATGCCGCTGACTTTACTGGGGCAACACAGTCCTCTGGCCTCCGCTTCTGAACAGCTCAAGGTACTGGAACAACCAAACCCGCACCTCTCTTTTCAGGCTCAGCTTGATCGAGTCGGCCTATCTCCTCTGTGCTCCACAGGCATCACGATCTTCCAGATCAATGTCGGCAAGCTCTGTAACCAGACCTGTCGCCACTGTCATGTCGATGCGGGTCCTGATCGTTCCGAAACTATGTCCTTGGAAACAGCAGAGCACTGCATGAACGCTCTGGCCAGGACCGACATTCCTACGGTGGATATCACGGGCGGTGCGCCGGAACTCAACCCGCATTTTCGGTGGCTCGTTGAACAATCCCACAGACTCGGGCGCCACATCACGGATCGTTGCAATCTGTCTGTGTTACTGCTTCCCTCACAATGCGACTTGGGAGTATTTCTCGCCCAGCATCAGGTCGAAATTATCGCATCATTGCCGTCCTACCAAGCCTCTCAAACCGATGCACAGCGAGGCGAGGGAATCTTTGAGAAGTCGCTGGCGGCACTCCGACTCTTGAACCGATTGGGATATGGACGGCCGGATAGCGGCTTGGTCTTGAACCTGGTCTACAATCCAGTCGGCGCGTTCCTGCCACCAAAGCAAGAAGCCATTGAAACCCAATTCAAGAAGGAGCTACGGACTAAACACGGCATTGAGTTCAACCGGCTCTACACCATCACCAATATGCCTATCAGCCGGTTCCTGGAATTTCTTATCGAAAGCGGCAACTACGAACAATACATGACGCGACTGGTTCATGCATTCAATCCCGCCGCTGCTGCTGGAGTCATGTGTCGGCATACCCTCTCAGTCGGTTGGGACGGCAGGTTGTACGACTGCGATTTCAATCAGATGCTTGAACTCCCGGTCGACCATGGCGCGCCAGCACATATCCGAGATTTCGACCCGGCCCAACTCCACCATCGTCGGATCGTGACGCGCAACCATTGCTACGGCTGCACTGCCGGCTCCGGCTCCTCTTGTGGTGGAACCGTCACATAACGATTAACGTCATCTAAAATATGGAGATGTGTCAATGTATCGATATCTTGACCTCCACCGCCAAAAGGTCGGTATCTTGCTTCCGGCAGTCCTGCTGCTTGCGCTGTGCGGGATACCGGGTACCGCAACAGCCCAGACGACCGGAAATGATCAACTGTCCGGCAAACTCGTGGTGACAGGTGCCAGCACCCTCGCCCCACTGATCAGTGAGATCGGCAAGCGCTTCGAGAGTCTCTATCCCAGAGTGCGCGTGGATGTGCAGACCGGCGGCTCATCCCGCGGTGTCGCTGACGCACGCCAAGGACTTGCCGATATCGGGATGGTCTCACGCGCCATGAAAGATGAAGAGAGTGACCTGCATGCTTTTCCGGTGGCGCGCGACGGTGTTGGAATCATCCTCCACAAGGACAATCCCGTTCAGGCGCTCACCGACGAACAGGTGGTCGCCATCTACACGGGCAAGATCACCAAGTGGAAGGATGTCGGTGGGAAAGACGCTTCCATCACTGTCGTCAACAAAGCGGAGGGCCGATCGACACTGGAAGTCTTCTTACACTACTTCAAACTGAAGAATGCGGACGTCAAAGCGCAGGTGGTGATCGGCGACAACGAGCAAGGCGTCAAGACGGTCGCCGGCAGCCGTCACGCCATTGGATACGTTTCTATCGGGACAGCTGAATATGACGAATCACAAGGCGTGCCGATTAAGCTGCTCCCGGCCGGAGGAGTACCTGCCTCCACAGAGACGGTGCGGAACGGAACCTTTCCGATTTCTCGCCCACTCCACATCGTCACACGAACTCAGCCGGCCGGATTAACCAAAGCCTTTATCGACTATGCCCAGTCCAAAGCCGTCCATGACATCATTGCACAGCAATACTTTGTTCCATTGGTCAACTGACGACTGCCTCTGCTGGTTCTTGCGCGGCCTTGCCACCGTTGCCGGCACGATCATCATGCTCATCGTCACGTTTCTGATCATGGAAGCGCTTCCCGTCCTTCAGGGAATCGGCCTGCTTCGATTCTTTACGGACCCGTCTTGGCACCCGGCCGAGGGCTTCTATAACCTCATGCCCATGCTATGGGGCACCTTGTTCGCCATGGCTGGTTCCGTATTGATCGCCACACCGTTAGGCATTCTCTCCGCCGTCTTCTGCCATTACTATGCGCCCGTCTCTCTTGCCAGACTCTATCGACGCCTCATCGAACTGCTTGCCGGCATTCCTTCTGTCGTCTACGGATTCTGGGGACTCGTGGTGCTGGTCCCGATGATTGGCGAGATCCACCCTCCAGGGCCCAGTCTCTTGGCCGGCATCTTGATCCTCACGATCATGATCCTGCCCACCATAGCCTTGATGACCGACGCCGGTCTGGCCAATGTGCCACAACAATACCTGCGTGGGGCGGCAGCCTTGGGACTTCCACGATGGGCGACCATTCGAGGCGTGGTGTTCCCGGCAGCCAAATCGGGGTTGTTCACCGGCGTGATTCTGGAAACCGGACGAGCCATCGGGGAGACAATGGCGATCTTGATGGTCTGTGGGAATGTGGTCCAGACGCCCTCCAGCCTCTTTGACCCGGTCCGTACGTTGACCGCCAATATCGCCCTGGAAATGGCCTATGCGCTCGGCGACCATCGCGCGGCGCTGTTCGTCAGCGGACTCGTCTTAATGGCCATGATCGTTGCCCTGGCGATCGCCGCCGAATGGATCAGCCGAGGGAGAATCTATGGTTAAGACACTGAGCCGGTCGCAGAATCCTCGTGAATGGTTGGCATTCGTCCTTGTGTGGGGAGCAGCGGCCGTTGTGACCGCCACCTTCTGCTGGCTGTTAGGAGACATTCTCTGGCACGGACTGAGTCGTCTCTCTTGGACGTTTCTGACTGCCCCGCCGGAAAGCGCCGGACGACGGGGCGGGATCGGCCCGATCCTGGTTTCGACATTCCTGATTCTGGGCGTCTGCCTTGCTGTATCCCTCCCCATCGGTGTTGGCACCGCCGTCCTCCTCGCCGAATTTACCTCGGACCAAGGTCTGTTCGGGCGGATGACTCGCCGAAGCCTCGATGTCCTGGCCGGTGTGCCGTCGATCGTATTCGGTCTCTTCGGCAACGCTTTTTTTTGCAAGACGCTGGGCCTCGGCTTTTCGATTCTCTCCGGTGGGTTGACCTTGGCCTGCATGGTGCTGCCTATCTTAATCCGATCAACGGAGGAAGGATTTCGCGCTGTGCCGGCGAGCTACCGGCTGTCCGCTGCCGCGCTTGGGCTCTCACGCACGACGACACTCCTTCACCTCCTACTACCCGCAGCGGTACCTGGCCTTATAGTTGGCCTGGTCCTTGGAGTTGGCAGGGCGATTGCCGAAACTGCAGCGCTTATCTTCACCAGCGGCTATGTGGATCGGATGCCGGAGTCGCTTCTTGATTCTGGTCGTGCGCTGTCCATTCATATCTTCGATCTGTCCATGAATGTCTCCGGCGGCGACGCCAACGCCTATGGCTCCGCACTGGTTCTAGTTGTCCTACTGCTCCTCATCAACGTCACCGCATCATGGCTGGCAACCGTTGGGCTTCACCGAAAGATCGTGACCGTATGACGCCGCTCAAACCACTCGCAGAACCGCGCCCGCAGGATCCATACAACAAGGAACCTGCATGCTGCAAACCTCACCCCTTCGTTGCTGTGGACCACCTCAGTTTGCACTACGGAGAAAAGTCTGCGTTTCGGGACGTGACCTTGTCGATCAACAAGGGATGCATTACTGCTCTTGTGGGACCATCGGGATGTGGGAAGACCAGCTTCCTCACCTGCCTGAACCGTCTCACCGATCTGATCCCCGCATGTCTGGTCTCAGGACGGATCATGATCGACAAGCTTGATGTGTTAGCACCTCAGACCGATGTCATCCGACTTCGCCGCCGCATCGGCATGATCTTCCAGAAGCCGAACCCTTTCCCCCTGTCGATCCGAAGAAACCTTGAGTTCCCACTGCGTGAGCATGGCATGCGCGATCGGGCACAGCTCAGCACTGCTATTGAAATCTCTCTACGCGATGTCGGGCTCTGGGATGAGGTCAAGGATCGGCTGGACTCGCCGGCCTTGGCACTCTCCGGTGGCCAACAACAGCGCCTCTGTATTGCCAGGTCACTGGCCCTTTCCCCAGAAATGTTGCTCATGGATGAACCCTGCAGCGCACTCGATCCGCTCTCCAGCGGCGTGGTTGAGGACCTCATCGTCAGCCTGCGAGAGCGCTATACCATCCTCATTGTCACCCATAATCTCGCTCAGGCCAGACGGATCGCGGACTATGCCGCCTTCTTCTGGATTCAGAACGGAGCCGGACGGTTAATCGAAACTGGAACCGCGAAACAAATATTTGAGAAACCTCGCGATCCACTGACTGCTTCGTATGTCAGCGGGATGCGCGGATGACTATGGGCCATCAACAAGACTGACGATTCAATAAAAAAACCGGATATGTCGGTGTAACGGATGCCAAGGCCTAGTCACTGAAACAGCCATCGCTGCCTCGAGTTTGACGTCACCTAACGACAAACCTTTATCCGCGACGACTCTCTCATCGAAGACTTGTACTGCAGAGTCTCGGTATGTCTACGGGCCACTTGTATTGGATACCTTCCGGTATGAAGTCTGTCTGAGCGACAAGGAAACCGATCTCACTCCAAGAGATATGGAATTCGTGGCGTCAGAAGTTCACAAGAGAAAATTAACAGTTTTGTAACAATGCCGTTACCGTCTGGCAATCATGAATCAAGATAATACAGAGCGACCGTGGCGAACTACCTAGTCCAGCATTGGGGGAGGAACAAGTGATGCACCGATTACGAAAAATATTTACACTCGGGTTTGTTCTGCTCTCCGCGTTCCACCTTGTCTATCTTGTTGAGTGGTCTTCCGCCGAGCATAGCGACCCCCTGACTACCTTGAGCGTCAATTCGACGCTGGCTCATTACAGTCCAAAGAAGCACATCTCTGGTGCGTTCAAAGTTCAAAGCTCGGAAGCTCTGTATCCACTGCTCACTCGCCTAACCATGGACTTTCAACGACTCCAGCCGAAAGTGAACATTGACATCAAAAAAGGAACCGCCAAAGCTGTTGCTGAGTTCCTGCAGCCACCGTTGAGTAAGACGGGTAAGATCATGATGGTCGACGATCGAGCTGGCAGCTTTCAACTGCTTGCCACCACACATCAGCTTTCCGATGCCGAAACGAAAGAATTTGTAGTTCAGCATGGGTATGAACCGACTGCTGTGCCTGTGGCCGTGGATGCCGTGGCGTTTTACGTACACAAGAATAATCCACTGCCTGGCCTCACGCTTGATCAGGTCGATGCCATGTTCTCGTCGACGCGAAAACGCGGAGCCAAGGTGGCTCTGTCTCAGTGGGGACAGGTTGGATTGGCTGATGGCTGGAGTGATCGGCCGATTCGGCTCTACGGTCGTGAAAGGCAATCAGAAGCAAGCGCATTCGTGAAGGAATTTGGTCTGGCAGGGGGTGAGCTTCGGCCAGAGGTTCATGAAGAGCATGGGGCAGCGTCAGTCGCCGTCGATGTCAGTCGTGACCCAATAGGAATAGGCTACAGTGCGCTCGGCTTGCACGCATCGAATGTACGAGCCGTTCCGATTGCGGAGAAGGAAGGAATGCCCTTTGTGCTCCCCACTCGGGAGACTGTGGCCGATCAGACGTATCCGCTGCAACATGCCTTGTTGCTCTACTTCGATAAGGCAGCTACGGCACCTTTACCCGATGCAGTGCAGGAATTCCTCACCTTCCTGATGAGTCGGGAAGGGGAAGATGCGATGCTCAAGGCAGGATTTTTCCCTGTACCTCCCACCCAAGCGGAGAGCCGGGCCATTGCTCTCGGTGCCTCTACCGGACGAGCATCGTCAATGAATCCATAGGGCATCGGCAGGTACGACATTCGACACAATAGCAGTATTTTTCTAGGAGGATCTCGCATGAGCGGATGGGACGGGATGTCGTGTACTGCCCACATGATGCTGGTGGCAGTGGTTCTAGCCATATCGACCGCGGTAGTCCACAAGACTGCACTAGCTCAGGAAGCTTCAACTGGTCAAAAACAAGTGCCGGCTCCAACTCTCCTCGCACAACAGACTGGTCCAGAGCCACAAACGCAAGGACCATCCCCGGCGGTCCAATCCTCACCGAGTGGCATCTCGTTGGAAGATCTGCTCCTACAAAAGGGGACGATCACGAAGGAGGAGTGGCTCAGGATTCGTGCGGAAGAGGAATATAAAGTCGCCGAACAATCACGGCGATTGGACAGCCTAGAGGACTGGAAGAGCAAGACCGAAGTGTTGCCAATCTTACGGGATAAAGTGAATTTCGGCCTGAACGCGCTGCAATTCCTGTATGGCCACGTCGATGCCAACGTCCCTGAAGGGAAAAGTCAGGACAGTTTCTCGGTTCGACGAGCCGAGGTGGTGTTCTGGGGAAAACTGAGCGACTATCTGCCCCGGTGGCATATGCTGATGGAGTTCCAAAGTACTGGCCTGACAAGCAGCACCCCGACTGGTAATAGTAGCACTGTAGGCGGAAGCCCAAGTGTGGCGACCTTTTTTCGTGAAGCGTATATCGATGTTCGGCCGGTTCAGTCCTGGGCGCCTAACCTCAACTTCATCAGAATGGGCATTTTTCGTATGCCCTTCGGCATTTTTACGGAGACCTCGGGCGGTCTGCGGGACATTATCAGTTCGCCTTACCTGAATGGAGTCGGAAGCGGGAGAGGCAATACAACCGGATCGGGCGGTGCCATCGAGTTTCTCCAAGAACGCGATTACTTCGTCGACGTTCGGGGCAAGTTGTTGAATCGCCTCGAATATGTGGTCGGAATCATGAATAACAACAATTTTCAGGCGAACGGCATCGTCAGCAATACCTCAGGGATCGGCGGGGCTAATCAACCGAAGGCGGTGTATACCCGGCTCCGGCTGTTTGGCGACGACGTGTCGTTTATCAGCTTCACCATGATCCAGGGAACGTCAAACAACGCCGGGACCTTCATCAATGGGCGTGGTAAGGGCCACTTTGACCGCTACGGCGTGGATTTTCGGTTCAACCCTAAGTTCTTACCTGGGTTCACAGTGTACGGGGAGTATTGGCAAGGCCATGACGGTGCGAATGCAACGACCGTGGGGACTCCGGCCAATGGAGCTTGTCTTGATACGGCGATTTGCGGCGGCTCTGGTGCCCCTGGCGTGCACCGACAGACGTGGTATGTGCTGGCGAAATACCTCTTTACAGAAGGGCCGCTCGAAAACTTTGAGCCGGTCTACATGTATGAGGAATTCGATCCAAACACAAGAGTTACGAACGATCTCTACACCAGGCATATCGCCGGGCTGACCTACTATTTTGAAAATTTCCCGCCGAAAATGCAGTCCAAAATCCAGTTTAACTATGAGTTCCGACACCACGCAGGAAATGGACCAGGAATCAACTACGATTCAAGAACTGATCCTTTCGCAAACAATGCCTTCTTCCTCCAGTGGCAGTTACGGTTCATGTAGTGTGGATGATGGTTCTTTGCTCCAGCGTCGGTTTGACGCTGGATGGAAGACCGATGTAAGGGGGTAACTGTGAAGATTGTTGCTAGTCTCCTCGTCCTCCCATGGGTATTGGTGAGCGCCTGTGCTCCTACATACAAGGTGTTTCCCTCCAAGGTGACGGATAACGTTGACCGCAATTTTGATTTTTCTCGGTGGCGCATGATGACTGATGGGTCTGAATCGAAAAAGGTGCAGCTTGGCGGAAGGATTGTATCGTCACAGGCATCCGGCGACGCGGTGACCATCGTCGTCGGTCAGTTGCCGATCGTCAACCACCCGGCGTACGGACCGAAGGATAACGGGAAGAATAACGGGGATTTTGTGATTACCTTTCAGGGGCAAATCGAGAAATCAGATCTCCAGCCTGGGAATCGTGTGATGGTTGTAGGGACGACTCGTCCGTGGAAGGTCGTCACCGTCAATGACCTCTCCCGAAGTTTTCCAATCGTTGAGGCCCAATGCCTTCATTTCTGGAACACACAGGGGCGCGAGATTGCGGACTTCCCCTTCTATGGGGCAGGATACGTGCCCCTTAGGCAAGAGACTGTTTGTGCGAAAAGCCCTACTCCATAGCGAGCAAGGAATCTTCAGGATGATACAAAGAAAACTCAGTAACGTTGATTGGGACTTGTCGTTGGTCTTGCTTGTGGGAATGGGTCTATGCTTGCTCGCAAGCATAGCGGCTTGTAGCCTCTTTAGCCAAGGACGACCGGTGTATGACCGAGAAGGGATCCAGATAGGTTTGGAACTAGATTCCTCGGTGCGCCCATCCGGCGAGGTGGGTCTGAACAATCACCCAATCAATCTGAAACCAAAAGATCTCGAAGTACTCCTTCAGCCCATTCACGTCAGTGGTTACAGTGGTACGATCACTGGTTTACTAACTAAACCGCAACCGCTACCGCTCTTTACACCCAAAGAGTTAACGACCATCACAGAGCATCTCGCCTCGGCATTTCGAGAGGCAAAGCCTACAGAGCGAGTATTCTTCTCACTGCCGAAACCAGGCGTAACCTATAGTGAGGATCGCACGGTCGGTTCTTTATTCTTCCGTGGGCCCTATCTCCATATAGTCGTGACCGACCATTCGTCCATTATTCGTACGGATACCAGTGGAGGCGACTACAAGGATTTCCGGGACACCAAGGGCATGAAGCTGTGGGTGACTGGCCCAGCTCACGCTGCTATGGTCCCGGAGCTCGAGGAGCCACGATGGACCCACTTCGATCGAGTGCATGTTTCGCTCCCCGTCGAGGAACTTCTGGCTCGGAAAGGTCTGATTCCGGCGGTGCCTATGAGTTCAGGCGCAGCCGGTTCACAGATCCCCCAGTCGGTATCCACGCCACTGAACCACCAGCAAGGTCGTACCTCGGCTGATGAATTGCAGCGTCAAATGCAGGAGCTCTCCGGCACCAATCAAGAGCTCCGAGGTCAACTTGACGAGCAGAATAAACGGATGCAGCAGTTACAGGAGCAAGTCGAGCAATTACGGCGAGAGTTTCCTAAATCGGACCTGAAAGACCAGCCATTCAATGCTCCCCCGGCTCCCTAGTCGAACAGGATACTGCGCACCACTGCACCGATTCCGTTCCCTGAAGGTCGGCATCCGTGCCCTCGCTCATGAGAGGTGGTCGTTCCCTCCTTCAAGAATGCGTGAGAATTATCATCGACGCGCTTGAGAATCTCATCGTCAGGCTCCGTGGATGCTGTACGATTCTGATCGTCACTCACAACCTGGCTCAAGCGCGTCGTATTTCTGGCTATGCTGTCTTGTTCTGGGCTCAAAACGGAGCAAGTCAGCTCAGTGAAACAGATCCTTCCAAGCAGATCTTTGAGGAACCTCGTGATCCATTGACCGCCGCTTATGTCAGCGGGATGAGGGGATAGTGATGTTGATGACTACCAGCGGCAGATAAACGCCTTGCACGCTTCCGCCGCACCTTGAAAGCTTAAGCATATTTTGAGGTATCCTCGCCTATTTATCGACTACCCTTCGGCCTCCTTGGACACCCCTTGCGTTTTATCACCAAAGGCAGTATTCAGGGAACGTGCATTGATGGTCCTTGTGAATCTACCACTTTCACTTCAATGAATATGTTCCATTATCATGGCATAGACCACCACATCGGCAATACTCCGCTTATCCGCCTCCGCCGTCTGTCGGAGCTGACAGGCAGTGAAATCCTCGGTAAGGCGGAATTCATGAACCCCGGGGGGTCCGTGAAGGACCGCGCCGCGCTTGGCATCATTCTTGACGCCGAAGAAAAAGGGCTCCTCAAACCGGGCGGGACCATCGTCGAAGGGACGGCTGGAAACACCGGCATTGGCCTCACAATTGTCGGCCACTCCAGAGGTTACCATTCCGTCATTGTCATTCCTGAAACTCAGTCACGAGAAAAAATCGACCTTCTGCGCACGCTTGGCGCGGATGTACTTCTCGTGCCGGAGAAACCGTATTCTCATCCCGATAACTACAACCATGTCGCCCGGCGAATGGCCGAGGAGAAGGGATGGTTTTGGGCCAACCAGTTCGACAACATCGCCAACCGCCTCGCGCACTACCGCACTACTGGCCCGGAAATCTGGGAACAGACCCAGGGGGAAGTGAGCGCTTTCATATCCGCCGTTGGCACCGGCGGCACTCTGGCTGGAACGACTCTGTACCTCAAAGAACACAACCCGAAAATCACGATCGGCTGTGCCGATCCTTACGGCGCGGCGATGTGGTCATGGTTTACCAACGGCAACACAGAGATGAACGACGGTGATTCGTTTGCCGAGGGCATCGGCCAAGGCCGGGTGACAAAGAACCTCGAGGGTATTGCGGTCGATGTCGCGTGGCGCATTCCCGACCAGGATGCGCTCACCATTCTGTACCAGCTTCTGCGCGAAGAGGGATTGTTTCTTGGCCTATCCTCCGGCATCAACATCGCCGGCGCGGTTCGGATGGCACTTGAGCGCGGACCGAGGCAGACCATCGTGACGATCTTGTGCGACTCCGGCGCGAAGTATCAATCGCGGATCTTTAATCCAGACTGGCTTACGGCCAATGGACTGAGGATGGATGTGTCCATCGAAACCCTTTTAGAGTAGTGCGACGCGGACGAGCCTTTGACGGAATATCCCCCTGAACAGCCCTGTCCAGATGGCAAAACGCTTGTGTGCCGAGAATCTGGATCTCGCGACGGACCACGACCTTCAAACAAAACGGAGACAAACCAGACAAGTCCTATGATTCCGCTTCGGCGGGTAGAGCCTTGATCGATTTCGGTTGAATGGTCGGGGACGTCCGCATTTGCGCTTGAACGACATGACTTCGGGCCGGCACGCTTTGCGTCAGCCACACGTTTCCGCCGATAATGGAGCCCTGCCCGATGGTGACACGCCCTAAGATTGTGGCTCCCGCATAGATCACCACATCGTCTTCGACAATCGGATGGCGGGGCTCCCCTTTTATGAGGACACCCTGCTCACCCTCGGTGAACCGCTTAGCTCCAAGGGTCACGGCTTGATAGAGGCGAACCCGCTTGCCGATGACGGTGGTTTCACCGATGACGACACCGGTCCCATGGTCGATAAAGAAGTGACTGCCGATCTCGGCGGCCGGGTGAACATCGATTCCAGTAGATGCATGCGCGATATCCGAGATCAACCGTGGGATCAGTGGTGCTCCTAAGCGATGTAAGGCATGGGCGAGACGATAGTAGATGATGGCCGTCATACCGGGATAGCAGAGTAGAATCTCTGAAGGACTGGTGGCCGCGGGATCACCTCGGTACGCGGCTTGTAGATCAGTGACGAGTAACGCCCGGATAGCCGGGAGTTGACTCGCGAATGCCCTCGTCATGTGACCCGCTCGCTCAGTCAGCGAACGGTTGTCTTGTGTGTCGGTGTTTGCGGCAAAGATCAATCCTCTCTGAACTTGATCCTGCAAGAGCGGTAAGGTTTGATCCAAGGTGTGCCCGACAAAATAATCGATGTTCGTCTCATTCAAATCCATGCGGCCATAGTGCGTGGGAAACAGAACCGCGCACAGGTTTTCCACAATGCCGACAAGGGCTTTCCGTGATGGCAGCTTGTGAATCCGTCCTTGATGCCGGATATTGCGAGTCAGCTCACGCGAAGCGCGTAGCTCCGTGACGATCTGATCAAGATTCCATATCGTTCCTGAGGTATCTTGGTGTCGCATCATGTCATCCACGAAGTGTTAGGGGAACATACGAATGAAAACCAATCATACCATGCTGGTCTTGGCGGACGCTATTCCGATCCGGCAAATACCTAAACTCGCCTGGAACTGCCGAGTTGCCTCAGCCGTAGATACTGATGAAGGAAACCATTGAGATTCACAAAGACGGACAGGCAAAATCTATCACTCTCGACTATGGGACGGACGTGTCGAGAGTGCTCTCCCTGTCGCAACCCGTCCTGACCGATCATGATTGACCACACCCAATGGATGAATTGGCTGCATGCATGGTGTGGTCTGCTCTTTGGCTGGCTCTTGTTTGCGGTGTTTCTTACCGGGACGCTTACGGTCTTCGACACCGAGATCACAGCATGGATGCAGCCGGAGTTACATGAGATCACATCGGATACCGGGGATACCGGGGATACCGGACAGGATGCTGAATCTGCATATGGGTCGGCGCAACCAGAGTCGCCGCTTGCACGCGACGATCAAGGCAGTTCCGTAGACAGCTTCTTTCTGCTGGTCAAATTGCAAGAGAAGCGGACCTTCTCCGGGCAAACGATTGATCCCGCTACCGGCCGCCTGGTGATCTTCCGCGACACTCAGGGCGGCGATTTCTTCTACCACTTTCACTACGGCCTGTTCTTCGGATGGCCCGGTGCTTGGCTGATTGGTAGCGCTGCGAGTGTGATGCTTCTCACCCTCTTCACCGGTGTGTGTAGTCGTCGGTGGCCACTTCAGGACATGACACGGGTTCGTCTAAGGCCGCATCCACGCATCTGGCTGGATGTTCACAACCTAACAGGCGTTCTCATCATGCCGTTTCATCTAACGATTGTCTTCACGGGCCTCGCGATGTTTTGGTCGATTTATATGCCCGTGGATCTCCCATTTCTCCGCCAAAGCGACGGCATCTTGCCGCTGCTTTCCGCTCTGCACTTCGCGCAATTCGGAGGCCGTCCGATACAATGGCTCTATTTCATTATGGGCTTAGCAGCCACGGTCATGATTGCGACAGGACTCGTCTTATGGACCACCAAACGACAGAGGACCCAAACGGACCGTTCAAGCCAAACGGGGCATCGCATTGTTGAGATCCTCAATATCACCACAATAGCTGGATTACCGGTTGGCGTGGCGTCGTTCTTCTGGGCTAATCGACTCTTGCCTACGACACTGACGGAGCGATCGCTCTGGGAGATCCGCTGCTTCTTTATTGTCTGGAGCCTGTGTTTTATCCATAGTCTTCTCCGCCGAGATTCCAGCAAGGCTTGGAGGGAACAACTGTACGGATCAGCGTATCTGCTGGGATTCTTGCCCCTACTTAATGGATTGACGACGAACAGTCATCTGTTGACGACGGTACCAAAAGCGCAATGGGCGATAGCGGGTGTCGACCTGACGGGGCTGACGGTGGGTATATTGCTTGGTTGGACTGCTCGACGGGTCAGCGAGAGTGCGTTAAGACATCACGAATAAGAATATCATTCCATCCGGCAGAAATGAGTATGAGGAGCTTACGAAGCCTCAGCGCCATCGATTCAACAACATCTCGCTGTGAGGGGCACAGATCGGCACACCGGATCACAACCGAGCATCAAAGAACAGCGAGGCATGGATGATACCTTCGTCACCGAGACACAAGTGTAGAACTTGCGTCGAGACCGAACTGGACGTATGAATGTGCAAGAACTCCAAAACTATCACTTGCTCAAGTAGCTGAGGATTCGCTGTTATTAGATCAATAGAAATTGAGTCCGTGCCGTTGATCGATCAGCAGCTATTCAAGCAAGTGCATAGTCAGCTAACCGTGCTTTCGCATAGGGAACAATTGTCATATGCAGTTAGCATCTATCAATTGTTTTCCAATCTTGATCGCTTTTGTATGGGCTTCCTCTTCAGATTCGCTGGCCGCGCCAATAGTCTGTATGAGTTGCGGATCGTCTGTCCCATCTGACGTTGGGGGCCAGATCGTGGTTTCCAGCAGCCAATTGGTTCCAATGCGACGCACAGCACTGACGACTTTTCTCCCGTTGTATATTATCTCCATTGTCCCCTCCTGTACCGTATCAGAGCTAACCTAATCGATTCACCATGGCTGCATTCAGTGGGCATGGGCAGCCCATGCATTACATATCTAGATTTGTAGATGTGTCTATGCGATATATCACGTTCGCGACGTATTTGGTAAGGAGGAGAAGTGACAGAACTGTTTCTAAATCAAAGACGGGTTGCCGTCGTCTTGATCATATTACTGGAATTGTGCGCACAGCTTAATCAGAGCTATGCCGACCAGATTTCATTTCCAGAACCGGCCGAAGAAAACTCCTATACCGTGCCGATGGAAAGCCTTCGCTTACGGATGTGGGCACAATACAGAGTCATGTATAACGCAAGCAACATTCCCAGCGGAGTAAATAGCGGGAGCCTGCCGACGGCCGGAACCGGTCCTGGTCGGCTCAACTTTGGAGATACCGAGCACTATGACTTTTTCCGTCAGCGTATGCGGCTGGCCTTCGATATCCAGCAGAAGGGCTCGGAGAATGTGGGCGCCTATATTCAACTGGAATATCGTGGAGGCTTTGGCGGATCCAGTCCGGCGGCAAGCGACCCGCGTGGAGAAACCGGAGCAAACCCCGATGGAACCGCCAACGCATTCAACCGGCTGCAAGCCCGTGGAGTACGGTACGGCTACATCTATGTCACGCCCATTGAAAATCACACCTTAGTCGCCGGCATCCTGCCGACCATGGACCAAGTGGGACGAGTTCTGTGGGATAGCGAATGGGATTTTCATGTCGGTGGCGTGTCGCTAGGAGGAAAAGTCGGCACAGGCGACTACCGACTCGGTTTCTATCGTATCGCTGCCGACCTGCGGGCTGGTACGATCGGACAAGGATTCGGCAAAGACGGCGACCTGTGGGCCGTCGATTACAATATTCCTGTGCCATTCAGCCCATTTCCACTCAAAGTCGGCGGACATTTTTATTCGCTCAACCTTGGAAAGACCGAAAACATCAATATCGGGGATACGCACGAGAATTGGTTTGCGCTGACGGCTTCCGGCTCCCTACTTGGCACCGGTGCCTGGAACAGTTACGTGATGCTCAACGTCGGAAGGATAGGAACTGGCCTAACAGGCAACAATCACACAGGATATTCGGCAAAGTTCGAAGGCAGTCTTCCGATCGGCCCCACAACGGTGAACCTCTTTGCACTATATGCTTCCGGCGATAAAGAAGGCCACTTCAGCAACCAGTTCACGACTCCCGAAGCGATTTTAGGGACGAACGGGTTTTGGGGATACTCGCATATTTTCAATGCCAATGCTCCCAGCGACGTGAACGACGTCGGCATCAATCTCAACAACGGAGGAGCCGGACTCATCACCGTCCAGGGTCAATTCAAGTTTCCCATCCTTCCCAAACTGAATGGCACCTTCGAGACCGCCTACTTCTCAGCAGCCCGCTCACGCGGGTTCGGCACACGCGGCGACGCAACGTATATGGGCACAGAAGTTGGACTGATGTTGACCTACAATATGGCCAAGAACTTGAATCTCGATGTTGGTGCCGCGAACGCCTTCATGGGTGACTTTCTTGCCAATCGCACGCAGGCAACAGGCGTTGTTCAGAACGTCTACGAAGTCTTCACCCGATTTCAGTACATGTTGTAAGGAGCTGATTCCTAGACCGGAATTACCGTAACTTTTGATAGGGAGGGTCCGATGAGCGAGCTTTCACGACGAACATTTCTAAAGCTTGGTGCCTGTGTCGTCGGCGGTGCCTGCACGACGAGCACTGTGCCCCCAGTCGGCCAGGCTGCCGAACCCCAAGCCTGTTCGACTATGACCACGATCTTACCCTACCCGCGTACAAGGTTAACGAACCTCACCGAGCTGTCTGTCGGGAATAGCCTGTCCCTGACATACCCGGATACCTCTTCGCCTATCAGTCTTGTGAAACTTGGACGGGAAGCAGTGAATGGGGTAGGGCCCGATCGCGATATTGTTGGTTTTAGCGGCTACTGTACCCACATGGGTGGCACCTTAACCTATCGCGCCGAGACCGGAGCCTTCCATTGCCCGCTCCACTACGCCATGTTCGACGCCTCCAAAGGTGGTCTCATCGTCATCGGTCATGCGACGGATAATCTCCCACAGCTCGAATTGGAGGTAGATGCTCGCGGTGAGATCTATGCGGTTGGGATCAAGGGGTTAATCTATGGGCGACAGGCAAACATTCTGGCGTAACTCGGCATGACGACAGCAAGGCGACAAGGAGATTCTTCATATGAGTACGACCTATCATGGAGAAGATCGGGTTCCGATTCCTCCCACCAATGCCCAGCAGTTTACTACCGTATGCTCTTATTGCATCGTGGGATGTGGCTATCGCGTGTTTAAGTGGCCACAGGGAAAAGAAGGGGGTCCAAAGCCGAACCATAATGCCCTTCAAGCAGACTTCACAAAGCAACAGGCGGAACGGTCAGGCAAATGGATTTCTCCCTCCATGCACAGCATCGTCACGGAACGCGACGGGCGCCGCTATCATGTCGCTGTACTTCCTGATTCGGATTGCGTGGTGAATAAGGGGAATCATTCGATCCGCGGCGGCACTCACGGATCAGTGCTGTATGGCCCCGATCGACCGACCGCCGATCGGCTATCCCACCCGCTTATCTATCGAGGCGGCACACAGCTTCCCACAACCTGGGAAGAGGCGATCGAACTCGGGGCACATGTGATCAAAGCCTGTCTTGATAGATGGGGACCAGATGCCATTGCCATGAAATTCTTCGACCATGGCGGAGGCGGTGGAGGATTTGAGAACAATTGGGCTGTCGGCAAGTTCTTCTTTACCGGCATTGGCACCCAAATGGCCTCGATCCATAACCGGCCGGCCTACAATAGCGAAGTCTTTGCATCGGGTGATGCAGGAGTGGCCGCCCTCCCTTCAGCCTATCTTGACGCTGAGTTGGCCGACACGATCGTACTGATCGGTGCCAACTCGTACGAGACCCAATCCATCTATTTCCTGGAACATATGTTGCCAAATCTTTCCGGTGCGACGATGGCCAAGAAGCAGCAACTGCTCTCCGGAGAACCCCACCAGCAAGGGAAGATCATCATCGTAGATCCGCGGCGGACGTCTACAGTGGCGATTGCCGAAACCGTCGCCGGGAAAGCCAATGTGCTGCATCTTCAGATCAATAACGGAACCGATATCGCGCTCCTGAACGCTCTTTCTCGGATCGTCTACGAACAGAAGTGGCACGATCAGGACTTCATTACAAACCGCACGGACCACTTTGATCGCTTCAAATCCACAAACCTGACACAGGATCTTGATGAGGCGGTCCGCGTGACTGGCATCACGAAAGAACAGCTGATGCAGGCAGCCGAATGGATCGCGAAACCAAAGACCGACACAGCCAGACGGCGGACGCTCTTTCTCTATGAGAAGGGTTTGATCTGGGGGTCGAAAAATTACGAAAACGTGGCTTCAGTGGTGGACCTTGCGCTGCTGACCGGCAACCTCGGGAAGCCAGGCACCGGATGCGGCCGTCTCGGCGGGCACCAAGAAGGGTATTCCAGGCCCAACTACCCGGGGAAACGTCCTCCTGTGAACGTTGACGACGTAGCCATCAAAGGCGGAGGCTCAAAGGTCTTCTGGGTCGCGGGCTGCAATCCTGTCGGTGGCACGTTGAACGCTCAGCAATTCAGGCTTTCAGTGGCACGACGGACCGCGCTCGTCAACCAGGCGTTGGATCAGGCCATTGGTTCGACGGCGCAAGAGAAAGTCGCGATCATACTGAAAGCGGTCGATGCAGGAGGATTATTTCTGATCGCTCAAGATATTTATCCCACCGAGACTGTCAAACATGCTCATCTTGTGTTTCCAGCCGCTCAATGGGGCGAAATGAATCTGACCTCGATCAATGGGGAACGCCGCCTTCGGCTCTATCAAAAGTTTATGGATGCGCCTGGGGTGGCGGAACCGGACTGGAAAATCATGGCCGTGATGGCTCAGAAGATCGAATCCCTGTATCTTGCTGAAGGAAAAAAAGACATGGCCAGTCGATTTGCAGGATTTGGTTGGAAGACCGATGAGGAGGTCTTCCGCGCAGCAGCAGTCGGCGTAAAAGGTGCTCAGGAGGATTATGGCGAGACAACCTATGCGATGTTGTGCGTGCTCGGTACCAACGGTGTGCAGACTCCAGTCAAAACAATCTCAAACGGCCTTCCAGTGGGAACGACGCGGCTCTATGAAGACGGTGGAAGATTCAAATTCATTCCGGCAGCGTGGCAAGGATTTCCTACACCGATTCAGCAGCTCATGAATGACGCGCGCTATCCGTTTTGGGTCAACAATGGACGGTCTAACCATGGTTGGCAGACGCTCTATGACGACGTACGAAAACCGCTGGTGATCGGTCGTGAACCTTTACCCTATGTCGAGATCCACCCTCAGGACGCCGGCACATTGGGTGTTGCCAATGGCGATCTGGTTGAACTGTTCAATCCCTATGGAGTTGTCACCGCGATGGTGGTCATCACAGACTCCAATCGGCCCGGCCATGTGTTCATGCTGTTTGAACATCCGAAGGGTTGGCTGAATAGTCTGACGACAGATTATGTCGATCCGGACACGACCATTCCCTATTACAAAGGAACCAAAGCGGGCATCCGGAAGGTGGGCGCACTCACAGGGATGAAAGAACGTTTAACGTTTCTTCCAACGAACAGAGTATGAGCGCTTTTCATCCATCAGGTTCCACTTCTCTCAAAAGAGTGTTGGTCCGTCTCCTTACCCTGTTCAGCGTTTATGGACTTACCTTCACGACTGCTTGTACGAACGTACATTCTACAGGCCGAATCATTTACGAAAGCCCGGACACCGTCGTTCGGCTAGAGCCGGCAAGCAAAGTTTCTTCTGCAGGTGGCGGGAACTATTCTCATCCGGCGCTCCTGACAAAAGACCAGATAGATGTCTTGCTGACCTCCGTTTCTGCACGGACGAAAATCGGCATTCTCCGTACCTTCATCGGCGCCCCTGGAACACCCAGGCTCTTCGACAGAACAGACATTGACCTCCTGGCTAGTCCTATCCAAGAGGCACTGACCCAGGCCAAACCAGGTGAAGCAGTCGTCTTCTATCGCACAAGACATACAAAGGGCGCTCGTGCGCGAGTCACATCCGGAGTCCTGTTCGTCCGCGATGAGGTGCTGGTGCTCTATGTGGCGAACTTTTGGCACCCCGTGATGACCATTGCATCTGAGGTGGGAAGCAAGGATCGACTAGACGATGTACGGCAGACAACAGCCTATGTACGGGATCATCCGTGGGTGTCTGTTGGGGATCAAGACTTTGGCATCTTCTTCGACGATCTAAACCATCAACTAAGTCAGCGTGAAAATAGCCTTTGGGATCACCCGGAACGGACCATTGCTATCGCTTATGGACCGTATCTCCAAGCCAATCCTGACCCGATCAAACGGGCTCACGAGTCGGAAGAAGCCGTCCAACAGGCCACCTTGCCAAAGATAGAACGCCAAGTCATTACCGATCTGAAGAAGAGACTGTTGGAACTCGAACGCGCGAATGCCGTTCTTACAGAAAAGATTCAGAACTCATCCGTAACGGCGATTCCATCCAACCCTCCTCCTGTAGCACCACCTCAATCTCAGACCGAACAAGCTTCCATGGAAAGACTTCTTGAGGTGATCCGACATCTTGAAAATCGGATCTCAGAAATGGAACGCGAAATCACCAACGGTAAAAAGTAACCACAATATTTTGGTATGACACTCAGCTGACTTGCTCCTATGGTCATACTCTGCTAATGTAACCCACCGTTTTCGTCTGCCTATTAGAAAGAACACGCGACTGAATGGTCTGGGACCCAAAAGATCCGTGGGGCAAGAAGCCCGATCCGCTTGAGGACGCGCTCAAACAGGCGCAGTCTCAGCTCAAAGACCTTTTCCCTCCTGGTGGGCTGAAAAACCTCCTGCCTTCCGGGGGAGTCTGGAATCTTGTCATTGCTGCGGTGGTCATCTTGTTCGTCTGGCAGTCGGTCTTCATCGTCGCACCGGACGAGGAGGGGGTCGTCAAGCGATTTGGGGTGCCGGTTCGCACCGTCGAGCCAGGGCCTCACTTCAAGATCCCGTTCGCTGAGACCGTCCTGCAGCCTAAGGTCGCGAAAC
>Ga0268299_1000962_pt1 | contig 65390 bp, 57 predicted proteins | sample NOBtaG_FD_193484 | JGI IMG/M metagenome (GOLD analysis project Ga0268299, IMG submission 193484) | Activated sludge microbial communities from bioreactor in Nijmegen, Gelderland, Netherland - NOB reactor | ecosystem: Engineered > Bioreactor > Aerobic > Activated sludge | place: Netherlands...
CTCGCCGCGCAGAATGATCGTCGACGACGTCGGATTCACCTCGCTGACGGTACCCGTGTAGGTGGTGGTCTTCTCGGTGATCGTGTCGGCGTTGACCGACGCGGCACCCACGAGGCCCGCCAATGCGAGCGCAGAAGCCAGAACGGAACACGAACGCTTCATGATGCTGTCCTCCTCTCGAATTCGCGCGGCGATGCCGCGTCGTTGCGGAGGTACGTAGAGCGAGGGTCGTGCCATGCCGCCGCCGCCGGCTAACCCATGAACGGAGCGTGATCGGGTGCGCGCAGACGAACGGAACCGCTCGCTCCGCTTGTAACCTTCTCCGGGCGGAAGCGACCGCTTTCTACGTTCTGCTCGTCAGGCGGGCTCGGGAAAGCGGAACAGCATCAGCTGCGCGCCGCTCGCGAGCAGGCTCCCGGCGCGGTCCCAGAGCGCGACGTCGGCGGACGCGTAGCCGTCGCCGGCCCAGTGCCCCACGACGTGGCTCAGCACCCATTCGTCCTCGGTGTCGGCGAGGAGCCTGAGCGTGAGGTCGACGCTCGGCGCGGAGAACAGCGGGAATCCGGGACCGTGATACTGCGCGATCGCCGGCGGCATCGTGTCGGCGAGCGCCACGAGCGACAGCGGGTCGATGCGGCCGTCGGGAAGCCGGGCCGGCACCTTGTAGCGGAACCACCGGATCACTTCGGCGCGTCCGCCCTCCCAGCCGGTCTCGAAGGATGCGAAGCTCCGCACCCGCCGAACGTCGAGGCTCTCGAAGAACGCCGAGCGCCACGCCGGGACGCCGGGCGGCGGCGTCGCGAGACCCGGGTACTCGTCGGGTGGTCCGACCTCGGGCGCCGTGCGGTACGTGAAGTCGAAGCCGGGACGCGTCTCGCCGAACGCGGCCGTCGTCACGTGACCGGGATCGCTGCGGCCCGGCGTGCGGGCGTCGGCGCGGAGGTGCGACATGCGCTTCCCGATCCGCAGGCGCTCGACGTCGACGGCGATCGTCCCGGGCTCGACCGTCGACACGAACATCGTCGCGAAGCTCCGTAGGCGTTGGGTCGGGTCGTCGAGGGCCGCCTCCATCGCGCGGAGCGCGATCGCGCTCACGACCCCGCCGCAGGGATAGGTCGGGGCGTTCCACGCGTCGCCGACGTCGGCCTGATAGCGCGTCGTGGAGCCGGGAACCGCGGTGACGCGGGTCGCCTCGAGAAAGGAGGGTTGCGACATCGGCGCCGGATATCGGAGGCGTCGAGGCGTGTCCAATCCGCTATAAGCGTGGGATGTCTTGCCGTCGGACGTGGCTCGCGTCGTTGCGCCCGCACGCGGTGTGCGTGACGCTCGCGCTCGCGGTCTGCGTGACGTTCGCGCACGCGGCCGACGTTCCCCCGACCGAGACCCCGGCACCAGGCGCGACCGCGGGCTGGACCGGCAAGCGTCTCTATCGCGTCGCGTGGACCTCGACCCCGAGCCCCGTGCCGATGCTCGCGCTGCACGCCTGGACGATCACGATCACGGACGCGGCCGGCGCACCGGTCGACGACGCGCGGGTGACCGTCCTCGGCGGCATGCCGGCACACAGTCACGGTCTCCCGACGACGCCGGCCGTGCGCGGTCTCGGCGGCGGGCGTTATCTCGTCGAAGGGCTCAAGTTCCACATGCCGGGCGCGTGGGTCGTCGCGTTCCGCATCAAGGCCGCCGCCGGCACGGATGCCGTGAGCTTCCCGTTCGAGCTGCCGTGACCCGCGCCGCGACCGTGCTGCTGACGGCGGTGGTGCTCGCCGCGTGTGTCGGTGACGCCCTCGCGGGTGACGGGGAATGGACGCCGGCCGAGCGCCGGGTGCTGCGCTCGCTCTGGATCGGCAGCCTGCCGCCGCTCCCGGACGATCCCTCGAACGCGTACGACACCGACCCGCGCGCGGCGGCGCTCGGACGCCGCCTTTTCTTCGACGCGAGCTTCAGCGCGAACGGCACGCTCTCGTGCGCGACCTGTCACCCGGCGGACGCGAGCTTCCAGGATCGCAAGCCGGTCGCCGAGGGCACGGCCATGCTGCTCCGGCGCTCGATGCCGCTTCTCGGGGTCGGCTACAACACGTGGTTCTTCTGGGACGGCCGCAAGGACTCGCTCTGGTCGCAGGCGGCGACGCCGATCGAGAACACGATCGAGCTCGCGCTCACGCGTCCCGACGTCGCGCGTTGGGTCGAGCGTCACGCGCGCGCCGACTACGTCGCGCTCTTCGGCGCGTGGCCGGAGGAGCCGCGGCCCGAGGAAGCGACGACGCGGGTATTCGTGAACGTCGCGAAGGCGATCGCGGCGTTCGTACGAACCATCGTCCCGGGCCCCGCGCGGTTCGACGCCTGGGCGGCAACCACGCTCGGCGAGCCCGGCGCCGATCCGCGGGCGACGCTCACCGACGCCGAGCTCCGCGGACTCCGCCTGTTCATCGGCCGCGCGCACTGCACGAACTGTCACGCGGGTCCCCTCTTCACCAACGGCGAGTTCCATTTTACGCGCGTGCCGCCGGGACCGCGGCCCGACGAGGGGCGGAGCGCGGCGATCGCCCTCGTGCGCGGCGACGAGCTGAACTGTCTCGGTGCGTGGAGCGACGCCCCACCGGAGGCGTGCGGGGCGCTGCGCTTCCTCGATCCCGACACGCGCGATACGCTCCGCGCGTTCAAGACGCCGACGCTTCGGAACGTCGCCGAGCGCGCGCCGTACATGCACGCGGGCCAGTTCGCCTCGCTCGCGGACGTGTTGCGTTTCTATCGCGAGCGGACGCACGGCCTGAAAGAGATCGCGCACGCCGATCTCTCCGACGGCGAGCTCGCCGATCTCGAAGCCTTCCTCGGAACCCTGACTGGGCCCGTGCGCGCCTTCGGTGACCCGCCGGCGCCCATGCGTCCTCGGTAGCGTCGCTACGCTCGCCGCCGTCCCGCGCGCCGCCGCATGGCTCGCGGGCGCGTGCCGACGGCGGGTGCGCCCGTCAGGTACCCGAGCACGAGGCGCGTCACCTCGCGGGTGATGGCGCCCGACGCGAGGTCGTTCGGCCGCTCGACGACGGCTTCGTGGATCGTCGCTTCGACGGTCCGCACGACGAGGTACACGGCGAGATCGAGGTCGCGGACGGCGAGCTCGGCGCGCCGGCTCTCCAGGAACGCGCGCACGCGCGCGACCGTGCGGCGCTCGAACGCGTCGGCCGCGTCCGACGCGCCGAGGTGCGGGACCTCCGTCGAGAGCACGCGGTGCAGATCCGGATCGAGCAAGTGCGCCTCGGCGTTCGCCGCGACGACGGCCGTGACGAGGTCGGCGAGCGGCGCATCGCCGACCCGCGCCAGCACCGCCTCGAATCCGCGTTCCAGCGCCCTGACGTGGCGATCCTTCAGCTCGGCCAGCAGCGCTTCCTTCTTCGGGAAGTACTGGTAGAGCGAGCCGACGCTCACGCCGGCGATCGCCGCCACGCGGTTGGTCGTGAACGCGCCGTAGCCGTCGCGCACCAGAATGCGAGCAGCGGCGTCGAGAATGGCGTCGACCGTCGCCTGGGAGCGCGACTGGACGGGCCGTTTGCGTGGGCCTGGGGCGGCGGGAATGGGCATGCGCGAAATGCGAGTTGCGAAATGTGAGCGATCGCTCGTATTCACTAGCCTCTGATCCGAGGAGGACGCAAATGCACGACGCGCTGACCGACCCGAAAGTGATCGCGACTCTCGACCGCTTGCACGAAGCCGCGAAAGGCGACCGCTGGGTGTTCCTGCGCGCCGCCCCGGCCGCGCTCTGGTCGGTCCTGACGGGCGGCACGCTGCTCGAAGGCGTCACGCCGTACCTGAAGGACGCGTACATCCCGATCACGCCCGAGCAGGGCAAGTTCCTGTATCTCACCGCACGCCTCATCGGCGCGCGCACGATCGTCGAGTTCGGGACGTCGTTCGGGATCTCGGCGCTCTACCTGGCGTCGGCGGCGCGGGCGAACGGCGGGCGCTTCATCGGCAGCGAGATGGAGCCGCACAAGATCAGGGCCGCGCGCGCCAACCTCGCCGAAGCCGGCCTCGGTGGGGTCGCGGAGGTGCGTGACGGCGACGCGATGAAGACCTTCGCCGATCTTCCCGCGCCGATCGATCTCGTGCTCCTCGACGGCTGGAAGGAGATCTATCTGCCGATGCTCCGGATGCTGCGCCCGAAGCTCCGCAAGGGCGCCGCCGTGCTCGCCGACAACATCTTCACGTTCCCGAAGGAGCTCGCGCCGTACGTCGCGTTCGTCCGCGATCCGGCGAACGGCTTCGAGTCGACGACGCTCCCGCTTGGCCACGGCCTCGAGTACTCGGTGGTCGTGCACGAGCACGCCGAGACGGCACGATGAGCCTCGACAAGGAGAAGGCCCGGAAGGCCGCGGCCCATCCCGACCGGCCGGGCGAGGAGTGCAAGGCGGCCCCCGGCGCGTGGCGTCCGGTCGTCGATCACGCGCGCTGCGAAGCCAAGAGCGACTGTGTCGACGTCTGTCCCTACGACGTCTTCGAGGTCCGCCGCATCGACGACGCCGACTGGGCGGCCCTCGGGACGTTCGCCAAGCTCAAGGTCTTCGTGCACGGTCGGAAGACCGCGTACACGCCGCGCGCGGCGAGCTGTCAGGCGTGCGGGCTCTGCGTGGTCGCGTGTCCCGAGGGCGCGCTCACGCTCGTGCGGGCGTGACGACGCGCAGCCGTCCTGCCACGGCGTCGACCTCGACCTCGTCGCCGTCGTGCACGGCGCGCGTCGCTTCGGCGACGCCGACGAGCGCCGGAATCCCTAGCTCCCGGGCGACGATCGCGCCGTGGGAGAGGATGCCGCCGGCTTCGAGGACGAGGCCTGCCGCGCGCTCGAGCACGGTCGTCCAGCCGGGGTCCGTGTAGACGGCGATCAGGACGTCGCCGGTTCGCACGCGCTCGAAGTCGTCGGGACCGGTCACGATCCGCGCCGTGCCGACGGCGCGGCCGGGGGCGCCGATCTCGCCGATCAGCTCTCCGTCGGTCCCGCCCCGGCTCGATGACGCCGGCTCGTCCAGCGTTTCGGGCGGCGGGCGCTCCGCGTCGCGGGCTCCGGAGGCGCGTCGCAGCGCGATCGTCGCGCGGAGATCCGCGGACTCGCCGCCGGTCGCGGTCGCCGCGTGCACCAGCTCCTCGACGTCGAGCCAGAAGACGTCGTCGACGGCGTCCACGCGTCCCGCCGTGACGAGCTCGGCGCCGAACGCTCGCGCGATCATCCGAAGCCGCGCCAGGAAGAAGTCGGCGTGGTAGCGCATGTTCTCGCGGACCGCGTAGTAGCGCTGCGCCTGCGCGAGTACGAGGCGAAAGATCGCGCGCCGCCCGATCCCGCCGAGCTCTTGCCCGATCGCGTCCTCGAGGCGGGTCGTCGCGGCGAGCCGGCGGCGGACCGCGGCCGCGCGATCGAGGAGCGCCGTGCCGCCGTTCGCTCCCGAGGCGGCGAGCTCGACCACGAGATGCGGCGACTCGTTCCAGGTGGGGCAGGCGAGGTCGCGGCCGCTCAGGCGATGGCCGTGGATACGGAGCACGTCGCGGAGCGCCTGTCCGGCCCGGCCTGGATGGTCGGCGAGGATCGCGGACGCTCCCCTGAAGTCGCCGGCGGTGAGTGCCGCGGCGATCGCGGGCTCCGCACGGAAGAGCGGCGTCGCGGCTCTGAGATCGTGGTGCGCTTCGAGCGAAGCGATGCCCGGCAGGCCGACGGTGAGGGCGGCCGCGTCGTCGGCGAGGTGCGGCGCCCAGCGCCGGCAGAGCTCGTGGAGCAGATGGAAGAAAACGTAGGCGAAGACCATCCCCCAGTTCACCACGTCGAGGTAGTGACCCAGCCGTTCGGCGACCCGTACCAGCTCGTCGCAGAGCTCGGCCGGCGACGGTTTGGCGCCGAACGTCCCCCAGTTTTGGAATCCGCGGCGGACCTCGACGCACTCGCGATCGAAAGCGGCGGAACGTGCCCACGGAGCCCAGTCGGGCTCGTTCCGCCAGGCCCGCGCCGCGATCGCGAGGGCCTCGGCGCCCCCCGTCAGCCAGGAGGCCCCCGGTCCGAGGCCGGCCCGCGCCGTCGACGGAAGGAAGCCGAGAAGCCCCTCGCTCCGGAGCGCCGCCGGGAGCCGCCGGACCACTTCCGAAAGCAGGGCCGCGTTCACGTAGACGTGGCTCGCGTGCCTGCGGAAGACCGGGAGCTCGGCGAGCCCGGCGAGCCCGGCCGTCCGGAGTGGCCGCCTAACCATGTGTTCCGCCATGGGTTCGGCTAGGAGCGCATAGGTCAGCGGGGTCACCGGACCGCTCCAGAGCTCGTTCGCGATCCGACGGGTCCAGATCGGGGTCGATGTCAAAAAGCTAGTTGACACTACGGGACCATACGCGTAGCACTGAATTCGTATTCAGTTCTGAACAGAGATTCACAAACCCCATGCCGACTCGTACAGCGACCGTTACGAACCTCAACGACCTGAGCCGCCAGGACCGGCGTCGCGCCAAGACCCGGAGCGCGCTCCTCCAGGCGGCAAAGCGGTTGCTGGCGACCAAGGGGTTCCACGGCACCAAGATCGCGGACATCGCGACGGCGGCCGACGTCGGAACGGGGACGTTCTACCTCTATTTCCCGACCAAGGACGCGCTCTTCGCCGACCTCGTGCGCGAAACCGCGATCGCGGCCAGCGAGGCCATCAGCGCCGCCAAGGCCGCCTGCACCGACCCGATCGAACGCGCCCGCGTCGGCGGGGAGACCTTCTTCCGCTTCGCCGCCGACAATCGCGACGTCTTCAAGATCCTCTTCGGCCACAGCGCCCAGTTCGACGAGCTGCTGCGCGAGGTCCATCAGATCTTCATCGCCGACATCGAGCACGACTTCGCGGCCGGCCGCGCCGCCGGCGTCTTCCGCGATCTTCCCCCGGCATTCGCCGCCCAGGCGATCGTCGGCATGCTCTCGCAGGTCACGTCCTGGTGGCTCGACCGCAAGGACATCAGCATCGAAGAGATCACGTCCATGACTCACCGCATGCTCACGCAGGGCACGACGGTGCAAGGAGAACACGCATGACCCCGCCCGCCGTCGCCGTGTCGAACTTGAACGCGGTCGAAGATTTCACCGAGCAGCTCTCGACCACGTTCGACACCTGCTACACGTGGAGCTACGAGACCTTCAAAGTCGGTCTCCGCAACCTCTACGAGAAGGCGAAGCAGAACCAGTGGGACCAGGCGACCGCGCTCGACTGGTCGCAGGACGTCGATCCCGAGGCGGAGAACCTCCCCGACATGAACAACCCGCTCTACGGGACGCGGCTCTGGGCGAAGTTCACCGAGGCCGAGATCCGGAAGTTCCGGCGCGAGCAGCTGTCGTGGAGCCTGTCACAGTTCCTCCACGGTGAGCAGGGCGCGCTCCTCGCGACGGCGCAGATCGTCGACGCGGTGCCGTGGATCGACGCCAAGTACTACGCCGCGAGCCAGGTCATGGACGAGGCGCGCCACGTCGAGACCTACGACCACTACCTGCGGGACAAGGTCAAGAAGGAATACCCGATCAACCCGCACCTCAAGACGTTGCTCGATCAGATCCTCACCGACTCGCGCTGGGACATGAAGTACCTCGGCATGCAGATCCTGGTGGAGGGCCTCGCCATGGCGGCCTTCGGCCTCATGGAGAAGTTCTCGAACGAGCCGCTGCTGAAGACGATGACCCAGTACATCATGCGCGACGAGTCCCGCCACGTCGCCTTCGGCGTGCTCTCGCTCGAGGGCGTCTACAAGGACTTCAACGAACGCGAGATGCGCGAGCGCGAGGAGTTTACCTACGAGGGTTGCCGCCTCATGCGCGACCGCCTCTACGCGGTCGAGGTGTGGCAGGAGATGGGTCTTCCCATCCAGGAGACCCACGAGATCGTGATGAGCTCCGAGATCATGCGCGAGTTCCAGAAGATGCTGTTCTCGAAGGTCGTCCCGAACTGCAAGCGCCTCGGCCTCTTGTCACCGTGGCTGCGCGAGCGCTTCCACGAGCTCGACATCCTGAAGTTCGAGCACCTGGAGTCGAGCCTCGACGAAGCGGGAGCCTGAGGGGGCGCGACCGGACGCGGGTCAGTTCTTCGCCAAGACCTGGCTCGCGTCGTTCTTGACCGCCGTGCCGTACGTCGCGTCGAAGCAGCTGCCCGCCGACGTCTGGAGCTGGGCGCGGAGCGGCAGCGTCGCCGGCAACGGCACGACCGGGAGATTGGCGTGCTTGCCTTGCACGCACAGGACGGCGTTGCCGGCGCCGAGCTTGATCTTCAGCTTGTCGACTCCGTAGCTCGTGCCGCGCTTGTTCGCGTACGACCAGCCCTTCGCGCTCGAGCCTTTCCAGCACGACTTCGTGCCGCACGTGCCGCCGCCGTCGATCTGCGTCATGCCGACGAGCGCGTTCGTCCCGTCGTAGAGGCAGAGCGCGTACGAGCCGCCGGTCGTCGGATCGCCGAAGTCGCCCGCCGTCGCCGAGCCCTTCTTGGAGCACCATGACAGCTGCGGCTTCTTGGGCGCCGTTGCTTGCTTGAGCTTCAAGGTCGACGTCTTCGGCGCCGCCACGTCGCAATCGTTTCTCGGCGCCGCCGTGCAGATGGGGGTCGTGAGGGCTTCGTTGCGAGTCAGCGCGAGCGAAAGGTCGGACCCGATGAGCGGCAGATTGTCGTAGTCGGGGCGCTCGTAGCGTCCGACGGTGACGACCTTGCCGTCGCCTTGCATCACCATCGCGGCCGGGGCCGCGTCTTGGATGTAGACGTGGCCTTCGGGAAAGGTGTTGCTGTCGTCGAAGGCGAGGTCACGGGCGCCGTCGGGATCCAGGCGCGACAGAAACCAATCGACGAGGATCAGGGGACTCGGCGGGGTGTCGGCCATCTGCGCGTGGGTGGCGACGAGAATCTTCCCGTCCGGCTGGAGTGCCACCGCCGTCCCGATCTCCGCGCAGAGGTTGGCCGCGACCGGCGCGATGTCCAACGTCGCGACGCCGTTCGTCCCGAAGTCCGGATCGGGGGTTCCGTCGGCGAACAAGCGCGCGACGAAGGTGTCCATGCAGCCGTTCGTGCTGCCCGCGACGACGAGGCGCCCCGTCGGGTCGAGCGCGATGGCCTTCGCCGACGAATCGGACGCGAAGGTCGTGACTTGGCCCGCCGTTCCGTCGAACCCGAAGCGCGCGACGACCGCCCCGTCACCGAACACCGTGGCTTCCGCGCCGACCGCGACGATCGCGTCGCCGGCGACGGCGAGCGCGCTGAGCGTGACTCCCGGGACGGCGACCATGCCGCCCGTGCCGAATCCCGCGTCGAGGTTGCCGTCGTCGTCGTAGGCGACGAGCACGCCGTTGTTGAGGTCGCTGTTGGAGGCGAGGACGATCCGTCCGGTGGGGAGTCGCACCATCGCGTGGGTGAAGCCGGATCCCGGCACGTCCGTGCTGGTGATGCCGCCCGTCCCGAACGTCGGATCGAGCGTGCCGGTCGCGTCGAAGCGCGCAATCGCGAGCTCGATCACGGACGACCCGGTGCGCATGTGGCCGGCCACCAAGATCGTGCCGTCGGGAGCGATTGCGAGCGCCCGCGCGGATTCGTCGAGGCCACCGAAATCCGCGCTCGCGCGGCCGGCGGTGCCGAAGCCCGGGTCGAGATTTCCGTCCGCGTCGTAACGGAACACGGCGAAATCGTCGCCCGCGGCCACGAGGATCTTGCCGTCGCTCTGGAGCGCGACGTCGTAGCCCTGGGCGGCGGATGTATTCTCGACGATCCCGTCACCGGCGAAGGTCGGGTCGAAGTCCCCGGGCGCCGCTTGCGCGGAAGCGGCGGCAAGGAACATCGTCACGGCGGCGATGAAGGAGAACGAATACGACGAAGGGGACATGCACGGCACGGCAGGTTCCTCCCGCGCGAACCCTGACGCATCGGGCGACGCCGTGTCAACGAAAACGTCGGTGGTTGGTCAGTTCGATGCGCGTCAGGGCGTCGGCGGGGTTGGGTACGTGAACGCGGGCCCGCGGAACTCGCTCGCGGAGTTGCGCGTCGCGTCGAGCTCGAAGTAGCGGCCCTCCCAGCACTGGCCGTTCTCCGTTTGCAGTTGCGCGCGGAGCGGCAAGCGCGCGGGGAGGCTCGGCAACGCCAAGGCGCCCTTGGCGTCGAGCACGATTCGCGCCTGGCCGTCGGCGCCGGCTCGCAGGAGCACCTCGGTCGGACCGTCCGCGGGCGCCGCGGCGTCGCGGTAGCGGAAGCCGCTCGCGCCGGTCGGTCGCCAACACGGTGTGGCGCCGCAGTCGTTCGCGCGCGTCACCGAACGAAACGCGACCGACGGCGTGCTGCCCGACTCGTCGAAGAGGCAGAAGGTCAATCGTTCGCCGTTCGTCGGGTCGCCGAAGTCTCCGACCGACGTCGCGGCGCCGCGGCTCCATTTCCACTCGAGACGCCGGCGCGTATCGGACGGTCCCGTGCGCATGCGGAGCTGTCCCGAGAAGCGCGCGATCGAGCTGCGGCACGCCGGGAAGGGCGCCGCGACGCAGCCGGCGGGCGGCTCGCAGCGCTCGCAGGCGGGACACACCGTGACCGACCGACAGTCGGCCTCGCAGCAGTCTCCGCCGCTCGTGTTGCCGTCGTCGCACGTCTCGTCCGGGCCGATCGTGCCGTCACCGCACCGCGCGAGCTCCGCCGCGCCGATGTCGCAGCGGCTCCCTTGCGGACGATCGACGCCGCGTTGGTCCCGTGCCGGACACGCGGGCGCGGCGCCCCCCGGGGCGGCGGGATGCGCGGCATCGAGCGCGGGGCTCCCGTCGAGGGGCAGGTGGGTGTGCGTCGGTCCGCCGTTGTCGGCGAGCGGACCCAGTCCGGGCGCCACCCCGAGAACGTTCCCCGTCGGGTCGCCCTGGATCACGCACGTGCTCGCCTGGATCAGGTTGTGGCCCTCCGACGTCATGGGAGCGAACCCGCAGTCCGCGGGAGTCACCGGCGTGCCGGGCGCGTGCGACGTCTTGAACCGGTTGCCGGCGAGGATGGTGTTGCGAAGCGTCGCGGGGCCCGTGATGCCCGCCGGGCGGGGCAGGCCGATGGAGACCACCTCGTTGTCGGTCACGGTGCTCGAGTGGAGCACGACGGCCCCGGGCACGGCGCCCGCGCCGGCGATCGCGATGCCCGCGCCGCCGATGCCGCGGTTGCCGCTGATCGTGCTGTTCACGATGGTGAGCCGACCGTCGGTGTCGATCCCGCCGCCCGTGTCCGCCGAGTTGGCACTGACGGTGGAGTCGCGGAGGACGAAGGTGCCCGTCGAGGTGTAGATGCCGCCGCCGGTGGAAGCCCAGTGGCGGGTCACGGTGGTGCGGGTGAGGATCGCGTCGCCGCGGTTGTAGATTCCGCCGCCGACCTCGATGGAGTTCGGGCCGCCGCGGCCGAGGAGCATGCTGTCTTCGACCTCGAGCGTCGCGCCGTCTTCGTTGGCGACGAGCCGTCCCACGCCGAGGAAGCCGAGGTGCGCACGGCGGAGGACGGCCCCGCCGAAGTTCACGAGCGCCGACCCGAGACCGGCGCTCGCAAACGACGTATCCTCGACGAGCAGCAGGCCTTCGTTCCAGATCGCCGAGCCGGACTCGGGTCCCGCCGGGTCGGCGACCACGCCGCGGAGCGCCGTGCGGCGCAACGTCAGCGTTCCCTCGTTGAAGGCACCCCCGCCGAATGCGCCGCCCGACGTCCAGCCGTCGAGCAAGCAATCCTCGAACGTGACGTCGCCGGTGTTCCGGAGCACGCCGCCGCCGCTCGTCGCATGATGGTGTCGGCTCGCGATGTCGATGCCGACCACCCGCACCGTACCGGCGAGGACGTCGAGCGCGCGCTCGGCGGTCGTTCCGCCCGCGAGACCGCTGGTGAGGCGCGTCTCCAGGGCGCCGGCCCCGAGGATCGTGAGATCCTCGGTCACGTCGAGGTCGCCCGCGGCCGCCGCGTCCTCGCGCGTGCCGGGTGCGAGCGCGTAGGTCCCGGCCGGGAGCTCGATCGAGTCCGCGCCCGCGGAGGCGTTCGCCTCCTGCACGGCCGCACGGAGCGTGCACGACGCGGCGGAGGTCGCGCACACGCCGTCCCCCGGCGTCGCGTCGGGCAGATCGGCGGTGCTCGTCACGGCGAACGTGGTCGCGAACGCCGATCCGCCGGGCGCGCTGATACTCAGCGCGGCGACGACGAGGAGAACGGATGTCCGGGAGCGCATGGGCCGCGCTTCTAGCGCACTGCGCGCGCCCGGTGCACTAGCAGGCTGCTGAAAAACCCCGCCTGCTGCGGCGAACGATCGCGTCGCTGCGAGCGACGGCCTCGCGACGGCGGGGTTTTCCAGCAGCCTGCTAGCCGGATGATCAGGGAACCTCGCGCGGCAGGGCCGCGATGCCGAACGCGATTGCCGCGGCGAGGATTGCCGCCTGAAGCGCTGCGCTCAGCAGACTCCGCCAGCGTCCCGCGTGGTCGGCGCCGGCGTGCGCGTCATGGCCGGAGCACGGCCGGAGCGCGGCGTCGGGGATCGCCCGGTCGATCAGTGTCGCGAGGGCGAGCAGCGCGTCGCGCGCGGCCGGCGGCGGATCGCCGAGGAGGAACGCGAACGTCCGGCCGTGGGCGTCGGGTCGCGGCCCGCCAGCGCGGGACGAGGCGAGGGTGATGCGGTGGCGCCGGCCGTCGCGATCCGCGACCTCGACCACGATCGCGTCGCTCCCGATCTCGCCGCCCGTGAGCGTCCAGCCCGCGGGCAGCGCGGCGGCGATGCGACCGGCCTCGCGCAGCTCGTTCAACGCCCGACCGGCATCCGGCGTCAGGCAGCGCGGGAGCGTCCAGCGCGCGACCCACGCGCGAACGCCGCTTTCGGCGGTCGGCTCCGGCGTGGCGCCCGCGCGCGCGACGAGCGCCCCGACCGCGAGGCCCACGCAGAGGAGCACGATCGTTCGCTTCGGACCCCGCCTCACCGCTCCCTCCCGCGCAGGATCGCCTCGAGGGCGCGGACCGCTTCGCCGTCGCCTTCGACCACGAACGGGACCGCGCCGTCGTACGTGAGCGGGCCGCATTCCGGCGCACCGACCGTCCATTCGAGCTCCACCCTGGACGTCGCGCCGGGCGGTGTCGGGCCGGTCGCCGAGGCCCGGCGCCCGTCGGCGTCCCGCTGGAAACTCTCCGGGGCCGCGACGATGCGGCCGCCGCAGGCGAGCGCGGCACGCGGCATGAAGATCGTGACCGACTCGTCCTCCGCGACCGGACGCACGGTGGCCGAGAGGCGGATGCGACCGCGCCAGCCCCGTCCGGCCGGCGGCATCCCCGGGATCCCGTCGGTGACTCCGCGCGTTCCGCTCGCCGCGCAGGTCCAGTCCGCCACGCCGTCCGCGAGCGTGCATACGTCGAACGCGCTCCAGTCGATCACCGGCCGAAGGACGACGAGCACGCTCGTCGCCGCGGGCGTGCGTCGAACGGCATGCCACTCGGGCGGCAGCGGCGCCGGCAGCTCGCGCGTCGCGACGACCAGCAGCGAGGCGTCGCGTCGCGTGCTCGACGGCGCCGCGGTCGCGGGTCCGAGCGGCGCCAAGGCCTGCTCCAACCCGAGCTGCGCGGTGACGCCGTACTCCGTCTTGAAGCCGACCCGTGCGTGCCCCGCGTCCCAGCCGTGGCGCTCGTGGAGGATCGTCGCGGCCGCCCGGAGATCGCCGAGGGTCGGCGTCGGGTCGTCCGCGGCGCTCGGTCCGTGTGTCAGCCCGGGAACCAAGTCGGGGCGGAGCAGCACGGCGGCGAGCGCGCACGGCAACAGCACGTCGAGCCCGCCGCCGACCCGCGGCAGGGCGCGCCAGAGCGGGCGCAGGAGCAACGCCACCGGCAGCGCCGCGGCGACCGCGATCGCGGCTTTCGCGTGCAGCAGATACTTCGGCTCGGCGTAGAGCCCGAGGCGCGGCGCGAGCGCGAAGGCCGCGAGCAGCGGCGCCGATACCGCGATCGCGCCCTGCGCCCGGCGCCGATAGGCGCGCCAGGCCGGACGCGGCACGACGCTCGCCGCGATCCACGCGCCGACGCCGACGATCGCCCAGACGAGCCCGGGGTTGTCCGCCGGTGCGGGAACGACCGGATGGCCGGCGGGACGCACGAGCAGCGTCGTGAAGTCGTAGGACCAGGTCCCCGGCGCGATCGCGACGGTCGCGATCGTGAAGACCGCGAGCCCGAACGCCGCCAGGAGCCAGCGGCGCCGCGGCGCCACCAACCCGACCCACGCGATGGACGCGCCGCAGGCGACGCCGACCACGTGGACGTTGGCGATCACCGCCGCGACCAGCGCCGCCAGTGCGAGCGACGCGGCGCCCGGTCGCTCCACGGCCGCCGTGCAGGCGAGCAGGAACACCGCACCGAGGAACGGCAGCGCGCTACTGTTGTGCAGCGCGGTCAGCCGCAGGAGTGCGTCGATCCGATCGAGGAAGAGCCCCGCCGCGACGACGCCCGCGACCGTGCCGCCGAGGCGCGTCGCGACGTGAAAGACCACGACGGCGCCGAGCGCGCTCAGAATCAGGACCGCCACGTGCGCCGTGTCGGCGTCGGCGCCGAGCCAGGCGAGCGCCGTCCGCCATTGCAGCCAACCGACGGCGTGCACGATGCCGGGCACGGACGTCGACACGCCGACGAGCGTGCACGCGTCCTCAGCCAGGCATTGGCGCACCTCGCGTTCGTCGTTGAAGGTGTCCATCCACGCGATCGGCGAGGTTCCCCCGTCGCGCAACACGACGGCCAACGCCGCGGCGAAGACCACGGCCAGCGCCACCCCGTGCCGCGTCCGCTTCACGACCGGCGGAGCGTCTCGACGTGCGCCGCGAGCTCGCGCCCGAGACGGCGGGTCGCGGCGGCGGGATCGGCCGCGTGCGCGATCGTGAGCGCGGCCTCCGTGACCGCGCCGAGCAGCAGGACGGCGGTCTCGGCGGCACGCAGCCCGTCGCGCAGCATCCCGGCCTTGGCGGCGGCCGTGAGCGACGCCTCCAGCATCTGCCCGAACCCCGGCTCTTCGCAGCGCCGCCACCGCTCCCAGCCGAGCACCGACGGGCCGTCCTGGAGGAGGATGCGGCGCGCGATCGGGTCGGCGATGACGTCGAAGTAGGTGCGCACGCCCTTCACGATCGCCGCGAGCGGATCGCTCGCGGCGCGGCCTTTCGCGCCGACGCGCGCGATCGTCGCGCGGTGCTCGCGGCGGAACACCTCCTCGAAGAGCGCCTCCTTGGAGCCGAAGTGGTGGTACACGGCGCCCTTCGTCATGGCCGCCGCGGCGGCGATGCCGTCGAGCGAGACCCCCGCGTAGCCTTCGGCACCGAACGCGGCGCGCGCCACGCCCCACAGCGTCTCGATCGACGCCTCGGAGCGCTCGGCGAGACGGCCGGTCCGGCGTCGGCTGGCGTTCACGCGGCGTTCACGGCGACGACCGACTCGGCCGCGACGGCCGCGCGCCGATGCGCGAACGCGGCGCGATAGTCGGGATCCCGCAGCAAGGCGAGGAGCGCGCTGCGGTCCGGGTACCAGCCGACGACGACGAGATGGCTGCCGTCGGGCGCGCCGAAGAGCGACGTCACGACCGGGTTCGACACCAGGAACCGTCCCCCGACGCGCTCGAGCGCGGGTACGCTCGTCGCGGCGTAGCTCAGAAAGGCCTCGACGCCGGTCGCGTCGCGCTGATCGGGATACGCGGCGCGCTCGCGGAGCGTGAAGCGGTTCACGAGGGCCAACGGGCCGTCGGCCGCGTCGTCGAAGAGCGTCCGCCAGCGTGCGGGCGCGGAGGGGTCCTCCGGGTCGTAGTAGCCGACGAGGTCGGCGAGCTCGGTGTCGTCCAGCATGGCGCGTCTCCTTCGAGCGAATAGATACCTACAGTACGTACTGCGGGTATGTACTCGTCGCGGAGCTGGGTCAATCGGCGCGCCGGCAGACGAGAATGATCTCGTCCGCGCGCGCGAGGTCGACGAGCCCGTCCGTCAAGCCGAGCTTTTTCTCGAAGCGGAGCGCCAGCGGCATGATCACGCGGTTGTACCACCAGATCGCCTTGCCGCGCTGTTCGACGAGATACTTCATCCCGTAGTCGACGAGCCACGACGACTTCGGCTGCATCGAGTACTCGGCGGTCTGTTCGACCGCGAGCCCGTGCGTGGCGAGGAGGGCGAGGAGGCGCGCGGGCTCGTAGCGGCGGCGGTGCCCGACGATGTCGTCGAGGGTGGTCCAGCGCGACGGGTGGAGCGGAATCGAGAGCAGGATCACGGCGCCGGGCGCCGCGACGCGCACGAGCTCGGCGAACGCACGGTCGTCGTCGTCCACGTGCTCCACGATGTCGAGCGCGGCGACGAGGTCGAACGACGCGTCCGCGAACGGCAGCGCGGTGATGGAGGCGCGCGTCCCGAAGCCGCCGGCGCCGCGGAGCGCGTGGATCGCCGGCGGGCTGATGTCGACGAAGCGCGTCCCGGCGATCGGGAGCCGCGGCCGGAGCCCCGGCGCGACCTCGAGCCGGCGGGGGGCCGTCGCCGCGAGCCGCGAGACGAGCGGCCAGGTATTGAAGCGCTCGGGCCCGATCAACCAGGCGTCGCGCCAGAGGTCGTCGAAGAACGTCTGGTTGACGTCGCGGAGCTCCTGCTCGGTGCGGTGGTGGGGCTGAATGGTCGTGTCCTCGCGATGTCTTATCGCTGCTGCGGCGCCCGCGGTCCATCCGTCGCCGCGTTGACACCGGGACCGGCGCTCCGGCAGTGAGCGCCCGAGTGCGTGCCGTCGGACCCATCCTCGCGACCGTCACGTCGGGGATCCTCTACGGCCTCTGCTTCCCGGTCGCGAGCCTTCAGGTGCTCGCTTGGATCGCGCTCGTGCCGTGGTTCGTGGCGCTGCGCCACGTCGGCACCGCCGGCGCGCTCGGGCTCGGCTGGCTCTGGACGATCACCGCCGCGTACACGCTCGGCGATTGGTTCGCGGGTGCCGTCGCGAGCTACTACGGACAGCCGCTCGCGGTGGGGGTCGCGTTTTTCGTCGGGGTCTCGTCCTTCATGGCGGCGCCGTACTACGTGCTGTTCGCGCTCTGCGGTCGGACGCTCCTGCGGCGGGGCACGTCGGTGACCCCGCTGCTCGTCGCCGCCGCGTGGGTCGCCGCGGAGGTCGCGCGCGGACGGATCTTCGCGGGGAATCCGTGGGGCCTCTTCGGGTACACCCAAATGGGGCGCGACGCGCTCGTGCAGATCGCGGACGTGACGAGCGTCTACGGCATCGGCTTCGTGCTCGTCGCCGTGAACGCGGCGGTCGCGGCACTCGTGACCGCGATGCCGGCGGAGCGGCGCCGCGCGGCCGGCGGACTCGCGCTCGCCGGCGCCATCGCGCTCGGCGTCTGGAGCTACGGCGCGTGGCGGGTCCGGACCAGCGACGTCGCGCGTGGGGACACCGTGCGCGTCGCGATGGTGCAGGGGAATCTCGACGTCGGCACCCAGTGGCGCGAGGATCTCTACGGTCAGAACCTCGACGTGTACCTGCGGCTGACCCGCGACGCGCTGGAGCGGCACCGTGCGGACGTCGTCTTCTGGCCCGAGAACGCGTTGACGTTCTTCCTGGAGGACGAAGCGCCGTATCGCCGGGCGATCGCCCACGTTCTCGCGCCGGCGAACGCGGAGCTCGTCGTCGGCGGACCGCGCGTCGAAGGCGAGCGCGATCAGGCGTATTTCAACTCGATCTTTCTCGTCGCGCCGACCGGCGAGATCCGCGCCGTCTACGACAAGCAACGGCTCGTCCCGTTCGCCGAGCGCTTCCCGTTTCCCGGGCTGGAGTTTCTGCATCGTCGCTTCGCGCGCCTCCGCGAGTTCACGTCGGGAGCGGCGCGGCCGCCGCTCCCGACGCGCGCCGGTCCCGCCGGCGTGATGATTTGCAGCGAGGCGATGTTCCCGGAGATCGCGGCCGCCCGCGTGCGGGAGGGCGCCCGCTACTTCGTCGATCCCGCGCACGACACGTGGTTGACGGCCAAGTTCTCGGCGCAGCAATTCGACATCGTGCGCCTCCGCGCCGTGGAGCAGCGCCGCTTCATCGTCCGCGCGTCGACGTCGGGGCCGTCCGCCGTGGTCGATCCGCTCGGGCGGGTCGCGACCCGCACCGCGTTCTTCACCCAGGCGGCGATCGGCGGAACGATCGCGCTCCGCGACGAGGCGACGCTCTACAATCGGGTCGGCGATCTGTTCGCGGGCGTGTGCGCCGTCGCCGCGCTCGGCGCGTGGGTCGCGCGGTCACGCGAGGGCTGATCGGTGCGCGTCGGTATCCTGGACATCCTGAGCCTCCCCACCCGCAGCCCCGGGGAAACCGCGTACAATCTGATGCTGACGAAGCAGTACGCGAGCATCATGCCGCAGGCGATCGCGGTCTGGTGCCGCCGCCGCGGCCACGCGACGTTCTACGCCGTCTACTGGGGGGCCGGCGATCCGCGGCGCCTGCTGCCGGACGACCTCGAGGTCGTCTTCGTCGCGAGCTACACGCAGGCGAGCCCGCTCGCGTACGCCCTCGCGAAGCTCTGGCGTCGGGACGGCGTGCGGACGGTGCTCGGCGGGCCCCACGCCAAGGCGTTTCCCGAGGACGCGCGCCGCTTCTTCGATTGCGTCGTCGGCGATTGCGACGAGGATCTGATCGCCGACGTGCTCGCGGGGGACCATGCGCCCGGCGCGGTCGTCGCCGGCGACGCGCCGGAGGTGTTGCCGTCGGTCGCCGAGCGCATGCCGGAGATCCGGCGCTCCGCGTTCCTGTGGAACCCGCTGCGCGGACGCAGCCGGCCGTACGCCTCGACGACGATCCCGCTGCTCGCGAGCGTCGGCTGTCCGTATCGCTGCGACTTCTGCGTCGACTGGAACCGGCCGTATCGGCAACTGCCCCTCGCGGCGCTCGCCGCCGACCTTCGCACGGTGGCGGACGAGATCCCGGGAGCCATGGTGTCGTTCCACGACCCGAACTTCGCCGTGAAGTTCGACGCCGTCCTCGACGTGCTCGAAGAGCTGCCCGCCGACCGGCGGCCGCCGTACATCATGGAGTCGGCGCTCGCGGTCCTGCGCGGCGCGCGCGCGGCGCGCCTCGCCGCCACCCGCTGTGCCATGGCGGCGCCAGGGATCGAGTCGTGGTCGGCGTACTCGGCGAAGGCGGGTACGCCGTCACTCGGGGGCGCGGCCAAGGTCGCGCGGCTCGTCGAGCACTTCACGGAGCTGCGGGAGCACGTGCCGTACCTCCAGGCGAACTTTCTCTTCGGCGGCGACGACGAGGCCGGCGGCGAGCCCGTCGAGCTCACGCGGAGCTTCATGCGGCGGACGCCGTTCGTGTGGCCGGTCGTGAACATCCCGCACCCGTTCGGGGGCACGCCGCTCTACGACCGCACGCGCGCCGAGGGTCGGCTCCTCGAGACGCTGCCGTTCGGCTTCTACTATTCGCCCCATCTCGCGACCGTGCCCCGGCACTACGATCCCGCCGACTACTACGCCAAGCTGATCACGATCTTCGAGGAGTTCACCGCGCCGGCCATGCTGCTGCGGCGCCTGCGCTCGACGTCGAGCGCGTTCGTGCGCGCCGCGCACCTCGTTCGGACGCGCGTCAAACGGCGGCGCCTCGCGGCGTTTCGCCGCCTGCACGCGCGGCTCCGGACGGACCGGCAATTCCGCGCGTTCCACGAGGGCCGGTCGCGCGAGCTCCCCGCGTACTATCGGGACGAGTACGCGCGGCTTCTCGGCCCGTTCGGCGCGGTGCTGTCGCCGGCCGACGCCGTTCCCGTGCACGGCGCGGCGTGCTGACGGGCGACTACTCCCCGACCGCGAACAGCGTCCGATCGTTGATCGCGTACACGGTGCCGTCGGGACCGATGAGCGTCGTCGTGTACGCCTCGCCGATGCCGGTCGTGAGCGCGATCTCCTCGCTCAGCGTGTTGGTCGCGAGGTCCCAGCGGTAGAGCTTGCCGTCGGCGCTGTTCGCGAGGGCGGCGCCCGTCACGGGATCGATCGCGGTCGAGTTGGTGCACCATTCGCGGCGCGCGTTGGGGTTCCCCGGGAAATCCCAGTCGGGCGTGGGACCGACGACGGTCATGATCTCCTTCATGACGGACGTGCCCGAGACGGGGTCGGTCATCGCGTCGTTCGGGTCGAGCACCGCGAGCTTGTTGGCGCCGGTGCCGCCGACGCCGGCGTAGTCGTTGTACTTGGTGAGCACGAGGTAGTCGGACGGTCCGAAGTAGGACGGCACGAGCGCGCGCGGCACGACCGAGGCGGTGTCGTCCCAGCCGAACGCGCCCGGCGCGCCGTCGGGGACGAGGTTCGCGTCCATGTGCAGGAGCCAGCCGCGCGCGTGGTTCGACGGGAACGGATTCTCGAGCACGCCGAAGTAGACGTCGCCGTCGGGGCCGATCATGGGCGACGACGTGCCGTTGTCGTTCAGGAACGCGTCGTTCGCCGGGACCTTGGGGTCCTTGAGCCGGCGCGACGCCTTGGTCGCGAGCGTCTTCGCGTCGAGGGCGAGCAGGTAGCCGCGGCCCTGGCCCCAGCCGTCGCCGTCGCTCACCGCGACGTACACGGTATTGCCGTCGCGCGTGACGGCGGGCGCGCTGCCGTGCGGGACCTTCGTCATCGCCGCGTCGCCGCTCGCCTGCGTGACCGTCACCCACGTCCCGATGCCGCGGTTCGAGACGCGCGCGATGCCGCTCTCGAGGGCGCTCGGGTTGTTGCCGGTCACCATGAAGCCGAAGAAGACGTTGCCGCGCTTGTCGACGGTGAGCGGCGTGTTGATGAAGACGGTCGCGCCGTACGCGGCGGGGTTCGCCGCGTAGTCGTCGTCGCCGTAGAACGCGATGCGGTCGACCTTGTGGTTGGTGGTGGCGTCGAGGCGGGTGCGGGTCTCGAGCGTTCCGCCCGCGGCCGGGATCCACAGCTTGTTCTTGCCGATCGCGGGCGCGAAGCTCGGCGTCCAGTTGTGCGGCGGCAGCTCGTAGTCCGAGGGGTGCGTCCACAGCACGGTGCCGTCGAAGCCGCTCCGGCCGTCGACCTTGAATCCTCCCGTCGCTCCCGTCTTCACCGGGACGACGATGGTGTTCTTCCGGGTCGCGAGCGGCGAGCCGTAGTGCACGAGGAGGAACGTGCCGACGTACTGCGGCGCCAGGTCGACGGGCGTCTGCCAGCGGATCTGCTGGAGCGGCTGCGTGGCCACGTCGGCGAGCGCGTCGTGCTGCGGGCTCCGGCCGTGGTTGGCCCAGACGTAACGCTTGTTCTGGGCCGCCGCGGAATCGACGAACAGAAGGCTGGCGGCGAGGACCGCAAAGGCCGCGACGCGAAGGAAGGATCGAGACATCCCTCGTCGCTAGCACGACGGCCCGGTTTGGCGCGAGACGGGAAGAAGGTCGTGAGCGGGAACGGAACGACGGCGACGCACGGTCGCAGCGGGGTCGACGCCGTCAGTCCAGGGAACAGACCCCCCACGTCTCGCCGGTGAACAGCGTGCCGCCGCGGAGACTGGTCTCGCAGGTCGACTCCTTGAGCCGCGGCGGCCGCCCTTGGTCGGACGACATGAGGTCGGCGCAGGGGACCGAGACGCCGCATTGGTCGCTCGACTGGTTGTCGCGGATGACGGAGCGCGTGGCAGCGATCCGCTCCGACAAGACGCCGCCACGCGCGTTGTCGAAGATCTGCGAGTCGATCACGGTCGCCGAGATGTCGCCGTGGGCGCCGCAGTCATTGTCCCCGACTCACCACGTTCTTCAACTTGGCGCGCTTGAGTCCCTGCACGCCGCAGCGCGCGTTCCCGATGAGCGTGGAGCGCTCCACGAGCGCGGCGGCGCCCGCTTTCACGCCGGCGAAGCCGTTGTCGCGCACCGTCAGGTTCACGGCCTTCACGTTCTTGAACGCGACGATCCCGTCTTCCCGCGCGCCCTCGATCGTCCCGTTCACGACCGTGCACGAGCGGTGACACAGGACGCCGTACTTGCCGCCGACGATCCTGAAACCGCTGAGACTGAGCGTGCCGCCGTCGAGCTCGACGCTGTACGAGGGGTACCCCGAGCAGTCGAGGTCGCCGACCAGATATCCGTAGCCGGCGAACCGCTTGCCGCAGGCGTCGACGACGACGGCGTCCCCATGGACGCGCGGGATGGCCGCGGTGAGCACGAGGAGCGCCGCGAATCCGGATGCGAGGAGGGGGGTGCGCATGCGGCGGGGTGTGGCACGCCCGGTCACGCCCCGTCCAGGAAATTGTCGTCCGGTGTCTCCTGGGGGTCGGCAACGCCGACGGGCGCCTTCGTCAGCCGATGACGCCGTCGGCGGCGAGCTGCGCCATCTCGTCGTCGCTGACGCCGAGCTCGCTCAGGATCTCGAACGTGTGGGCGCCCGCCGAGGGGGCGGCACCGCGCGGTCCGATGTCGGCGCCGGCGATGTGAAAGGGCGTGCCGACGGTCTCGAAGGTGCCGTACTCGGGATGCTCGATGCTCGTGAGCCATCCCATCTCGCGCGCCTGCGGGTCCGCCATGACGTCCGGCAACGTCGCGACCGGCGCCCAGATGAGGCCGTGCGCGTCGAGCGTCGTGGCCCAGTCGGCGCGGGGCCTGGTCGCGAAGGCGGCCGCGATGGCGGGCGTCAGCGTCGACGTCGCATCGCGCCGTTTCGCCAGCGAGTCGTAGCGCGCGTCGGTCGCCCACTCCGGCTTCCCGATCGCCGCGCAGAAGCGCGGCCAGTACGGGTCCGGCTGCGGCATCACGAGCAGGATCCATTCGCCGTCGGCGCATTGGTACGAGTTCCAGATCGGGTTGGCGGGACGGGAGCGGTCGTGGCGGCGGGGTTGCTCGCGCGCGACCAATGCCGCCTGGAAGTCGGTCGCGAGCGTGTAGATGCCGGTGCCTTGCAGCGTGACCTCGACGTACTGCCCTTCGTTCGTGCGATCGCGGACGCGGAGCGCGGCGAGCACCGCGGCGAGGATGTTGAGCGCGGTCGTATGGTCGCCCTGGCCGGCGCGACAGAGCGGCGGCGGCGACGGCGGCTCGCCGATGAGGCCCATGATCCCCGAACGCGCCCAGAACGCGGCGTAGTCGAAGCCCGGCCGGCTCTGATCCGGGCCGCGTCGGCCGTAGCCGCTGAACGCCATGTAGATGATGCGTGCGTTGACCGCGCGGACGTCGTCGTGGGTGAGCGCGTACCGCACGCACCGCGGTTGGATCAGGTTCGTGAGGAACACGTCGCTCGTCGCCGCGAGACGGCGCACGAGCTCGGGCCCGCCGGGACGGTCGAGCGCGACCGTCACCGAGCGCTTGCCGCGATTGTCGCACTCGAACGCGTAATTGTGCTCGAACGGATGCGTGTAGCCCATCGACGTCATGCGATAGCCGCGGAAGACGTCGCCTTCGGGCGGCTCGATCTTGATCACGTCCGCGCCGAGATCGGCCATGAGCGCGCCGGCTGCCGGCGCGGCGAGCCAATTGGCCACCTCGAGAACGCGGATGCCGGAGAGCGGAGCCGTGGCGCCGAGTGGAGCGGTCATCGCGCCCGCATATGCGGGGCGCGAGCGGAGGGTCAAGCGCCGGGGGCACCATCGCCGGGGCACCATCGATAACGCGACCGTCACGCGATCGCCGTCGAACCGTCGCGAAGCTCCGATACGGGAAGTGCATTGCTCGTGGAGGAGGATCCGATGCAGGCGATCGAACGTGGGGATGGGGATGTGGCGGGCGGGATCGCTCCCGAGTGGGCGGCGGAGCGGATGATCGCGCTTCGGCGGAAGACGATCGCGGACTTCGTGGCACCGCTCCGCGCCGAGGCCGACCTCGTGCGCGAGGAGATCGAGCGGCTGCGCGAAACCGCGCGCCGGAAGGTGTGGGAGATGGTCGTGCAGACGCGGGAGATCCATGCGCGGCTCTGTGACGCGCACGGGCGGCTCGAACACCTCCAGCTCGACATCCGCGAGCAGACCGGCGAGGTGCGGCTGCCGTCGGTGCCGATGCCGTTCGCAGACTTCCTGCTCGGCGAGCTCGGGCGCTTCGTGCTGACGGTCGCGTACGAGCCGAGCTCGCGGGAATCGCCCGGCCGATGACCAGCCATTCGTAGCGTTGCCGCCTGGCTCCGCAGTGAGATGGCGGAGCTCCGGAGTGAGATGAAGGGCTTCCCTGGCGAGCTGGATGGCCTCCGGGGCGAGCTGAACGGCTTCCGCGGCGAGATGATCGCCAACCTCGCGCGGCTCGACGAGCGCCTGACGATCGCCCTCGACGTGCGGGAGCGCCTCGTCGCGCTCGAAGCGCGGGTCGGTCAGCGTTAGTCCCGACCCGATCGCCGGCGATCGCACAAAATCCTTGACCGGCCGCCCTCGTCGGTTTTAGCGTCCCGCCGCCGTCCCCCGAATCCCGGCCATTTTCTTCACGAGGTGCCCCATGTTCGCTCGCCGTACGGTCGTTGCGGTTCTCGGTGTGCTCGCCGTCGTCGTCGCGGCGCCCGCCGCGCGCGCCGCCATGTCGCTCGGGGGCGTGACGGCCTACAGCGCCGACGACCTCGGCGACATCGCGGGTCTCCAGACCTTCAGCGGCGACGACGTCGTCCAGAGCGTGACGTTGCCGTTCACGTTCACGGTCGAGGGTGTCGGCTACACGACGGTCGCGATCTCGACGAACGGCTGGCTCGAGCTCGGCGGCAACACGTCGGGCAACAGCGATCCGACGAACGATTGCCTGCCGACGAACGCCCACACCAATCCGCTGATCGCCGCCTACTGGGACGACATGCGGACGGCCGGCAGCAGCACCGTCCAGTACGGCACCGTCGGGAGCGCGGGCAACCGCGTGTTCCTCGCCGACTTCTTCCTCGACACCAAGACGAGCAGCGACGACGGCGCCGACGACATCTCGATGCAGGTGCAGCTCCACGAGCGCTCGAACACGATCACGGTGCGCTACCGCGACTCGCAGGACCTGGCGAACGGCCAGGCCGCGACGATCGGCTTCCAGGGCGCCGGCGGGTCGGGCGCGACGAGCGTGCAGCCGCTCGGCTGCAACGCGAAGATCCTCGACGACAACCGCGACGACGAAGGGTGGTCGGCCGACGTCGGCCGCGCGGGGTACGTCACGCTCGCCGCGATCATGCAGCACAGCCCCGACGACCTCGGCGGCTTCCCGACGCTCACCGGCAACGACAACACGGTCACGGTCTCGATGCCCTTCAGCATCGACCTCGACGGCACGAACTACTCCTCGCTCGCGATCTCGACCAACGGCTGGATCGAGTTCGGCGGCAACACCGCCGGCGACAGCGACCCGACCAACGACTGCCTGCCGACGAGCGCGCACACGAATCCGCTCCTCGCGCCCTACTGGGACGACCTGAACCCGTTCGGCAACACGGTGCGCTACGGCTCCGTCGGGTCGAGCCCGAACCGCGTCTACATCGTCGACTACGAGGTCGACCTGAACGTCGGGGAAGGCTCCGACGACCTCCGCTTCCAGGTCCAGATCCACGAGCGCTCCGGGCTCATCAACGTCCGGTACTGGGACAAGCAGAGCGCCGCGATCGGCGCGGGGGCGACGATCGGCTATCAGGGCGCGGGCGGGTCGTCGTCCGACGCGTATCCACTCGGCTGCAACGCCGTCATCCTCGACGACAACGACGCGAGCCACGACGGCTGGTCGATCCATCCGAAGGCGAACGGCGCGATGTCGCTGCACGCCGTCGTGCTGCACAGCCTGGACGACATCCCCGGCACGTTCACGACGCTCGACGGCGACGACGAGATCGCCGTCGCGAACCTGCCGTTCACGTTCACGATCGACGGCGTCGGCTACACGAACGTCGCGATCTCGACCAACGGCTGGATGGAGTTCGGCGGCAACACCGAGGGCACCAGCGATCCCAGCAACGACTGCCTGCCGACCGCCGTCCACACCAATCCGTTCCTCGCCTACTATTGGGACAACATGCGGACCATCAACACCGACATTCGCTACGGCACCGTCGGATCCACCGGCAACCGCGTCTTCATCGTCGACGTCGATTTCGAGAACGCGACCGCCGACAACGCCGATCAGACGATGCAGGTGCAGCTGCACGAGCGCTCGAACACGATCTCCGTGAAGTACACGGAGAACCAGCCGCTCGCGAACGGCCAGACCGCGACGATCGGCTTCCAAAGCGCCGGCGGCGCGTCGGCGGCCGCCAATCCGCTCACCTGCAACGGCAAGATCCTCGACGACAACAGGAACGGCGCGGGCTGGTCGGTGGCGCCGCTGCCGATCTGCGGCAACGGACTCACGGAGTCGCGCGGCAACGAGGTCTGCGATCTCGGCGCCGGCAACGGCAGCGGGACGACCTGCTGCACGTCGAGCTGCCAGCTCGTCGGCGCGGGCACCCAATGCCGCGGTCTCGGCGGCGTCTGCGACGTTACGGAGAGCTGCACGGGGGCGAGCCCGAACTGTCCGGCGGATCAGAAGAGCACGGCCGTCTGCCGTGCGAGCGCCGGCGTTTGTGACCTCACCGAAACCTGCGACGGCGTGTCGAACGATTGCCCGGCGGACGCGAAGAGCACGGCCCAATGTCGCGCCGCCTCGGGCATTTGTGACGTCGCCGAGAGTTGCGACGGTGTCGGCAATGCCTGCCCCGCCGACGCTTTCGAGCCGACGTCGATCGCGTGCCGTCCTGCTGCGGGCGTCTGCGACCTCGTCGACACGTGTCCCGGCACGGGCCCGAATTGCTCGGCGGATGCGAAGAGCACCGGCGTCTGCCGGCCGACCGCCGGCGTCTGCGACGTCGCGGACAGCTGCGACGGCGTCGGCGACGATTGTCCTCTCGATCAGGTCGAACCGGCGTCGACCGTCTGCCGCGCCGCGGGTGGCGTGTGTGACGTCGCCGAGAGCTGCGACGGCGTCTCGGTCGCGTGTCCTGCCGATCTCAAGAGCACGGCGGAATGCCGCGCCGCCGCCGACGTGTGCGACGTCGCCGAGACGTGCGACGGCAGCGCGAACGACTGCCCCGCGGATGCCTTCCAGCCCGTGACCGTCGAGTGCCGCGCGACGGCCGGCGTCTGCGACGTCGCCGAGACGTGCACCGGCTCCGGCGCGGCGTGCCCGAGCGACGGCTTCGCCGCCCCGACCGTCGAGTGCCGCGCGAGCGCCGGCGTGTGCGACGTCGCGGAGAGCTGTACGGGCAGCGGCGTGGAGTGCCCGGCGGATGCCTTCGAGCCGGCAACGACCGTGTGCCGTCCCGACGCCGGCCAGTGCGACGTCGCCGACACGTGCACGGGAAGTAGTGCGGCGTGCTCCGCCGACGGCTTCGAGCTCGACGGGACGAGCTGCAACGACGCCAACGTCTGCACGAACACCGACCAGTGCATCGCGGGCGTCTGTACCGGCGATTCGATGGTCTGCGGCGACGGCACGCTCGAGCCGAGCTGCAACGAGGCGTGCGACGACGGCAACCAGGACGGGGGCGACGGCTGCTCGCCGACCTGCGCCGTCGAGCCCGGTCTCGGCTGCGCGGCCGGTCCGCTCACCGGCTGCCGCCCGCCGTGGATTCCCGGGAAGTCGACGCTGCAACTCTCGAACAAGTCGCCGGACACCAAGGACCAGCTGCGGTGGAAGTGGGCGAAGGGCAACAGCACGACCTTCGCCGAATTCGGCGACCCGACGACGGCCACCAGCTACCAACTCTGCATCTACGACCCGAGCGGCCTTCGCTTCGAGATCACGCATCCGGCCGGCGGCCTCTGCGGCGGGAAGGCGTGCTGGAAACAGACCGGCCTGAAGGGCTGGGCCTACAAGGACAAGGAGCTCACCCCCGACGGCGGGCTCAGCCTGAAGCTCAAGGAGGGCGCCCTCGCCAAGGCGCAGATCCAGCTCCAGGCGCGCGGCGCGACGCTCGCCATGCCGGCGGATCTCACGACGATCACGCAGCCGATCGTCGTACAGCTCCAGAACGCCGACGGCCTCTGCTGGGAGGCGGTGTACAGTCGGCCCGCGATCAAGCACAACCCCGATCAACTGAAGGCGGTGGCGGACTGAACATGGAGAATCTGAGCGGACGCGTCGCGGTCGTGACGGGTGGGGCGAGCGGCATCGGGCGTGCGCTCGCGGAGAAGCTCGGCGGCGAGGGGATGAAAGTCGTCCTCGCCGACGTCGAGCCCGGTGCGCTCGACGCGACCGCGCGCGACCTCCGCGCGCGCGGCATCGAAACGCTCGCGGTCGCGACCGACGTCACCAAGGCCGATCAGGTGCAGCGGCTCGCCGAGAAGACGCTCGAGGAGCTCGGCGGCGTCCACGTCGTCTGCAACAACGCCGGCGTCTTCGCGGGCGGGCTCTGCTGGACCCAGCCGGTCGCCGACTACGAGTGGGTGCTCGGCGTCAACATGTGGGGCGTGATCCACGGCATCCGCACGTTCGTGCCGATCATGCTCGAGCGCGGCGAGGAGGGGCACATCGTCAACACCGCGTCGATGGCGGCGTTGACGGCGAACCCGTACGCGGCCGCGTATCACATGAGCAAGCACGCCGTGCTGGCGCTCAGCGAGGTGCTCTACCACGAGCTCCGCGGCCTTGGTGCGAAGATCGGCGTGTCGGCGCTCTGTCCCGAGGCGGTCGCGACGAAGATCGACGAGTGCGAGCGCAACCGGCCCCCGACGCTGCGCACGCACGGCGACGGCAGCGCGTTGCCGCCCGACGTCGAGCTCGTCAACGGCGCGATCAAAGCGGCCGTCGCCGGCGGCATCCCGACGTCGGTGATCGCGGATCGCGTGCTGCGGGCGATCAAGGAAGATCGCTTCTACGTGTTGTCCGACGACGCCGCGTGGAGGCGCAGCAGCGAGTCGCGTCTCGACGACATTCGTCTCGTCCGCAATCCCACGTTCGTGCCGCCGGTCTGAACCGCGGCGGCCGCGACGTGCGTAAACGCGCATGGCGGCAGCGAAATTCGCATTGTCGATCCGCTGGTCGTCGTGTTACGCCGGAGCCCTGCGTACGACCCCGCTCGTCGCCATCCCTGATTTGGTAGGTGCCCGATGCTGCGTTTGCGTGATTGCGTTTCCCTCCTCGGTTTCGTGTCCCTCGGCATCTCGCTCGTCTCCGCCGTGGCGCCTTCCGTCGCCGGGACGCGTTCGGCGACTGCGATCCCGGCTCGCCATGTCGATTCCGGCGGCATGAGCGGCGGCATGAAGCCGCCCTCGGCGCTCCGTCTCAACCTCGACGGGCGCGACGTCGTCACGATCTTCGCGACGGGCGACGTGCGGCTCGCCGACGATCTCACGATCGACGAGGCGTCACGCGAGTTCTGGCAGAAGGTCGGCGAGCTCGCGCCGCACTTCTGCCGCACGCGCGCCGCCCTCGACTGAGCGTCGTCCGAGCGCCCGACCGGGGCGCGTCGTTCAGGGAAGCAAGTCCGCCGCGCAGGGCTCGCAGACGAGCTGCGACTTCAGCACTTCGAGCTGCGATCCCGTGAAGCGGCCGTCCACCGTGTGCACCTGCGGCCGAGGCTTCGGCAATCCCTGCGTGCCGACCTTGTAACAACACTGCTTCACGCTGGGGTCCGCGACGCCGTTGCCGAGGTCGACCGGTGCGCACACCATCGCCGGGGCGTTGAAGTCGGCGGCGATGGAGGAGGCGTACTCGTCCGAGAGGGGGACGTCCTTCACCTTGGCGAACGGCGGGCTCTTGAGGTCCTTCGTCTTGTAGCAGTTGTAGGCGTTCGGCGCGGTGCACGTGGTCGCGTAGGCCGGGTCGCCGAGCGCGTCCGTCGTCACGCCGGAGAATCTGCCGGGGGGACACGCGTCGCACGCCGTTGCTTCGGCGCCGGGGCTGAAGCGACCCGGGCCGCACGTGCGGCACGTCGCCGCTTCGCTGGCGGAGGCATACCGTCCGGGATCGCAAGGTCGACACGCCGTCGCGCCGCTGTCCGACGCGTAGCGCCCGGGTTCGCAGCTCTCGCACGTCGAGGCGCCGAGGACGTCGCTGAACCGTCCCGGTCCGCAGCTCTCGCACGCCGAAGCGCCCGCCCCGGGGGCGAATCGACCGGGAGCGCACGACGTGCAACTCGTCTGGCCGGTCGCGTCGAGGAAGGTTCCCGGATCGCACGTGTCGCACGTGGTCGCGCCGGAGATGCCTTGGAAGCGTCCCGGGCCGCACTGCGAGCAGGCCGCCCGCCCGGGCACGTCGGTGAACCGCCCGGGCTCGCAGAAGAAGCAGGCCTCCTGGCCGATCGCCGGCTGATAGCGGCCGACGTCGCACGGCTCGCACGCCCCGGTGGACGCCGAGGCGTAGCGCCCGGGCTGACACGCGGATTGGGCGGTCGCGAGTGTGGGCATCGCGATCGAGACGACGACAGTGGCGAACAGGATCGACGACCTCGGCACACGCAGATTCATGGCTTCTCCTCCGGGCGCCAGGCCCGCCAGACGTTGGCTGGGCTTACTATGAAGGCGCGGGCGCTCGTCAAGGTGAATCTGCGGCTCCGGCGACGCGGTCCCGGAGTCGACTCCGGACGGCCTGGACGTCGGGGTCGTCGTCGCCGAGGGCCGTGGCGGCCACGGTGACGAGCCGGTCGGCTTCCACGCGATCGGAAGACGCGCCGGCGGCGAGCAGAAGCGCGAGGCGCAGGAGCGCCGGCGGCCAATCGGGTTGCACGACGAGCTCCGCGCGCAACGCCTCGCGGGCCGCGTCCGGCCTTCCCATCGCTTCGAGCGCCAAGGCGCGGTTGTACTGCGCCGTCGGCAGGCGAGGGGCGGCCGCGAGGGCGGCGTCGTAGGCGTCGAGCGCCTCGGGAAGCGCGCCGCGCGCGGCGAGCACGATGCCGAGGTGCATCCGTGCCTCGGCGAGACCCGGCGCGAGCCGGAGCGCTTCGCGGTACTCCGCCTCCGCGGTCGCGAGGTCGCCGCGCCGCACCGCGAGGGTGCCGAGGCGATGATGGGCCGTCGCGTCGTGCGGCTCGAGCGCGAGGAGCTGCCGGTAGCGCTCCGTGGCGGCGTCGAGGTCGCCGGCTTCGGCGAGCGTCTGCGCGAGCGGGCCGAGCACGTCGCCCGGGGGCGCGCCGAGGGCGAGGGCGCGCTCGAAGTGTTCGCGCGCATCGTCGAGGCGGCCGCGCCCGCGGAGCGCGCGCGCGAGGCCGGCGTGCACCGCGGCGTCGGCGGGCGCGTCCACGAGGAGCGCGCGATAGGCGGCGATCGCGGCGTCGGGGCGCCCGCGTTGCAGCTCGGCGCGGGCGAGGTGCATGCGCGCCTGCGCGAGATCGGGACGCGCGGCGAGCGCCGCCGTGAGGGCATCCGCTGCCGCGTCGACGTGGCCGTCGTGCAGGCGCACCGCGCCGAGCTGGGCGAGGGTTTCCGGATCATCGGGACGAAGGCGCGCGGCTTCCTCGCCGTGGACCTTCGCGTCGTCCCATGCGCCGCGCGCGGCGAGCACCGCGGCGAGACGGCGGTGTGCCGGAAAGTTGTCGGCGGTCACGGCGATCGTGTGACGAAGGACGGTTTCCTCGTCGCGCCAGTATCCGATCTGACGCTCCGTCGTGACGACGCACGCGGCGGCGGCGGCGAGTGCCGAGGCGACCGCCGCGGGACGATGACGGCCGGCCGCGCCGATGCCCCATGCGGTCGCGATCGCGAGTCCGATCGACGGGAGGTACGTGAAGCGATCGGCGGGTACGTGGCCGAGAATCGGAAGCAGGGAGACGAGGAACCAGAGCCAACCGATCGCGACGCCGGGCGCGTGCCGCCGCGCGGCCATCATGGCCGCCGTCGCCCCGACGACCGCGAGCACTGCACCCGGCGCCCACCACGGAGGCGGCGTCGCGGGACGCAGCGGCGTGAGGCCGATCGGCACCAGGATCATTCCGAGATGGCGAAAGACGTTCGCGAAACCGTTCGCGATGACGGCCGCGACCGGCGCCGTCGCCGCCGGTACCGTCGGCGCGGTCGCGAACGCGAGGCCCAACGCGGCGACGAGCGCGAACGGCGCTTTCTCGGCGAGCCGCCGCCCGAGCCGAGGGTCCCGCGCCGGGGCGATCGCGTCGAGGCGCGCGAGCGGCCATGCGTCGAGGAGCAGGAGCAGCAGGGGCAGCGGCGCCACGAGCGGGGTCGCGGCGACCGCGACCGTGTACGCGACGATCGCGGTCGCGTACCGCCACCAGCCGGCGCGGCGCGCCCATCCCGCGTACGCGAGGAGCGCCGCGAACGCCGCGGTCATACCGAGGAGATCGTGGCCCGACGCGATCCACGCGATCGATTCGACGCGCAACGGATGAAGCGCGAAGAGCGCCGTCGCGAGGACGCTCGGGAGCAGCGTGCCGGTCAGCCGTAGGAGGAGGAGCAGCAGAAGCGCGGCGTTCCCCGCGTGCAGGGCGAGGTTGGCACGCGGCTCGAGCGCGGGCACGCCGAACGGGATGGGATCGAGCAGGACGATCTCGTGCCGGAGCAGCGGCGCGAACACGGCGAGGGCGACGAGCCCGATCCCGAGCGCCGCCGCGTTGGGCCGCTCACCCATCGGCGCGGAGATCGAGCGCGACGATCACGACGCCGGCGAGCAAGAGCGCGGCGCCGACCGGTACGAGCACGATCCCGAGGCCGGGGTCGCCGCCCCACGGCCAGAGGCCGCCGAGGAGGAAGCCGAGGGGCAGCGCGATCCCCGCCCCCGTGAGGCACGCCGACGCGACGGCCGCGCGCGGCAGCACGCGCGGGGCGCGGAGGCCGAGCGTCGCCGCGAACGCGAGGTGCACGAGGGCGAGCAGGGTTCCGTGGACGTGGGCGAGCGTCAGCAGGAGGCGGCGCGTCGCGTTGGCGACGTCGAGGTACCAGCCGATCTTGAAGCCGTGGAGCGCCTCGAGAACGATGCCGAGGGAGAGGAATGCCGCGAGCGACCACCACCCGATACGCAGGTGGCGGGTCACGAGCAGCGCTTCGCGATCGAGACCCGCGGGTGTCATTCCTTCAGCACCACTGGGCGCTGGTCGCGCGCGGCGACCAGCGTCGCGAGGGCCGCGCGATCGAGCCGGCCGGTGTCGTCCTGGAGCACCACGGCGCCGACGGCCGCCGGGCGCGCCGCCGCGTCCGAGGCCGCGACGATCGCGTCGCGCGCCGCGGCCCGCGCCCCCGGCGGCGCCAGGAAGTCGTAGTCGCCGAGCGTGATGCCGTGGGCCGCGAGCGTCCGGGCGGCGACGAAGCGCACGGCGTCGTAGGGATCGTCGAGCGCCTGGGCGAGGAGCGGCACCATCCACGCATCGTCCGCACGCAGGCTGCCGGCGAGCGGCGCGCGTGCCGACGCCGCTCGCGCCGGCGCCCAGCCCATGCCCCACGCGACGAGCGCGCGCTGCCCGGCATCGCCGGCGGCGAGCCAGTGCACCGCCGCCGCGACCGTTCGGTCGTTCTCACCGAGCGCGGGCACCGGCGTGCCGTACCACGCTTCGAGCCGTTCCGCCGCCCATGCGAGCGGGCGATCGAGATGGCAGAGGTTGCACGCGTTCGGCCGGCCGGTCGCGAGCGAGGTCGCGACCGACGGGCTGTCGATGCGATGGCTCCGGATCGCTTTCAGGAGCCCCCAGGTCGTGTACGGCATGTGGCAGTTCATGCACGCGCTTCCCGGCGAGCCGGTTCCGTGGTGCGAGTGCGCCGGAACGTCCGCCGCGATCGCGGGGTGGCAGCCGATGCACGCGGCGTCGCCGGTCGCGTTCGGGGTCAGCTGATCGTCGGCCCACGCGCGCGCGGGCCGCGGGTCGTCGCCGCGTTGGTGCATGTCGTGGCAGGAGAGGCACGAGAGCGTGCCGTGCTGCGCGCAGCCCGATGCCCGCACGTCGTGCAGCTCGCGGCCGGTGACGCGCACGACGCCGTCCGACCAGAAGCGGCCGTCGACGAAGCCCGCGAGCTCGGGGCGGTCGGCGTTCGGCAGGATGTCGCGCGTATCCGCCAGTCGCGCGCCCGGGCGAAACGCGGGTCCGTGCAGGTTCCAGTCGGGAAACGCCGCCGGCGTCGTGACCGTCGAGACCATGTGGCATTGGCCGCAGACCTCGGACGCTCGCTCGGGGTCGAGCCTGCGCGGATTGACGATCGTCGGGTCGGGCGTGTCGTCGTTCGTTTGCCGCGCGTAGTGGAAGGCGTAGCGCCGGCGCGGATCGCGATTCGCGGCCACGTGCTCCGCCGCCGGTCCGTGACACGCCTCGCATGCGATCCCGAGCTCCCCGACCTCGGTGCGGACGCCGTCGTCGCCGAAGCGCGGGCGTCCCGCCGTCGCGTGACATTGGATGCAGTTGCGGTTCCAACCCCCGTGGTCGATGTGCGCCGGGGCGTCCGGCGGCGGCGGTGGTTGCAGGAAGGTGGCGCCGTTCGGCAGCCAGCGTCCTTCGGCGATCCGGTAGACGATCGGGAGGTGCGCCACCGCGCGATCGTCGCCGGTCGCGAACCAGTAGTCCTGCTCGTGGTGCGAGCCCGTCGTCATGACCAGCCGCCGCTCGACGCGCGGCGCGTCCGCGGGCCGGCCGCGAAACGAGGGATCCGGCATCACGACCGCCACGTCGTCCCCGCGCCGCCGGAGCTCGTACCGGGCGTCGCCCACCACGATCGGTGCCGCGTCGACCGGCGCCAGGACCGTGGCGGCGGTCGCGACCTGGGTCATGGTGCGGTGGTAGGAGGCGTGCCAGCTCCCGTGCTCGCGCGGATGGCACTCGCGACAGGTGTCGGAGGAGACGTAGCCGCCGCTACTGACGCGTGCCGGCCGGTCCGCGACCTCGGCCTCGATCACCGGCGGCCGCCGCGCCGCGAGCGCCGTCCAGCTGACCAGCGCCGCGACGGCGACGAGCCCCGGAAAGACGCCGACCCGCGCGTTCGGCCGGAACAGCCGGACGAGCGGCCGGAGCGCCGCCCAGAGCGCGACGGTGATGAGCGCGAGCTCGATCTGGCCGAGGGCCGGCACGCGCGGACTCTAGCAGCACGGCGCGCCACGCCCAGCGCATGGTGTCGGCCGCCGCTCGGCGCCGTGGACGCGCCTACCGCGGGCGGACTACCGCGTCGTGCGCTCGACGGGCGACGGCGTCGTCCACTCGACGCGTTACAGCGTCGTCCAAAAGACGCGCAGGGCCATCAGCGCGATCGCCGTCGACCCGATCACGAACGCCACCGCGCGGTGCGGCTGCATGTGGTTCGTGTAGAAGAACGTGTGGGCGATGCGCGCGAGCGTGTACGTCCAGCAGAAGAACCACGCACCCCAGGGCGAGGCCCCCGTGAGCACGAAGAGGAGCCCGACCGCGAAGAAGAGCGGGATGTTCTCGATGTCGTTCCGCTGGATGCGGAGCGCGTGGGCCACCTCGGGCGGGTCTTGCGGCAGCGCGGTCGCGCCGGACGGGCCGAAGACGGTCGCGTCCTCCTGGTTCACGAATCCCTGGTACTTCGAGCGCCGCGTGCCGGCGTAGATGGCGGAGAAGAGCATCTTGAAGGCGAGGATCGCCGAGCAGAAGGCGTAGGTTTCGAAGGCCGGATTGGCGAGCAAGGTGTCCATGGACGGACTCCCTATCGCGTGCAACAGGCTTCTCCAACCGGGTCAGTTCCGGATCCGGATCTCGACGCGACGGTTCGCTTGGTGGTCGGCTTCCGTGTCGCCCTGACGCGCCGGTCGCGACTCCCCCGCACCGGTCGCGGTTAGCCGGTCCGCGGCGACTCCGCGGCCGACCAGCCACGTCCGCACCGCCTGCGCGCGTCGCTCCGAGAGCGATTGGTTGTACGCCTCCTCGCCCCGAACGTCGGTGTGGCCTTCGATCGCGACGCGCGACCCGGGCTTGCCGTTCACGACCGTGAGCAGATGCTGGAGCCGATCCTCGGCGGCCGGTTTCAAATCGGCCTTGTCGAAATCGAACAGCACGTCGGCGGCGAGGTCGATCTTGATCTCCTCGGGCGTGACGACCGCCGCGAGCTCCTTCAGCGCGCCCTCGAGACCGACCGTCCGGCCACCCGCGGCGATCCCGCCCGCGGCCGCGCCGCCGGCGCCGACGAGCGCGACGCCTTCGAACGGTTGGAACTGGGGCAGTACGAGGTCGACCATCGCGACGTCGTCGGGTGGCGCCTGGAAGGTGAGGCTCACGAGCGTCGTTTTCGCGAAGTCGAGGATGAAGGTGCCCCCGTCCATCTTCTGCCCGAGCGGCTGGCCTTGGTAGAGGCCGTCGCCGTCCTTGAGGAGGGGATACTTCCGCTTTCCGGCGGGATCGAAGAGGAAGACGTTTCTGTACTGGAAATAGGGGGACAGGAGTGACGTGCTCGGGTCGCCGGCGATCTTGAGCCGGGCCTGGACCGCTTGGTCGGCGCGCTTCATCGACACGAGCGTCGCGGTGCCCCCGGCGGGCGTCGTGGCGGCGGTCGTCGCCGACAGCACCGTGCCGGCGCCCTCGGTGACGGTGACGTCCTCGAACGGAAACGTCTGGGGCACCTCGACGGTGACGGTGGTGCCGGCGGGCAGGGGCTCGAAGTACGCCCAGAGCAGGGTGCTCGTGCGGGCCGGGATCTTGAGCGCGATCCGCCCGCCGTCGATCGCGTCGCCGATCGGGCCCGCGATCCACTTGCCCTCGGCGTCCTTCAACGGGAAGCGCTTTTGCTTCGACTTGACGTCGAGGAGCGCGATCTTTCCGGCGTCGAAACGGCTCGACTCGGCATCGGCGTCGCCGCCGTTCGTGAAGCGGACGCCGAGGCGCAGCACGCCCCCGCTCGCGCGAAGCTCCGCCATCTCGGCGGTGACACCGGTGATCTCGGTCTCGATCGGCTCGGCCCACGCCGGGCACGCCGTCAGCAGGAGCACGATCACGAATGCACGGGACAGGGTTCGCATCGACGATCCTCCAGTGCAGGTAGTCGAGCGCCTCGTAGCACGGCCGTTCTCGCGGCGTCGAGGCAGGCTTCACCCCCGGTCGTGTCGCCGCGTGATCCGAGCTTCGAGCCGAATCGAAGTGAGCACGAGCTCACCGCCGCCGACCGCTCGGGAAATTGTAAATTCGTAGACTGCGGCGTTCGGGATCTTGGAAAGTTGGCGTCCGTGTCGGCCGCACGCGCCCACATGACGCGCGTCGCGCGTGGTTCGGCTCTTGCTCATGCGTCTCCCAGCACGGCGTGGTGCCGTGACGACGAAGGAGGATCGTATGGCCACGAAGACGACGGCGAAGAAGAAATCCGGGTCGAAGACGCGGAGCGCGGGCAAGACCGCGACCCGAGCGGTCCGCAAGACGGCGAAGACGGCGCGTACGACCGCCCGAAAGGCGGCGGCGTCTCCGGTCGGGAAGGTGGCCGCCAAGGTGCTCGCGGGCGCCGCGGCCGGCGCCGTTCGAGCGATCATCCCGCAGCTCGAGGAGGCGGCCGCGTCGCAGGAGCAGGCGGCGGGCAAGAGCGCATCCGGCAAGGGACGCAAAGGACGCGTGAGCGCGTAGGGGCCGATGGCGACCGGCGATACCGGCACCGGGCTCCGCAACGGGTCGCGGGCTCAGGAGCCCGAGCATCTGCGGCGGAGCGACGCCGACGTGACCGCGCTGCTCGCTCGGCTCGGGGACGACGTCGTCCGACTCGTCGACGGGAAGCTCGGGCTCATCAAGCTCGACGTCGAGGACCAGATCCGCGCCCATGCGCGCTCGCTCACCTCGCGCGCGATCGCGGCGGTCGTCGTCGCGGTCGGTGTGACGCTCGCCGCCGCCGGCCTCGCGTTCGGGGTCGCGGCGGCGTTGCCCGCGTCGCTCGATCCGCTCGTCGCGCGCGCGATCGCGTTCGCGCTCGTGGGAGTCGCGGGCGTCGGCGCGGGCGTGGTCGTCCTGAAACGCGGCGGAGAGCCACGTCATGGCTGACGAACGACCGGCGGATGCGTCCACGCTACCGGCGCTCGGCGGCGGCGAGCCGGAGCCGTCTCGCGAGGAGCTCGAAGCGCGCATGGACGAGGCTCGCGCCTCGATCGGCCGGACGATGGACGAGCTCAAGGATACGATCGGGGAGCGCGTCGACGCGGTCGCCGACACCGTGACCGGCGTGCTCACGATGACGGACCAGTTCCAACGCGAGCCGGTCGCCTGGAGCCTCGGCGCGCTCTCGGCGGGGTTCGCCATGGGCTACAGCCTCGGCCGTGCGCACCATGCGAAGGCCGCCAACGGCCGGCCCTCGAAGCTCGCGCGGCTCGCGGACGACGTTGCCGCGGAGCTCGCGACCTTCGGAGACGCGCTCGTGTCGCCGGGGCTCGCGGCCGAGCTGAAGCAGACGTTCGGCGTCGACCTCACGGGGGCCCTGGCGCGGATCGCCGCGCAGCAGACCCGGACCCGACCGCGATCCTCCCGATCCACGACCACGACGCGTCGCAAGCGACCGGTGAAGCCGGTTCGCCGCGCGCGCCGGAAAGGAGGCTGACATGTCGACGCTACTCTTGATCATCATCATCCTGATCGTGCTCGGCGGACTGCCGCAGGTGAGCGGACACAATCTCGGCTACGGCCCGTCCGGCATCGGCGGAATCCTGTTGCTCGTCCTCCTGATCATGCTCCTGACCGGGCGCCTGTAGTCCCGAGCACACCCGGTTGTTGACCACCCGCACGCAGCGGTAGTGGCTCAGTTTGATTTGCGCGTCAGGGGTCGCTCCGGGGAGCGGTCAGCTCGCGTATTACGCAAGCCATGGTGGCAGCGGCGGGTTTTATGCGCCGGGACCAGGAACCCCGCGACCGTAGGAGTGCACCCCTGACGCGCAAATCAAACTGAGCCACTACCCACGCAGCGCCCGGATTTGACCCTCCACGACGGTTTCGGTTAGGCCGCGAAGCATGGCCGAGACCGTCACGACCTTCTGCCGCATCTGCGAGGCGCTCTGCGGTCTCCGGGTCACCGTCGAGGGCGGCAAGATCCAGCACATCGATCCCGACCCGAACCACGTCGCGACCGACGGGTTCGCGTGCGTGAAGGGGCTGAAGCAGCACCGGCTCTACGACTCCCCCGACCGCGTTCGCTACCCGATGAAGCGGGTCGGGACGGAGTGGCAGCGGATCTCGTGGGACGAGGCGCTCGGCGAGATCGGCGCGAAGCTGCGATCGCTCCTCGGGACCCGCGGCGCGGACGCGATCGCGATGTACGTCGGTACCGCCGCCGGCTTCAGCATCCTCCATCCGATCTTCGCGCAGGGCTTCATGACGGGCATGGGCGCGCGCGGGATGTACTCGTCGTCGACCCAGGACTGCTCGAGCAAGTTCGCGGTCGCGCGCCACGTCTACGGGTTCCCCTTCACGCAGCCGTTCCCCGACGTCGACCGGACGGAGTGCCTGATCATCGTCGGGGCGAACCCGGTCATCTCGAAGTGGAGCTTCCTCCAGGTGTCCAACCCCGCCCAGCGCCTGAAGGCGATCGAGAAGCGCGGCGGCTCCGTGTTCGTCGTCGACCCGCGCCGCACCGAGACCGCGAAGGTCGCGGGGGAGCACGTCTTCATCCGGCCCGGCACCGACGTCTTCTTCTACCTGTCGTTCCTCGCGGAGCTCGTCGCGACGGGCGGCGTCGACCACGATCGGGTCGGGCGCTTCATGACGGGCTTCGACGAGGTCGCGACCCTCGCGGCGGCGTGGCCGCCCGAGCGCACCGCGGACGTGACCGGCATCCCGGCCGCCACCCTCCGCCGCATGGTCGCCGCCTATCGGGACGCGGACGGGGCCGCGCTCTACTGCTCGACCGGCGTCAACATGGGCGGCCGAGGCGTGCTCGCCTTCTGGCTCCAGGAGGTCATCAACGCCGTCTCCGGGAACCTGGATCGCGCCGGCGGCACGCTCGTCGGCCGCGGGGTCATCGACTTCCCGGCCTTCGGCAAGAAGAACGGCACGCTGCTGCGCACCGATCGATCGCGGATCGGGGACTTCGCGTCGGTGAACGACGCGTTCCCGGGCGGGGTGCTCGCCGACGAGATCCTCACCCCGGGGGAGCGCCAGGTACGGGCGCTCTTCGTGACGGGCGGCAACCCGCTCATCACGATGCCGAACTCGGCGCGCCTCCGCGACGCGCTCCGCGAGCTCGAGCTGCTGGTCGTGCTCGACATCTTCCGGAACGAGACGGCGTCGCTCGCGCACTACATCCTGCCGTGCACGACGCCGTTCGAGCGCGCCGACCTGCCGTTCATCTTTCCACTCATGCTCGGCCTCCAGTCCCGGCCGTACCTGCAAGCGACGGAGCGGGTCATCGACGCGGATGGTGAGCAGCGCGACGAGGCGACGATCTACCTCGACCTCTGCCGCGCGGCCGGCGTGAATCTCTTCGGCTCGGCGATCGCGCAGCGCTTGCTCGAGACCGCGACGCGGCTGCACGGCCTCCGGCAGCCGAACGGCCGGCAGCGCTCGGTCCCCCAGGAGCTCCTCTTGTCGCTGCTCCTGCGAGCGACGCGGCAGGGCAGCTTCAAGAAACTGCTCGGCCGGCCGCACGGCGCGCTTCGTCCGGAGCATAGGCCCGACGATTTCCTCGGCACGCGCGTCGTGACCGACGACGGCCGCGTCCACCTGGCGCCGCCCGAGATCCTTGCCGCGGCGGCGGGGCTCGAAGGCGAGCTCGCACGCGAGGCGCGGCTCGCCGGCCGACTCCGTCTGATCACCAAGCGCGCCATCCACACCCACAACTCGTGGACCCACAACGCCGACGAGTTCGTCGCGCAGGGCAGGGACACGAACTATCTGTACCTGCATCCGAGCGACGCAAAGCGGGCGGGGCTCGCGGACGGCGACGTCGCCGACGTGACCTCCGAGACCGCGACCGTGCGCGTGCCGATCCGGCTTCTCGACGACCTCATGCCGGGAACCGTCGCGCTGCCGCACGGCTGGGGCCACCAGCATGCGACCGGGCTCAGCGTCGCGAGCCGTGCGAGCGGGGTGAACGTGAACCTGCTCGCGGCCGACGGTCCGGAGAAGCTCGAGCGGCTTTCCGGTATGGCGCACCTCACTGGCATCCCCGTGGAGATCCGTCCCGCGGCGGGGCCGCTCGCGCCCGACAGCTGGTCCGGCATCGGCTGAGCGCGAGCACGCTGTCTCGAATTGGAGCAGTGAGCTGAGCCGCGGCGACGGTCGGCGCTCGTTTTTCGACGCCACCGTGGTAAGCGCGAGCGTTCGATCAGGAGGGTGCGCGTGAGCGGTGAGGAACGAGCGAAGCGACCGTCGTTGGACCGGAGCACGCCCATCCGCAGCTGGAACGGTCTCGTGCGACCGCCCGAAAGTCCGCGGCAGGGTGGTGCCGCGGACGCGGCTCCGAAGGATCGCGTCGACGACGTGATCGTCCGATCCGTCGAGCTCGGCTACCGCGTGATCGACGAGTACGTGAAGCGCGGACAAGCCGCCGCGCAGCGGATGCAGCACGGCGCGTACGGGGCGAACGACATGGCGCGCGACGCGCAGGGCATCGCCGGGCAGCTCGTGCGGAGCGCGACCGATCTCGCCGGGGCCTGGGCGGAGTTCTTCGCGCTCGCGAACGGCAACGGTCACGCGGGGCCGCACGCGAACGGTGCGCCCCCGCCGAATGGCGACGCGTCCGTCTCGGCGGCGTCGCCGTCCGAACCCGGACCAGTCTCCACGGAGTCATCCGCGCCGCCGTGGCGCGTCCGGTTGCGCGTGCGGGCTTCCCGTCCCGTCGAAACCGCGCTCGACCTCGCTCCCGTTCCGTCGGATCACCCGGTCGTCGTGCACGCCCTGCGTGCCGCGGACGGAGGCGCAGGGCGGCTCGACGACGTGAGCGTCGAGGCCGCGGCCGGTGTCGCGACGATCGTGGTGGCGATCCCCGCGGCGCAGGCCGCCGGCACCTACACCGCGAACGTCTTCGACGACGTGACGAATCTCCCCGCCGGCACCATTACCGTCGTGCTCGGGGCCGAATGAACACGGAGGCGGTAGCGGGGCCCGAGGCGAGCGTCGTGCCGGACATCCTCCGGCGCTACGGCGACGCGACGAAGGTCGCGCTCACCCGCTACCTGACCCCGCGCGAGCCCCATCGCTGGCTCTACGCGCCGGCCGCGGACTATCCGCAGCGCGGCGGCCGCATGCTCCGTCCCTCCCTCTGTCTCGCGACCGCGCGTGCCTTCGGGGCGTCGATCGAGGAGGCGGTCGGCACGGCGGTCGGGCTCGAGCTCCTCCACAACGCGTTCCTCGTACACGACGACGTCGAGGACGAGAGCGACTCGCGCCGCGGCCGGCCGACGCTCCACGAGCTGTACGGAACCGCCGTCGCCGTGAACACCGGCGACGCGCTCATCCTGCTCGGGCTCCGCGCCCTGATCGACTCCCGCGCGACGCTCGGCCCGCGTCTCACTCTCCGGCTCCTCGAAGAGGCGGAGCGCATGGGACGGGAGTCGGTCGAAGGGCAGGCGATCGAGCTCGGGTGGCGGCGGGACGTGGCGCTCCACCTGACCGATGCCGACTACCTCGACATGGTCCTCAAGAAGACGTGCTGGTACACGACGATCTTCCCGAGCCGCGCCGGGGCGCTCATCGGCACCCGCAGCGAGGACGATCTGGACCGGTTCCTGCGCTTCGGCTTCTTTCTCGGCGCCGCTTTCCAGGTGCAGGACGACGTCCTCAATCTCGCCGGCGACGCCGTCAGCTACGGCAAGGAGCTGAGCGGCGACATCCTGGAGGGCAAGCGGACGCTGATCCTCTTGCACCTGCTCCGCGAGGCCAGCGACGCCGAGCGCGACCGATTGACCGCGTTCCTGAGCCTCGGAAGGCGCGAGCGGTCAGCGGCGGACGTGGCGTGGATCCGTGAGCGCATGGAGACGCGCGGCTCGCTCGCGTACGCGCAGCAGGTCGCGCATGCGCTCGCCGGCGCCGCGCGCGAAGAAGGCGAGCGACTGTACGCGGGCGTCCCCGACTCGCCCGACCGGAGGTTCATCCTCGAGCTCCCGATGTGGGTGCTCGCGCGCAATTGACGCCGGTGCTTCAAATTGGTGCACGATAGTCGCGCTGACATCCCGTAGCGCCTGGACACTCTCCGGCCGACTCCCTAATTCGGGACGTCGTGACGATCGGGTGGAAGCGGATGACGGTGTTGGCGGTCGTGGGGATGGCGGTGACGTCCTGGTCGTGCAGCCGTGACGACTCCGGCGCGCCCGGGGTCGAACGCTCCGACGTCCTGAAAGCGATGATCGCGATCCGGGCGCACGGCGACGCCCGACTCGCAGCCACCGCCGAGCGGTTGCCCAGTCTCGATGCGGCGGTCGAGACGCTCCGGCGCGACGCGAGTCCGGGGGCGGCGTCACGCCGCCGGCGTGCGCTCGCGATGCTGCTCGCCCGCAGCTGGGACGCCGAGCCGCCGGCAGGTCTCGGGGAGCGTCTCGGCGCGCGTGGCCTCGAACACGTGAAGGCCGCGATCACCGAGCGCCTCTCGGCGGACGTGGTGGCGCTGTTCGACCGCGATCCGGCCTGGCGCGAGTACGTCGTCCTCCGCGCCCTGATCGACGAACCGACGGTGCTCGTCGGCGTCGAGGCCGAGCGGACGGGCTGGTTCACGTCGCTCGCGCACGCCCAGACGCCGCCGACGCCGGCGGGGAACGCGTGCTGGCGGCCCGAGGCGCCGAGCTCGGTGACCTGGATCGACCCCGCGCTGACCATCCAAACGTACGTGTCGATCAACGGCAACGTGGAAACCGGGGGCCGCACCTTCGAGCAAGTGAAGGCCAACATCGACCCGCAGAACTGGGACGAATGCAGCGCGTTCTGGAGCCCCCCGCCGAACGGCACCTATCTCGCCGTGGTCGCGCAGCCGACGCCGGACGGATGCACTCTCACGACGGGCAACGTCATTCCGGCCTCGCCGAATCCGTCGGCGAGCCCGGGAAGCCCGAGCTATTCCGGCAAACTCTTCGAGCGCTTTCACTGTGCCACGACCGGCTGTCAGGCGTGGTTCGAGGCGTTGCTCGACATCGCCGTCGGTCCGCACTCGGTGCCGTACTCCGGCGGGACGCCGCTGCCGTCGCATCTCATCAACTATCGACTTCCCAACTGTGCCAACGGCGAGCAGAACGGCTTCCTGGCGGGGGAGATCGTCGGCCAGCCGACCCGGGTGATCCTCGACGAGGGATGGATGGAGGCGTGGCAGCAGGATGGGCGCACGCATCTCAAGACCTTCAAGAAGGTGCAGTTCGGCGGCGCCATGAACACCTGGGTCGCCGCGACCATCCTCGGGATGACCGAGCTCAGCAACACGATGGGCGAGCTCGCCTGCTGCGAGCCCTGATCACAAGGAGACGATGCGATGGCGAGAATCCCGACGTGGCCGCAGCTGTGGCACTACACGAGTGAGGTGATCGAGGCGAACGCGACCATCTGGCAGACGTTCATTGCGAACGCCGCGGCCGGCACGGCGACGGCGAGCGAGTTCTTCCAGGACGTCGTGATGTCGGGACAGAGCTGGATGGCGCTCTACGGTGTGATCATCGGCGCGGGTGGGTCGCCGCAACCGCCCGTCGCGTTCGTGTACGGGACGCCGTGGCCCTACACCGCGCCGACGAAGTCGGCGACGGCGCGGCTCGAGCTGCCGCTCGATCCGAGCTCGAACACGCTTCTCGTCACGGGCGTGTTGACGCTCGTCGGCGGCGGCTCGAACCCCTATCCCCTGCAGGCGAACGTATCGTACGTCGATCCCGCCGGCGCGCTGATCCAGGTCGACGTCTCGCGCTCCGCGACGTCGGGCGAGGACCCGGCGAGCGGCACGCACGTCGGTACGGTCTACACCGCCGGCGACCTCGTCGTGGCGTCGATCGTCGTCGTCGTGCCATAGAGGTTCGCACGCGGGCCCGCGCGTGCGGGTCTGGACTTGCAGCGTACCGCCGTCCTTCGTTCCCTTCTCGTGCATCCCGTTCTCGTCTACGGCGCCAGCGGCTATTCCGGCCGACTCGTAGCGCGCGAGCTCTGCCGGCTCGGTGTGCGCCCGCTCCTGTGCGGGCGCGACCCGCGAAAGGTCGCGGCCGTCGCCGACGAGCTCGGCCTTCCGCATCGCATCGCGGCGGTCGACGATCCGGCCGCGCTCGCGGCCGTCGTCGCCGAAGCGCCGGTCGTGCTGAACGCGGCGGGCCCGTTCTCGCACACGACGGCGCCGCTCGTCGCGGTATGCCTCGCGCGCGGCGCGCACTACCTGGACATCGCGGGCGAGGTGCCGGCGGTCGCGGCGCTCGCCGCGCGGCACGCCGAAGCCCGCGCGCGCGGCGTGATGTTGTTGCCGAGCGTCGGATTCGACGTCGTTCCGACGGATTGCCTCCTCGCCCATGTCGCACGACGCTGCCCCAAAGGCCGCTCACTGGTGACGGCGGTCAGCCATCCGGCGTTCCTCACGCCCGGGTCCGCGAAGTCGCTGGTCGAGAACGTCGACCTCGGCGTCGTACGCCGGAACGGCGTCGTGACACCGATTGCGCTCGGGTCGCTCGAGCGCGCGTTCGACTTCGGCACCGGTCCGCGTGCCTGCGTCAACGTGAGCTTCGTCGACGTGGTGACCGCGTACTATACGACCGGCATCGGCGAGATGACGACGTTCATCGAGGTGACACCCATGCTGCGCTTGATGCCGCTCGGGCGCATGCTGGCTCCCTGGCTCCGCACGCCGTTCGGAGAGCTCGTGGGACGCGCGCTCGCGGACGCCGCCTGGCGCGACGCGCCGCAGACGGTCGATACGTCGTCGTTCACCATGACCGTGATCGCCGAATGCTCGGACGGCAACGGGCGAACGGCACGCGCGCGGCTGACCACGCCCGAAGCGTACGACTTCACCGGTGTCACGGCGGCGGCGATCGCAAAGCGCGTCGCGGCCGGTGAGGCGGAGCCCGGCTTCCAGACGCCCGCGCGTCTCTTCGGTGCCGACTTCGTCCTCGGCTTCGCCGGCGTCCGTCGCGAGGATTGCGACCCGTGAAGCCCGCGCGTGTCGCGATCGTCGGCGGTGGCTGCGCGGCCATGGCCACGGCGCTCGAGCTCACGGACCCGATTCACGAGGGACGCTACGAGGTGACGGTCTACCAGCTCGGTTGGCGTCTCGGTGGCAAAGGGGCATCCGGACGCGGACCGGCCGGCCGCATCGAGGAGCACGGGCTGCACGTCTGGATGGGCTGGTACGAGAACGCCTTCCGGCTACTGCGCGGGTGCTACGACGAGCTCGGCCGCGATTGGCAGGCGGCGTTCGAGCCTGCGCCGCTCGTCGCCGTGACCGACCGCACCCCGGACGGCGGCTGGGCGCCCTGGATTCGCGCGTTTCCGCCGGCCCCGGGTCTTCCCGGCGATCCCGGTGGTCCGACGCGGTGGACGGTCGCGGACTATCTGGCGCGGACCGCGCGGCTCGTCGGCGTGCTGCTCGACGGCCTCGCGCGCGGCGGCGCGGCGGAGCCGCAGGACGCGTCGCCGCGACCCGGCCCGTTCGAGCCCGCGGCGGCGCTCGCCACACTCGGTCGTCTCGGCCGGCTCGGCGAGCTCGCGACCCTCGGCGGCTTGACGCAGGCGGCGGCGCTCCTCGAGATCGTGCTCGGCAGCCTCGCCGAGCACGCGAGCAACGTCGTCGTGCGCGTACTCGACGCCGTCAGCGCCAACGCGCGGCAGGTCCTCGAGCGGCGCCTCGCCGACGATCTCGAGGCGCGCCGGGTCTGGACCGTCATCGATCTCGCGCTCGCGACGATCCGGGGCGGCGTGCGTGCCGGGCTCGTCTCGGACCCGCGCGGCTTCGATGCGCTCGACGACTACGATTGCCGCGAGTGGCTCCTCGTGAACGGCGCGTCCCGCGCCTCGGTCGACTCCGGCTACCTGCGCGGGCTCTACGATCTCGGCTTCGCGTACGAGGACGGCGACCCGGCGCGCCCGCGCACCTCGGCGGCCCAGGCGCTGCGCGGCTTCTTCCGCGCGTTCTTCACGTATCGCGGCGCGTTCTTCTGGAAGATGCAGGGCGGGATGGGCGACGTCGTATTCGCGCCGATCTACGAGGTGCTGCGACGCCGGGGGGTGCGCTTCGAGTTCTTCCATCGTCTCCGCGACGTCCGGATCGCCGGCGAAGCCGCGCTCGCGCCCGGCGACACCCCGCACGTCACCGCGCTCGAGCTCGACGTCCAAGCGCACGTGCGCGACGGCGCCTACGCGCCGCTCGTCGACGTCGGCGGGATGCCGTGCTGGCCCGCGGACCCCGACTGGTCGCAGCTCGTCGACGGCGACCGGCTTCGCGACGAGGGCCGCCGCTTCGAGTGTCATTGGGATGGCCGCCGGGTCGGCGGGCGGACGCTCGCGGTCGGCCGCGACTTCGACTTCGTGGTGCTCGGGGTCGGGCTCGGCGCGGTGCCGCACGTGGCGTCGTCGCTGGTCGCGCGCGATCCGCGCTGGCACGCCATGGTCGCGAACGTCCGGACCGTCGCGACGCAGGCGGTGCAGCTCTGGCTTCGCGAGGACATGGCGGCGCTCGGTTGGGCGGGCGACCCCGTCACGCTCTCCGGCTTCGTGCAGCCCTTCGACACCTGGGCCGACATGCGGCACCTCCTGCCGCGCGAAGCGTGGAGCGACCCGGTGCCGCGCGCGCTCGCGTACTTCTGTAGCGCGCTCCCCGATCTCGCCGGCGCCGATCCGCGCGACCCGGCGTATCCCGCGCGCCAGCGCGAGGCCGTGCGCGCGAACGCGATCCGCTTCATCACGAACGACCTCCGGCATCTCTGGCCGCGGGTCGTCGATGGGCGCGGCGAGCCGCGCTGGGACCTGCTCGTCGACGCGGCGAACGCCACGCCGCCGACCGCCGAGCGTCTCGCGAGCCAGTTCTGGACGGCGAACGTGAACCCGTCGGATCGCTACACCCTCTCGCTTCCCGGCACGAGCGCCCATCGCATCTCGCCGCTCGACGCCACGTACGACAACCTCACCGTCTGCGGCGACTGGACCGACTGCGGCTTCAACTCCGGCTGCGTCGAAGCGGCGGTGATGTCGGGTCGGCTCGCGGCGCACGCGATCTCGCGGCGCCCGGCGCTCGAGGACATCGCCGGCTGGGATCATCCGTGAGCGGCCGTCTCAGGGCGTCGCGTCGAGGCTCGCCCTGATGCGCCGCTCCCATCCCCCGGCGCCGCGCTCTCGTGCCAATGCGAGGGCACGCTGCAAGGCGTCGTTCGCGGCGACGGTATCGCCGGCCCGGCGGTGAAGCTCTCCCTCGAGGCGTAGCAGCTCGGGCTCGTGTACGCGCGCGAGCGATCCGTCGCACCGCGCGAGACCGGCCGCGATCGCCGCGAACGCTTCCTCGACGCGCCCCGCGTGTACCAAGGCCTCGGCCAGGTAGGTGCCGTAGTAGGCGTGGAGTGATGCGGCGCCGCCGGCCTCGAGCATGGCGGTGCCGTTCTGGAGCTCGGCGATGCCCTCGTCGTGGTGTCCGTCGAGTGCGAGCGCGAGGCCGCGGCCGCACATGCCGACCAGCATGAGCCCCAGAAAGCGTTGCTCGGTGCAGATGGCGATGGCCCGCTCCGCGTGGGCACGTGCGCCGGCGACGTCGCGACGCACGTGGGCGGCAACCATCGAGAACGTCTCGATCAGCGCCGGGGCTTGCGCGTCGAACGAGCGTGCGGCCGCGTCGAGAAGGTGCGTGTCGGCGGACGAAGGAAGACCGAGAACGGCGCGGTTCCAGATGGCGTACAGCGGCACGAAGATGCCGCCGTCCCACCCGTACTCCTCCGCGAAGTGACGGAAGACGTCGCTCTCGTAGAGCGGGAGGCCGCGTTCGAAGATCGCGTGCGCGCGTGCGTGCTCGCCGCGCCAGAACGCGTCGAGGCCGAGCGACGAGACCGCGGTCAGCTGCGCCACCGGATCGGGACTCTCGAGCAGCCGCTCGAAACGCGGCCGCAGCACGCTCATCGCTTCGCGATTGCCCTGGATGATGTAGGCCCCCGAGAGGTGGCTCAAGATCTTGAGCGACAGATCGATGCTGTGGGCCTCGCAGAGCATCTGCGCCCGCGCGAACGCCTCGCGTCCGCGCGGGTGCGAGTGGCCCGTCGTGTACAGGTGGACGGTCCCGAGCATCGTGAGGGTCTCGACCTCTTGCGCGATTCGCTCGGGCGTCTCGGGAAGACGCGCCAGCACGGTGAGCGAGCGCTCGAAGCAGCGCGTGGCCTCGGTGTACGCGGCGCGCCGGAACGCGCGGTCGCCGCCGCGGAACCAGTGCTCGGCGGCGGCGGGCAGATCGCCGGCCTCTTCGAGGTGATGCGCGAGCCACTCGGGCTGCAGGTCGGCGATCGACCGGATCTGTCCGCGGACGCCTTCCGCGATCGCCCGATGCACGCGCTGGCGGGTCGCGCGCACCATCGACTCGTAGGCGGCGTCGCGCATGAGCGCATGCCGGAAGACGTAGGCTTCCTCGCCGGCACCGCGGCGCGCGAGCAGGAGGCGTGCGTCGACGAGCTCCATCAGGTCTTGGCGGAGCACCCACTCGTCGCGGGTCGTCGCGGCACGCAGGATCTTGTAGCCGACCTCGCGTCCGACCGCGGCGGCGACCTGCGCCGTCTCGTACGCGCTGATCGAGAGGCCGTCGAGACGCGCGGTCAAGAGCTCGCGCAGCGTTTCCGGGATCGCGTGCTCGTCTCCGCGCGCCAGCGCGTGTGCGAGCTCCTCGACGAAGAGGGGAACGCCGTCGGTGCGCTCGACGATGCGATCGAGCATGGCGGACGAGCGCGCCTCATCCGGAGCGCGCGTGCCGTCGAGGATCGCGGCGATCTCGTCGCGGCTGAGGCGGCCGAGCGGCATCACGGTCACGTCGGGGCCGGTCCACGTCGCGGTGTGCTCCGGGCGCGCCGAGCAGAGCAGCAAGAGACCGGGGGGACGGGACGCGCCCGGTTGATGCGCGGCGCGCGCCTCGTCGAGCAGGCGCGCGATGAAGTCGGCCGTCGTCGGATCCTGCCAGTGCACGTCCTCGATGGTCACCACGAGCGGCTGGCGCGCGGCCATCCGTAGCACCAGGCTCGCGACGGTCTGGAGCGTCAGCTCCTTCTGGCGCTCCGGTGACAGCCGGGGCGGGTCGTACGCGCCGCGCGGAAGCTGCAGCAGATCGGCGAGGAGGGGCCAGGTCGTCGGCACGTCGAACCGATGCTCGGCGAGGAGCTGCTCGAGGGGGAGCTGGCGCAGCCACGCGAGGATCGGGTGCAGGGGCGTGTCGCGGCCTTCCTGGATGCAGCGACACGCGACGAACGCCTCGGGCGTGACGCGTCGCCTGAGCTCGCGCACGAGGCGCGATTTCCCGATCCCGGCCTCGCCGTGCAGGAGCACGATCGCGAGCCCACCTCCTTCGGCGCGCTTCCAGAGGCTCGTGAGCTGCGCGAGCTCGCCACTGCGGCCGACGAGCGGCGTCTCGTCGGGGCGGATCGAGCTCTCGAAGGCGCTCCCGACGCGCTCCCCGACGACGCGGAACACCGCCGTCGTCGCGGCGCGGTCGGGGACCACCGCCTCGCCGGTCAGCACGCACTCCATCTCGTCGCGCAGCAACGCCCGGGTTTCGGCGGTTGCCAGGATCTCGCCGGCCTCAGCGCGGTCGGCGAGCTGGGTCGCGAGCACGACCGGGGCGCCCACGATCTCGACGCCCCCCTCGGACTCGCCGCCGCGCCGCCGCGCGCGCAGGATGCCGACTCCGGAGTGCAGGCCGATCCGTACGGTGATCGCGAGATTGCGCTCGCCTTGCAGCCGTTGGCTCGACGCCTTCGATGCCGTGACCACGTGCAACGCCGTCCGGACGGCACGCCGCGCGTCGTCCTCGTGCGCTTTCGGATAGCCGAAGACGATGTGAGCCTCGCCGAGCTTGCCGCGCACGAGGGTGTGGCGGCTTTGCTGCGCGACGTCGTCGTAGAGCTCCTGCTGCACCTGCATCGCGTGATCGAGGTCCTCGAGATCGACGGGACCGCCGCCCGGGCGAGATACGCTCGTCGTGCACGCGAGCACGGTGACCTGACGGCGTTCGCCCTCGGCCGTCGGGAGCCGATGAATCGTGCCGTCACGCGACGGTCCGGCGTCGCGTTGGATCGACTCGAGCGCCTTCAAGAGCGCTTGCTCCGAGACGTCGCGTGCCGCGGCGTCCTTCGCCGTGACGGCGACGAGCAACCGTCCGAGGCGCTGCTCGCGGAGCCAGCTCGGGATCGGCACCGGCTCCGGGCCGAGCTGCTTCACGATCGCGTCGTGGGCCGTGCGCGCGACGATCGCGGGCTCCCCGGTGAGGCACTCGAGCAGGATGAGCCCCCACGAGTAGAGATCCGAGCGCGGCGACAGCGGGTCGCCGCGGAGCTGCTCGGGGGCGGCGTAGGCCGGCGTCCCCATGAACTCGCGGCTGCCCGTCAGCCGGGCGCCGCCCTCGGCGGCGTCGGCCGCGAAGCCGCCGAGCCCGAAGTCGAGCACCGTCGCGTTCCGGCGGAGGCCGGAGTGCGTCACCATGACGTTCTCGGGCTTCAGGTCGCGATGCACGATTCCTTCGTGGTGCGCGCACGCGAGCGCGTCGAGCACCTGGGTCATCAGGTGCAGCGCTTCGATCGGATCGAGCTTCCCTTCGAGGTCGAGGATCTGGCGGAGCGTCGAGCCGGCGACGTACTCGAAGACGGCGTAGAGGACGCCGTCGCCGTGCTCGCCCGAGTCGAGCAGGCGGACGATGTGCGGATGGGAGAGGCGGGCGCAGAGTCGGAGCTCGCGGAGGAAGCGCTGGCGCTGCGTTTCGAGGACCGCCGGATCGTCGCCCTCGCGGAAGCGCAGCATCTTGAGCGCGACGTCCTGACCGGTCGAGAGCTGGCGCGCGCGGTAGACGCGGCCGTAGCTGCCGAGGCCGAGCTCGCTCACGATCTCGTATCGGTCTTGGAAGCGTGCGCCCGGCGCGAGCAGCTGGCCAGGGGGCTCTGGCGGAGTCATGGGGCGTTCGCATGTGAGCCCGAACGCCGGAGCAAAATCAACGGCGCGATTCCGGGTGCGTCAGCGTACGAGCTCGAAGACCGCCGTGAGGCCGACCCCGGCGAGATCGACCGTGCCGCGGTCGCGGACGTCGAACTCGATCGGCAGGAGCGCGGCCGTCCCGGCGCCGACCAGGATCTGGCCCGCTTCGGCGCGCGCGCCGAGCCGCGAGGCGACCGTCACCGCATGGCCGACGACCGTGTAGGCGGCCTCGGCCGAGGGGCCCAGGCGGCCGGCCACGACGGTCCCCGTGTTGAGGCCGAGTCCGGCGCGAAACTCGCGTGGACCGCGCCCGCTCTCCAACAGCGCGCGGATCTCGAGCGCCGCGCGCGCGCCGGCGGACGGATGATCGAGGTCGGTGTCCTCCTCGGCGAATACGGCGAGGAGACAGTTGCCGAGGACGCCGTTCACCGTTCCATGCTCCGCCTCGATGGCGCTGCCGAGGCGTACGAACACGTCGTGGATCGTCGCAACCGCGTGGTCTGGCGTCGCGGTCGCGAGCGGTGCGAGGCCACGGACGTCGACCACGAGGGTGGTCAGCGTCGGGTTCTGGACGGTCTCGCACGGCACGCGCTCGAAAGAGCAACTCACAGGCCAGGGCGGACCGTCGGCGCCCCAACGCTCGGGGCCGCGACACGTCCACGACGGAGGACACCCCCGTGAAGGGGTGTCCTCTCCGCCGCACGTGGGCGGCGGGAATGCGCGCCGCGCTAGCGCTTGAAGCGGACCAGCAGGTCGAAGAGGCGCGAGTGCAGCTTCGTATACGGCGGGTAGAACATCGAGATGCCCGACATGCGCGGATTCGTGTGCACGGGGCGCATCTTGCTGAACTCCTGGAAGCCTTCCCACCCGTGATAGTGGCCCATGCCGCTCGCGCCGATGCCGCCGAAGGGCATGTCGTGCTGCGCGATGTGGAACATGCAGTTGTTGACGGTGACGCCGCCCGAGATCGTGCCGTAGAGGACCTTCTCTTCCGTCGCCTTGTCGTCGGTGAAGATGTAGAGGCCGAGCGGCCGATCCTTCGCGTTGACGTACGCGAGCACCTCGTCGAGCGAGCGGTAGGTCTTGATCGGGAGGAGCGGTCCGAAGATCTCCTCGCGCATGATCGTCATGTCGTCGGTGACGTCGAGGACGAGGTGCGGAGGGATCTTCCGGAGGGAATCGTTGAAGGTCGCGCCCGGCACGAGCGAGATCACGCGGGCGCCCTTCTTCGCGGCGTCGTCGAGCGTCGCGCGGAGGCGGCGGTACGACTTCTCGTCGATGACCGACGTGTAGCTGCGGTCGTTCGTGTCGGGATAGCGCTCGCGGAGGATCTTCTCCGCGGCCTGGACGAACGTCTCCTGCTTGCCTTCGGGGATGAAGAGATAGTCGGGGGCGAGACAGGTCTGGCCGGCGTTCACGTACTTCGCGTAGAGGATGCGGCCGGCGGCGGTCTCGACGTCGTAGTCGTCGGCGATGATCGTCGGCGACTTGCCGCCGAGCTCGAGTGTCACCGGCGTCAGGTTCTCGGCGGCGGCGCGCATGACGTTGCGACCGGCGTCGGCCGAGCCCGTGAAGATGACGTGGTCGAAGGGCAGCGTCGTGAAGTCGTTCGGCTTCACGCCGGGCAGGATCGCGACCATGTCCTCGGGGAACTGCTGCTTGAACTTCTCGGCGAGGAGGCGGCAGAGGTGCTGCGAGTTGCTCGCCATCTTGATCATGCAGCGGTTACCGGCGGCGAGGATGCTGGTGAGCGGGCTGATGGTCAGGAAGAGCGGGTAGTTCCACGGCGACACGAGACCGATGACGCCTTTCGGTTGTGGGATCAGCCGATTCTTCGCGGTCGCGAAGAGGATCCCGACGTGCCGGTGCTGCGGCTTCATCCACTTGCCCAGCTGCTTCTTGGCGTTGCGGATGCCGTCGACGCAGTTGAAGAGCTCGAGGAGCTTCGACTCCTCGGCGGCGCGATGACCGAAGTCGGCGTTGATCGCGTCGGCGATCGCGTCGGCGTTGTCCACGAGGATGCGCTCGACGGTGTCGAGGTTGGCGCGCCGCTCCTCGATCGAGGGATACGGATGTCGGAGATAGGCGGCGCGTTGGAGATTGAAAATGCGTTGCGCTTCGTTCTCGACGACCTCGAGATGACGGATCTGGGCGGTCTGAGCCATGGGTGGGTCCTCCTGTTGCGCGGGAATCGCGGCGAACGGCCGATTTGAGCCGACGAGCGCGGCAAACGCAACCCGTGGCGGGCGGGAACGGAGGGATCGCGGCGTGCCGGACTCAGATGGGCGTCGGTCTGCCTGATTCGTCGAACCGGTGGATCTCCTCGTGTTTGAACCCCCAGCGGCCGCCTATCCGTCGAATGTGGGGCTCGAAGGTGAAGAGCTGGACGTCGCCCAGGCAACGCGTGTTGCCGGCTTCGATGAAGACGCGGTCCTCCAGGCGCGTCGCGATACTGTGCCCGACGTTTCCGAGGCGGTCCAGATTTTCGAATCCGCGAGTCGCAATGAAGGCCCCCGCAAAATCGAAGAGCTCGCCGAACGTAGTCCCCGACGTCACGAACGCACGCATCTCGGCGTGAAGCGACGCTTCCAGTGCCATGCCCGCCTGAAACTCCGGGTGCGCCGGCGTTCGGGATACCCGGCCACCCTCCACGCAGTAGCTCCGCGCGCAATCGCCCCATGCGCCGTCGCTGGATGGACTGAGGTCGACGGTGACGAGGTTGAAGTCGCCGACGCGTTCGTCACTCGGAACGTAATCCCGACCCGAGATGGACGTGCAGCTCCTAGATCCCAGCAGGACCAACGCGGGACAGTCGTAGTACCAGGTGTTGGGAAATCCAACCTCTCGCAACAGCGACGCGGCCCGCTCTGCCAGGCTTCGTTCCGAGTCTGCGGCGCTGATCGAGGAGCCCAGCGCGTCGAGCACGTGCCTTGCGCCGCGCTGTGCGTGAAGATGGTCGATGAGGTTGGGCACGGGATGCTTTTTTCGTCTCTGCCTCGCGATCCCAAGGATGTCGAGTCGGTTGTCGATCCTGGCCTACGGCGCCGGGACGTCGGCGGGGTCGAGGAGGCCATGCCTTCGCCAGCCCGTGGTCAGGAGCCAGGTCCGTGCGCGCGCGACCGGCGGCCGTTCGTCCGCGTGCGCGAGCACGCCCGGTGCCATCCCTTGGACCGGCTTCCAGCCGTCGAACCACCGCGCGGAGGAGGCGGGATCCAGCACCGTTTCCATGGCCCGCACGGCCTTTCGCGCCGCCGCGGCCGCATGCTTGCGCGCGTTCAGCAGCACGTAGCGCAGCGCGTTTCGCACCTCGCGCGGCGTGCGAAGGACGCGTGCATGGTACCGGTCTGCGACGACGCGCCCCTTCGGTCTTCCCATGACCCGATTGACCGCAAGCGCCAGGCGCGATCCGACGGACATCATTCCGCGCCCGAGCGCCTCAGCGCCCCGCGCCTCAACGATGAGGTGCGCGTGGTTTCCGAGCAGGGAGTAGTGCACGAGCCGGAAGTCGGATCGCTCGCACCCCGCAGCGAACGTGCGCTCCAGCTCCCGGACGATCGCCTTCGTCCGCAACGATCGGAGATCCGGCATCAGCTTCACAGTCACGTGCGCGGGCAAGCTCGAGGAGAAATCTTCGCGCGGGGTGTGCGGCATGCCGGAGTCCGGGCTCTTCTTCCGACCCGCATTCTCACGGCAGCCCCCCCAGCGCGGCGTCGGGCGAAGCCGCATCTCGAGCTGCCGTGCGCGTCGCTTCATGGTCTTGATTATAGCGAGGGATTGATTCGGATGCAAGAGGGTACGGTCCGGCCACATCCCGAACACGAGGGGAGACATCGGCAACAGTTTGGACTGCAGTGATCGGTGACCGGGTGGCAATTAGTTCCAGAGACATGGGTGACACCTCAGGCAAGGAGGTGTGCCTTGCTCTTGAAGGAGCAGCCACACGTGAACGAGAGGATGCGCGTCATCGCGCGTGACGGTTCAATCAGGTTCGCGGTCGCCCGCGGTGACCCTGCCATGTGCGCGGCGTGCTGCGCTTCCGCGCGGCGCCGCCGGAAACGCGGGCATGAGGCTCGCGAGGATGGTCTCCTCGAAGCTCGATGAATCTCCACCGGCTCCACTGGGTGCTGGTGCTCCTTCGTATCGGGATCGGGCGGCACCGAACCCTCCGGGACTCGGCATCGTCGACGCAAACGACCCCCTGACGAGCTTGAAATTCCTGGCGTTCCGCCGCTACAAGTCGCGGTCACAGAGGAGGGGCCCATGATGGGACTGCGTAGAGTTCGAGTTCTGGGGGCGGTGCTGGCATTGGCCGTCGTGGTCGGAGGGTGCGGGAACGACGGCGCGGGTAGCAGCAACCGCGTCAACATCGGCGGCAACGCCAATTTCCCGGTCGCGAACGGTGGTCAAGCGGTCGCCGATTCGCCGTTCATCATCATCGATCCGGACCGGCCGAACGATCCCCTGTCGTCCGACGTGACGACCGACGTCGGGCGTTTCTTCGGGATCGTCCGCAAGACCGTCAGCGTCGCGGTGATCGTGACGGGCGTCGTCAACGGCGACACGGTTCGGGTGAGCGGGCTTCTGGCCGCGTCGTCGAACAACGTCGACAAGCAGCTCGACGGGCAGACCGACATCGCGTGCGAGGCGGGCGTCAGCGCCGTGATCGACGGCTCGATCGCGGGCGAGGACCTCGGTCCGAACCGCATCGCGAATCTCGAGGCGGCGGCGCAACGCTTCGTCGCCACGACCGACTTCACCGATCCCGCCTCGGTGACGGCGGCGGCTCTTCAGGTGCGCGCGCTCACGAACGACGGCGCCAATCCGGCTCCGTAGGGCGAGTCCATTTCGGCCCCGTTCGGATGAAGCACATCGACGGCGGTGTGGTCGCGTACCACGCCGCCGTTTGCTTTGGTGACGGAACGTGGGCGGCACCATCTACACGATCGGGCACTCGAACCACTCCGCCGAGATCTTCTTCGGGCTGCTCGAGGCCCACGCGATCCGGACGCTCGGCGACGTGCGCGCGATCCCGGGATCGCGCCGCCATCCGCATTTCGGCCGCGACGCGCTGACCGCGAGCTGCCGCACCCAGGGCCTCGCGTACCGCTGGATGCCCGAGCTCGGCGGTCGGCGCCGCAGCCCGAAGGATCGGCCGTCGCCGCACGTCGCGTGGGAGGTGGCGGCCTTCCGAGCGTACGCCGACTACATGGACACGCCGGAGTTCGCGGCCGCGCTCGACGAGTTGGAGCGCGAGGCGACGGCAGCGCCGACGGCATTCTGCTGTGCCGAGGCGCTCTGGTGGCAGTGCCACCGCCGCCTGATCGCCGATCGCCTGACCGTCCGGGGATGGACGGTGCTCCACATCGAGTCCGGCGGCCACACCAGGCAACACGCGCTCCCGGACTTCGCGCGTGTCGAGGGTGGCCGCCTGGTCTACGACGTAGGCGTCACGCTCCAGTTACCGAGCTGAGCGCCACGTCATTCGTCGGTGACGATCGGTGGAAGCAGGTAGCCCGTCCCGAAGGTCCCGAGCGCCTCGGTGAAGTAGATGAGGCGCGAGAGGTCGATGTTGGCGGCGGACGCGCGGAACTCCATGCTGCCGGCGGCGCCGTTGACGCCCGGGCCCGCGACCGACGCGAGGTCGGTGACGGTCACGCCGTTCGCCGTGAAGATGGACGTATCGACCCCGGCGCCGTTGCTCCGCGTCGTCGTCACGTCCCAGGTCGTCGAGCCGATGACGGCGGTCCACGTCGGATCGTAGCGGTCCTCGAAGGTCAGGAAGATGAGCTGATTGCCGCCGTTCTGGACGGGGGCGAGGGTCGACGGGTCGTAATACGCGGCGAGCAGCGCGGAGCTCGGGCGGATGAGCTTCAGAATCGCGCGCTCGCCGTCGATGATCGAGCCGAGGATCGGGATCTTGCCGCCGTCGGTGAGACTGCCGCGTGCGGCGCCGGGCCCGCCGAACGCCGCGCCCGTCAGGAGGTTCGCGATCGTGAAGTTGCCGGTGAGGGCGCGCGACGTCACGGGACGGCCGCCGCCGTCGACGGCCGTCGCGAACGCGATGCCGGGTTGCGCCGGCAGACCGCTGCCGCGGAGCGTGCCGACGTCGATGATCGTGAGCGCGCCGCCCGGCAGCGTGACGGCCTTCGAAAAGGGCGTGCTGAACGTCGGGCCGTAGAACAGGACGCTCACGGTGAGCTCGCTGTCGCTCGTGTTCCGAATGGTCAGGAACGTCGTGAAGTCCGCGCGCGTGTCGTAGTAGAACACGACCTGGTCGCCGACCGTTTGCGGCGTGTCCAGAATGAAATCGTCCGGGAGCGCCGCGTGCGCCGTGCCGATCGCCAACGCGACGGCCACCATCATCCAACCGAGCATCGTCCGCATCCTACCTCCACCAGGGGAACGCCGGGTTCCCATCCACGGACCGCCGCACGGCGGCCACTCCCACTCGTGCGCGACTGGGCGCGCATTTCCTGGAGGCATCTAAGCGTTCGCCGTGCCGGTCGTCAAATCGGGAGGCGCGTGCTAACGGCCTTCCTCCGTGCGGAGCCTGGCCACTTCGATGGTGCTCTCGCTCGTGCTCGCGCTCGGCTGCGGGAGCGACGACGAGCGGATCGCGACGGGCGTCGATCTCCAGGTCGATCGCGCCGCGACCGAGTCGACGCTCCAGCTCTCGGAAGAGGATTTCGCGCCCGACGACTGCGCCGTCATCGAGGGCGCGGTCGCGGCGCCGGGACGGCGGCGATTGCTTCGTTTCGATACGGTCGTCGTGAATCGCGGCACCGAGGACCTCGTCGTCGGCGACCCGGACGATCCGGAGCCGCCGTTCGTGCCCGAGGATTTCGAGCTGAGCCCGTGTCACGGGCATCACCACTTCCTCGGCTTCGCGGACTACACGCTCGTCGACGGAGCGGATCGCGTCGTCGGCCACGGCCACAAGCAGAGCTTCTGCATGACCGACTCGCTTCGCTACGTCGGTGACCGGCCGCGGCGCTACGACTGCGACTTCCAGGGCATCAGCGTCGGCTGGGGCGACCGCTACGGATTCGATCTCGACGGCCAGTGGGTCGACGTGACGGGCATTGCCCCCGGCGACTACACGCTCGTCGTCACCGTGAACCCGGACGGCAAGCTGCCCGAGCGCGAAGGCGGCGCGCCGAACGTGATCCGCGTCGGGGTGACGATTCCCTGATCCGCCGCGCTTTGCCGGGCGCCGCGCGGGCGAGAATAGGGTAGCTTCGATGCCATGTACGAGATGCTGAAGCGGGTCGTGAACGCGCGCGTGGCGGAGGTGTTGCCCGAGCCGACCCCGCTCGACCCGGCGCCGCGGCTCTCGGCCCGGCTCGGCCGGCCGGTGTTGCTGAAGCGCGAGGATCTGACGCCGATCTTCTCGTTCAAGCTTCGCGGCGCGTACAACCGGATCGCGCAGCTCGGCGACCGCGAGCGCGCGGCGGGCGTCATCGCCGCCTCCGCCGGCAACCACGCGCAGGGCGTCGCGTACGCGGCGACCCGGCTCGGCATCCGCTGCCGGATCGTGATGCCGCGCACCACGCCGGCCATCAAAGTCGCGGCGGTGCGGGGCTTCGGCGTCGACGTCGAGCTCGTCGGCGACGACTATGCCGCCGCCGCCGCCCATGCGGCCGGCCTCGCGGCGGAGACGGGCATGACGGTCGTGCCGCCGTTCGACGATCTCGACGTGATCGCCGGCCAGGGCACGGTCGGTCTGGAGATTTTGCGGCAGGCGCCGCGCGAGCTCGGCAGCATCTTCGTCCCGATCGGCGGGGGCGGCCTCGCGGCCGGGCTCGCGAGCGTGGTGAAGGAGCTGCGTCCCGAGGTGCGGATCGTCGGCGTCGAGCCCGACGACTCGGACGCGATGACGCGCGCGCTCGCGGCCGGGGAGCGCGTCGTGCTCGACCACGTCGGCCGGTTCGCGGACGGCGTCGCGGTCCGGCAGGTCGGCGAGCACACGTTCGCGCTCTGTCAGCGTCATCTCGACGCGACCCTCACGGTCACGACCGACGAGATCTGCGCCGCCATCAAGGACTTCTTCGAGGAGACGCGGACGGTGCTCGAGCCGTCGGGCGCCGTCGCGCTCGCGGGCTGCAAGCGTGCCGTCGAGGAGGGGACGATCCCGCCGGGAGCGACGGTCGTCATCGCCTCGGGCGCCAACATGAACTTCACCCGCCTCGGCTACGTGACCGAGCGGGCCGAGATCGGCGAGCACCGCGAGGCCATCCTCGCCGTCACCATCCCGGAGAAGCCGGGTGCGTTTCTCGAGTTCTGCCGCGCGATCGGCGAGCGCAGCGTCACCGAGTTCAACTACCGCCTCGCGACCCGCTCCGAAGCCCACATCTTCGTCGGTCTCGAAGTGTCGGGGCGCGAGGAGTCGATGGAGATCGTGGCGACCCTCGCCGCGCGCGGCTACGCTTGCACCGACCTCGGCGGCGACGACCTCGCGAAGACCCACGTGCGGCACATGGTCGGCGGGCGGAGCCCGGCCGTCGTGAACGAGGTGCTCTACAGCTTCGAGTTCCCCGAGCGGCCCGGCGCGTTGATGCAGTTCCTCACGAGCCTCGGCAGCCGCTGGAACATCTCGCTCTTCCACTATCGCAACAACGGCGCCGCGTACGGCCGCGTGCTCTGCGGCTTCGAAGTCGCGGCGGGCGAGCGCGACGCGCTCGCGGCGGCGCTCGGCCAGCTCGGCTTCCGGTGCAGCGACGAGACCGAGAACCCGGCCGCGCGCTTCTTTCTCCGGTGATCCGCGCGCACGTCGCGGTGAGCCGTGCCCGCATGGACGTGGCGCTCGCCGCCACGCTGCATGATCCGCCCGGCGCGCTCCGCGCCGATGTCGTGCGCTGGTTGCCGCGGTTGCAGGCGCTGTACGCGACGGTGAGCGTCGCCTCGAGTCCACCGACCGCCCCCGAGCTCCGCGCGCTCCTCGCCGCGCACGGCGTCGACGCCGGCGTGCCGACCACGAACACCCGCGGCCCGTTGTATCGCCGGTCGCTCCGGCACGCGCTCGCCGGCGGCGCTGCGCGCGTCCACTATCTCGACTTCGATCGCGCGCTGCATTGGGTCGCGCGGAAGCCCGACGAGCTCGCGACGTTCCTCCGGCGCGCGTCCCGCCACCCGGCGCTGCTCCTCGGCCGCACGCCGCGCGCGCACGCGAGCCATCACGAAGCCCTCGTCGCGACCGAGATCGACGCCAACGCCGCGTTCGCGCGCCGGCTCGGGCTCACGGGCCGCGTCGACTTTCTCGTGCCGTCGTTCGTGCTCGATCGTGCCGCGACGGCGCGTCTTCTCGCGCGCTCGCGGGCGCGCGAGTCGACGATGTACGGGGAATGGGTCGCGCTGCTCGCGAGCCTCGGCCCGCGGCTCGGCTACGTCGAGTGCGACGGGCTCGACTGGGAGACCCCCGATCGTCATCGCGCCGAGATCCGGAAGATGGGCTTCGCGGCCTGGCGCCGCGCGATGAGCACGCCCGCCGAGTGGGCGATGCGGCGCGCGATGGCCGGCGAGTTCCTGCGCGGGTACGCGCGCGCCGCCGCGCGCTGGCCGGTCCGCATGCGCGGGCCGATGCTGCGCCGCTTGCGCTAGCGCAGCGCCGATGAGGCGCGTCAGCTCGCGGCCGCGGTCTCGAGCATCTCCGTCCCCTCGGTCTTCACACGCACGGGAACGGTGACCGTGAAGATGCTGCCCTCGCCGGGCTTGCTGTCGACGCGCACGCTGCCGCCGAGCGCCTGCGCGAGCCGCGACACGATGTAGAGCCCGAGCCCGACGCCGCCGTGCCGGCGGCTGTCGGAGCCGTCGGCCTGCCGGAACATCTCGAAGACGACGCCGAGTTGCTCTTGCGGGATGCCGATGCCGGTGTCGGAGACGGTGATGACGAGCTGATCCGGCGTGTCGACCGGGGACTCGAGGTTCGCGGCGTCGAAGCGGGCGCGCACGACGACCTCGCCGGCGTCGGTGAACTTGAGCGCGTTCTGCACGAGGTTCCGAACGATCGTCATGAGCTTCGCGGTGTCGAGGACGACGGTCGGCATCCCCTTGGCGACGGACCACTGCAACGCGACCTCGGCCTTGTGCCAGTACTCCGGAATGCCGGCGCGGAGCTCGTTCAGGAACCCATGGAGGTCGACGGGGGCTTCCTGGAGCGGCAACCGTCCGGCCTCGAGGCGGCTGACGTCGAGGGTCGCCTGGATCATCTCGAGCTGCTGGAGCGCGTAGAAGCGGATGCGGTCGAGCGTCTCGACGCGGCCTTGCGCACCCGGGTCTTTCTTGACGTCGTCGAGGGCCTCGTCGTGGAGCAGCTCGGTGTAGCCGATGATCGCGTTCAGCGGCGAGCGCAGCTCGTGCGACATCGTGCCGATGAACTCCGACTTGAGCGAGCTCGCGGCGCGGAGCTCGTCGACGAGGCGGGCGTTGTCGAGCGCGAGCACGGTCTGGTGCGCGATGCCGAGCAGGAGCCGCTTGGTCGTCTCGTGAAAGGCCGTCGCCGGGTCGTCCTGGCCGACCAGGAGGATGCCGAGCGCCTCGTCGCCGCGCCGGAGCGCCGCCCCGAGGAAGGGCCCGATGGTCCAGCGCGCGCTCAGCTTGGCGGCGATCGGCGATTCGGCAGCGTTCCGGACGACGGCGCACATGTCGGGAGGCAGCCGCGCGAGCGCGATGTCGAGGCCCTCGGCGCGGAACGCGATGCTGCGGATCTCCTCGTCGAGCGTCCCGGAGCGCGAGGCGAGCCCCATCACGCGATACGTGTGATGGACGGGATCGCGGACGATCACGCACGACCACGAGCCGCCGGTGAGCTCGCGCGCCATCTCGGTCACGCGCTGGAGGAGCGAGCCGCTCGTGTCGGCGACGAGCGCGCGCACCACGGTGAGGAGCGCCTCGGCCATGTGCGCGCCGGTGTCGGCCTGGTGGCTCTTCGCGACCAGGCGGTCGCCGTAGAAACGGCTCTGCTGCGCCACGAGATAGAAGACGACGATCGGGATCGTCACGTCGGTCGCGAAGCCGATCTCTGGCACCAGCCAGAGGTGCGCGGCCGTCGCGAGCGTCGCCATCACGAGGCCGCAGAGCAGCGAGAAGAGCGCGCACGGGATGATGATCAGCAGGTAGAGAAAGTGGAACTCGGTCGGCAGCTGCGGCGCCAGGTGCAGTCCGACGGTGAAGCAGGCGAGGTCGACGATGAACTGGGTGTAGATGAGGGCGCCGAGCCAGCGGCGGGTCGCGAGCCAGCGCCGGTACGGGATGGTGAGCGCGATCTCGAGGAGGCTGAGCCCGACGAGCGGCACGAGCGGCAGATCGGGGACGATCGTCTGCTGGAGCCCGACCGAGAGCACGATGAGGACGACCGCGGTGATGCAGCGCGAGGTGTCGAGCCAGGCGTCGATCGCGACCAGATCGTCCGTCGGGAGGTCGAAAATGCCGGCGTTCAGGCGGGCAAGCAGTCCGCGGGTCGCGTCGGGAGCCGGCATCGGACGGAGAGCAAGCAAACGCCATGCCCGATGCGGATCAAAAGGGCGCGCCGCAACTGCCGATTGCGCCATGTCTCAGCGGACGCCGGCGAGCGTCACTTGTCATGCGCCGTCATCCAGGTAACGGTCGCGGCCGAATCGTCGGGCCTGCGACAGTGGGTCGGGGCGATTCGGGGCGACGCACGGCGAAGCCGATCCGTCTTCGTCGCCGGCCCGGCTCGCCCGAACTCGGTCGCTTCGCTCCCTCAGACAGCGGGCTCGCTTATCGGGCCGGCTCCTCGCCGGATACCTCGGCTCTCGCCGTCACGGCGCCCCGAATCGCCCCGACCCACTATCGCTTGCCGAGGTCGTCGCGGGCGGGGCCGATCTCGCATAAGGTGCCCCGAATGTCCCGCCCGTCCGGTCCCCCGTCCGACGAGTCCGTCCGCTCCGCGATCGACCTCCTCGAGTCCTTGGTCGCCGATCGCACCCAGATCGCCCAGCTGCCGTACGCCGACCGCATCCGGCTCCTCGAAGCGGCCGGCCGGGTCTCGCGTCCCGACGCGGTCCTGCGCCGGCACGTCGCGAAAGCGGCCCGCCAAGCGCGGCGGCGGGCGAAGATCGCGGCGGAGGAGCGCGTGCTCGCCGAGACCGGAATCCGGAAGCTCCGGCGCGAGGTCGTCTTCACGACGCCGAACGTGTTCGCGCCGGGAGGCTTCGCGCAGGAGGACGTCGCCGACGAGGACGCCGCGCGGCGCGAGGCGGCGACGACGATCGAGTCGAAGCACTGCTACGTCTGCAAGGAGCATTACACGACGCTCCATCACTTCTACGATCAGCTCTGCCCGCCGTGCGCGACCTTCAACTACGCCAAGCGGAGCGAGCTCGCCGACCTGCGCGGGCGGGTCGCGTTGCTGACGGGTGGGCGCGTCAAGATCGGCTACCAGGCCGGGATCAAGCTCCTGCGCGCCGGCGCGCATCTGATCGTCACGACGCGCTTTCCGCGCGACTCTGCCGCGCGCTACGCGCAAGAAGCCGACTTCGCCGACTGGGGGCATCGGCTCGAGATCTTCGGCCTCGACCTTCGCCACACGCCGAGCGTCGAGGCCTTCTGCGCGCATCTCCTCGCGACCCACGATCGCCTCGATTTCATCGTGAACAACGCCTGTCAGACGGTGCGCCGGCCGCCGGACTTCTACCGGCACATGATGGCGGGCGAAGCGGCCGCGCTCGACACGCTGCCGGCCGACGTGCGGAAGCTGCTCGGCGCGTACGAGGGGCTGCGCGGCTATCACATGCTGCCCGAGGGCGGCGCGGGGCTTCCCGCCGTGGATGGCGAGGCCGGCTTGCCGGCCGATCGAACGGCCCTTCCGGAGACCGTCGGCCTGACCCACGCCGCAGCCTTGTCACAGGTGCGCTTGCTGCCCGAGGAGCTCGCCGCCCAGCAGGCGCTCTTCCCCGAGGGCCTGCTCGATCAGGACCTCCAGCAGATCGACCTCCGCGAGCGCAACTCGTGGCGCATGCTCCTCGCCGACGTGCCCGCCGTCGAGCTCCTCGAGGTCCAGCTCGTGAACGCGATCGCGCCCTTCATCCTGAATGCGCGCCTGAAGCCCCTCATGCTGCGGACCCCCGAGCGCGACAAGCACATCGTCAACGTCTCGGCCGTCGAGGGCCAGTTCTACCGGCGCTTCAAGACCACGCGGCACCCGCACACCAACATGGCGAAGGCGGCCCTCAACATGATGACCCGCACCGCCGCGACCGACTACTTCAACGACGGGATCCACATGAACAGCGTCGACACCGGCTGGGTGACCGACGAGGACCCCGCCGAGGTCGCCGCCCGGAAGACCGCGGAGCACCGCTTCCACCCGCCGCTCGACATCGTCGACGGCGCCGCGCGGATCGTCGACCCCATCATCGCCGGGTTCAACACCGGCGAGCACGTGTGGGGGCAGTTTCTGCGGAACTATCGACCCACGGATTGGTAACCGGTCTCGGCGATCGACCGATTGGTAGGACGCGCGAATCGGCGTGTTAGCGGCCAGTGACTTTGTCCGCTTAAGCGGCCAGTGAAAATGTCCGCCCCAGGTTGGGTGGCGCCATAGCTCAAGGGGCCGTGGCTGCCCACTCGGCATGGCGCGGGGCCGCCGCGGGAGCGC